>Ga0181579_10003595_pt1 | contig 12217 bp, 11 predicted proteins | sample 071ome_24_FD_132996 | JGI IMG/M metagenome (GOLD analysis project Ga0181579, IMG submission 132996) | Coastal salt marsh microbial communities from the Groves Creek Marsh, Skidaway Island, Georgia - 071402CT metaG (megahit assembly) | ecosystem: Environmental > Aquatic > Marine > Intertidal... | reverse complement strand
GGAATTCGCACTCTCGCTCTATAATACGCCCCCTGCATAGCTGTAATTTTAGGGGAACTGTCAAGGGCGAGCTATGAACCGAAGAAAAACAAAAGTTATATCAATTGTCGTAATCCTTGGATTGTTTGGTTACTACGTGTATCAGGTCGTCGCATTCGAGACCAGTCTGGGGCGTAATCAGCCAGAGAACCCTTCAACTATTGTGATTGCGACATTCAATAATGACAACGAACGTCACGAGCGTGTCGTAAGACTGACGGAAATCGACGGCAAAGCCTATATAGCTGCGCAACACTGGCCGCGCGCGTGGTATCGACAGGCACTGGCGAGACCGGATATCGAAGTGAAAATGGAAGACGTTTTCGAACCCTATCGAGCGGTACCACTACAGGGTGAAGAATTGAAAATGGTTAAGAGCATTTACACGATGCCCTTCTCCTTTCGCTACCGGACCGGCTTCCCTCCGCGTCGATTTTTACGACTTGATCCGGCTTAATAGTCAGGAATAAAAATGGCGGAGTAAGCCAGAATTACTCCGCCATTTGCATTGAAGAGTTACCCACTGTTAATCAGCTAGTTGCCGGGCTTCTTACAGCTTCTGCAGTTAAGGTAATTATGCCCGTATTATGGCTCCTTGAATACAACTTGTAACAATATCCAGGGGAGACATTGACTATACTCCATTGGCGTCAGCAGGCCGGAGACAACTCTCCTGGGTTTGTCTGGGGGATACAGCGGTCCCCTATCAGGATAAAACAATGCATAGCAAAACCTGTTCAGCGATCTCCTCTGTACTTCTCGTATTGCTTGGCTTTTGCCCGGTAACTGCCAATGCGCAGGATACCGAGGGCGATTCATCGACCGTGGTCTATCCAGCGGACTATTTTGTCGAATGGGCTCCAGTCACGGCCCAGGATATGTTGGATCGCATTCCAGGGCTGTCCTCATCTACCGGCGGTAGAGGCGGACCAGGCGGAGTCAGCGGTGGCCCCTCCAATAGCCGTGGACGAGGTGGCGGCGGTGCCGGCGGCAGACGCGGTCTGGGCGATGGCAGCGGCAGCAACCAGATACTGATAAATGGCAAGCGAACAGCCGGTAAAAGTAATCAGGCCAGCACCCAGCTTAATCGTATCGCGGCCGAACTTGTGGACTATATTGAAATCATACGGGGCACTTCGGGAGACCTGGATGTTCGCGGCAGCGGACAGGTAATCAATGTGGTACTGACCGAGGAACTCTCGACATCCAGCATATCCTTTGAAACTCTGGGCAACTACACCTGGGATCACGAGGTGAATCCAGGCGGTTCATTGTCCTATAGCAACCAGGTAGGAAATCTGGACTTATTACTCAGCGCCCGAGCGACACCCGGTCACAGATTTACCGTGAGCAATGAAGACAGCGTCCTGGGTGACTTCTCGCCCAACGACGCAATTCGCGAGGAGACTGATCAGGATCAGACCAATTATGAGTTGTCGATGAATCTGGATTACACCATCAGCGATCGCAGCAGCGCTCGCTTCAACGCACTTTATGGTCTGAGTGATCTTGAAAGCGGCATCGACCGCTGGACTACCAACCTCAGAGTGACGCCCAATACGATTTATCAGGAACGCGAGAATAACCCCACTGACCAGGACAACTGGGAAATTGGCGGCGACTATGAGCTGAATTTCAATAACGGCAGCCGATTCAGAATTCTGTTCATTCTGAATGAAAGTAACGATGACGTTCTGCGGGAGCGCTACGAGGTACTGGATAGCGGCGCAGAGAACAAGGACCTGTATCTCAATACGGTCTCCAACAATGAAGAGCGCATTGTCCGAACCTCTTATACCTTTGACCTGCTGGACGGTCAGGACATTGAAACCGGCGTTGAACGGGCTCAAACGACGCTGGATTCAATGCTGAAACTGGCTACCGACAGCAGCACCGGCACCCCTTCCCCGGATTACGGTGGCCTTGTTCCTCGAAGTGTGGCTAACGCAAATTCCACAGTGGAAGAAATTCGCATCGAACCGTTCGTGGTCCACAATTGGCAATTTAATCCACGCATGTCTCTGGAAAGCACGCTGAAGTATGAATTATCGGAAATTGAGCAGCAAGGTGATGTCTATAACAAGCGAGACTTCAATTTCCTCAAACCCAAACTGGATTATCGATTTGATATTACTCCTGTACTCCAGCTCAGGGGCACACTTGAGAAGACCGTGTCCCAGCTCAGTTTCAGGGACTTTGTCGCTGCTTCGGATATTAATGACAATGATTCCAATGTTCAGGCAGGTAACGTCGAACTACGCCAGGAAGAAGCCTGGGAATATGGTCTCAATGTTGAATACAGGCTGCCTGAGGATGTGGGCGTGGTTGATGCCAGCATTTTCTACCATGATATGGCAAATGTTATCGAGCGCGTAGATGTCTCCCCATCTGACAATGACCTGCAATCGGCAAACGGAAACATCGGCGACGGGAAGCGTTATGGATTCCGCGCAAATGCAAGTATTCGAATGGGCATGATCGGGCTGCCGAATGTACTGACAACCAGCCGCTTTACGGTACAGGACTCGGAAGTTACAGACCCGTTTCTGGGGATCAAGCGCCGCACGGATCAATATGTACGGGGAAGTATTGAGCTCGGTTTTCGGCACGATATACCCAGCATGAATTTAAATTACGGGCTCTACTGGAACAATCGATTCGACGGTAACAGAAAACGTTACGATGTAGACGATATCGAACTGGGTGCCGGCGATCCATTGTGGGATGCGTTTGTGCAATGGGTGGCTTTTGACAATATCACTTTTCGGGTGCAATCCAACAGAGACTTGCTCAATGGAAAAAGATGCCGAGAGCGCCAGCGATTCGTCGGGCGCATGAGTGATGGAATTCTCGAAGAAATCGAGGACCAGTGCTCGTCTAATGGTCGCTCTCTTACATTTACAGTTTCGGGAACGTTCTGATCACTCCGCGCGAAACTGAATTAACTCCTGGCCCTATTAACAACTTCTTCACGCTTTTTTATTGCAAATGCTCCGCGTATTGTGTGATTCTATAGAATGAAATATTTAGGATCGTTGTTGTGAAACCTGACCCTCTGTTCGCTCTCGATAAACGATTACCCAAACCGGAATTCATGCTAATCGGAGCTGCAAAATGTGGCACAACGTCCCTTGAAAAATATCTATCAGTCCACCCTCAGATCAGAAGCACCCGTGTAAAGGAACCTAATTTCTGGACATGGCAATCCTGTAACAACAGGCAATATCAAAGTCTTTTTGTTAATCCTGAGCCCGCAATTAACCCAAAGGCAAATCAGGTCATTGGTGGTGACTACTCAACATCTTCCATATTGCATCCCATCGTACCGCTTCGTGTTCATGCAGCACTACCTCATACAAAAATTATCGCCTTATTAAGACATCCCGTTGATAGAGCTTATTCGCATTTCATGATGTCCAAGGAATTTGGTCGTGAACCCAGTCGATCCTTTGATGAGATTGTTTTAAGAGAAATTGATGAGATTGAAGAATTACTGGCTTCACATCAACGTGCATTTGCTGAAAAAAACTATCGCACTAATTCTCACCGCTCAGCGGCTAACGGAAAACCAATATCCGTTTCTCTGCATGACAAGACCTGGTCTCCTCTCCCACTACTATCTGAAAAAGAGTTGCACCGATTTTATTTTTGCAGTTATGTTTTCCGTTCCGTTTATCACGACCAGCTCTGGCGATGGATGCAATTATTTCCGAATAAACAGATGCTAGTTATGCAGGCAGAAACTTTTTATAAAGATACGGGATCAGCTATGAGTAAAATTATAAAATTTCTTGGCTTGGCACCTCATGATTTTGGAGAGTCGCTACAGCAGCCATGGGGCGCAGAGAGAGCGATAACCAAACGCGCACCGAGTGGCTATGCGGATATGAGTAAAAAAACCCGAACATTACTCAAAGATTTTTTTAAGCCGTATAATGAGAAGCTATTTAAACTAATAGGGGACACCTACGACTGGGCATAATTATTCAGAATATCGTAAACGCACAGGCATGGTCATAGCGCCGTTGCCAGCCGAATCCCAGGCGGCAAAGCGCACCCAGGCCTGGCCGGAGGCATCGAAAGGAATCTGAAACGTATTGGATGAAAACGGTGCCAGGCCCGTTGCCGGTACAATGACGGATCGGGTTTCATTGCCATCGCCAGTTACTACTTCGACGAAGTCCAGCGGAAAGGTCCAGCTAACCTCGGCAGTCAACACTGATTCCGGGCCGCGACCCGAATAGGAATGAGACGGGATCAGAACTTCCCCGGATGATACAAAGAATTCGCCCCGCTTCAGCACGTCGATGATCGATGAATAATCGTTAGCTTGGGGCAGGTCATTAAGCCGCAGATAAGATACCGGGCCATTGGCGTAGATATCGTCACCCGGTGCCTTGAAGTAAGTTTCGGTGATGGCCAGCAGGTACTTGAGTTGCAGATCGGTATCGGCAATCCAGTTGTTCATTTCATCGAGCAAGGGAATAACCCGGAAGTCCGACAGGCGCTTTTCCGAGAGATCGAGGCCCATACCCCAGCGCCATCCGACGCCGCGATATCGATCATTCAAAAAATGTACCTCATCGGCTATCGCATCCGGATACCCGGTAGATCCCTTGGTGCGAGGGTGAGGCATGAAGATTAACATGTTCTCCGCCTCTACCATGGTCATAAGATCTTCTACAGATCCGATGTTATACATCGAGCCGTAAATCGGGTGTTGTGTAATCAGGGGCGTGCCGTCCAGCCGTTCGTCCACGTAATAGACCGGGTGGGAAAACAGCAAATCCCAATGACCACCCAGCAGATTGCTATTCTCCATTTCCGGCAATACCATAAAATCGCGATCCGAGTGCCGGGTCGCCCCTTCAAACAGCCAGTGCAGTTCTTCTAATTGCGTTTCTTCTCTGGGTCTATCCACCGGTCCCGCGATATTGATACCTGCCGCCTTCAAGGCCTCGAAATCCCGCAGGCGCGTATCCAAGCTGCCGCTGGCAATCAGCCCCCTGCCCATATCGGTATGGTAGTGACTGCCCATGACCTGATATCCGGGTAACTCCGGGTAGACATCTCCGTTGGTGAACTCCAGTGCTGCTTCGAACGCGGCAGCCCCATCTCCCAACGTGGGTAGAAAATATCCGACCATCTGCTGTCGTGACCCCGGCGGGGCACTGTAGAGTGACCAGTTGGCGAGATAGCGTTCCACGACTTCCTGCTCTCCCTGGCGAATCCCAATACTGAATTGACGGTCTGAGTCTTTGCGATACCAGTTATTGCCCACATTAATTTCGACCTCGCGAGCCCAGAAGAAAGTATGTGGCGGTGGGAATGCCGCAATCGCGGTTTCTCCGGCGCTTGCTACCACCAGTCGATTGGCCGCCAGCAATGGCACATATTGCTCGTTAACCGGTCCTGTAAGTCCGTACGACTGCATCTGACCAGAAGTGTCTCGCCAGTAAACCCGGCTGTCGCCTTCAAGGGCGAGGCCGCTTAATCCCACATCATATTTATAAGCGACGGACGGCAGTTGGGTGGCAGCTTCTACCTCGGTGCGCAGCAGAGTGGTGCCAGCGTAAACGGTTAATACCAGCTCGCCGCGAAACGATCCCAGGGTGACATCTGCTAACCTCAGTTCAACTCGGGCACCATCGCTTACAACCGCACAGGAGTCGATATCGGCGACGAGAGACGCGCGCCGGATTTCGGCAGCAGAGCGAGGCAGGGCCGGCTGTGCGGCCACGCCTTCAGCTGGCGGAGGATTACCACCACTCACCTGCTCTCGAAGATCAAGTGGCGCATCCCAGAAAACATCCCACTTGTAGCTATCCACCACCTCCTGAGTCAATTCCACACCCAGCTCCCGCAATGGAGCAAGCTGCTGATTACTGATCCTCCGAAACCCTTCGACAACGGTGTACTCAATGCGGGCATCTGTTAACACCCGTTGCCAGTCCTGCGAACCACTTCGAATATCGAGAAAGGCAATGACGGGCTCTCCATCCTGCAGGGCCAGCCCGATTTGCAGATGCTGATCGTCGGAACCGGGCCAACTCATCGACAGGCCGTCAATTGTATCGCTGACCCGGATTGGAGACGCGGGCTGATATGCGCTGAAATCGCAATCAAGAGCCCGGGATACCGGCTGGGCCTCGGCAGTGACACTACCGAGAAGGCCGCCAAGAACAATGGGAATATGTCTGAACAGATTTTTCAGCATGAGTGAATTCTCAATTAATTAGTATTCACGGTTACGCGAATTTTGAGCCGAATGCCGGGGTGCGGCGATTTGAGTCATCCGCAGCGCAGTTCAAGTGTATCCCTGCAGCAAAATTTTGTCTCCATGCTACTGGCTGTTGCGGTCACTCCTGCTACACTCTTCATTATGACTAATCGCTGCTGGTGGCCGGGAAACGACCCGGTATATATCGACTATCACGATCGGGAATGGGGAGTTCCGGTTAGTGATGATCGGACCTGGTTTGAGTTCATCTGCCTGGATGGTCAGCAGGCCGGACTCAGCTGGATTACCGTTCTCAAGAAACGGGACAATTATCGCCGGGCATTCCATCAATTCGATCCGTTGAAAGTTTCGCGCATGCGCGATAACACAATAGAAAAACTATTGCAGGATTCGGGATTGATCCGCAATCGACTGAAGCTCTATTCCATACCCAGAAACGCGAAGGCGTTCCTGCTGGTTCAGGACGAATTCGGTTCTTTTAATGACTATATCTGGAAATTCGTCGACGGCAGTCCGCTGGATGGAAAGCGTCGCCAGATGCAAGATGTTCCCGCCACCTCCAGGGAAAGCGACGCCATGAGCCGGGACTTGAAAAAGCGCGGATTCACATTCTGCGGTTCCACAATATGCTACGCCTTCATGCAGGCTGCCGGCATGATCAACGACCATCTTACAGACTGCTTTCGTTACCAGGAAATCAAACAACTTGACAAGTCAGCTCAATAAAACCGAGATACGAGAAACAAAGCAATGATCGGCTACGTGACACTGGGTACCAACGACATGGAAAAGGCGGCCAATTTTTACGATGAGCTGTTAGCCGTTATCGGGGCCAGACGTCTCATGGAGATGGAGTCTTTCATTGCCTGGGCAATAGACCCAAACACTCCGGCACTGTCGGTTACAAAGCCCTTTGACGGAAACCCCGCCAGCGTTGGCAATGGTGTGATGATTTCTCTCGCAGCTGGCAGCCCGGAAATGGTGGATAAGATTTATAACAAGGCGATCGAACTTGGTGCACGAGATGAGGGTCCGGCGGGGCCCCGTGGTGAAAACTTTTATGCCGGATATTTCCGCGACTTGGACGGCAACAAGCTGAATGCGTTCTGCATGATCCAGAATAGTTAAGGTGGCACCATTATTCTTCAGCGGCCAAAGCCTCAAAAGCTTCCGTGCCAATTTCCAGCGCCTTCTGCTCGTAGACTACCTTGTGCAGCACATCCGCTATAACGTTCTTAAAAGTATCGGAATGCAGGTATGCCGCTGCTTTACCGTCTCCGGGGTCCAGGGCCGTTTTTTTCAGCTCGCTAAAATGGTCTTCAGTGACCATTATTACCGGCGTGGGTTTTCGTAGCGGATACCTATTCTCCATCGCGCGCAATCTGAACAGAAACTGGTCTCTGCGCGTTTTGTGAGTATTCCACCCCGTGATGATGCACGACAGTCTGTTGGTGAATAACCCAAAACCACGATTGTACTGATGAACCGCATCGAATGCGTTCGCCTCGTTGTAGGTATTGATGGTGGTATAAAGGCCGGTAGCACCAATAGTTGCCGCGATTTCATCCACCAGGTTGTTGTTCAGATCGTAGATAAGGATGACTGGCTTAAAACTCATGGACTTTCCCGCAAACTTTTGTGAAGACTCGAAATCAAGACTCGAATACTACATTGGCATCAATATGATCACGCGTCGTTAGTGTACGGTTAGCTGCAACCGACAGATCCTCATAACCAAAGGCGATACCAAACAATATTTTGGTGCCATCCTGAATATTAAAAGCTTCCCGAACCAGATCGGGATAATTGCGCATAGTTCCCATTGGACAGCTGTGCAACTCAAACGCAACCATGGTCAACATTAGAGTCTGTGCCCACATACCGACATCGATAGCAACGGTAGTCCCAAAGGACGGATCCATCCCGATAAATGCCATATGCGGGGCATCGAAGAATTCAAAATTGCGCAGCACTGCTCGCATTCTGCCTTCTTTGTCTCCTCGCTCAATACCCATCTCGGAGTAAAGCGCCACTGCGCACTCAACCTGTCGCCTGCGGTAATCGTTCTCGAAATCCCCGCGGTAAGGATAATCGGGATTTGGCATTACTCCCTCGGCGGTGCGCCGCACCATTTCAGCACTCAGCCGCCGCTTTAACTCGCCACTGGCGACATACACCTTCCACGGCTGTACATTGCAATTAGACGGGGCCTGCTGGGCAATTTCAAAAATCCGCTCAAGGGTATCCCGGGGAACTTCTCTGTCCAGATAACCCCTCACCGAGCGCCGCCTGTAGATAGCATCTACAAGACTCATGTCCGGGTCAGTTTTCAGGACCTTCACTTTTTCCTGCAGCATTTATTACTCCATTGTTAAATTTTCTGACCATCGCCCGCTTTAATTTCACAGGTGTCATTATTCGAGAAATGCAACTACGTCTCGGCGACGGCAGCGGCTTGTCAACTCAAAATCCTGCCACCATCCACGTCAACTGTTGTTCCCGTGACAAACTCATTGCCCATCACAAACAAAATCCCCTCGGCAACCTCCTCCGATGATCCTGGTCGCTTAATGAGATGCCCTGCCGTCATGGCACCAAGCTTTGTGTCTTTTTCCTCACCCATCCAGTCAAACATGCCCGTAGAAATAGTGCCCGGCGAAACTATATTGACCCTGATCGGCGCCATTTCGACCGCCAGACAGCGGGCCAGATTTTCCACTGAAGCACCGACACAGCTGAGCGGTGATTGCGCCGGCTTGATCTTGCGTGCGGGTGAACCGCTTACCAGGGTGATGGAGCCATTCGCTGCCAGGTAAGGCGCGCCGATTCTGACGACTTTGGCATATCCCCACAGTTTGTCATAGGCCGCCCTGAACTGTTCCTCGGTCTGCTCCAGGAAGGGCTTCAGGGTCCTCTCGCCCCCGATAGCGGCTGACACCAGATGATCAATCGTACCCACCTCATTAAATAATTTCTCCAGCGCTTCGCCGTCATGAGTATCAGCCTGCACTACCTTAAAGCGGCCATTGGCAGCCTCTCGGGCTCTCCCCAAATTGGCTTCGGTGCGCCCGGCAGCCCATACATGCGCTCCAGCCTCACTCGCAGCTATTGCTGCAGCAAGGCCTATCCCCGCGGTTCCGCCAATGATGACGATATTCTTTCCTGCCAAATTGCTTGCACCCATTAAACTATCCTTCTGCTGTTCATCTAGTAAATTGAAAATTCATCATTAACAAATCATGTACGACTGTCATTGAATTCAAATCCGGAAATAATCTTCTTCGGTCATGGCCAGAAATTAAGTAACTTTCGAGGCGGGAGAAAATTTTTATCGCCGGTTTATTGAGTTTAACGGTGGAACTATACCGTAATTCATGATGGCTCGGGAGCCGCTTTCAATTCATTGAAGCTGCTCCCGACTGACATCCACGACATCGAGTTCAGAATATCCGCCCCGGACTGAGAATTCCCTTTGGATCAAGGCTCTGCTTGATGGTCTTCATCATGGCTATCTCTTCCTCACTTCGGCTGAACGTCAGAAAAGGCTTTTTCATCAATCCTATGCCGTGCTCAGCCGAAACTGATCCATTCAGCTCACTGATCAGTTGGTAGATGATGTGATCAATTTCCCGATGCAGTTGCCGAGTCTTCGGACCCACATTAATGATGATGTGAACATTGCCGTCGCCGATGTGCCCGAACAGTCCAATGACGGCATCGGGCCATTGCGCTTTCAATCTGCGTACCACCTCTTCCCCGAAATAACCCATTTCGCCGACCGCAAGACTGACATCGTAGGCATGCATAAATCCGGCGCCCGTCATGACTTCAGCGGCACCATCTCGCACGCGCCAGATACCTTCTATTTGCTTGACTCCTTCAGCAATGACGCACTCTTCTGCCAGATTGCTTTCCAGTGCGTGATTGAGGGCGCTGACGAACAGTTCATGATCTCGCTCGGGTTCAGAGCCCATTGCCTCCACCAGCACGTAGAACGGGAACTGCGGCTGCAAGGGAAGTTGAACTTCCGGCAGGTGCTGCGCAATCAACTGGTAAGTGTTGTCCCATAGCACCTCGAATGCAGTAAGATTGCCGGACAAACGCTGCTGGCAATGCAATAACAACTCTGCCACCTGATCAAACGTCCGTGCGGCACACAATGCGACAGTCTGGCTTTTGGGTTTCGGCAACAGCCTCAACACCGCCCGGGTAATTACGCCCAGCGTCCCCTCGCTGCCGATGAAAAGCTGGTTGAGATCATAACCGGTATTGTTTTTAGGTAATTTGTTAAGCCCATTGATAATCGTACCATCAGCCAGCACCGCTTCTACCCCGAGGGTCAATGCCCTCGTCATCCCGTAGCGGATCACCCGGTTTCCACCAGCATTGGTCGACAGATTGCCGCCAATTGTGCAGCTACCTCGAGCGCCAAGATCCAGCGGGAACAGCATGCCCTGCTCATCCGCTTTTTCCTGAATTGTCTGCAGTTCGACGCCGGCTTCTACAGTCACAGTACTGGTAAGTCTGTCGAACTCCTCGATTTTCTTCATCCGCGCCAGGCTCAGGGCTACCTCGCCTTCCAATGGCGCCGCGGCAGCAACAAGTCCCGTCATTCCGCCCTGGGGCGTTACCGGCTGGCCGAAGGCATTGCAGCTTTTGAGAATTTGCGCAACCTCCGCGGTACTGGCTGGCCGTAACAGCAATGCGGGTCGTATTGCCCGACTACCCATCCAGTCGCGGTAATTGCGGCTTTCGATATCCTCGCCCTCCAGATATCCGGCCGGACCGACAATGTCTTTCAACCTGGTCGCGAGCTCGTCGGCGAGTTTTATTTTTGCTGTCATTAAACCGTCCCCGCCAGTGCTGCATCAGATTGAAGGTATTACGCAGTGAGCCAAGAAAGTTCCCGCCAGAATCGCTTGAAGAACCTGTAATATGCAGCTCACGAAGAGCCCGAATGGTAGCACAATTGTTATGAGCAAGAGCGCTAACAAAGGAGCTTGAATGGCAGGCACCCTATTGGATTTAATGTAGCTCAATTATGCTGGCCAAGTCCCTTACATTAAGGGTTATTGCTGGTAAAATTGCGCCTGTACTTTGCGATTCAGAATTACTTCAGTTCTGGATTCTCTCAATAGCCGGCTTTGGAGAAGTTGATGTCAAGAAATGTCCTGCTTTCATGCTGCATTGGTCTATGCGTTGTTTCACTTTCCGCCTGCAACTGGGTGCAAGTGATCCCAGAAGGTCAGGATGTCCGCTTGCTCACCCAGGGACAGGTAAGCGCGTGCCAACGAGTCGGAACGACCACTTCCACTACAACCGGAAGGGTTGTCGTCATACCTCGCGGCAGCGAAACGGTGCAGACCGAACTGGTGGACCTGGCTCGCAACGAGGCGGGACTGATGGGCGGCAATGCCATTGTGGCCGAAGGCACCGTTATTGACGGGCGCAGCCAGCGGTTTGTGGTCTATCGCTGTCCCTAGAAGCCGACGCATCTGGCCCATCGGCCAGAGGGCACTTGCCTGATTCGACCGGTAGAACAATCAGCAGAATGGCTGGTCAGTACTTCAGAGGCAGATCGAAAGTCTCGCGGTCGAACTCGTTCTCCCAGTTACCCACGGCTGTCGCCACACTGAGGTCACCGGTTACATTTACGACCGTACGCATCATGTCCAGGGGTCGATCCACAGGCAGGATAAATCCGATGACAAGGGCGATCTGTTCCGGGGTTATCCCTACCGCATCCATGGCCACAGCCGAAAGGAATAGAGAGGCACCTGGCACTGCTGCCGTACCGATGGACACAATAGTGGTTGCTCCCGCGATAATTACATAATCTGCCGCCGTAAGATCGATTCCGAATGCCTGAGTAGCGAACAGCGTAACAATGCCCACATAGAGTGCGGAGCCATCCATGTTGATGGTCGCGCCGAGAGG
>Ga0181579_10003594_pt1 | contig 12221 bp, 13 predicted proteins | sample 071ome_24_FD_132996 | JGI IMG/M metagenome (GOLD analysis project Ga0181579, IMG submission 132996) | Coastal salt marsh microbial communities from the Groves Creek Marsh, Skidaway Island, Georgia - 071402CT metaG (megahit assembly) | ecosystem: Environmental > Aquatic > Marine > Intertidal... | reverse complement strand
CACTCGGGGGCGGCGTGGTGCCTGTTTTCGGTGCGCAGCCTGTTCAGGCTAGTTTGGAAACCCACTCCGTCAACGTGCCCGCGCGTCAGGCGTTCAGGGAGCCCACCCCTAGATCAGACTTCTCGCCGTTCTACGATCAATTGGTTAGGGATCGTTATCTGCAACTTGGCCCGGTTCATGCTGCAGCCTCGGCGGGTAACCATTCCGCTCCATTTGTGCCGATGGTGCGGTCTACAGAGGTCGTTGACCCACAGGCGAAACGCTAACAGCGTGATGGTGAGGCGGGCCATACAGCGTGCCGCGGCTTGCTTATTACTCGGTGGGTTGGTCTCGGTAGGTTTTACGCAGCCCGTCCTCGCGGCGTGTAGCGCCGACACCGATCCGGCGCGTGCGTTGACCCGCATGCTCGACGCGCACCATCAAGTCAGTTATCGCGGTACTTTGATCTATGAGCGTGCGAGCGGCCGTCAATTTTTTACTGTTGAATGGCCTGGAGACGGTGTCTCTGGCGAACTCACCCGGATGAATGCAGGCGTTGACCCGAGGCCAGAGAGTTGGTCTCCTCCTACCCTCGCGGATTATCAGCTGTGCGCGCTCCTCGATGTGTATGTGCCGACCCTAGATCCGGGTAGGGTGGTTTCGGGGCGAGCAACGCAGCGCCTGACTCTGCGGCCGCGCGATACACTCCGGCACGCCTATGTTGCGGAGGTTGATGAGCGGACGGGCATGGCGCTTTCGATGGCAACCGTTGTGCCCGACGGTAAAGTTCTGGATCGCTTCGAATTCGCTGCGATCGAGTTTCTTGAGCGGGGAATTGTCGGAACGGGGTCTGATGGGCGAAGTGCGCACCACACTCAGGCTGCTCCGTCTTTGGGTGTGAGCCCGGTGCCCGGCTATTTTGTGGTCGCGAAAGATGACCCGCGAAGCCTGTTTGTGGTCAGTGACGGCCTTGCCACTGCCTCGATTTTCATTGAGCCATTACCCCCTAACGTCCCTGCGGGTGAAGGGGCAGTCCTTGATGGTGCGACCCTGACGTACAGCCGGGGAATCATACCCAATGGAACGCCCATCTTGATCAGTGTGTTGGGCGAGATCCCGATTACGACCGCTCGACTGTTGGCGGACGCGGTGTCCACAGGGCGCGAGATTCCCTAATGGGCTGGTTGACCGAAGTGGGCAGGGTCGTCGCGATAGAAGCGGATGCCGTATGGGTTGAGGCGGACCGTAGCTCCGCTTGCGGTCGCTGCGCTGCAAGGGCGGGCTGTGGCCAGGGAGCGCTAGCATCTGTGTTTCGCCAGGGTAAAGGACGCGTTCGAGCCATCTCAGGTGGCGGTCTTGATGCCTCGGAATGCGCATTGGATGATCAGGTCATCATCAAAATTCCCGAGGCGACGTTATTGAGCGGGACGTTGTCTCTGTATGGTTTTCCACTTGTAGCCGCCGCCGCACTATCCGTTTGGGCTTCGGCCTTGGGGGATCTTTGGGCAGCCGGCGCCTTCTGTGTGGGGTTAATCGCGGCTTTTGCTATCCTTTACGCCGTGAGTCGGCGTCTGAACGGGCAGCTACCCGGGTTCAGCCATCCGTTATTGGCGGCTAAGGCGTTGCAAGCCGACTCGGATGTTAGTGAGTTGTCCCTGAGAACTGATTAAACCTTGTTTTGAGAGAGTGGAGTCCCACCATGGTAATGCGTGCGGCATTGGTGCTGTTATTCGTAAGTGTTTTTTCAAAGAATGCGCTGGCTGACCTGCCTGACTTCACCGAGATTGTTGAGTCGTCGTCTCCCGCCGTCGTCAAGATCCTCGTCGAGTACGAGTCTGCCAATCCACAGTACCAGCAGCAGCTTGAGGAGATACCCGAATATTTGCGGCGCTTTTTTGACTTTCGTGGCGGACCTCCGGTCCCCCGTGAGCGTGCAGGCATGGGGTCTGGCTTTATTTTTACCGATGATGGCTTCATCGTTACCAATAACCATGTCGTTGAGAATGCCCGACAGGTCATCGTCAGATTGCCCGACCGGCAAGAGTTTGATGCCGAGGTGATTGGCACAGACCCCCGGTCAGATCTCGCTGTTCTAAAAATTGAGGCCAATGATCTGCCTTTCTTGGCGCTGGCCGACAGTGAGGACGTAAGGGTCGGTCAGTGGGTTTTGGCCATCGGATCGCCATTTAGTCTCGACTTCTCCGTAACGGCGGGGATTGTCAGCGCACTAGGCCGGAGTCTGCCAACCGAAAGTGGCGACAACTATGTGCCGTTTATCCAGACGGATGTTGCGATTAACCCGGGCAACTCGGGTGGGCCGTTGTTCAATTTGCGAGGTGAGGTGATTGGTGTGAATTCACAAATATTCACCCGCTCGGGTGGGTCAATTGGTCTCTCATTCGCCATCCCCGCCTCGGTCGTTCAAAACGTGGTGGCGCAAATTCGCGAAACTGGAGTGGTAGAGCGTGGATGGCTTGGCGTGAGCATTCAGGATGTCGATCGCAACCTCGCGGATTCGTTTGGATTGGATCGGCCGAGGGGCGCCTTAATCGCGCAGGTCGGTTCGGATTCCCCAGCGGAAGCGGCGGGCTTGCTGGCGGGTGACATCATTATCGCATTCGACGGAGAGGAGATCGGGACATCTGCTGATCTGCCGCACGTCGTAGGGCTGATCGCGCCAGGCACGCAGGTGCGGGCTCTTATCGTGCGCGAGGGCGTGGAGCAAACGCTCACCGTTGCAGTCGGTGGTCTGGGTGCAGACCAAGTCGCGCGCGTGGATGCAGGAGTCAGTGCGGACGGTACCGTCAGTCTGCTGGGCATGCGAACTGCAGCACCCGACCCGGGCGTGCTCTCGGCGCTCGGATTGGCGGGTGGCGTCGTTGTTGAGGAAGTAACCGCGGGATCGCCAGCCGACGAAGCGGGGGTCATAGACGGCGACATCGTTACCCGAGTGGGCAGTCGCGCTATCGGGCGCATGCAGGACATGGAGGACGTGCTGGCAGAGATCCAGCCGGGAAGCTCCGTTCCCGTTCGTTTGATTCGAGGCGGCAGTCCTTTATTCATCGGTATTCGCGTGCCTGATAACGAATAAACCCCTACAGCGCTCAGAGTCCTCGACTGACGCCGGCGCCACGTCGGCGTGCTAAACTCCGCGTCCGTTCGGGAGTCTGAGACTCCGCTTTCACTTTGAGGTCAAACACAGGTGGCTGAACTCAGTCATATTCGTAACTTTTCGATTATTGCGCATATCGATCACGGCAAATCGACGCTGGCTGACCGCTTTATACAGCACTGCGGTGGCCTCTCGGAACGCGAGATGGCTGAGCAAGTGCTCGATTCGATGGATATCGAGCGCGAGCGAGGGATTACGATTAAAGCCCAGAGTGTCACCCTGAATTATCAGGCGCGCAGTGGCGAGCAATACCAACTTAATTTTATCGACACGCCCGGGCACGTGGATTTCTCATATGAGGTGTCTAGATCGTTGGCGGCTTGCGAAGGTGCCCTACTGGTAGTCGATGCCGGACAGGGAGTCGAAGCGCAGTCGGTCGCAAATTGTTATACGGCGATTGAGCAAGGGCTCGAGGTACTGCCGGTTCTGAATAAAATGGATCTGCCTCAAGCGGATCCGGACCGCGTGAAGCAAGAGATCGAGGAGATCATTGGTATCGATGCCACGGGCGCTGTCGCCGCCAGTGCCAAGACAGGCATGGGCGTTGAGGACGTGCTCGAGCACCTGATTGAAAAAATTCCCCCGCCAAGCGGTGACAGGGACGCGCCCCTACAAGCACTGATTATTGACTCTTGGTTCGATAACTACCTGGGCGTGGTGTCGCTGGTGCGTGTAAAACAGGGACAATTGATCAAGCGCGATAAGTTTTTAGTCGCTTCCACTGGCAAGCAGCATCAAGCCGATATGGTGGGCGTGTTTACGCCCCGTCGCACCGAAACGGGTGTGTTGAGAGCGGGTGAGGTGGGCTTTGTCGTAGCGGGTATCAAGGACATCAAGGGCGCGCCGGTTGGGGACACATTGATTTCTGCTTCACACCAGAATACCCCTGCGTTACCGGGGTTTCAGCGTGCCAAGCCTCAGGTGTATGCGGGTATTTTTACGGTCAACGCAGATGACTATGAGGATTTTCGCGATGCTCTGGGTAAGCTCACCTTGAACGATGCGTCGCTTTTTTATGAGCCCGAGACATCCGACGCCCTCGGATTCGGGTTTCGCTGCGGTTTTCTCGGCATGTTGCACATGGAGATTATTCAGGAGCGGTTAGAGCGTGAGTACGATCTCGATCTTATTACTACGGCGCCGACGGTGATCTACGAGATTGTCAAAAAAAATCAGGAGGTGGTTTATGTTGATAACCCCTCGAAGCTCCCGGACGTTGGCGATATCGAAGTCATGCGGGAGCCCATTGCAAGGTGCACCATTCTTACCCCTCAGGACTATCTAGGCGCGGCAATTACCCTGTGCGTGGAGAAGCGGGGCACTCAGGTGGATTTGCAGTTTTTGGGACAGCAGGTCCAAGTCATTTACGACATTCCCATGGCCGAGGTTGTGCTCGACTTTTTCGATCGGTTGAAGTCGGCAAGTCGTGGCTACGCTTCTTTGGATTATAGTTTTGAGCGCTTCGAGGCCGCCTCACTATCGCGACTGGACGTGCTGATCAACGGTGATCGCGTGGACGCGCTTGCAATTATTGTGCATCGGGATCACGTGCAGTCGAGAGGGCGCATTCTGACTGAGAAGATGAAAGAGTTGATTCCGCGCCAGATGTTCGATGTTGCCATTCAAGCAGCCGTCGGCGGCAAGATCGTGGCGCGCCAGACGGTCAAGGCGCTGCGTAAGAACGTGACCGCAAAGTGTTATGGCGGCGACGTGACGAGAAAGAAAAAACTACTCGAGAAGCAGAAGGCCGGTAAGAAGCGTATGAAGCAGGTGGGGAATGTAGAAATTCCACAGTCCGCATTCCTAGCGGTGTTGCAGGTGGGGAGCTGACACGGTGTGCCTGTCGCATTTGCTCCCGTGGGACCTGTCGACGCTATATCAAGCTGTTAACCGGAGCCGATGTTCGGCGCTCACACAAATATGAATATCGACTTTCCGCTCATTCTGGTCATCGTCGTATTGGGCAGTGGTGCCATTTGGTTACTGGATAGCCTGCTACTGGCAGGTGGACGGCGTGCTCGGCGAGCAGAGATTGCCAAGCAGTTCCCCGGGCACGAGGAACCTGGCTCCAAAGCGGCGCTTGCGTTTGGGGATGCTTGTTCCAGTGAGGCGGCAGAACCGGTGGTTGTGGAATACGCGCGCTCGTTTTTCCCGGTGTTGGCGGTGGTACTGGTTCTCAGGTCATTCCTCTATGAGCCGTTTCAAATTCCGTCTTCGTCAATGGTGCCCACGCTTGAGGTCGGCGATTACATTCTGGTGGATAAGTTCTCTTTTGGGCTCAGACTCCCAGTGACCCGCACTAAAATTCTTGATCTGGGCGAGCCGGAGCGTGGCGACGTGATGGTGTTCTTCCCGCCACATAAAAACGACACGTATTACATCAAGCGAGTCATTGGGGTCCCTGGCGATAAGATCGCATATAGAAACAAGCAGCTATGGGTGAATAATAAACCAGTTCCTCAGGAGTGGCTGGCCGAATTGCCGACCGGTCGCTATACGGTAAAAATGGGGCGTGAGGTATTGCCTGATACCGACGGGCATTTGATGCAAACGGATGATCGGCGAGGCCCGCGTAATTTTTCCATAACGGTGAAGGCTGGTCATTACTTCATGATGGGTGACAATCGCGACAACAGTAGCGACAGTCGCGTGTGGGGTCAGGTACCCGAGCGCGATATCGTCGGCAAAGCCGTTGCTATCTGGATGCACTGGGAAGATTTTCTCAGTGTGCCTTCTTTCAGTCGTGCCGGCGCCATTGATTGATCAGCCAAGAGGATGATGGACGATGTTTATAAGTTCCGGGGTTTTAACTGGGCGTTGCATGCGTCGGGCCCGCGGGTTTAGTACCTGGGGCTTACTTAGTAACCTTCTCATCATGGGTGTGTTATTGCTGGCAGCGGTAAGGGTGGCGCCTAACTACATTCAGTATCTGACGATTAAGGATATCGTGGCTAGGACGGCTTCTGAATTTAATTCTGGTAGCCAGTCTGTCGCTGATTTAAAGCTTCGCTTAGCCAAGCAATTCAATAGCAACCAAATCTATGATGTGTCGGCTGAAAATATAGCGGTATATAAAGAGCGCGGGGTTGTTGTTATTGATGCGAACTACGAAAAACGCTTTGCTTTGTTTTGGATACTCGATGGGGTGCTCAAGTTTGAGGACCTGAAGGTCGAGACGGCGCCAACGGGCCGCCCTTGAAAGCATCCAGCGAACGCGCCCTGACTGCGTTACAGAATCGGCTAGGATATTCGTTTGCAGATGCGTCGCTGTTGCAGCAAGCCCTGACGCACCGGAGTGCCGCGCGGGATAACAACGAGCGTCTCGAATTTCTTGGAGACGCGTTGGTGGGACTTGTGGCTGCACGTGCTTTTTACGAGTGCTTTCCTGGCGAAGATGAGGGCGTGTTGAGCCGGCTCAGAGCTAGCGTTGTCAGGCGCGAGTCTTTGGCGGCGGTCGCGAGGGAGCTTGGGTTATCAGACTGCATCATTCTCGGCGAGAGTGAGCGCAAGAGTGGCGGCAAACACAGGGATTCAATTCTTGCCGATGCCCTGGAGGCGCTTGCCGGCGCGGTATGGCTGGATTCCACAACAGAACAGGCCGAGCGCGTTGTGGGCCAATGGCTGTCGGGTGCGCTTGAGCAGGCGTCGCCCGAGGGCATTATCGATCCAAAGACGCGATTGCAGGAATGGCTGCAGGCTCGCGGCGAGAGTCGCCCCGAGTATGAAGTGGTCGAGGTGTCAGGTGAGGACCACGATCAGTCTTTCCGGGTCAGATGTTCTCTCGCTGACCGGCGATTGGCGGCCGAGGCCGTTGGGTCGGCTCGGCGTCGCGCGGAGCAGCTCGCCGCCGAGGCTATTCTGAGTCAATTACTGGAAACGCCCAATGACGGTTAGTCGCTGTGCTGTTGTGGCCATCGTCGGGCGGCCCAACGTTGGTAAGTCTACGCTGTTGAATCACTTGCTGGGACAAAAGCTGAGCATAACGTCCAGGAAGCCCCAGACGACGCGGCATCAGCTCTTGGGTGTTAAAACCGACGGCGATCTGCAGGTCATTTTTGTTGATACTCCCGGCATCCATTTGGGTCAATCTAAAGCCATCAATCGGGCAATGAATAAAGCAGCGGCATCGGCGATGACGGACGTTGATATGACTCTGCTGCTGTGCGACCGAACACGTTGGACAGACGAGGACGAGCTCGCACTGCAGATGGCTTCGGAGCAATCAGGACCCGTCGCGTTGGTGGTAAACAAGATAGACCTGCTGAGCGACAGAAACGCATTGCTTCCGTTTGCAGCGGCGCTGAGCGAGCGCTGTCAATTCGATGCCGTCTTGCCGGTATCTGCATTGCGCCAACAGGGCTTGGAAACGCTGAATCAATACATTGATCAACACGCCCCTGCCGGTCCGCATCTATTCCCCGACGATCAGATTACCGATCGCAGTCAGAGATTTATGGCCGCTGAGTTGGTGCGCGAAAAAATTATTCGCCAATTGGGCGACGAACTCCCCTATTCAAGCGCGGTGGAAATTGAGAGCTTTTCAGAAGACGCGCGAGGTGTGTTGCACATAAACGCGCTGATTCTGGTGGAGCGAGCTGGCCAGAAGAAAATTTTGATTGGCGAGAGCGGTGAGCGCCTTAAGTCGATCGGCGCTGCCGCAAGAAAGGACATGGAGCGAGCCTTCGAGGCGAAAGTCATGCTACAGCTTTGGGTGAAGGTTAAGTCGGGTTGGTCCGATGATTTGCGCGCGCTTAAGACCCTCGGTTTTGATCCCTCGGGCGACGCATGAGTAACTTGCAGCCGTGTTGGGTGATTAGTCGCCGGAGTTACGGTGACAATGGATTGCTGGTGGAATTGCTCGCTAGCGATGTTGGCCGTTGCAGTGGCGTGGCTAAGGGAGTGTTTCGAAAAAAATCGGGAGGGAGTCTGGCCGCCCTGTTGCAGCCGTTTAATCCGTTGCTCGTTCGTTTGAGTGGTCGGTCAGAGCTCAAGACTTTGGCGTTAGTAGAGGCTCCAATGCCGGGGTACCTGCTCCGGGGGGATGCACTGCTCAGCGGGCTCTATCTCAATGAGTTAGTGGCCCGGGTGCTGCCCAGATTTGATCCTAATCCCACCATTTTTGTGAAATACGGTGAAGCGATCGAATCCCTTTTCTCGGGGCCGGCGGACGTGCCATTACGTCGCTTCGAGTTGCTGCTGCTTGCACGGCGCGGATACCGTATTGATTGGGCACGTGATGAGCATACTGATGCGATCGCACCAGACAGCCTCTATTACTTCGAAGTGGGTCGCGGATTCTCAAGGTTGCAGGCCAATGCGCCCGAGGGACTCGCGCGTTTGGCTGTGGAGGGCAGTCGGTTGCAGCGCATTGCACGCTGGCACGAAGACGATCTGTGCTTCGATGAGCAAGGTGGCGTGCGGGAAGACCAGCGGTCATTCCAAGACGATTTGAATTGGATCAAAATACTGACCCGTGCAGCGCTCTCGCAGATCACAGCTGGCAGAGTGCTGCGCAGCTCGGAAATTTTCCGTGGCATCAGAGGTTAGTGCGAGTGACCCGGTGGATGTATTGCTCGTGATGTCGTAACACAAGAACGATGTGCAGTTGATACGAGCTTGGCGGAGCTTTGTTTTGGCAGAACATAATTACGATACGATCGAAGATATTGTGGGTGGAACACCGCTGGTGCGTCTGCAGCGTTTACCTGGTGATACCACAAACGTCATCTTGGGCAAGCTAGAGGGCAACAACCCAGCGGGTTCGGTAAAGGATCGACCGGCTATGAGTATGATTCGCGAGGCGGAAGCCCGAGGCGCGATCGTGGCTGGGGACACTCTGATTGAAGCCACCAGCGGGAATACCGGAATCGCTCTGGCTATGGCGGCGGCCGTTAAGGGATATCGACTTCGTCTAATCATGCCGGCCAATCAAAGCGAGGAGCGCAAAGGCGCCATGAGGGCCTATGGCGCCGAGCTGATCGAGGTGTCCGCCGAAGAAGGGATGGAAGGCGCGCGTGATCTCGCCGAAGCGATGCAGGCCCGCGGAGAGGGTTTGGTCTTAAATCAGTTCGCTAACCCGGATAATCCCCTCGGGCATTTCGCTTCGACCGGACCGGAAATTTGGCAGCAAACGCAGGGGCGGGTGACCCATTTCGTATCATCAATGGGTACCACGGGAACCATTATGGGGGTGTCGCGTTATCTCAAAGCAAAGCGATCCGATATCCAAATCATCGGTTTGCAGCCGACTGATGGGTCTCAAATACCTGGAATTAGGCGTTGGCCAGAGGCCTATCTGCCCAAGATTTACGAGTCGCAGCGAGTCGATCGGGTGATGGACATCAGCCAGCAGGAATCTGAGGTGATGATGCGGCGACTTGCGAGGGAGGAGGGTATCTTTGCTGGCGTGTCTTCAGGGGGTGCCGTCGCGGCGGCGCTGCGTCTCAGCGCGGAAACGCGTGACGCCACCATCGTCGTGATTATTTGTGACCGAGGAGACCGCTATCTGTCTACGGGGGTCTTTGGCGATGGCTCCCTTGCAGATTAACGCCAGAGGCCATGGCGTTATGGCGGCGACCGTGGCGAGCAGGTTTTGGCGTGACTGACACGGCTAGGGATATAGACGCTAGCCTCAGCGCGCTGGTGGATATCATGGCGCGGCTGCGCGATCCCGAGCGAGGGTGTCCCTGGGATTTAAAGCAGGATTTTCACACCATCGTGCCTCACACGCTCGAAGAGGCCTATGAGCTCGCCGATGCCGTCGAATCTGGTGAGACGGCAGAGATCAAGGATGAGCTTGGGGACGTGCTGTTTCAGGTCGTATTTCTGGCGCAGATTGCGGCGGAGCGTCATTTATTCGACATCAACGATGTCGTGGAAGGCATCTGCACCAAGTTGGTTCGACGGCATCCCCATGTATTTTCGGCTGACGGATCCGAGGCGATTGGACCCGAGATATCCGAAGTGGAGGTCAAGGAAAATTGGGAGCAGATTAAGAATAAAGAGCGGCAAGGCAAGCAACAATCTGGCTTCCTCGACGGAGTGCCCATTGCTTTACCTGGACTTGTGCGTGCGCAGAAACTGCAGAAAAGAGCCGCACGGGCCGGTTTCGATTGGACGGACATGGCGGGTGTTTGGGCGAAACTAGATGAAGAGCTCGCTGAGCTTAGAGAGGCCATAGCCAATCGCGATGTGCCTGCCATCGAATCGGAGATGGGTGACGTGCTGTTCGCTGCAGTGAACCTTGCGAGACATCTGGACGTAGATGCAGAGACGGCGACACGACGTACGGCAGCGAGATTCGAGGAGCGGTTCAGGCTGATGGAGCGAGAGGCACTTAGTGAGGGTATGCCGCTCGAGAATGAGTCTCTAGATCAGCTGGAAAAGCGCTGGCAGCGTGTTAAACGGTCGCTGGCGAGTGATTAGCTTGCGGCTAACTGGCTGCGTGTGTAGTTTCTGCGCTTGATAACAGGCGAATAACGAGAATTTCTAACATGCGAATCATTCTTCTTGGCCCGCCGGGAGCGGGCAAGGGCACGCAGGCGCAGTTTATCTGCCAGCATCTGAAGATCCCGCAGATTTCGACCGGAGACATGTTGCGTGCGGCGGTAGCAGCGGGCACTGACTTGGGCAATCAAGCGAAGGCGATTATGGATTCGGGGGGGTTAGTGTCTGATGACATTATTGTTGGTTTGGTTAAGGAGAGGCTCCTCGAGGATGATTGTGCTGCAGGCTGCTTGTTTGATGGATTTCCTCGAACGATCCCGCAGGCGCAAGCGATGGTGGACGAGGATATTGCCGTTGATCACGTGCTAGAGATCGCGGTTTCCGATGAGGAAATTATCAAGCGACTGAGTGGTCGTCGTGTGCACCCAGGCTCAGGCCGTGTGTATCACGTGGATTACAATCCGCCTAGCGAAGAGGGCCGCGATGATCACACTGGTGAGGCTTTGGTACAGAGAGATGATGACCGGGAGGAAACCGTTCGCAAACGCCTGACGGTTTATCATGAACAGACGCGTCCGCTGGTCGACTTTTACCGCGAACTGTCATCCGTGCAGTACCACCGACTCGAAGGTGTCGGCGCGGTCGAAGACATCGCAGCGCAAATAATGTCGATAATTCACTAGTTGGTAATTATCACTCGATAGCTTGTCAAAAAATATAAAGCTTGATAGGTTGTGCTTGAGGCTGGGCACTTTAGGAGGGACTCATGGCCGCTGCGAAGAAAGCAACAAAGAAAAAACCCGCTGCTAAGAAAAAAGTAGCAGCAAAGAAGAAGGCTCCTGCCAAGAAGAAGGCAGCAGCTAAGAAGAAGGCTCCTGCCAAGAAGAAGGCAGCAGCTAAGAAGAAAAAGGCTCCTGCTAAGAAGAAAGCAGCAGCTAAGAAGAAAAAGGCTCCTGCTAAAAAGAAAGCAGCTGCTAAGAAGAAAAAGGCTCCTGCTAAGAAGAAAGCAGCAGCCAAGAAAAAGGCTCCTGCTAAGAAGAAAGCGGCAGCCAAGAAGAAGGCTCCTGCTAAGAAGAAGGCTCCTGCTAAGAAAAAGGCTCCCGCTAAGAAAAAGGCAGCCAAAAAGAAGAAGTAAGGTCTCCTTGCGCCACGTTTGGGAGTGGCAGCTCATGATAAAGCCGGCGTCATCGCCGGCTTTTTTATTGGGGCCTTGGGGCTGATAGTGAGCGGCCAAGGTCTTTTTGTCTAAGTTGTTTGCGGAGTGAGGCCCTTCAGTGGCGATTCTTTATCACTACCCCATGTCTCCCTATTCTGAAAAGCTGCGGGCTGCTATGGGTTTTTCTGGCATCAGCTGGCAGTCAGTGGTGGTGCCCGAGCAGCCGCCCAGAGCGCTACTGGATGGCTTGATCGGCGGATACCGTCGCATCCCCGTACTGCAAATGGGTGCGCAGTTTTACTGCGATACTCGGTTGGCCTTTGAGGCGCTCCATGTCGGCGACAGAGCGGCCTCTCATCTTGATCCCGGTGATGAGGCGTTCCGGGAGTGGGCGGAGAGCGAGATTTTTTTTGCTGTGTTTTCGGCCTGTTCTTCGCTTCGAGTGCTCAGATTTTTGCACAGCCAGGT
>Ga0181579_10003582_pt1 | contig 12239 bp, 9 predicted proteins | sample 071ome_24_FD_132996 | JGI IMG/M metagenome (GOLD analysis project Ga0181579, IMG submission 132996) | Coastal salt marsh microbial communities from the Groves Creek Marsh, Skidaway Island, Georgia - 071402CT metaG (megahit assembly) | ecosystem: Environmental > Aquatic > Marine > Intertidal zone... | reverse complement strand
CAATTCGGAGAAGTCGGACCGAGCGGGCCATCGCTAACGATAGGCTCTTTTGAAGATGAGTACCCAATTTACGGAGACAATTTGACCATTTCGATCGAGGCTAGATGAGTAGTAGAAACATAAAGAGCCGGACGGCGAACCGCATATTGAACCAGATAATCCTGCACTCGGTGGTCATGCTGGCCCTGGTGGGCGGTTTAGGCTTGATCACGGTTTGGTTGCGACACCAAACATCCATTACCGCTAACCATCTGCAATCGATTGAACAAAAGATTGTAGAGGAGAGGCGGGTACATGCCCAGCTTGATGTCGAATTGGCTGTCGCTATGTCTACGGATAAGCTGTTGGAGTTGAATCGCGAGCATGGGCTTAATCTCCAAGAGCCGGCGTTTACGCAAATCGTCCATGTCGAGGAGAATGTAGAAAAACGGCTCTACGAAAAATCAGCCAACGCTCTTTTCACTGCGTCGGCGCTATCCGGCAATTGAGGAGTAGATGGCTAAAGGTTTTGCCCCGCGAATAAGGTTTTGGACTCTCGCCCTAGGCATTCTGGTTGGCTACGGGGCGATTGGCTACCGTCTGTTCGAGCTCCACGTTCTCGAAGCGCCTAAGCTAATAGAAGAGCTTGAGAACAGCCGCTATCGCCTGATACCGTTAAATTCGCGGAGGGGGGACATCTTCTCTTACGACCTCAATGGGGACCGCGAGTTGTTTGCCACTAGCAAGACTTTGCTGGAGATCGGTATCGATCCGGTCGCTCTCAAAAGAGAGGATTTGGACAAATTGCCTCAGCTCTCTCAGCTCTTGGGCTTGGAATTAGCCCGAGTAGAGTCAGTTTTCGGAGCGAAGAATGGGGAGCTCATTGGGGACGAATCCTCGAGAAGGGATCGCTGGAGACTTTTGAGCCGAAGGGTGGAAGAGAAGCTATACGATCGTATCTTGGAACTAGGCATCTCTGGGTTGTATGGAACGCGAAAATACGAGAGAGTTTACCCGAAAAATTATTTGGCCTCTCATATTGTAGGTTTGGTGAGGCACGATGGGGAAGCGGTCCTCGGCGTAGAGCGGGAATTCGATTTTTATTTGAGCGGCCAGCGAGGATGGAGAGAGTCGGAGGTTACGGCCGGAATGGAAATGGCCCAGTTTCGTCGCCGCTATGTCCCTCCACGGGATGGGATGAATTTGGCCTTGTCGATAGACCCCTACGTTCAGCATCAAATCGAACTGGAGCTCGGTAGGATCGCGGAGACATTCGATCCTGAGTCGGCATGCATTATTGTTACCGACCCCTACACTGGATTCATACTAGGATTGGCGAATTACCCGACCTTCGATCCGAACCGCTATACCAAATTTGACGAATCGACTCATAAGAATCGAGCCATGACAGACCCCATTGAGCCGGGGTCGACTTTCAAGATTGTGGCGGCCAGCGCGGCTCTGGAAGAGCGACTTGTTTCGGTGGATACTTATTTTGACTGTTCGATCCCCACTTTGCGGATGCCCAATGGCTACGTGGCAACGCTGCCCAAGGACTGGAAGCCGTTCGGCATACTCACCGTTGAGGATATAGTGGCTAAATCTTCCAATCGAGGAGCCGCCCAGTTGGGAGCGCTTGTCGGGTCGAATGGGTTTTACGACTATGTGAAGAAGTTCGGATTTGGCGAGAAGACCGGATTGGATGTGGGGGTCGAGTCGCGGGGCATTCTCAATCCAGTTCGAAAATGGGATGGCCTCACACTGACACGAATGACTATGGGGCACGCTATTTCAGCAACGCCGCTGCAAACCCACTATGCGATGGCGGCCATCGCTAATGGCGGATTGCTTATGCGTTCCCAGGTCGTTTCAAGGATATTGGACACTGATAGCAAAGAGGCGGTCAGTTTTGGGCCTATGGCCCGGAGGCGGGTCATCTCGAACCAAACGGCGCGGACTATGTCTGAATTGCTAGTGAAGACAGTTTCAGAGGGAGGGACAGCGTTCAAGGCTGCAATACCTGGCTATCAGGTTGCGGGCAAAACGGGTACAGCCCAGAAAATTGTCAATGGACGTTACTCGTCGCAGAGTCACATCGGCTCGTTTTCGGGGTTCTTTCCCGCAAGTGATCCAGAGCTGGCGATCACGGTAATTGTCGATGGTTCCCGCAGCGGCATGCCGGTTTCCGGCGGCAGCGCCGCGGTACCTGCTTTCAAAAATGTAGCGGAAAAACTGATACCTTATTTTGCTATCACTCCCGTGAATCGAGACAGAGCCTATGCGTTGGGCGGCGGAAGTCGGTAGTTACGAGAGCGAAATTCAAAATGGTATCGGCTCAAAAAAAATTGTTCGGGGGTGGCGAACTGAATAGGTATCGGATGGAAAGAGGGAAAAAAGAGAAGAAAGCGGGTCGCAAGCTCAGCGCGCTGCTTAAAAAGAGCGGGGCCAAATTGAAGCGAGGCTCTGCGGATCCGAATGTGACGCGTTTGGTCATCGACAGTCGGCGGGTAACGCCTGGAAGCTTGTTTTTCGCCTTGCCAGGGCTGCGCAAAGATGGGAACGCGTTTGTCGATGAGGCGCTGAAACGCGGAGCGGTAGGGGTCATCTCGAATACGCCAAGAAAATTTGGGCTATCTAAAGCGGTTTTCGCTCATTCGGACAATCCGCGCCTAACCCTGGCGAAGGTGGCTCGAAGATTTTACAACAAACCGGACAAAGACCTTGATTTGGTTGGAATAACGGGAACGAACGGCAAAACGACTGTCGCCCACCTCGCCAAAGATTTTCTCTCTGTAGACAATGTGAAGACCGGTTGTCTGGGCACCGTTGGTTACGATCTTGTTGAAAGGGTGCTCCCGTCATTTAGAACGACTCCTGAGGCTCATGAACTTTGTGAGCTTCTCTCTCAAATGAGGGAATTTGGTTGCGATAGGGCAGTGATGGAGGTGAGCTCCCATGGCGTTGACCAACTAAGGGTCGCGGAACTTAGATTCAAAGTGGGCGTCTTCCTAAACCTTACCCGCGATCACTTGGATTACCATGGCGACATGGAAACTTATTTTGCGGTAAAGCGGAAGTTCATTAACGGTGAGATTGGCTCTCCGCCAAAGCGATTGGCTATCAATGTCGATGATTCTTACGGGCGGAGGCTGGCCGATCAGCCGAGAGATGAACCCGTCTTGACCTTTGGGCTTTCGTCCGATGCGGCTTTGAAAGCGACGGACATAGAGCTGGCTCCAGATAATTCGCTGTTCACTTTAGAGTACGAAGGAAAGCGCTACCTAGTGCGATCTCCCTTGATTGGAAAGTACAATATAAGCAACACACTAGCCGGTATCTCGACGGCAGTATTACTAGGGTTGGATATCGAGAAGTGTATAGCTCGTTTGGAGACTTTTCGAGGTATTCCAGGAAGAATGGAGAGAATTGACCAAGGCCAGCCGTTCCAAGTGGTCGTGGATTATGCCCATACAGGAAACGCCTTGGAGAATGCCCTGCGTATGCTCAAAGAGATTACTCCGGGGCAATTGAAGGTGGTATTTGGCTGTGGCGGCGATCGCGATCGGGGAAAGCGATCGGAGATGACGCGAGCCGCCACCTCCCTTGCTGATTTCAGTTGGGCAACGACAGACAATCCGCGGTCCGAAGCCCAGGAGCAAATATTCGACGACATGCGCGAGGGAATCGCTGGAGGAGGAGAAGTAGACTTCATATTGGATCGGCGACGGGCTATTGAGGTCGCTCTAAAAAGCGCAGAGCCCGGCGACTGCGTACTCATTGCCGGGAAAGGACACGAGCCGTTTCAGGAATTTGGAGACACTGTTGTGCCTTTTGACGACAGAAAGGTCGCTCGGGAGCTACTCGAATTGATCAAGCTGGGCGAACGGATATAGGAATGCTGGAATTCGATTGGCAGGAATTGCGAAAATGGAGTGGGGGAGAGTGGATTAAACTTCCGTTTGATGAGCCTGTTCGCGGATTTTCCTTTGATTCCCGAAGTCTGAAGGCGGGAGAAATGTTCGTGGCATTGAAAACGCCAAAGCGGGACGGGCACAGCTTCATTGAAGTGGCGAAAGCCAAAGGAGCATCGGCGGCCTTGGTCAGCGCCTGTTGCTCCGATATCGATCTGCCCCAGTTGCTTGTCGACGATACCCTCGTCGGCCTGGGAGACTTGGCCAGAGGCTATCGAGATGAATCCTCGGCGACCGTAGTAGGTGTTACTGGTAGTTGTGGGAAAACGACATTCAAGGATCTATTGTACTATGCCCTAGGCGGAAAGCCGAACGCTTGGCGTACTCAAGGCAACCTGAATAATCGTATCGGAGTTCCAATCACATTATTGGGAATGCCTATTCGCAATGGTGGATACGGGATCATTGAAGCGGGTATTAGCGAGCCTGGAGAGATGGAGTGTTTGGCTAAAATCATCGATCCGGATATAGCCGTCATCACTTCTATCGGTCCTGCCCATTTAGAGGGATTAGGGAGTTTGAGAGGCATTGCGGTGGAAAAGGGTCGATTGGCTGTTGGAGGGAAGGCAGGAAAAGTTTATCTGGGCGAATCGTGCCAGCCCTATCTTGAAGAGCTGTCGGGGGGGTTAGACTATGCGATCGTAGCGGAAGGATTGCAAGGCGAGGGTGTTAAAGGCTTCCGGCAAAGGATTGTCGGCGGAATGACACGGATTTCGCTGGAAGGGTTCGATGATGTATTCGAAATAGGTGGGATTGGCAAAGGTTTGGCTAGCAATGTGGCCATGGCGATAACGCTGGCATTGGACTTGGGGGTAGATAGCCAGACGCTTAAAGAGCGCTTGAAGCTTTGGCGACCGAGCAAGCTGCGGGGCGAATGGAAGACCATGGGAAAGGCCAGAGTCTACTTGGACTGCTACAATGCGAATCCGCTATCGATGCTCGACGGGTTGGAAACCTTCAATCGCCTCTCGAGCCAAACGCCAGATAGAATATTTGTCCTGGGCTCGATGGAGGAGCTTGGAGATAGCTCCGATGAATGGCACGAAAGAGTTGGGTCTTCAATGGAGTTGAGGAATGGCGATTTGGTTCTATTGATCGGAGATGGGGCGCAAGCGATTAAACGCGGCCTGGGGATTCAGGAGGACGGGGAGCGCGTAGAACTGATCGAGTCCGTCGATCAAATCGGACGCTTTCTTTCCGGGTTTTCGGGCGATATTTTTCTTAAAGGCAGTAGGCGCTATGGCCTAGAGTCGGCGATTCGCTTTCTGGAGCAACCCGTAGAAAGGGTGCAAGCGTCATGCTGAGCTACTTGGCCCAGTACGAGGAAGTTTTCGGCCCTCTCAGGCTGTTGAGATTCTTGACGCTTCGCATGTTGCTGGCATCAGGCACGGCCCTGTTTATCGGCTATTTACTGGGCCCTTGGCTGATCGGCATGCTCAGGCGCCTTAGCTTTCATCAAAGCTTTCGCACGGAGTCGGAAGTTGGCAAGCTCGCGGAATTGCATTCGGGCAAGAGAAATACGCCGACGATGGGTGGTCTGCTAATCTATATTTCGGTGACGACCAGCTCCCTTCTTTGGGCCCAATTCAACGTTTGGACGCTGACGGCCCTTTTGGTCTACACGAGTTTGACGGCCCTTGGTTTTCTCGACGATTACCTAAAAGTATCCAAAAGAAACAGCAAAGGGTTTCCATCCAAAGGCAAGATTGTTTGGCAAAGCCTAACAGCCGCAGCAACCTTGCTGATTCTGCTAAACCATCCCCTCAGCGCTGACAAAGTCCAGGAACTCTGGCTGCCGTTCGTCAAAAATGCCGTTGTCGAACGAATGCCATTGTGGGCCTTGTTTGGGTTTCTTTTTCTAGTGCTTGTGGGCTCAAGCAATGCCATAAATGTAACGGATGGCGTCGATGGATTGGCTATCGGATGCACCATAACTGTAGCGATTGTGTACTCGATTATGGCCTACGCGGCTGGAAATGTGATTATATCCGAATACTTGTTGATCTCTAACGTGCCTGGAGTTGGCGAGTTGGCTATTTTGTGCGGAGCAGTCGTTGGAGGAGGGCTCGCGTTTCTCTGGTTCAATGCCTACCCGGCTGAAGTATTCATGGGCGATACGGGATCCCTGGCCTTGGGTGGCTTGGTTGGCGTGGTCGCCTTTATGACGCATCAAGCGGTGACTTTGATTATCGTAGGGGGCATTTTCGTGATGGAGACCGTCTCTGTGATTCTGCAGGTACTTTCCTTCAAAAGCACCGGAAAACGGATATTCAGAATGGCTCCGGTTCATCATCACTTTGAGCTAAAGGGATGGGCGGAAACTAAAGTGGTTATACGGTTTTGGATACTTTCGCTCATCTTCGCGTTCGCGGGTTTGGCAACCTTGAAAATAAGATGATACAGCGAGCTCAATATTTACCAAGATGGCTGGAAGAAGGTCTAGAATCGCCGGTGGCGGTATTAGGCGGGGGTGTCAGCGGGTTAGGTGCCAAGGCGCTTGTCGAGAGCTTGAATGGCCAAGCCGCGATGTACGATGAGAATTCTAGCCAGCCGTTTGCAACCGAGTTTACGATCGAGGATGCTCGGCGGGCTTGTCTCGTGGTAGTTAGTCCTGGGTTTGCTCCTGATCATCCTTGGATTGAAGCGGCTCGGCACGCAGACTGCTGCGTTTGTTCCGAATTGGACTTGGGAGCTTCGCTATGGAAAGGTCCTATCATAGCGGTGACAGGCACCAACGGGAAAACCACGCTGACGTCCTTTCTTGATCATGCATTCCGGCATTCCGGCATAGAATCTTTCGCGGTGGGCAATATCGGAAGGTCGATGTGCGAAATGCTATCGCGAGATTGTAATTCAGAGGCTATTGCTGTTTGCGAAGTTAGCTCGTTCCAAGCTGAACTCTCAACCCATCTGCAAGCGGATTACGTTCTTTGGACTAATTTCGCGGAGGACCATTTGGACCGTCACGGAAGCATGGACGCGTACTTCAGGAGCAAGTACAACTTGATTTCGAACATGCGTGGCAATTCCGTTGTCTTGGATCGAACCGTATCGAATTATGGGAAGCGATTAGGTCTACCTATGTCTGAAGCCCAAGTTCTGGACGCCGCCAACGTCGAAGACCTTCAGCGTGTTAAAGGCAGCGTATTCGAAACCGAACCTGAGATAGAATCCTATTTGATGGCCCGTTCGCTTTGGCTTTCACTGGGAATGAGCGAGAGTAGTCTCGAAGAAGCAGCTAGATTCTTTAGAAAAGATCCTCACAGGATGGAATTGATTGGATCCAAGTTGGGAATCCGTTTCTGGGATGATTCGAAGGCGACCAACTTCCACGCAACGCTTTCGGGCTTGACGCGATTCGAACAGCCGGTGATCTGGATTGGCGGCGGCAAGGATAAGGGTGGTTCGATCAGGAGTTTCGCTAAGCAATTGGTCCCTCACCTGAAGCAGGCGATTCTAATCGGGGAAACCCGATTTTCCGTAAAGCGGGAACTAGAATCCATTGGCTTCCTGGCTCATGAAGTTGGAAGCATGGAGGAAGCTGTAAATTTGGTTTTAGAATTGGGAGGAAGTGGTGATGAGGCTCTACTTAGTCCTGGATTCGCTAGCTTTGATATGTTTGAAAGCTACGCACAAAGAGGAGAGGCTTTTAGAGCAGCGATTGGCCTCATAGACTCGGAAAGGAACGTGCAATATGGTTAAGTTTTACAAAAAGGAAAATGGTATCAAGGCAGCCCGAATTGGGGTCATCGTCGTGGCCCATTTCGTAGCTTTGGTCGTCATATATTTTGTGAGCGGCTTTGGCGATTCAGGCTCGGAGCAACAAGGATTGGCCACAGCCGGAGCCAATGGCATTGTGAATTGGTCAAGCGATTCTCCCAGCGCTCAAGCTCCTACGGTGGCAACGGCGAGCATTGACTCCAGGGCGGCTGATTTATCTGGATACAATGCTGAGGAAGGAGGAGCCTCTGTTAGGGCAGTAGTTCCCGAAATTTCAAGTAGAGAGCGGTTCGCCCCGAGACGGCCTAACGAGGCTCAGGCACAGACGAGCGGCGGACGTTCCGCCCCAACAAGGGGCGCGTCTCCTTCGTCCATCGGCGCCGACGATATCGTTTTGACTCCGCTTGGAGGTCCTGGAGCAGGCAGTGGTCAGCCCTCTAGTATAATAGCCCCTGCTCAAGCGTCGGAGATTATTAGATACACGATTCGGAGTGGAGATAGTCTGTGGGCCATATCAAAAAGATTCGGAGTCACTCGCGATGAACTGCATTCGGTGAATCCGGGTCTCACTGTTAACATCCAGGCTGGCCAGATTATCAATGTCCCCCGAAAAGGTTCAGCTACAGGAGCAGTGGCTCCCTCGGAATTCTACCAAGCTTCGACACCGGCTCCAGTTGTCCCGCAAGGAAACGTTTACACGGTCAAGAGTGGCGATGTTCTGTCTCGAATCGCAGCTAATCAAGGGGTTACCTTGAGCGAGCTGAGGGTGGCGAATCAGCTATCGGGCGACTTGATAAGAGTGGGGCAGAAACTGATCATTCCTCAATCGGGAAGCTCAAGGAATGCATCGGCTCTACAGAATCGCGGTCAAGGACTGCAAGTGGTCGTAGCGCCGGGCGATAGCATATTTTCGATCGCCGAGCGGTACAACGTTTCGGCCGGGGATATCGTCTTGCGCAATAATATCCAGGATCCGGCTCTCATCAATCCAGGGCAGACGCTTTTCATTCCGGGTAGCAGCGCCTCAAGTGGGCGACAGCCAGAAACAACCGCTTCGCCGCCGTCTCCAACCCCTAGGACGACTCCCGCGACTCCCACCCCGCCAGCGGAAACGATTCCTGAAGACCCACCATTGAGGCTGTCGGACGAGGATGACTTTCTGGAAGAAGAGGAACTGATCGAACAGCCAGTGATTCCGATCGTAAACTGATAGAAGTTTCTATCTGAATACTTTAGATTATGGCGAAACGCAAAACGAGGGCGGCGCATACCGGGCATGTTGGCGTATTGAATCCGGCCGTCGCGATAGCGGTGTGCGTTTTCGCTCTAGCCATGCTGGGAGCCTCGGTTTTGTTTAGCGCCTCGCTCCCTGTAGACGCCAAAGATCCTTATCGGATAATCGAGAAACAGGCGTTGTGGATGGGGATTACATTCATTGCGGGCCTTTTGGTTTTAAAGGTCGATCTAGAATGGGCCCGCAAGTTCGTTTGGCTTGGCTATGGATTGTGTGTGGCTGGGCTTATTCTTGTCCTAATCCCGGGAATTGGTTCGTCCATAAACGGGAGCCGCAGCTGGTTTCGGTTCGGACCTTTTAGTTTGCAAGTAGCCGAATTCGCCAAAGTGGGGCTCGTGTTTTTTCTGGCGCATTATTATAGTTTGATTCGCAAGGAATCTGGTTCTTTCTGGAAAGGCTTCATCGTTCCCTGTCTTGCTATCGGATTGATTGTCGGCCTGATCATGCTGCAAACGGATTTGGGAACAGCTCTCATCATTTCCATGGTTAGCTTCTGTTTGCTTTACTTGGCAGGAGCCAACGTTTTTTTCTTGGCAGGCTCGTCTCTAGCGGCACTCGTTCCGGTCGGCTTTTTGATATCGAAAGATCCCGAACGATTGAGTCGATTAACCGCTTTTCTGGACATGGAGGGGAACAAGTCGGGCGATGCATATCAAGTGTGGCAGGCGATACTCGCCTTTGCCGCTGGCGGCATAGAAGGAGTAGGGCCCGGAAACGGTCGGCAGCAATTGCGATCGCTTCCGGAGGCCCACACCGATTTCATCTTCGCGATTGTAGGCGAGGAGTTTGGATTGATCGTGACGCTGGCAGTAGTGATCGTATTTATGGGCCTGTTCGCAGCTGGAGTCGCTCACGTGAGAAAGGCCCCCAATACTTACCAATTTCTCCTAGCCGCGGGTTGCCTGCTAACGATAAGCATCCAGGCTCTGGTTAATTTGGGCGTAGTGACCGGCTCGCTGCCGACCACGGGGCTACCCTTGCCTTTCATAAGCTATGGCGGTTCTAATTTTCTGGTGATGGGAATATGCGTGGCCCTTCTTTTGAATACTAGTTTGGCGTGGCAATCTCCCGCTCTCGAAGACTCAAAGCGGAAACTCAAGGAAATCTAGGCATGAATCGCGCGCTAATCGCTTGCGGTGGCACGGGTGGGCATCTTTCGCCGGGAATCGCGCTCGCCCAGGAATTGATCACCCGCGGTTGGCAATGTCGCCTTCTGATAAGCAGCAAAAAAGTCGACGCTCGACTTGTTAAAAAGTATAAAGAAATTGAATACGATACGATTCCGGGTAGCGGATTGAGCTTTCGTCCTCTGGCCCTTTTTCGCTTTGTCCGCGATTTTGTCAAAGGATACCGAGTATGCTCGCGCAAAGTGGAGGCGTACAAGCCAGATGCCCTAGTGGGCTTTGGCGGGTTTATTTCCGCTCCCAGCTTGTTGGCGGGGTCGAGAAAAGGAGTTAAAGTTGCGATCCACGAAGCGAATAGGGTTCCGGGTCGAGCGACTCGCTTGACCAGCCATATCGCTAACCGTATCTATTTGCCCAAAGGGGTCAGCTTGTCAGGGAAGCGAGCGGATCGAGTCCTCCATGCCGGCATACCGTTGCGAACCGAGATAGCACCGACCGATAAGCGTGCAGCCAGACAGTCTCTGGGTCTCGAGGAATCTCGGAAAACGCTTTTGGTTTTTGGTGGAAGCCAAGGGGCTCGTTCGTTGACAAACTGGTCGATTGAAAACGCTAGCCGACTGCGGCAGAAAGGCATTCAATTGATCTGTCTGAAGGGATTGAGCGACGCGAGCGAGCAGGTAGAGCGAGAAGGGGAAAATGCACGGGGCCCGTTAGCCCGTTTCTTTGATTTTAGCGATGATATGCCGACTTTATTGTCTGCTGCGGATCTTGTTGTTTCTCGGGCTGGAGCGGGCAGCATAGCGGAGATTGCCCGATGTGGAGTCCCAGCGATATTGATACCGTATCCCTTTGCGGCAGACGATCATCAAACCCGCAATGCTGAGGAATTTGAAAACCAAGGCGGCGGAATGCTGTTGCCAGATCAGCGAATTGGGGAGCTGTTTACCATTGTCGAGCAGCTGATAGGAGATGATTCGCAACTGGACGGTATGAAAAAGCGTTTGCAATTAATAGATGCCGGGAACTCAAGCTCCGACATAGCGAATGATTTAGAAGCGTTGATCTCGGAATGCCAGTCAGGCCGATTAGGGTCTGCGGATGGAGAGAAGGCACTGAGATGACAGGAGAGGCGCCGCATTCTAGAATACACCTAATCGGGATTGGTGGAGCGGGGATGCTTCCGCTGGCTATCATTTTGAAGGAGGCCGGCTATGAAGTCAGTGGGGAAGACGACCGGCTCGCTCCGGAAGCTCAGCGTTTTCTCGATGTTCATGGTATTCGATTGGGAGCTCTTGGTTCCTTGCCCTGCTCCGAGCCTATTGCATCGGTCGTTCGCTCCTCGGCAATTGGCGATCGGCATCCTTCGGTTCTCGAGGCTAATAAGCTGGGCTGTCAGATATTGGCTCGAGGCGAGCAGCTGGCCAAAGTCGTCAAGGACAAGCGGGTCATAGCTGTTGCCGGGTCGCATGGAAAGACTTCTACCTGCGGAATTCTAGTTGATCTGCTGGAGGAAATGGGGATTTTCCCGCGCTATGCGATTGGCGGCCTTTTTTCTAATGGCAAGGAGCCTGGCCGCTGGAAGGATTCAGAGTGGGCCGTGATCGAGATTGACGAGAGCGATGGAACCATAGAGGCGTTTAGCCCAGAGGTATCCATCATCTTGAACGCGGACCATGATCACCACGCGTTCTATCGTCGATACGAAGATTATTTAGCTGCCTTTACTCGTCTGGCTGAAAGAACGAAAACCAAAGTGGTTTTGCCCGGGGCCCTAAGAGAATTGGTAGATGCCAAAATCGATCCGAAAAAAATCGTGTGGATCGACGATCAAGTGTTGCCAGAGATCGAATCGAATCAGATAGGGGCCTACAGTCGGCAAAATCAGCGGGCTGCTTTGGCTGCTTTAGTCGCTGCGAATTTCTCGTTACCGAAGGCCAACAAGATAGACTTTACCCCTATCGAAAGGCGGCAATCTCTTCTTTATGTATCACCGAATGTGCGGGTGTTGGAAGACTATGCTCACCACCCGATGGAGATTCGGGCTTTTCGCGAGGGGCTTAAGGAAGCCTATAAGGGTAAATCGCTTGTCGTCTTCCAGCCTCATCGTTATTCGAGAACGCTAACGCTGAAATCAGAGCTAGCCGATGAGCT
>Ga0181579_10003581_pt1 | contig 12245 bp, 10 predicted proteins | sample 071ome_24_FD_132996 | JGI IMG/M metagenome (GOLD analysis project Ga0181579, IMG submission 132996) | Coastal salt marsh microbial communities from the Groves Creek Marsh, Skidaway Island, Georgia - 071402CT metaG (megahit assembly) | ecosystem: Environmental > Aquatic > Marine > Intertidal... | reverse complement strand
TCGCTGAGCACATGTCCAAAAATGAACCCAACGAGGAAGGCGAACGGGGCTGCATCATCAACACCGCGTCCATTGCTGCTTTCGAAGGACAGATAGGTCAAGTGGCTTATTCAGCAGCGAAGGCAGGCATCGTTGGCATGACCTTTGTCATGGCCAGAGACTTGGGATCGCTGGGCATTCGCGCAAACTGCATAGCGCCCAGCCTATTCGATACCGGACTCACATCAGCGATACCCGATGAGTTCGCGCTGCAGCTCACCAAGGATGCGGCGTTCCCCAAGCGAATGGGTAAACCAGAGCATTTCGCAATTCAGGCGATCTCTATGTACGAGAACGCCATGATGAATGGCGGTACCGTCAGAGTTGACGCGGGTCAACGATTCGCACCTAAATAAAATCATCTGCAGCGAAGAGCAGCGTAAGAGCAGGCGCTACTCGGTTTAGGTAACGCGCTTCCCCAGGAAGCGCGGATTGTTTGAAGCGCCCTCGACGCTGCACACGCTGGCACCCCGCGGACTAAGAGCTCTTGGACCGTTGATCGGTATTTCGCGCACCTCGTCTCTTAACCTCGTCTCTTAGATGGACAAGCGCTGATTCAGCGCGACCGCGTTGTCGTGTAGCACCAACTTCTGCTGCTCCAGCGTCACACCATCCAGTTCAGTAAAAATATCCCGCGGATGTTCTAAGCCTTCCATATGCGGCCAGTCGGACCCAAACAGCACTCGATCCGCACCCATATGTACAATCACATCGGATATCTTGTCCTCCCAAAAGGGATTGATCCAAACGTGCTGCCGGAACAAGTCCGCCGGATCTTGCTCATAGTACTTTGGCATTCTCACTTTTGAATGCTCTAGTTTGACGAAGAGATCCGCCAGAAAACCCGAACCATTTTCCACCGAGGCGATCCGCAGGTTGGGGAAACGTTCAAACAACTTGTCGTATGCCATGGTCAGAAGAAAATCGTAAATTGAGCGTTCCCCGATGAGTCCCGCAACTGTTGGTTTACGACCGCCGCCAAGGATCTCCAACGACGAATCTTTACCGTAACCATTGGACGAGTAGCCATTGGCGCCAGTATGCGCCACGACCGTAATGCCCGCCTCATTCACTCTTGCCCAAAAAGGATCGAACCGTTCATGTGAGGGAGCGAAGTAACCATCTCGGGTACAAACCGCCGAAGGACGCATCACCAGCACCCGAGCATCTTTTTCTAACGCCCATTCGAGTTCACGACAGGCAAAGTCGACATCCGACAAGGTGATATAGGGGGCTGCAAACAGCTTATTTTTGTAGTTCAAACCCCAGTCGTCGTCCAACCATCGGTTGAAAGCCTCGAACATTATGCACAGGGCATCGATGTCGTGGACCATGGGTTCTTCGTAGAGAATGCCCGCCGTCGGAAAAAGCCAGGCGCCCTCAAGCCCTTGTTCCGAGATTTTCTCGATGCGGCAGTCTCGATCCATGTACTCGGGCCGCATCTCCTCGAGTGCCGAGTGGGTCAGTTCAACAAAGGTCAAACCACGAGGATTGCCGTGATAATACTCTCTGAGAACGCCGGGCTTGGAGACCGGATTAAACGTTGGATTGCCCACAGAATGGTTAATTTTCCCGGCAACCAGATGGTGCTTTTTACCGTCCTGCATTTCGATCCACTGAACGCAACGCCGCTGCATACGCTTTGGTACATAACGTGTAAACGCGTCTTCCGCTTCATAATAGTGGTTGTCCGCGTCAAACATCGGTCCGTTATACAGTGTTGAATTGACTTCCATTTTGATCCCCTCAGCATGTCAGGCAATAAGTAGTATCATAGTTATTTTCGCAGCTCAACCGCATCACCAATTTCTTGCACGCTCAACCCAAAACCATCTAGTATCATAGTTATCAGCAGCTAAGTGGCAGAGGTATTCCATGACAGATTTTGCAACACCCAACCTATCTAACGATTTAACAGGTCACGTCGCCCTAGTCACCGGCACAACCTCGGGTCTTGGGCGCAGGTTTGCGATTGTCCTCGCGGCTTGCGGAGCCAAGGTTGCGCTTACCGGACGCCGCGCGGACCGCCTTGAAGAACTGGCCCGGGAAATTCGCGCGAGCGGCGGCATTTGCGAGCCCATCCCCTTCGACATCACCCAGCCGGAACAAATAAGCCCGCTGCTCGACAGCGTAGAACAATCCCTTGGCCTAGTGGATTTATTGGTCAACAACGCTGGCATTCCTGACGCCCAGCGGGCTCACAAAATGGACGACGATCTCGTTGATCGAGTTTTTGCCACCAATCTCGTCGGACCTTGGAAGCTTTCTTGCGAGGTTGCGCGCAGACTGATCGCCGCTGAGAAACCGGGGCGAATGGTTAACATTTCGTCGGTTGGCGGTTTTGACTACAGCGGCGGCGGCGCTGCGCTGTATTCGGTCACCAAGTCCGCGATTGTTCGTATGACAGAATGCCTTGCGGTCGAGTGGGCGCGTTATAACATCAACGTAAACGCGATCGCGCCCGGCGCCTTCGCGAGCGAGATGATGGACGGCATGCTTGAGCGCATCGGTGACATCACGAAGCATTTTCCGCGCAAACGACTTGGAGACCCAGCACAGATGGATTCGACCCTCCTCTACTTCATGTCGCCGGCGTCGGAGTGCGTAACAGGCACCTACATTAAGATAGACGACGGCCAAGGATCACGGTAGACAACCGCGACTATGCTGAAGCGGCACAAACTCAGGAAAAGGGAGCAATCATGATGAGCGAGCAACACGTCTTTCGAGCCGACGTTAAACAGTGGATCGCCGAAAACTTTCCACGTACGTTGGCCGGCCAAAATCCCGCGACAGTCGGCTACGCAGCTACGCTGGAAGCCGACCACGAGCTCTGGCGACAAAGATTAGCGGAGAAAGGTTGGGGAGCCCCGACCTGGCCGAAAGAATACGGTGGCGCCGGCTTGAGCCAGAGCGAGGAACGCATCATCACCGACGAGCTGTCAGACGCCAATGCGTTTAACCCAATTCCCAACATCGCACTTATGGGCGTAACCATGGTCGGGCCGACGATCCTCGACTATGGCACTGAGGAGCAGAAGAAAAAACACCTGATTCCCATCGCCCGCGGCGAGGTGACATGGTGCCTAGGTTTATCCGAGCCAGGCGCAGGCTCGGATCTGGCTTCTTTGCGCACCCGAGCCGAAGACAACGGTGACTACTACCTGATTAATGGATCAAAAATCTGGACATCAGGCGCCCACCATTCAAATTGGTGTGGCGCCGTGGTTCGCACAGATCCTGACGCAAAAAAACGCAATGGCATAAGCTTTGTGATGTTGCCTATGGATCAAGAGGGAGTAGAGCCCCGTCCGCTGAAACTCATTTCCGGAGCCTCAGCTTTCTGTGAGACTTTTTTCACTAACGCGGTAGCAGACAAGTCGGATGTGCTCGGCGATTTAAACGACGGCTGGAGTGTCGTTAAACGACTTTTACAGCACGAAAGGCAAAGTCAGATCGGTGCGCGCACCGCTGGGGCCAAGTCAGAACGTGTCCAAGACATCGCGAAGCGTTACGTGGGCCTCGACGATTCGGGCAAACTTGCTGACGCTGATCTGCGGCAACGACTGGCTGATCATTTGATGGATCGGCAGTCACATGCGCTGACATTAGGGCGCATTGCTGCCGAAGCGAAAGGCAACGTAGAGGTGTCAGCCGCATCTTCGATCCTGAAAAATTCTGCAACCCATGTGTCGCAAACTCGGGCCGACCTGATATTGGAAATCATGGGCGACCAAGGTCTTGGCTGGGAGGGCGATGCGTTCGATCCGAATGAATTAGAAACCGTCAGAAGCTGGCTTTACGGCATGGCCGCCTCCATTGCCGGCGGTTCCTTTGAGATTCAATACAACATCATTTCGAAAAATATTTTGGGCTTGCCGGAAACCACACAGCAAGGCTAAGCGTCGACGGGGGAGAAATAGGTTGGCAGCACTAACGAACGAACAGGCATTAATGCGCGATCAGGCAAAAGCTTGGGCGAGCAATCAAGCATCTGTAAAAAATTTTCGTGCCATGCGTGACAGCGGCACCGAGCAAAGATTCGACGCCCAAACTTGGGCCGAAATCATCGACATGGGATGGACTGGCATCCTGATTCCTGAAGAATACGGCGGGTCTGACCTAGATTTTCTCACCTTTGGTATTGTGCTTGAGGAACTTGGGCGTCAACTCACGGCGTCTCCACTCTTTGCCTCGGCCTTGGTTGGTGCTACCGCTTTGAATATTGCCGGCAACGACCATCAAAAACAGTTGTACCTACCAAAGATTGTTGACGGTAGTGAAATTCTGACTCTCGCCATCGATGAATCAAACCGCCACGCTCCGACCGAAATTGCCTTGTCAGCGCAAGCGTCCCAGTCAGGGTACCGTCTAAACGGCAAAAAAGGATTCGTTTTGGAGGGTATGGCCGCTACTACGTTTGTTGTGGCGACAAGAACCAATGGGGTACCGGGCGACACTCATGGCATCACCCTATTTTTGGTCTCAGCAGACAGTGCGGGAATCACTCGCGAAATGCTCTCCACAGCAGACAGCCGCGGTTATGCCAATCTCACGTTTTCAGATGTCGAGGTGCCTGTCGAGGCGGTGCTGGGAGAAATTGACGGTGGATGGGAAGCGCTTGACGCAGTGCTAGACCGGGCGCGGGCGGGCTTGGGTGCAGAGATGCTCGGCTGTGCAGCGCAGGCTTTTGATATGACTCTGGATTATTTAAAGACGCGCGAGCAATTTGGACAGCCCATTGGTTCCTTTCAGGCCTTGGGCCATCGCGCAGCCGCCCTATTCACTGGTTTGGAACTCGCCCGATCATGTGCAGAAGCCGCACTGCAGGCCATTGACGAAGAGGTGGATAACGTCCCGCAAATGTGCTCCCTTGCCAAATCACGGCTGAACGACTACCTGCACGAGATGTCCACACAACTCATTCAAATCCACGGCGGCATAGGTATGACCGATGACTTTGACGCCGGTTTTTATCTGAAGCGCGCCCGCGCACTGGAAGTTCGTTACGGCAACGCCGGCTTTCATCGCGACAGGTACGCCGCAACATTGGGTTTTTAACAAACAACGGGGACCGCGATGAACAATTACGACCTTATTATTCGCAATGGCCGCGTCATTGATGGCACCGGCGCAGCATCGATGCAGGCCGACATCGCTGTTAAAGGGGGAAAAATCGCCCTGATTAACGCCTCGATAGAGGGCAAGGCCGCAAAAGAAATCGACGCTACCGGCATGATCATTACGCCGGGATTTGTTGATGTACACACGCACTACGATGGACAGGCGACTTGGGATACGCATCTCAACCCGTCCTCGAATCTTGGCACCACCACCGTCGTGATGGGCAACTGTGGCGTTGGTTTTGCGCCCTGCCGACCAGAAGACAGAGATGTGTTGGTCAAATTAATGGAAGGCGTGGAAGAAATTCCTGAGTCGGCCATGAGCGAGGGCTTACCCTGGACTTGGGAGACGTTCCCTGAATTTCTCGACTGCATCGAATCACGTCCACACGATATTGATCTTGCTGCACTCGTGCCGCACGGCCCCCTTCGCGTTTACGTCATGGGTGAGCGAGGGGTCAACCGGGAACCTGCAACGGCAGACGACATCGCCAAAATGAAGGAGCTGTTGGCAGAAAGCGTCGCTGCGGGAGGCGTCGGATTCTCAACGTCTCGCACGTTGGTACATCGCTCCAGCACAGGCGACTTCGTTCCAACCTACCAAGCGGTTGGTAGCGAGCTGGTGCAAATTACCCAAGCGCTTGCCGGGGATCAGGGACATGTTTTTCAATTTATTGCCGACTGGCAGGATGCCGATGATGAATTTAGCATCCTAACGCAAACCGCTGAGAGCACCGGAGCCAAAGGCACCTTCACCCTATTGGATATCGCCACCACACCAGACTTATGGCACGAACAGCTCAAGAGAATTGAAGCTGCCCAAGCCAAGGGCTTGGGTATATTCGGTCAGGTTCTCTCTCGTCCGGTAGGTATCATGATGGGCCATCAAGCCTCTATGAGCCCATTCTATGATCGCCCGAGTTTTAAAGCGCTAAACGGGCTGCCTTGGGATGAAAAAATCGCGGCTCTGCATGATCCTGACACCAAGGCTAGGATCCTCAGCGAGTCGAATGAGAACCCGCACATCTTCGTCAAACTTGTTCGCAACAACTACAGCAATATGTACGTTTTGGAGGATCCCATTGAATACCTCCCGGATCCTAAGCGTTGCATCTCGGCGCTGGCTGCGGCGGAAAGCAGGGACGCAGAAGAATGGCTCTATGACTACTTTCTGACCAACAATGGCAACGCCCTGATCTACATACCCGGCGCTAATTTCTCTGAAAATATACCGAAGATGCTGGGCCACCCCAACACCGTCGCTGCCTTGGGCGATGGCGGCGCGCATGTGGGGTCAATTTGCGATGCCAGTGCCAACCTTTTCCTGTTGAGCAAGTGGGTAAAAGAGCAAGGCTGCTTTAGTCTCGAGCAGGGTGTTCAAATGGTCACAAGACAGCCGGCGGAGCTGTATTCCTTGTATGACCGTGGCGTCCTAGCCCAGGGTATGAAAGCAGACATCAACGTCATCGACTTCGAAAATCTGCGGCTGCACAGACCCCATATCGTCCACGATCTGCCCGCTGGCGGTAAAAGATTCTTGCAACGAGCGGATGGGATCAAAGCAACCATCGTTTCTGGTGAGATCATTTATCAAGACGGTAAAGCAACCGGGGCGCTACCGGGCAAACTGATTCGGGGCGCGCAAAACGATCCCCGCGTTCAGTAGCGCAGCCGACGACTCGCCGTGCAGCAAATTACCCTCGAAAGTGAGGGATTGAGATTTTCCGCATTAGCGGCAGGTAAAGGCCCTTTGATTCTGTGTCTGCACGGTTTCCCCGACAATTACCATTCCTATGACCAACAAATTCCGGCCTTAGTGGATGCCGGTTTTCGGGTAGTCGTACCCATGCTGCGGGGATACGAGCCACAGTCTCAACCGCCCGATGGTGACTATCACCTGAACAAGATGGTGAAAGACGTGCTGGGATGGATCGACCAGTTAGGCGCCGAAAAAGCACACTTGGTCGGCCATGACTGGGGCGCCGTGATCGGTTATTTGACGGCAAATACGGCCCCGACAGCCCTGCATTCGCTTACCACTCTAGCCATCCCGCCCCTGCAGGCGCTACCCGCGGCGATTCGCAACAACCCAAAACAACTTCTACTGTCTTGGTACACGTTGTTTTTTCAGCTGCGCGGCTTGTCCGATTGGTGGGTAGAGCGATCAGATTGGAGGTTTATCGAGCAACTTTGGCATCGATGGTCGCCGACCTGGTCAATTCCTCATACGACTCTGGCGTCAGTAAAAGACACCTTTGCACAGCCAGGCGTGAAAAAGGCGGCCCTAACATATTACCGGCACAGCTTTGATACTTTCAGCGCTCAAGGCCGAGAAGTTGCAAACGCTATGGCTCTGCCGACGCACACGCCGACCCTGGCACTGGGCGGCTGGGAGGACGGCTGCATGTCCGCCAAACTCTACGATAGCCCACTGCATGCGGGACACTTTTCGGCCGGGCTTAGAATCGAGAGAATCAAGGGCGCAGGTCACTTCTTACACCAGGAACAGCCTGAATTGGTCAACGAGCTGCTGCTCTCGTGGATCGTCCAGCACAGTCCAGCACAACAGCTTTAAGTAAAAGGGAGAAACCATGAGCGAAGACGAAGGTTCAATCAGCGTCGAAGAACGCAACAACATACTGTTAATCGGGTTCAATCGCCCGCAAAAGTACAACGGCTATACGCCGACAATGGCAAAGGAACTTACAGCTGCGTTCACCCGCCTCGATGAAGACGATGATCTGCGCTGCGGCGTAGTCTTTGGGCATGGCGATCACTTCACGGCGGGCCTTGACCTGCCAAAGTGGACGGGACGCATGGGTGCCCGCGGCAGCCGGAAAAGCAAGAACGACGCCGTCGACCCCATGGGTTTTGGGCGCGCATGTAAGAAACCCGTTATCACTGCATGCCACGGTATTACCTACACACTTGGCATCGAGCTTGCCCTCGCCGGAGACATTGTCATCGCTGCAGACAACTGCCGCTTCTCGCAACTCGAACCAAAGCGCGCTATTCACGCGACTGGGGGCGCAACGATTCGCTTTGTGGATCGAGGCGGCTGGGGTAACGCGATGTATCACCTGCTAACGGCCGACGAGTTCGACGCCACCGAAGCCCTTCGCATCGGTATCGTGCAGGAGGTCGTTCCTGCTGGCACGCAACTCGAGCGGGCCATTGAGATCGCTGAGCAGATTGCCGAGCTCGCTCCGCTGGCGGTTCAAGAGACAAAGGCAGCTTCGCGTCGCTATGTGGTCGAGGGCTTTGATGCCGCGGTAGCCGCACTTGGACCCACGCAGCGGAGGCTGCTCGCCAGTGAGGACGCAAAAGAAGGTGTGCAGTCGTTCATTGATCGACGGCCGGCGGTGTTTAAAGGCCGCTAGCCCACGAGTACATTGGGACAGCGGCGAAACTACCGGCTCGCAATCAATCTATACCGAGTTTTCGGTTGTCCCAGTGCAATACCCGGTCGTCAGGCGTGAAGCGAACAACACCACTGACGGACTTGGCGTAAACCTCTCGAGTCGCTTTTGGCATCGCACTGCCGGCGGTACGGTACCCGCCGTACTTCCTCTCGAGTTCCGCGCCATACCTAGCCGACAGGTCGCCCTCCAGATTCACGATTTCAGCTTTGCCGGTCATGTGCACCGCACGCAGTTCCGACCAGCGTTTGCCCTCTTCTACTAGCAAGCTGGCTCTCGGATCATTGCTGATTCGATTGAGTTTCTTGCCACGCGTGCCGATGTATATGTGTTGATCGAGACACACGTACCAAATGGGGAGCGCGATCGGCATTCCATCTTGGCGCAGCGTCGTGAGAATACCCGTGTGCCCTTGCTCTAAGAATTGCCAGATCTCCTGCTCCGACATTCGTACTGTCGGTTTAGACTTTTCGGTCATTGCTCTTCCTTTTTCAACGTAACAGCGCCTCCATCCGGGTGGCGATCATTAGTTGCCAACCTAGAGCGGGTGCAGGCGTACCGGCACGTCTTTGATCCCTCGGATGAAGTTATTTGGCAGCCGCTCCACATCGCCAACGACCTCCACTTTGTGAAATCGTTTCATGATCTCTTCCCACAGCACGCGTAACTGCATCTCCGCAAGCCGGTTGCCCATGCATCGATGAACACCAAAGCCGAAGGAAACGTGAGCCCTCGCATTGGCCCGGTCAATAATCAGTCGATCAGGGTCCTGAAACACGCTCTCATCACGATTGCCAGAGAGGTACCACATGATGACTTTGTCGCCTTTTTTAATTTGCTTTCCACCCAGTTCGTAGTCGGTTAGCGCAGTGCGACGCATGTGAATCACAGGGGTTTGCCAGCGAATCATCTCGGAAACCATGTTAGGAATGAGGCCGTGATCCTGACGCAGTTTTTCATATTCATCCGGGTATTTGTTCAACCCGATCACACCGCCGCTGATGCTGTTACGCGTGGTGTCATTACCGCCCACGATCAAGAGCATTATGTTGCCGAAGAAAAGCTCGGGGTCCTCATTCATCTTTGCCGTTTCTGGGTTGTTCTGGAGCATTGAAATCAAGTCAAAGTGGGGCGGCTGTCCGAGCTTCGAATCCCAAAGCTGATAAAACGCTCCAACCATCTCCATTAAATCATCGTAGCGCTTCTTCAAATCGATACTCGCGTCGCCGGTCACCTGAGGCACATTCGTCGCTAAATCTGACCAGTACACCAACTTGCCCCGCTGTTCGTAGGGGAAGTCGAATAGAGTCGCCAGCATGCGGGCGGTAAGTTCGATAGAGACTTCCTGAACCCAATTGAACGTCTCGTTGACGGGCAGATTTTCAAGGATATCAATCGCTCGCTCGCGAATGAGCGGTTCTAACTCAACCAAATTCCTTGGGGCCACCGTTGGCGCGACTGCTCCGCGTTGGGGACCGTGATCGGGTTCGTCCATGCCGATAAAGCTCTTACCCTGCATCTCGTTTTCCTTCGGTGGAGGCGTTTCGACAATTGAGATACCTCCCACCTCAGAGGAAAATACGTCGTTGTTTGCGTCTACTTCCTTGATGAGTTGATGGCTCGTCACAGACCAAAAAGGGCCGTTCATGCTGTCCTGTAGAAAATGCACAGGCGCTTCTTGGCGCAATCTTGCGAACCAGGGTTGCCAAGTATCGCGTTGGAACAGTTCCGGCCTACTGACGTCAACTTGTTCCAATGGCAGGCTATTCACTTCGTTTATGTCTATCGCTGGCATCATCGCCTCCTCAGAGCTCAATGGATTTCCAAAGTACAACGCTGGCGTCGCATTGGATATTTCTACGCTAAAAACGTGAAACTCTTATCTTTTTATGTGGTTGCTGGGTTAACTGGTATCGCCAAGCGCCCGGCAGTCTTTAGCAGACCTCTCGATAACACAGTTCGATTAATCCTCTTCTCGATACTTGTTACCAAAAGTTTCCTCTCGCCATTTGAGGGCCTCTTTAAGACCATCTCGCTCGGCGCGGCGCAAAAATTCATCTCCGCCTTCACCGTCGTCGCCGCGCGGCGTATACAGCCCTTGATCTCGAAAGCTGGACAGCGCCAACAGATCCACGCTTGTAGCTATGCCAGTCTTGAACCCCATCACTTCGAACTGGCGGTTGATACTTCGCTTAGTCATCATGATCAGATCCGTTGGCGTCAACGCGATCAAACGCGCGAGTTCTTCGGTACGCGCTTCAAGGTCCGCCTCGGGCACCGATTCGGACGCCCACTGACATTGAACAGCTTCCAAGCCGGTCATTGGTTCTGAGGTGAACATGTAGTACTTCGCCTTGGTCATCCCGACCAACCAGGGTATGTACTGCAAATTTCCGGGCGACCAGTTGCGTCCAACCGGCCAGCCGATCTTCGCATCATCCGCAACGATGCGAAGATCGCAAAACCCGGCCAATTCTGTGCCTCCGGCCAAACAGGCTCCGTGTATTTGGGCAATCACCGGCTTTTGCAGATCAAATAGGGTCATATAAACCCGTGCGTGCTCGAGATCATAAGATTGCCAGAGTCGATCTCGTTTTTTGTTGATGTAACCGCCCGGGGGCATATTACGCTGACGTTCCCCTCGCTTGACCGGCGTGATGTCATAACCTGCGCAAAAGCTTGGACCCTGACCCTTGATGATGATCACACGGATATCGTCCTCTAACTCAAGCAGCTTGGCGGCCATCTCTATCTGCAACAGGCGTTCATAACCCAAGGGATTACGTTTTTCCGGAGAATTAAGCACGATGCGGCCTACTGGTCCGTCGCGTTCGATGTCGATCAGATCGAACTCGGGCATCTCTACATTCTCGCGCCGGTAAGGCGGCGACCACTTGACCATGCGAGGTGGACCTTCTGGCCTTTGATTATCGTTGTTGGATGAACTCATTGATAACGCCTCCCCTAGCTTGTTGGATCCACGTTGAGCCGAGCAAGCTCGGCCATCAAACGCAGAGCTTCTTCGTTGCCGCTCACGGTAAATCCTGTGATACCGCTGTCCTCCCAATCTCGAAAACGTTTTTGAATCCGCGCGCGATCCCCGATCAATGCCCCTTGATCAACAAATTCATCCGGCACAGCCTCTATCGCTTCACGTTTATGCTTTGCCAAATACAGTTCTTGAATACGCTCGGCCGCGTCTCCATAGCCACGACGAATCATCATCTCTTTGTGAAAGTTCTTGGTCTTATGGCCCATACCGCCCACGTAAAGGGCAATATTCGGCTTTAGCCGATCCAGTGCGGACTGCACGTCATCGGTAACAATCACCGCACCGCCGCCCTGTGCGTCGAACTGGCTACGATCTTTTCCGGCCTTTGCCAGCCCCTCGTCTATCCAAGGCCGGTAGGTCTCGTAAGTTTCTGGAACTAAACCCAGGGGCAGCCATCCGTCAGCGATCTCTGCGGTCAGCCGAACTGTGGATTCCATACCAGTACCAAGCCAAATTGGAATATTTGGATTCATGTGCAGAATTGACTTAAGCGGTTTGCCGACGCCCAGCGCGCCTTCGCCGGTAAACGGCAGACTGATTTCTTTGCCCTCATGAACGACTGGTTCTTCGCGCGCCAGAATCTTCTTCATGATCGTGACGTAGTCTTTGATT
>Ga0181579_10003574_pt1 | contig 12266 bp, 8 predicted proteins | sample 071ome_24_FD_132996 | JGI IMG/M metagenome (GOLD analysis project Ga0181579, IMG submission 132996) | Coastal salt marsh microbial communities from the Groves Creek Marsh, Skidaway Island, Georgia - 071402CT metaG (megahit assembly) | ecosystem: Environmental > Aquatic > Marine > Intertidal zone... | reverse complement strand
CGGGAGGTTGTGCGCCGATACGTTCGACGATGAAGCCATAATGCTCCGGTCGCCGGTGCTTTTCGAACGCAAACCAGGTCTCTTTATAGGAGCGACAAAGATCGAGATCGCATTTCGCCACAATAAGTTCGTCCTCTAGCGTCGACGCCATCGCCACGATTTCGCCCGACGGTGCGATGATCGCACTTTGTCCCAGCATGTCGACCCCCTCCTCGCGACCGGCCTTTGCGGCGGCGACCACCCAGGTCGCATTCTGGTAAGCGCCCGACTGCATGCTGAGGTGGTTGTGGAAGGACGTGAGATGGTCGTGCTGCGGTGCCGGCGGATTATGGGTTGGCGTGTTGTAGCCGATGAAAACGGCTTCGACATCTTGAAGGCCCATCACACGATAGGCTTCGGGCCAACGACGATCGTTGCAGATGCAGATGCCCAGATTGCCGTCCATCGAACGAACCACCGGAAACCCTAGATCGCCAACCTCGAAATAGCGTTTCTCTAGATGTTGAAACGCGCGATAGGGCTCGTGCTCGGCATGTCCGGGGAGGTGGATCTTGCGATATTTGAGAGCGATCTCGCCGGCCTTGTCGACCACGACCGCCGTGTTGAAACGACGCAGACGCCCATCCTGCTCGACCAATTCGGCGTAGCCGATGTGGAAACCCATACCGAGGCGTTTGGCCTCGTCGAACAGCGGCTGCGTGACCGGACTGGGGAAGCTGCGCTCGAAAAAGAAATCGATTTCGTCCTGATCCTCGAAGAACCAGCGCGGGAAAAAGGTCGTGAGCGCGAGTTCGGGATAAACGATGACGTCGCAGCCGCGGCTGTGGCCCTCGCGCATCATTTCCAGGAGCCGCGCCACCACGTCTTCGCGAGACTCGGCGCGCGCGATCGGGCCGAGCTGAGCTGCTCCAAAGGTCAGCGCACGCGACATTACTGGTTCGCCAGCGCGATCATGGCTTCGGCCAATACGCGGGCACCGGCGGCTAGGTCTGCGGGGTTGGCGGCTTCGATTTCGTTGTGGCTGATGCCTTTTTCGCAAGGCACGAAGATCATCCCAGCCGGGCAGACATCGTTCATGTATTTGGCATCATGTAGCGCCCCGGAAATCATGTCGCGATGCGATAGGTTCAACGCCTTGGTGCAATCGCGAATACGCCCAACGACATCGGCATCGAACTGAATCGGCGGCACGTTGTAGGTCTCTCGCACCTTAAACGGAAGCCCGCCCGCATTGCGCTTGCAGACCTCCTCGACCTTGTCGCCCAGCTCCGTCAGGAACGCGCCATCGGGGTGACGGATATCGAGGGTGAAATAGACATGGCCAGGTACCGTGTTGGGCGAACCCGGCGATACCTCGAAACAGCCGACCGTGAAGCGCAGGATGTCCTTGTCGTCCACCGTGAGCTCATACATTTCGGCGATCATCGCGTGTGCCGCGCGGAAGGCATCGCGGCGCGCGGAAAAGGGCGTCGTGCCCGCGTGGGCCTCAGCCCCCTCGACCTCAATAGCGAACCAACGGGTGCCCTGGATACCCGTGACGACCCCGATCGTGCGGTCTTCCATCTCCAGGATCGGCCCCTGTTCGATGTGCGCCTCGATATAGGCCGCGAACTTCGTACCCAAAGGACGCTTGTCGGCGTTCGGGGTGGCGGCCAGCGTGGCCGGCAGGAGGTCGCGTACGACGGCGCCCGACCGATCTTTGACCGACAACATTTCCTCAAGGTCCATCGCGCCGGTGTAAACGCCGGAGCCCATCGTGGCGGGTTGGAAACGTCCGCCTTCTTCGTTGGTCCAAGCCACGAATTCGATCGGCCGCTTGGTGGTGATCCCGCTGTCCTCGGCGGCCTCCAGCACCTCTAGCCCGGCGAGAACCCCATAGGCGCCATCGAACTTGCCGCCGGTAGGCTGACTGTCGATATGGCTGCCGGTGACGACCGGCGCCGCATCCGCATCGGAGCCGGCCCGCCGAAAGAACAAGTTGCCGATTTCGTCGACCGCACAAGTGAACCCACGGGCCTCAGACCAGCTGGCCAGGAGCTTGCGGGCTTCCGCCTCCTCGGGCGTAAAGGCTTCCCGATTGACCCCGCCTTTGGCCGTCGCCCCGATCTGGGCGAGATCCATGTGGCGCTGCCAGAGTCTTTGTTCGTTGACGGCCTTCGCAATTGTCACAAGACGCACTCCTAGTCGCCGGCGCGATGCGCCGAAAAGGTTTCATTGGTTTGCTGGACGGGTCGCCCTCCCTCCACCTATTATTGCCCGCTGGTGCGCGATGTCCAGCGGTTGCCCCAAGCGCGCCGGATCAGCAGCCCAACTAGAAATAACGATGTGCCGCCGAAGGCGGCCGCACGGGAGACGAGTTGCATGAAGCTTATTGGCGTCGATGTCGGTGGCACGTTCACCGACCTTGTGCTGACCGACACGTCGGCGAACCAGACGATCATTCACAAGGTGCCGACCACGCCACACGACCCTTCTGAAGGCGTGATGACCGGCTTGATCGAGTTGTGTGAGCGCAACGGGATCGACCGCGGCGAGATCGACCACGTATTGCACGGCACCACGATCGCGACCAATGCGGTGTTGGAGCACGACGGCTCGGTCACCGGCATGGTTACCACAAAAGGGTATCGCGACATCATTCATATCGGGCGCCACCAGCGGCCCGAGCACTACTCGATCATGCAGGAAATCCCCTGGCAGGACCGCCCCCTCATTAAGCGCCGCCATCGCAAGACGGTGACCGAGCGCATCGCCCCGCCCAAGGGCGAGGTCTTGGAGGCGTTGGACGAGGAAGAAGTGCGCGCCGCCGCCCGGGCTCTCAAAGCGGAGGGGGTCGAGTCGATCGCGGTGTGTTTCTTGTTCTCGTATATCGACCCGAGCCACGAAGAACGCGCCAAGGCGATCATCCAAGAGGAATACCCGGAAGCTTTCGTCACGACATCGTCCGATATTTCACCGCAGTTCCGCGAGTTCGAGCGGTTTACGACGGCCGCAATGAATGCCTTCGTTGGCCCGAAGGTGCGCAATTACGTCAAGAATCTCGAGGAGAGCATTTCGGCAAGTGGCCTAAAGGCGGACTTGCACATCATGGGATCGAACGGAGGCGTGGCCACCGCCTCGCTCGTTGCCGAACGACCGGTGTTCACGCTGCTGTCGGGGCCGGCAGCCGGCGTCCTTGGCGGCGCCTGGTGCGGCGAGCTGTCCGAGCGCAAGCGGTTGATCACCTTTGATGTCGGCGGTACCAGCGCCGATATCGGCATCGTGACAGATGGCCGGTTCGGCGAGGCCACCGCGCGCGACACCTCGATTGCCGGCTTCCCGTTGATGGTGCCAATGATCGACATCCACACCATCGGGGCCGGCGGCGGCAGCATTGCCTGGCAGGACGCCGGTGGCACCTTCCGCGTCGGACCCCGTAGTGCCGGCTCGCAGCCGGGGCCGGCGGCCTATGGCAGGGGCGGCACTCTGCCGACGGTGACCGACGCGAACGTCGTGCTTGGCCGACTGAGCAAAGACAACTTCCTGGGCGGCGAAATGTCGTTGGACGGTCCGGCTGCCGAGTCCGTCATCTCAGAATTTGCAGAGAAAATAGGCCTCACACCGCACGAGTGCGCGGAAGGCATTCTCACCATTATCAATGCCAGCATGGCGAACGCCATTCGGTCCCGCACCGTGCAAAAGGGCATCGATCCGCGCGAGTATGCGTTGGTTGCATTCGGTGGCGCCGGCCCGCTTCATGGCGCCGAGGTGGCCGCGGAACTCGGCATCTCGGAAGTCATCGTGCCGCCCTATCCGGGTATCACTTCGGCCGTCGGACTTCTTACGACCGACCACAAATACGACGCCATCAAGACCGAGTTCCAGGTCGAAGGCGACATCGACCTGCCACGGATCAATCAGGATTTCGATGCGATGCAGGACAACCTGCGGAAACAGTTCGAGGCCGAGGGACTATCGGAAGACGAAATGAGCTTCCAGCGCGCCGGCGATTTCCGTTACGCCGGACAAGGCTATGAACTTCGAATCGACTTTCCCAACGGCAAGGTCGACGACGCCTTGATGGCACAGGTGTTCGATCGTTTTCACGAGTTGCATCTCGGCGAATACGGTCAAAACTACCCCGATACACCGGTCGAACTCGTCAATGCCCGTGTCACGGGCGTCGGCCAGATGCCCAAAATCCAAGCTGCGGTTGTCGACGAAAGCGCCGAGCGAACGCTTGAGGCCGCCCTGGTGCGCCGCGACTCCTCGATGTTCCGGGTCGATGGCGACCTACAGACGTTCCAAACGCCGTACTATCGGCGGGATCAGCTGCCCCTGGACCAAGATATTCCGGGTCCGGCAATCGTGTTGCAAAAAGACACGACCACGGTAGTGCCGCCGACCTGCACCTTTAACGCAGACCGTAGCGGCAACTTGTTCATCAAAGTCGGAGGAAAGAAATGACCTCGTCCAGCGTCCCCGGCAAAGGCGACAACCGCCGCGCCGTCGACCCGATCACCGCAAGCGTGATCCAAGGCGCTCTTGAAAGCATCGCCATCGAGATGGGCTACAAGCTGATGCGGATGGCCTATTCGTCGATTATTCGCGAATCGGAAGATTTCGGCGCGGCGATTGTCGACGTCGAATGCCGCCAACTCTGCGAATCAAAACAAAGTACGCCGCTGCAATCCGGCCCGATTCCCGGCTACATCAAAGGAATCAACAAGTCGCTGGCGGCGCGGGGCGAAGAAGTCCGACCCGGCGATGTGATCATGCACAACGACCCCTATGGCGGGTCTTCGCACGGCCCGGACGTGCTCTTTGCCATTCCGGTCTTCATCGAAGGAAAGCTGGTCGGATGGTCGGCAACTACGGCGCACCATCTCGATATCGGATCGTTGAGCCCAGGGTCATGCGGCATCGTCGACGCAATGGATGTCTATGCCGAGGGCTTGCAGTTCAAAGCCATCAAGGTGTTCGACCAAGGTCAGAAGAACGACATGGTGTGGCACATGCTGCGTGACAATATTCGCGCCTCTCACCTCGTCGTCGACGACATGGAAGCGCAAATCGCCGCCGCCCGAATCGGCGCGGAGAGGTTCATCGCGCTGATCGAACGTTACGGTTATGAAACCGTCATGGGCGCCTCCGAGGCGTTGATGGATGCCTCGGAAAAAATGATGCGCGACGCGATCGGCAAAATCCCAGACGGCGTCTACACCGCAACCGGCCATATCGACGGCTACGAGTACAGCGAAAACCCGAAGGAAAAGAACCTGCCGATCGTGGTCACGCTGACGGTGGACGGTAGCGACATGACCGTCGATCTAACGGGCACCGCTGACCAGATCGACCTCCCGATCAACATGCCGTTCGAGGGCACGGTCGACGTCGCGATCTGGTTGACGGTCCGCTCGATCCTTGTCGACACTGCGACGCTCGGTCATGTCCCGCAGAACAGCGGCTTGACCCGCCCCATCAAGATCATCGCACCCAAGGGTTCGCTGGCGAATCCGAACTTCCCGGCTCCGGTCATCGCTCGATTTTCACCCGGCGTCATGATCGCCGACACGATCATGCGTGCGTTGGCTCCCGCCGTACCCCAGCAAATAAGTGCCGGCGTCGGCAACTTGAAGGTCATCGCGTTCTCCGGCCTCGAACAGGGCCGGCATTGGGTGCATATGGAGATCTTCGAAGGCGCCTATGGCGGGCGCTACGGGATGGACGGGATGGACGCCGTGGATACGCTCTATGCCAACACCCGCAACAACCCGATCGAGGACATCGAGTCGCACCTTCCGCTACGAGTGAACCGATACGAAATGCGCGAAGGCACCGTGCCCGCCGGCAAATGGCGCGGCGGCATCGGGGCCATCCGCGAATTCACGTTCCTCGGTGACGGGGGATACTCGGTCGAAGGCGAAGGCCACCTGTTCAAGCCCTGGGGTTTTGAGGGCGGACAGGAAGGCGATCCCGCGACCTTACGGTTTGATCGCCACGATGGCAGTACCGAAGACTTGCCGTCGAAGCTGCCATACCGCGCGGCCAAGGCCGGCGACAAGTTCATCGCCTATGGCCCTTGTGGCGGCGGCTATGGCAAACCGTTGGAACGCGACCCCGAGGACGTTTTGGACGATGTTCTGGACGGCTATATCGGCGCGGATGCGGCGAAGGCAGATTATGGCGTCGTCATCAACGGCGCGACGGTCGACACCGCGGCAACGACAAAACTTCGCCAGAGCATGACGGCGCAATAGCGGCTAACGTTTCGCCGCGACCGATCACGTCGGGCCCTTCCCGTGTCAAACGATCAAATCGCGGTTCTTGTCATTCTAGGGCTGGCGTTGGCCGGGTTCATCTGGGGCCGTTTGCGCTACGACGTCGTTGCGCTCAGTGCGTTGATCTTGGCCGTCGCCGCCGGGGTCGTGCCGGCGAGCGAGGCTTTTATCGGCTTCGGGCATCCCGCAACGATTACTGTGATCGCCGTCCTGGTACTGAGCAAAGGTTTGTCGAACTCGGGCGTTGTTGATTCGCTCGCCCGAAGTCTGGCACCTGCGACGCGGCGGCCGATCGCCCATGTCGGCACGCTGACCGGTCTGGGCGCATTGCTGTCCACAGTCATGAACAACATCGGCGCGCTATCGTTGTTGTTGCCGGTGGCGATCCAGTCGGCAACGCGGGCCCGGCGGTCGCCGGCTATTGTGCTGATGCCGCTTTCGTTCGGTTCCATCCTGGGCGGTTTGGTGACGCTGATCGGGACGCCACCCAATATCATCATTGCTGGGTTCCGGGGGAGCGCGACGGGCGAGCCGTTTGGCATGTTCGACTTCACCCCCGTGGGCGCCGCCGTTGCAGTGACGGGCGTGTTGTTCATTACATTGATCGGATGGCGCCTGATCCCGCGCCGCCGCCTCGCGGACGCGCCGACGCGAAATCTCTTCAAGATCGATGACTATGTCGCAGAGGGGTTGGTCCAGGAAACCTCGGCGGCGTGCGGCAAAGCGATCGGCGAAATCGATACCATCAGCGACAAGCATGACGTGGTGTTCATCGGTTTGTTGCGCAGCGGTCTTCGCATCTTCGTCTCGGCGCGACATCAGTTGGCGCAGCCTGGCGATTTGGTGATCGTGGAGGGTGGCGCACAGGAAATCGCGGACTTCATGCGAACTCTTGGGTTGGAACTGACGACGGCCGACGAAGACATCCAATCGATGCTGCGGGGGCCCGACTATGTGCTCAGCGAGGCCGTGGTCGCGCCAAGGTCCAAAATGATAGGGCAAACCCCGCTGTCGTTGCGCTTGACCGGGCGATACGGGATCAACTTGCTGGCTATCTCGCGAAGGGGCGAGCGCTTGCGTGAACGGATCGGCAACGAACGCTTGCGTATCGGCGATATCTTGTTGTTTCAGGGCGATTCGGAGCGGCTTTCGCAAGTGGTGCCGGCGCTGGGGTGTTTACCGCTCGGCGAGAAACGTGTCACGAGCGGTAGTAAACGCGCCGGAGTGCTCGCTTTCACGATTTTTGCCGCCGCGCTCGTCGTGGCGTCGATCGGGATCGTACCCTTTGAACTTGCGCTAGCCGGCGGCGCTTTGGCGATCGTTCTCTCCAACATCGTCCCGGCACGCGAAATGTACGATTCCGTCGACTGGGCGATCGTCGTGTTGTTGGGCGCGATGATACCAGTAGGCCTGGCGATCGAAACGACCGGAACCGGTGCGCTTGTCGCCTCCGCCATCCTCGGGGTCACGGACGGCGGATCGCCTGTGCTGGCGCTGATAGTCCTAATGATCGTGACCATGATCATGACCGACATCATGAGCAATGCCGCTACGGCCCTCGTTGCCGGCCCCATCGCGTTTAGCCTCGGCCAAACCCTAGGGGTCAATCCCGACGCGTTCCTGATGGCGGTCGCGATCGGCGCCTCGAGCGCGTTTCTGACCCCGATCGGCCACCAAAACAACGCGCTTATCATGGGGCCCGGCGGGTATCGCTTCGGAGATTATTGGCGGATGGGGTTGCCGCTTAAGGTGCTCGTCGTCATCGTGAGTGTGCCGTTGTTGGTAATGATCTGGCCGATGTAACGATGACCTACGAACAATATGCGATTAGCGGCGTCCTCCTCGTCGCCCTTGTCGGCTTCATTTGGGGTCGTTGGCGCTATGACATCGTCGCGTTCGTCTGTCTGATCGCGGCGGTGTTTCTCGGTGTCGTGCCGAGCGTGAACGCGTTTTCCGGGTTCGGGCACCCGGCCACGATCACGGTGGTGGCGATTCTGATCCTTAGCCGGGCGCTCAGCAATTCGGGTGCGGTGGAACATCTGAGTAAAATCCTCGCACCGGCCGCCGGAACCCCGGCAACCCATATTGGGGCGATGAGCCTCGTCGCCACGCCTCTTTCGGCAATCATGAACAACATCGGAGCCTTATCGTTGCTCATGCCGGTAGCGATCCAATCGGCCATCAAAGCCGCGCGATCGCCGGCGGCGGTTCTGATGCCGCTCTCCTTTGCCTCGATCCTCGGGGGCCTGATCACGTTGATCGGTACGCCCCCCAACATCATCGTCGCGAATTACCGCGGCACCGTGAGCGACAGCGCCTTCGGCATGTTTGCGTTCACGCCGGTCGGCGGCGTGATCGCCATCGTCGGTGTCGTGTTCATCGCGTTGATCGGATGGCGCCTAATTCCAAAAGCGCGACTCAAGTTTTCCGAGGAAAAAGAACTTTTCAAGATCGACGATTACGTCGCTGAAATCACCGTCGGGGAAGACTCGCCGCTTGTGGGGCAGTCGATACACGATCTCCATGACGACGCAGCCGAAGAGGACGTCAAGATTCTTGGGCTCATTCGCGAAGGGACGCGCGGCTATATGCGCGTGCGTTACCTGCCGCTGCGCGCGAGCGACCGCCTAGTTGTCGAAGCGCCGCCTGCCGCATTGACGTCGTACGTCAAGAAAAACGATTTGGAACTCGCGGGAACCGCCAGCGACGGCACCGTCGACCTGGAAGGCGAAAACACCGTGTTGGTCGAAGCAGTGATCCCGCCGCGCTCGGTATTGTCCGGACGGACGCCGCGCTTGGCGGGGCTGACAGGCCGCGCCGGACTTCATTTGCTTGGCATCTCGCGCCAGGGACGCCCGATCCGGGATCGTCTTTACCAGGTCCAATTTCGTCCTGGAGACATCCTTTTGCTGCACGGCGACGAAGAGCACGTTCATCGGTCGATCGGCGACCTCGGTTGCCTGCCCCTGGCGCCTCGCAAACTGGGCAGCGATCCCGGGCGTAAAGCATCTATCGTGATCGCCGCGTTCGTGGCGGCGATCGCCCTCAGCATCGCCGATATCGCGCCGCTCCCGATTTCTTTTAGCGCGGCCGCCGCGATCGTGATCCTGACAAACATCGTGCCGTTGCGTGAGGTTTACGACGCCATCGACTGGCCGGTGGTGGTGTTATTGGGCGCGATGATGCCGATCGGCGGGGCTCTGGAGACGACGGGGGTGACCGATCTCATCACCACCGGGATCGTTGGGTTATCAGGCTCCTTAGGACCTGTGGCGATCATGACCATCATTTTGATCATCACGATGACGCTGTCGGACATCATGAATAACGCCGCGACCGCAGTCGTCGCGGCACCGATCGCGTACGGGACGGCGTTACAGCTTGGGGTCAACCCAGATGCCTTTCTGATGGCGGTTGCCGTCGGCGCGAGTTGCGCCTTTTTGACCCCCATCGGCCATCAAAACAACACGCTCATCATGGGCCCGGGAGGTTACCAGTTCGGCGACTATTGGCGTGTGGGGCTTCCGCTTGAGATCATCATTGTCGCTGTTGCGGTACCGATGATCCTGATCGTTTGGCCGCTGTAGTGGCGATCCTATAGTTCGACCCGAATTCGACCGCGGGCGGCCGCCCAAACCCCGGTCGCGTCGTCGGCAAACACCAGATCCGGCGCTGCGTCGATCAACGCCCAGGACCCGGAATCGATTTCTTGATCGAGTTGGCCGGGCGCCCAACCGGAATAACCAAAAAAAATGCGGAGCTTTCGCGGCCCGGTGCCGCCCGCCGTGGCGAGCAACGTATCGACGGTGGGCGAGACGGCCATAAAGTCGCCCACCCGATCGGTGCGGTCGGTTTGGAATTCCGGCGAATGCAGCGCCAGGGTGGTCGCCGGCTGTACCGGCCCACCGATATAGACGGCGACGGTTTGGTCGCTGAACGGCACCTCTTCTTCGAAAAGCGCCAGAACATCACGCGGCGCGACATCCTCGACGAAACGATTGACGATCAGGCCGAAGGCCCCGGTCGAATCATGCCGCAGGATCAGCACGACGGTCTTCGAGAAATTGGTGTCCGTGAGAGCCGGCTGCGCCACAAGAAGTCGGCCCGCTGCCGACTGCGCGGCGGCCGCCCCGCCAAGAAGGCTGACAATTAGGAGAAGAAGGGCCCCTGGGACAACGTGCCGCACGTTAGGGCATCTTGAGGATGGGCTTGATCGTCTTGCCGGAAATCGAATCGGCGACCGCCTGGTTGATCTGGCCGAAAGGGTAGTAAGTCGCCAACCGATCCATGGGAAAGCGGCCTTGCGCGTAGAAGTCGATGAGCTGCGGGATGAAGACGTCGGGAACGCTCGACCCCTCCAATACACCGACCACGGTGCGACCGCCGGTCAGCAATTCTCGGGCACTGAAATCGAATGCGCCGCCATGGTTCGGCACCGTGACGATCCCACACACACCCCGCATCGTGAGGCACGCAATGGCATCGGTGAACGACTGAACCGCCCCAGCCGTTTCAAATACATAGTGTGCGCCGCCCTTGGTGATCTCGCGAATCCGCGCCGCGACGTCGCCCTCACCCGCATCCAAAACATGAGTTGCGCCAAGGTCCTTGGCCAACGCCAATCGGTCTTTGTTGATATCCACCGCAACAATCGTCGTACATCCGATGAGATGCGCCGCCATCACGCCACTAAGGCCAACCGAGCCCGCACCCATGATCGCGATACTCCGCCCAGCGCGCGCTTTGATCGTGTTGAGGACGGCGCCCGCGCCGGTTTGAACGCCGCACCCCAAGGGCCCGAGGAGTTCGAGCGGGACGTCGTCGTGGGTGACCTTCACGACGTTACGCTCGGTCGCCAAAGCATGGGTCGCAAACGAGGACTGCTGGAAGAAGGCGGCGTTCAGCTTCTCACCTTGCTGGTGCATCGTGGGCGAGCCGTCGGCGCGACCGCCGGAAAATTGCAGAGTGCGCATGTCGTGGCAGTGCGACGGCGCTCCTTCGGCGCAACTCGTGCAGCGGCCGCACGATCCGAACGTCATGACCACGCGGTCGCCGGGTGCGACCTTTGTGACGCCCGACCCGACCGCCTCAACCACGCCCGAGCCCTCGTGCCCTAAGACGACGGGCATCGGCATGATGTGCTGAACCCCGATATCGGTGTGGCAAACGCCGGCGGCGAGCACCTTGACCAACACTTCTCCCGCCTGCGGCGCATCAAGCGTCGCGGCCTCGATGGCGAATTGTCCACCGGGTTCGCGCAGAATCGCGGCTTGGATATCCATTTGTGCCCTCCCCTTGTCACGCTCGCGATCAGCGCGGTTGATCGCTATCCTAGCCCGATCGCGCCGCCTGAGGAGACGCTATGATACGGCTTACGGTGATCTTTTCCTTTTTCTGTACGCTCATGTTGGTCGGCGCCACTGCGTCCGCGCAAAACATGGTCGAAGGCGATGCGACCGACCGCGCCGCAATTGTCGAGGTCATCGAGGCCCAAGTGCTGGCGTTTCAGAAAGACGACGGCGATACGGCCTTTAGCTTTGCGTCACCGGGGATCCAGGCGTACTTCGGATCGTCCTATCGGTTCATGCAAATGGTTCGATCGTCCTACGAATCGGTGTACCGACCGCGAAGTGTCGAGTATCGCCGTTTGCTGATCGTGCGGGGCGAACCCATCCAGGAAGTCTTTTTCGTCGGCCTCGATCTCTCCACGATGTTGGCGCTGTACCGAATGGAGCAGCAGCCCGACGGCAGCTGGCGGATCAATGGCGTCCTTGTGGCCGATACCAAGGAACAAGCCACCTAACGCCATATGTTGGGCCCATAGGGGCACCAGGCACAAATTGTATTGCTGCTAGGCGCGCCTTCAGCTATATAGGAGGCAATAATAAGCGCCAGGGAACATAGGTCTGGGCCTATGTTTTGTCTCCCGCGAGAGACGCCCCTGACGCTCTTGGAGCCACTCAAAGCCCCTGGCCCGCGGCGGACACGTCGGCGGGCTTTTTGTTG
>Ga0181579_10003572_pt1 | contig 12270 bp, 12 predicted proteins | sample 071ome_24_FD_132996 | JGI IMG/M metagenome (GOLD analysis project Ga0181579, IMG submission 132996) | Coastal salt marsh microbial communities from the Groves Creek Marsh, Skidaway Island, Georgia - 071402CT metaG (megahit assembly) | ecosystem: Environmental > Aquatic > Marine > Intertidal... | reverse complement strand
ATTACGCGATAAACCAAGGTAAGTTCCTCTTTGGCGTTGAGTAAGGGTTAGGGCGTAAATCCTAGCGTCGGCTGGCCAGCGGATCAAATCCGTGGCGATTGGGTTTGCCTCTTAGTCAACGTAGTATTTCTTTTTGATTATACAAACAAGGACAGCGATGAGTTTAGCGGGTAGAAAGATCGTCATTACCGGTGGCGCGGGGGTTTTGGGTCAAGGCGTGGCCCGAGTGGCGCAAGGTCAGGGCGCCGAAGTGATTCTGCTGGATGTGGTTCCTGCTTCCGGCAATCTTGTTGGCACATTATTTCAAGTTGATTTAACGAGTAGTGACGACGTCGCAGCATGCTTTGATCAAATTGGTGACTTTGATGTGCTGGCCAATATTGCCGGAGGCTTTGCCATGGGACCTGCGGTTTACGATACCGATGATGCTTTGTGGGACGCGATGTTCACGATAAATGTGACTACCTTGCGCCGGGTGCTCAGCGTTGCGGTTCCGTTATTGTTGGCAAAGGGTCGCGGCAGCGTCATCAACGTGGGGGCGTTGGGAGCGTTAAAGGGTGCGGGCAACATGGGCGCTTATCTGGCATCCAAATCGGTGGTGATGCGTTTAACCGAGTCTTTGAGTGAAGAGGTTAAGACCGCTGGCGTCAACGTCAATGCAGTTCTGCCAACGGTGATTGACACACCGCGAAACCGCGAGGACATGCCCGATGCGGACCCCGCTAACTGGGTCGATCCGCAGGATCTTGGGCAAGTGATTTGTTTCTTGGGCAGTGATGGTGCTCGGGCCATTCACGGGGCACTTGTGCCGGTGAATGGCCTGTTTTAGCAAGAAGTCAGGGTTACTCCATCACAGGGATGTTGAACGCCGCGCCTTGAGTTTCACCGTCCGGCCACCGCTGAGTGACCGTTTTGGTTTGGGTGTAAAAGCGCACGCCCTCCATTCCATGCTGATTGGCATCGCCGAACGCCGAGCGCTTCCAGCCGCCAAAGCTGTGATAGGCAACGGGTACTGGAATGGGCACATTGATGCCCACCATGCCCACATTCACCCGCTGGGCAAATTCTCGGGCTGCGCCGCCGCTGCGGGTAAAAATGGCGACTCCGTTACCGTATTGATGTTTGGAGGGCAACTCCAGCGCGCTTTCAAAGGAGTCCTCTCGAAGCACTTGCAGCACAGGGCCGAAAATTTCTTCTCGGTAGCTTTGCATGCTGGGTTTAACCCGATCAAATAAGGTTGGTCCCACGTAGAAACCTTTTTCGTAGCCTTGGAGCGAAAAGTTACGACCATCGACCACTAATTCTGCCCCTTCGTCCACACCCATTTGAATGTAGTCTTCCACGCGCTGTTTATGGGCAGCCGTTACCACGGGGCCGTAGTCCGCTGCGGGATCCGTAGAAATTCCCACATTGAGCTTACCCAGCTCGCCAGTCATTGCTTCCACGAAGCGGTCACCGGTTTCCTCACCAACGGCAACAACGGTTGAAAGCGCCATGCAGCGCTCGCCAGCTGAACCGTAGGCTGCACCGGTGATGTCTTGCACCGCCTGCGGCATGTCCGCATCGGGCAGGATGATGCCGTGATTTTTAGCGCCACCCATTGCTTGGACTCGCTTGCCCTGAGCTGCACAGCCTTGGTAGACGTAATGGGCAATATCCGAGGAGCCAACAAAGCTCACGGCGCGGATATCCGGGTGATTGATGATGCCGTCTACAGCTTCTTTATCGCCATTAATAACGTTTAGAACGCCGGCCGGAGCGCCGGCTTCCATCATCAGTTCCGCTAAGCGCATGGGCACGCCGGGATCCTTTTCCGACGGTTTTAAAATGAAGGTGCAACCGGTGGCGAGCGCCACACCGAACATCCACATAGGAATCATGGCGGGAAAGTTAAATGGTGTGATACCAGCGGCCACGCCAACGGGCTGGCGCATGCTGTAAACATCAATGCCGGGCCCGGCTCCTTGAGTATATTCTCCTTTCAGCAGGTGGGGCACGCCGCAGGCGAACTCGATGACATCCAAGCCTCGCTGAATGTCGCCCAAAGAATCCGCCAGCACTTTGCCGTGCTCTTCAGAGAGGATCTGTGCCAGTTGATTGGCGTTCGCTTCCACAAGGCCTTTAAAGTTGAATAGTACTCTGGCTCGCCGCTGAGGATTCATCGCCGACCATTCGGGCAGAATTGCTTTGGCGGCAGCTACAGCATCGTTAAGCTCTGCAGTCGTCGCAAGAGTGACCGATCCTGATACCTCGCCAGTGCTCGGGTTGAAGATTTCGCTACTGCGTCCAGATGTGCCTTGGACAACCTGTCCATTTATGAAGTGTTGATAAGATTTGCTCATAGCCCCCTCCGTATGCCCGCTATTTCAAAACCTAGCCGAAAACAGTTTATGCTGAATTGGCAGGCAAAAGAATCTTAACTGCCGAAAAACTGCTAGGGGAGAGTCTGTGAGTAAAGCGAAACTTCGAGTGTTTCTGACGCGACGATGGCCTGAATCCGTGGAACGCGTGATGAGCGAATCCTTCGACCTGCGAATCAACCGGTCAAACCGGGGGATGACAGAAAGCGAACTCGGCGAAGCCCTCGCTTGGGCCGATGTGCTGTGTCCTACGGTTACCGACGCGATAACGGCGCAGTTACTGAGTGCTGAGCATCTAAAAACCAGATTGCTGGCCAATTTTGGCGTGGGTTTCAATCACATTGACATGGCCGCCGCAGGTCATGCGGGTATTGCAGTAACCAATACACCCGGTGTCCTAACCGACGCCACCGCTGAAATTGCGCTGACATTGCTGCTCAGCACGGCCCGCAGAGCCGGCGAGGGCGAGCGTCTGGTGCGCTCTGGCGAATGGACCGGCTGGCATCCCACGCACATGCTGTCGACTCAGGTAACTGGGAAAACGCTGGGCATTATCGGCCTAGGGCGGATCGGCTTGGCCTTTGCTCGTCAGGCTCATTTCGGACTGGGAATGCAGATACTTTACTCTGGACGCAGTAGCCGAAGTGCCGGCGAGCTTAATGGCCTGCCGGCTCGATACTGCGATTTGGAAGAGCTACTACGGCAGTCAGACTTTGTCAGTTTGCACTGTCCCGCCACCCCACAAACCCGGCACTTGATTAACAGCGAAACCCTTGCTCTGATGAAGCCCGAGGCTCATCTGATCAATACCGCTCGTGGCGATATCGTGCACGAGTCCGACTTGGTTCAAGCGTTGCGTCATGGGGTCATTGCCGGAGCTGGTTTGGACGTATATGAGGCAGAGCCCCAGTTGGCTAATGGTTTAACACAGTTGGCCAATGTTGTGCTTCTGCCACATATGGGCAGCGGCACTACCCAAACTAGGGTTGCCATGGGGCAGTGTGCGCTAGCGAATATTCGTGCTTTTGCCGCGGGAGAGCCGCTGCCAAATCAAGTAGGCTAGGCGCACAGCAAACGAATCGGGGAGGCATCAGATGGCGAGTATAGCCGGGCTGAAAGATATGATTGTCGAAGACTATCGACGCCGGCCATTTTGGATGAGTCTGATCTTTTATTTCTGTCTTTACATGACGTTTGTCTACATGCCTTTTGACATGTTTGTTAAGCCGGTGGCAGAAGATCATGAAATTTGGTTTGGCTTTTCTTTAACGGGTTGGTGGGCTAAGGCCACAGAGCCCCTGCATTGGCTGATATACGGCATGGGAGCCTATGGATTTCGTCACATGAAAGCGTGGATGTGGCCATGGGCTGGGGTGTATGCGATTCAGGTCGTGATCGCCATGGTAGTGTGGAATTTGGTTAACGTGCGTGGCGGCGGTATTTCTGCTGGCATTATCGCGGGATTGATTTTTGCCGTCCCCATGATTGCCCTGCTACGCTCGCGAAGTGTTTTTCAGGCGGAACGTTGAACGCTCGAGCCAAAAAACTCAACAAGACTGCAAGTAGGAGAGACAGATGAGTGAGGGAACAACGCTGCCAGATTGGGCAGTGGATCATATGAATCGATATTTGGAAACTGATGGCGAGGACGGGCATATCTGGAGAGGCGTGCCCACCTTGCTGCTAACCACCACGGGCCGAAGCAGCGGTTTGCCCAGAATGCTGCCTCTGATTTATGGCAAGGATGGCGATGACCACATTATCGTCGCATCGAAAGGGGGATACCCCGATCATCCGGCTTGGTACACGAACATTGAAGCGTCTAATGCCGTTCAAGTTCAGGTGGCTGCGGACAAGTTTTCCGCTAGTGCGGAGTTGGTGGAAGGCGATGATCGCGCGCGCATATGGCAAGTCATGGCAGAAATATGGCCGCCGTACAACGAGTATCAGGCCAAGACCGATCGAGAGATTCCCGTGGTCAGGTTACGGCGGCGCTAATCCTGCGGTTAGGGCTCCGGTCTGCTCCAGAGAAACGCCCCTACAATGCACAACACCACCGCCTGTAGCGCCGCTGCCCAAAGCGGCGCGCCGACCAAGGGTGTAATTACCAGTAAGACCAGCATGGAGATGGTTGCCACCACCTTACTGCGACGGGAAATCGCCCGGTGAGCCTGCCAATCGTGGATGGGTGGCCCCAAGGTTGGGTGGTTCAATAACCAATTATGGATTTTTTCTGATCCACGGCTAAAGCATAAGGCGGCGAGTAGGAGAAAGGGGGTGGTTGGCAGCAAGGGAAGTGCGATGCCCAGCACACCTAGACCAACAAACAACCAGCCAAAACCGATCCAAAGGTATCTCAAACTTGGGGCCTCTTATCTAGCCAGTTCATTGAGCCATAAGCTTAGCAGGGATCGGAAGCGGGCGCGGCGGTTGGGCTGTGACTTGAGCCTGCCAGAATTAGCCCTCGGTGAAGGCGGTGCAATGCAGCGGGCTTTGTTGGTTAGGTTTTCCCAGTTGCGCCTTAGCATATGAGGACGTAACGTTCATAGGCTGTGTTTGGAGGGGCGCAGTGTTTCGATACCGAACAATCGCCGTTTGGTACCTGCCCCTTCATTGTTTTTCCGCACCTCGCTATTGCTGCGACACACAGGCGGTTCTATTTCAAACCAGGAGGCCATTATGAATTTCGATATTCCCCAGGATCTGCAGAATTATTTGGACGAACTCGATGCGTTTATCGAGAACACCATCAAACCGCTAGAGAATGCCGATGACAATATTCGCTTCTTTGATCATCGCCGCGAGGACGCCCGCACCGATTGGGAGCGCGGTGGGTTGCCTAATGAAGAGTGGGAGGCGCTGCTGTCGAAGGCTAAACGTCTGGCAGATGAGGCCGGCCATTACCGCTATCCGCTGCCAAAGGAATACGGTGGTCAAGAAGGAACAAACTTGGGCATGGCGATCATTCGGGAGCATTTCGCCACCATGGGGCTTGGCTTGCACAACGATTTGCAAAACGAACACTCCATCGTTGGCAACAACGTGGGTTTGTTGCTGATGATTGAATACGGTACCGACGAGCAGAAAGAGGCTTGGATTGATGATTTGGCCGAGGGGCGCGCAGGATTCGCCTTTGGCATTACCGAGCCCGACCACGGGTCTGACGCTACCCATATGGAAACCACAGCGGTTCGGGACGGCGATGAATGGATCATTAACGGTTCAAAAACCTGGAACACGGGCATTCATAAGGCAAAGCACGATCTTATTTTTGCCCGTACCAGTGGTAAGGCCGGCGACGGCGATGGCATCACCGCGTTTTTAACCCCAACGGATAGTGAGGGTTTCAAGGTGGAAGAAATGTTGTGGACGTTCAATATGCCGACCGACCACGGCACGGTAACCATGAAAGACGTGCGCGTGCCCCACGAGTCGATTTTTGGTGGTGAAGGCCGTGGCCTTGGTGTCGTTCAGCACTTCTTTAACGAAAACCGTATTCGCCAGGCAGCATCTTCCTTAGGGGCGGCACAGTTTTGTCTCAACGAATCCATCGAGTATGCCAAACATCGAGCACCATTCGGCAAACCGCTTTCCACCAATCAAGGGATACAGTTCCCATTGGTTGAATTGCAAACGCAATGCGAGATGTTGCGGGCGCTGATTCACAAAACCGCGTGGCAAATGGACACCTACGGGGCTTTCTCGGTATCTGACAAGGTGTCTATGTGTAATTACTGGGCTAATCGACTTTGCTGTGAGGCGGCGGATCGAGCCATGCAGGTCCATGGTGGTTTGGGTTACAGCCGGCATAAGCCCTTTGAGCACATTTATCGTCATCACCGTCGATATCGCATTACCGAGGGTGCGGAGGAAATTCAAATGCGTCGTGTAGCCGGCTATCTCTTTGGCTTTATGGGCCAGCGTGCGCCCAAGGGTGTCAAGGAGGGCTAGTCTTGAGCTTGTCTCACAGCGAACTGACTGAGGCCTTGGCTGCGCTGCTGCCTCAGGTTATTGACGATTGCGAGGCGTTAATTCAGCTTGAACGATTGTCCGGCGGCGCCAGTCAAGAAACCTATCGAATCCTGATCCGGGGTTCCGGGGGGGAGCGATTGCTCGCCATGCGCCGTGCAGCCGGTGGCGAAGAGGGTGAAATTACGGCCCAGCACCCCGGCTTGGCTGTCGAGGCGAAGTTGATGCAAGTTGCGCGAGAGCATGGGGTTCCTGAACCGCAAGTGTTCCATGTCTTGCGGCCTGAAGACGGCCTCGGCGCCGGTTTCATCATGCAGTGGCTTGAGGGAGAAGCCCTCGGTGCTCGAATTGTTAAAGATCCTGCGCTGGATCAAATTCGTCCCCAGTTGGCTCATATGTTCGGAGCGACCCTAGCCCGTATTCACGGAATCGACCTGCAAACCAGCGGTTTGGATCAGCACCTTCAACACCTAAGTCCGGAAGACTATGTGCGTCAAACTTGGGAGCGTTATCAGGCCTACGAGACGCCTCAACCGATGATCGACTTCACTGCCCGGTGGCTGCTGGATCATTTGCCCAAGAACTACACGCCCAGTCTGGTGCACAACGATTACCGCAACGGTAACGTGATGGTAGATGCATCGGGCATGGTCGCCGTTCTTGACTGGGAGGTGGCTCATATTGGCGATCCCATGCGCGATTTGGGCTGGATGCTGTGCCATTCTTGGCGTTTTGGTAGGGCCCACTTGCCGGTAGGTGGCTTTGGCGAGGCAGAAGACTTTTTTGCCGGTTACGAATCGGTAACGGGGCAAACGGTTGATCGGGAGGCAGTGAAGTTCTGGCAGGTTTTCGGTTCATTTTGGTGGGCTGTGGGGTGTCTTGGCATGGCCGAGCACTACCGCAACGGTCCCGATCAAAGCGTAGAGCGTCCAGGAATCGGGCGTCGCTCGTCCGAGTGCCAGGTGGATTGCGTCAATCTGCTGATTCCCGGGCCAGTATCCTTAGTTGCCGGTGACGGCGGGTCGGATTTGGTCGATATGCCAAGGGCCGACGAGTTGCTGGCTAGCGTGGTAACTTTTTTGCGTGAACAGGTAATGGCGGACACCCAAGGAAGAACTCAATTTTTGGCTCGCGTGGCAAGCAATTCACTGGAAATTGTCCAGCGCGAAATGGCTCTAGGGCGTGCTGCCGCTGACGCAGAGGTTAGACGTCTGCGCGATTTTTGCCACAGTGACGAAACCGACTTGCAGAGTCTGCGTTGGCAACTGGTCAATGGATTGCGCGAGGGCAGTGTGGCGCTGGATGCTCCGGGGTTGGCTGTTCACCTTAGAGAAGCTATTGTCAACCAGATCAATATTGATCAGCCCCGCTATCCGGGTTTGGCCACGGCCTTGCAGGGGGGCGTCGGGGTATAGGCACTGGGGAGCGGATGACCTTGATTGCTGGTTTGTTCGTCGCATACACCCCAGAAGTGAATGACGCCATAGGGGAACGCGCCGAGGCTCAGGCGGCGAGTCACCTGAGGAGCGACGCATCTTTAACGAAGCAATTGTGGTCGCGCACTAACAACGGGAGGGAAGGTTATGGGAGCATTAACGGATAAGGTTGCGGTAATTACCGGCGGTATCAGCGGGCTTGGCCGCGCCAGCGCGCTTCGCTATGCGGCTGAGGGCGCACAGGTTGTGGTTGCGGATATCAACGCGGAGCGCGGCGCGAATGCTGCAGCTGAGATGTCGGCCAATGGCGCAAGCATCGAATTTGTTCAAGTCGATGTTACTTCCCAAGCCAGTCAGGAAGCGCTGTTTGCTGACGTAGTATCGCGTTACGGTCGTGTTGATACCGTACTGGCGGCGGCGGGGGTGTCCTCTTCAGGATATGTAAGCGGTGAGGTCAGCGAAGTAGAGGCCGACCCAGAAGAGCGTATGTTCCATCATCGCGAATTGGCGGACTGGGAAAAAGTCATGGCCGTGAATGTGACTGGCGTTATGCTCACCAACAAAATCGCCATCGGTCATATGTTGGCGAAACAGACCCAAGGCACCATTGTGAACATAGCATCCATCGCCGGGCGGCGGCCTTTGCCCGGAGCCTCTGACTACTGCGTTTCCAAAGCCGCTGTCATCATGTTGACGCAGACCGTGGCAACCGAATACAGCACCAGCGACATTCGAGTGAACGCGATCGGTCCGGGTTTTATCGAAACACCGATGACGGCGAACATTCGTCAGTCACCGGAGTGGATGGAGACGGTGATGGCCATGACGCCCATGCAGCGCATGGGCCAAGCCAACGAGATTGCTAACACCGCTCTGTTTCTGGCCAGTTCGGAATCCAGTTATTTCAACGGCCAAACGTTATTCCCGAACGGCGGGATGTTCGTGGGATAAGGGCAGAGGCGTTTTTCAAGCGCTTTGCAACGGCTCGCTGTTAACCGTTTGATGGTTCCATGAGTTAGAAGGCATCGATGTAGGCGCCCAGGCTGGCGCCTCCGCCGGTGTGAATTAGAATCACGTCGTCCAAGTGGTTGAGATTACCTAGGTTGATCTGATCGATCAGGGCAGCCAGGGCCTTGCCCGAATACACCGGATCAACCAGAACGCCTTCAAGCTGGGCAGCCATATTGATCGCCCTGACGCAGGCTGTGGTGGGTTTGCCATAGGCCTCGCCGAAATAAGCATGATTCACCTGAACATCGAAGGGCTGTTTTAATTCAGCTTGCGGCCAACTCTCTGCCATCTTGGTTGCCAAGTGCGCCACCCGGTCCTTTAGGGTTTGTGGGTCTGGATGGAATACATTGATGCCCAAAATTTTTGAACTCAAATCTAAGACGCTCTTGCCAAAAACTAGGCCTGTCTGGGTTCCCGCACTGGCTGAGGCGTGGAGGATCAGGTCGCCTTTTACCCCCTGTTCCGCGCATTGGATCATTAACTCTTGCAGGCATCGGGTGTAGCCAAGGGCGCCAACGGCACTGGAGCCACCAGCAGGAATTTCATACACCCGGCGGCCTTCCCCGCGCAATTTTTCAAGCAGTTCCTTACGCGCTGTGGCGGCGTCCTCCAGCGAACTGGTGTGCACTGTGGCGCCCAGCAACTGATCCAGCAGCACGTTACCCTGAATCTGATAGCTTTCATGGGGCCAATCCACGCGCTGACTGAGGAGAAGGTGGCAGGGTAGACCCAATTTGGCGCAAGCGGCGGCGGTTTGCCTAGCGTGGTTCGATTGCACAGCTCCGTAGGTGACGATGCAGTCGGCCCCTTGTTCGAGCGCATCAGCCATCAGGTACTCGAGTTTTCGAGTTTTGTTGCCGCCGGTTGCCAGTCCGGTGCAGTCGTCGCGTTTTAGCCAAATCATGGGGCCGCCCAGTTCCCGGCTCAAACGGGGCATCGGTTCCAGTGGCGTTGGACCATGCCCAAGCTCTATCCGAGGCACTGTCGCCAGCCAGTCGTTGTTGCTCATGATTTAATGCTCAAATTGTAGGTTTGGGATCCCTGTCTGCCCAGGCACCTAGCGGCATGCCGGTTGCCCGCCCGAATAATGCCGTTAATCGCGGTATGCCATTGTGAACGACCTTCTGTTTTCAAGGCGTTCAACATCTCCGGCAGGATACCTGCGACAAAGGCATCGCCGCAGCCGGTGGGATCCAAATGTTTGGGTGCCGCAGGCACAGGCAGAGTCCGCTGGCTCCCGTCAGGTAGCAGAGCCCGAACCGGGCGAGGGCCGTCGGTTTCGATTGTTACCTTGCCAGCTAAACATTGAGGGGCCGTTCTGCGAATATGGGTAATCTCATGGCTGTTGCCGATGATGACGTCGCTGAGCGCCGCACTTTGCTCAAGATCGTGAGAGTGTAAATTGTCCGCATACTGACCGGGTAGCCAGACATTTAAGGCGTCAGGGTTTCTCTGGCGTGACTCCGCCAGCGCAAGGGCCATCAAGTTGGCGGGGAAGGGGGCACAGACGAAAATGGACACGGATTGCAAAGGCTGATTGCGTAAATGGACCTGCCAGGTTTCGGGGTCGATGCTGGGTCCCGGCGCAAAGGCCGTAAACTGTTGACCGTTCGGGTCGGTTATGATGTTCGCCCGCGCACATTGGGCGCCGGACACCACCAGAATGCCGCTTAGATCCAGATTCAGATGCTGGGCATAGCGTCTAAAATCCTCGCCCCCTGCACTGGACACGACAATTGTCGGAACTTGCTGTAAGCCAAGGCCATAGGCGATGTTGCCGGCGCAGCCGCCGAAAAATTCTTGCTGGGCGGTAACTTTGCAGTTCAGGCCGGGGCCTTCAGGACCGAAAACTTTGTCGGTTTTGGCGATTTGATCGTAGGCCAAGGCCCCCATTACAGCGATTTGAGGGGCGGGTGATTCACTCATGTCGGCGGCCTTTGAGTAATCTCGCGGCTTGCGCTACGCCTGCGGTGATACGCTGTCGCAGCGGCATATGTCGACTGTCTTCAACGCTCTGCAAAAACTGTTCAATTTGAGGCACCTGAGAGAGCTTTCGATGCAGGGTTGGTGACGCGGAGGAAAAGCAGAGGGCGGCAATGGCAAAAAACACGAATCCCGGCATCAGCGGAATAGCGAGTCCCACGAAACCCAGCACCGTGCAGACTCCGCCGATTGCAAGCAGCAGGGTTTTAGATGTCAACCACATGGCGATTTGCTCGTAGGTGATAACAGAACTAAGGTGGCAAAGAATGGCAAACGCGACGAGAAGTTTCCACCGCAATTGTTTGATTCAAAGATTTGTATCGTCAGCGTCTTAGGTGGAACGGTAAAAGGAGCTATCTGTTGTTGGAAATAGAGATTTTTTCGGACGCGATTTGTCCTTGGTGCTTTATAGGCAAGCGGCGATTGGATGCGGCTCTGGGTCAGACAGAAGCAGGCGAAGAAAGAGATCCAGACGTTAGTTTGCGCTGGCGCCCCTATCAGCTTTATCCAAATATACCTGTGGAAGGCGTGGACCGAGACGAGTTGCTGCGCAGGCGCTACGGCCCTCGCGGTGACAAGGGGCGAGTACCGCAAACAATTCTAGCCGAGGCTGAAGCTGAGGGTATTGCCTTGCGCTACGACCTCATTCAGCGCACGCCGAACACCCGTGCCGCCCATCGTCTCGTTGAGTGGGTTTATCAACACCGAGGCTGGCAACAACAACACGATCTGGTTGAGAACCTTTTTCAGGCCTACTTCTGTCGAGGGTTAGATGTGGGCGATATAAGTGTGCTTTCGGACATCGCTGCGCCTCTTGGTTTGAGCCAAGAAGCTCGCGAAGCGATCTTCATGGGGCAGGGGGAGGCCGGCGTCGCTCTAGAGACAGAGGTAGACGAACAGCGACAGCGTGCCATAGATCTTGGAGTTTCCGGGGTGCCCGGTTACGTCATGGGCGGCGGCTATCTGTTACCCGGTGCGCAAAGCGTCGAAACCATGCAGGCTATTATTCAGCGAGCGAAAATCAAATTCGCCAGCAGCTGACTCTGAGCTCGCGCTAACTCATCACGTGTGCGGGCACTGCGGAGTTTGCCACCTCGCCAACGATGCGGGCGGGGACACCGGCCACGGTGACGTTGGATGGCACGTCTTCGAGTACAACGCTACCGGCACCTACTTTGGCATTCTGACCTATTTCGATGTTGCCAATGATTTTGCAGCCCGCAGACAAAAGCACACCTTTGCGGATTTTGGGGTGTCGGTCGCCGCTGCTCTTGCCGGTTCCGCCCAACGTTACCGAATGAAGTAACGACACATCGTCCTCGATAACAGCGGTTTCGCCGATAACAATGCCGGTAGCGTGATCGAACATGATGCCGCTGCCAATTTTTGCCGCCGGGTGGATGTCCACGCCAAGGGTTACGCTGATTTGATTCTGAAAGAACTGCGCTAATGTGTGTCGATTGGCTTGCCACAGCCAGTGGGCGATTCGATGCGCCTGCAAAGCGTGATAT
>Ga0181579_10003570_pt1 | contig 12275 bp, 13 predicted proteins | sample 071ome_24_FD_132996 | JGI IMG/M metagenome (GOLD analysis project Ga0181579, IMG submission 132996) | Coastal salt marsh microbial communities from the Groves Creek Marsh, Skidaway Island, Georgia - 071402CT metaG (megahit assembly) | ecosystem: Environmental > Aquatic > Marine > Intertidal... | reverse complement strand
CAGGCGGAAAGTCAAGAATCACCGGCTTGCCGGAATGCCTTAAGTCCATATTCCTGCGACAGAATTTCGTCTATGCCGCCCGCCAGTCCGACGGCCGGATCAAAGCCCAGTTCGCTGCCCGGTCTATGGCGGATCTGTCGCGGATATCACCTTCTACGAATTCGAAGGAATCGGCTCCGGGGAGGGTTTCCAACCAGTCGATATTGGCTCTCTTTCCGGTTCGAAAATTGTCGAACCCGCGCACGCGGGCACCCGCGTTCAGCAAATGGGCGCACAGGTTGGAGCCGATAAAACCAGCGGCGCCGGTGATAAGCCAGGTGGCATCCGACATGTCAGGGATAGGCCGCCACCTGGTTCAGCGGCAGCTTTACCTCTACCTGCCGCCCCAGCAGATCGAACAGCAGCACCACACGCTCATCGTCGGTCATCTTGCGGAAAAGGGCGGTATGGTCGGAAAACGCCCCGCCCGTCATCTTTACCACCTCACCCGGGGCAAAAGGCGGCGCTTCGGCGATATCGACAATACCGTCGCGGCGCATGCGTGACCGCAATTCCTCGACCACGCGTTCCGGCACCGCGAGCGGCCGGTCGCCTTCGCAGATCAGGTGGCTGACGCCGACGGTCGATGCAATCGCCCGCCACCTTGCCTTTGCCATATCGATGGCGACAAAGAGATAGCGCGGAAACAGGGGCGCCTTGACCCAGTCTGTCTTGCGCGCGTGCCGCCGCCGCTTGCGATAGCGCGGCATAATTGTTGTGAAGCCCTGTCGTTCCAGGTTTTCGCAGGCGATCTGCTCGCCCCGCGCATGGGTATGGACCACATACCAACGTATCCCGTCTTCCATTGCGCTACTCCATCAGGGTGGGGCGTTCGCGGGAAATCCGCAGGATGGCGGGGGCGGTGATCCGGTCGGGATCGGTGATCCGCGCCAGCGCATCAAACGTGCCCTGCGGGTCCAGGAAATCTGTGATCACCACCGCGTCGAATTCCGGCAGACCGGCGATATCGGCAAACACAGGCAGGCCCGCAAACCGGTCCGCGCCGGCGTTGCGATCAAGAAACCCGACCAGCTCCAGCTCCTGTTCCGCGGCGCACAATGTGGCGATTTCGCCGAGATCGCCGCAGCCCGCCAGTAGAATCCGATGCCATCCTCTGGTTTCGCAATATCGCATGGCGTCGGCGCAATCGGTTCGCGCGCGCCGGAAAAAATTGAATGAAATCGTCAGATAGCGGGCCGTCAGGCTGCTTTTTTCGGCGAACCCCTTGGGTGTCAGATAATAGGCATACCGGTTGGCCGGTACGTGGGTCACCTTGATCAGCCCCTTGCGTACGCAGCGTTTCAAATAGGTATTGGCCAACCCCAGCGCTATTCCCAGATCGCTCGCCAGAGACCGCTGCGTCAGCGCGCTATTGGCTTCCACCGCGTTGAGCAGCCCGAGCGTGATGCGGGTCTCCTCGCTGCTGCCGCGTTCAGCGGTATCGGTATCGCCTAGCTGAGCCATGTCCGGGCCATGTTGTTCACGGCGCGAACACTACTGCGTTCAGTTAATGAACGTCAATCGATTTCTTTACCGTCAGATAAAGGCCTGGGCGCGCGCCAGATCTTCCGGATTATCGATATCCAGCCAATGGCCGGTGACATAGACGGTCCGGATTTCATGTCCCCCATCCAGAAGGGCGTTGAAAATATCGATCATGCTCGCCTGGTTGAGGGTTCCGTCCGCTTCCATGTCGGTGATCGTCCGATGAAGCGCCGCCGCGCCCTCTCCGCTGAAGCGCGCGATCCCGATCCATTCACCGGAAATGGCGTCCGGCGCAAGATCCGGACCGATGGTGGTCAGCGCTGTCGTGTCATCGTCCAGATAGCCCGCGCTGAACCGGTCGGCGCAGGCGACAAGATCGCGCGTGCGTGATTTCGGATCGGGGTCGTGTTGTTGCCATAACGCGTCGGCGGCGATGACAATGTCGCCGTCAACGGAAAGCAGCCGGTCGACGATATATTCCCGGAACAGCACGTCGCCATAGGACACGACGCAGTCACCCGAGCCGCCCTCCAGCGCGCGGGCAAGCGACACGGCTTCGCCGGTATTGTTAAACTCGTCATTATCGACCGTCTTTACGGTCGGCAGATCAACACGCGATTTGGCATAACCCCGCACCACGGTGATGTCGAACAGCCCGCCCGCGCTCAACGTATCGACCAGCCGGCGCAACAGGGGCTTTCCCCGTATATCCAGCATGCATTTTGGAATGTCCCGGGTCAGGTCGCCCAGTCCGGCGCCCCGGCTGGCCGCCAGAATCAGCGCGCGCGGCATTTCAGGGCGGACAGGCAGATACCGTTTCTCGGCTTCAGCCAGCTCGGCATTACCGGCCAGGGAAAATACGTCCTTTACCGTCGCGATGCCGTTTTCGACCCCGGCCAGAGACTGGTCCCGCGCAATCTGCTCGGAGACCGCGCGCATCGCGGTAATCGAGGCCCGAAGATTATGGTTGGCCCAGATCACTGTGGAAACGCCCGCCTCGCGCCATGTTTCTGTCGGTGTCGCATAATAGGTCGTCGGAACGATGACTACCGGAGACCGGTTATTCCATTCCTTCAGGAAAGCGAGCACCTCGTCCGGTGTCCTTTGCTTGGAATGGATCAGCAGGGCATCCGCCCCGGCCTCGTGATAAAGCGCGGCCCGGCGCAATGCTTCGTCCATGCCGCGGCCCGCGATCAGTGCCTCGATGCGCGCCACCACGCAGAAATCGGGATCGTCCTGCGTGTCCTTGGCGGCCTTGATCTTGCCGCAGAACTCATCCGCATCGGCCAGGGGCTGTCCGTCGCCGATAAAGGAATTGGTTTTGGGGAACAGCTTGTCTTCCAAACAGATTCCGGCAATGCCGCGCTGGCCCAGCTTGCGTACGACGCGCCTGACATTGTTGAAATTGCCGTAGCCCGTGTCGCCATCGACCAGGATCGGGATCGACACGGCGTCCGACATGAATTCCAGCACTTCCAGCACTTGCGTCCAGGATGCTTCGTTGCTGTCGCGCACGCCCAGCGCCGCCGACATTGTGAGGCCGGACGCCCAGATGCCGCGGAACCCGGCTTCCTGCACGATTTTCGCAGACAACCCGTCATGCGCTTCCATCAGGAATTCCGTTTCCCCGTTGGTAAGAAGCGTCCTCAGCTGCGTTGCCATTGAAGCCGGCCGATTTTCCGCAACGTCCGAAATCAATGTCTTTTTTGTTGTCGCCATGAGCCAATAAATCCGAAAGGAACAATGGTTTAATATAATTGACCTATTGCGCCGTTTCATCCCTTTGAATTCGATCCGCGACCGAAGGACGCCGCGATTGACACCGGGCGGGCCGCGCCTTAGACGAATGTGGCAATTTCAGGAGTAGTTCATGAGTTCAAATCCAACGATTGCCGTTATCGGGCTCGGCTATGTCGGGTTACCGCTTGCCGTCGCCCTGGCCAAGAAGTTCAGCGTCACCGGTTTTGACGTGAATGCGGGCCGCGTCGCGGAACTGAAGGACGGCCATGACCGCACCGGAGAAATTGAGCAACGCCGCCTGGCGGAGTCTTCTCTGGCCATATCGGCTGAGGTATCGGACATCGAAGGCTGCGACATCTATATCGTTACCGTGCCGACGCCCGTTGACGATACGAACACGCCCGATCTCGCTGCCGTGCGGGCGGCAAGCGGGCTGGTGGGGGGCGCTATGAAGCCGGGCGCAATCGTCGTCTACGAATCGACGGTCTATCCCGGTGTTACGGAAGATGTCGCGGGGCCCGAACTTGAGGCGGCGTCCGGCCTTTTCTGCGGTACGGATTTTTTCCTCGGTTACTCGCCAGAGCGCATAAATCCGGGTGACCGCGAACATACGGTTGACCGTATTACAAAGGTCATCGCCGGCCAGACGCCAGAGGTCACGGCGGTACTGGAAAATATATACGGGGCGGTGACGACGGGCGGTGTCTTCAAGGCACGCGACATTCGGACGGCGGAAGCGGCAAAGGTGATCGAAAACGCACAGCGCGACATCAACATCGCCTTTGTGAATGAGGTTGCGATGATATTCCAGAAAATGGGGATATCGGTCCATGACGTGCTGGAGGCCGCTGGCACCAAATGGAATTTCCTGAATTTCACCCCGGGTCTTGTCGGTGGACATTGCATCGGGGTCGATCCGTTTTATCTGGCGCACGCGGCGACCGCGCTGGGCCACCATCCGGACGTCATTCTGTCGGGGCGCCGCATCAATGACGGGATGGGTGACTTTATCGCCGGTCGGATCGCCGAGGAGTTGGCGGCCGCCGGTGCCGGGCAGGCGATTCTGGTTCTGGGTCTGACGTTTAAGGAAAATGTTCCCGACCTTCGAAATACGCGCGTAATTGACGTTGTGCGAGGGTTGGAGGCGCGGGGCCTCCGGGTCGCCGTCCATGACGCATGCGCCGATCCCGCAGAGGCAAAGGCTCTTTTCGGCATAGATCTTGTGGAAACTATCCCCCGTGACGGTCAATTCGATTGCGTCGTTGGTGCGGTGCCGCATGAAGAATATAGCGGTTTTGCCCCTGCGGATTTTTCCGAGATCCTGCGGCCGGGCGGACTGATCGCCGATATCAAGGGGATGTGGCGGAATACCGAAACGCCGGACGGGTTGCCGCGCTGGCAGCTCTGACGGTTTTATAATTCCCGGGTGCCGGCAGGTTCCGGCACCGCGTCCCGGTACGGCCTATATCCTTGCGAACATCCATTTGATCGCGGTTTCGCCTTCGGTGGTTGCCGCCGATACGACTATTTGCTGACTTCGCTTGATCCGGTCGCCGGCCCCCAGATAGACGCTTTCCTGAAGGGCGATGACACCGCCCTGTGCCCGAAACCGCCATCCCTCGCCGCCTGGCAGCCGCAGCAAAACCGCGTGCCCATCCTGTACCAGCGACGCCCGCACGCCCGGATGCAGGTGAAACCTGGCGGCGAACTTTCTTCCACTCTTGCCGGACAGCGTATCCTCGCCACGCAAGGCCGTGCCCGCCCCGTTCAGGTGCAGCCGCCGCCGGTGGATCAGTCCGAAAGTCGAGCGGTATCCGTCATGTTCGGCGTCCAGCCATATTTCTCCGTCCCGTTCCTGCCTTTCGACGGAGAGGATTTCGGGCCGGTTACCAAAGCCGCCTGAAGAAATGATCTCGGCGGAGTTGATGTTTTCGACCGATACCGTTGAATGGGCGGCCGTCGTCCGTTGCGCAATCCGCCAGTCGGTCGAATCGCCCATGTGGGCCCCGCAATTGACGATCATTCTTTCCTTGCCGACGCTGAATTCGAAACTCAACGCGCCCGCGTGGGCATCGAGATCGGGGCCCGGCGGTGGTGTTTTCCCGGAGTCCAGCAACAACAGCGCCCGATTGACGGTCAGCCGCTCAAATCCCGAATAAGGGGCCGAGGAGAGCGGTTTGCCGCGCGCATCCGCACGCTCAAGGACGACATCGATCAGCCAGTCCTCTTCCTCGATGCTGCCGTTGAACAGCGCCAGCATGCCGTCCCCATGGCGGAAAAAACGCAGCATCGGCGTCATCTTGTCGATGGCGTTCTGCAGCGTCGCCGACGGCTTATGACCGGAAGACGCGTAAGCCGCGCGGATGTCGATCAGATCGCGCAGCAGCGCCAAATGCCGCGACGGGTTGCGTTCCTGTGTGCCGCCGTCGGCCAGCAGCTGAGTAGCCAATTCCCGGTCGAGTCGCAGCGCCAGCTTTTCGCGCCGACCGCCGCCGAACAGGGCCAGATCGGCGAGAATGAGGCCCTTGAGAACCAGAACCGCGCCCGCGCCCGGCGGTGCGTTTCCGGCTACCCGCGCGAGATGCCGCGCCTGGCGGTGGAGGCTCGCCACGAAACCTTCACGAAAATCTTCTTCCGCCCCCGACAGTAAAAATCCGGCATAGCCGATCCAGTTGGCGACTCGCCCACCCAGCGCTTCCGGCCGCCAGCTTGTGGCGTTCCATGACCCATCCGTTTCGATCCAGCGGAGAACCAGCTGGCGGGCCCGCTCCCGTGCGGAATGTCCGCCAAGGGCCTGCAAATCGCATAGCCAGTCGAATCGAGAGGCACGGCTTCGCCAACGGGGGGACGCGTCATTCGCGCGCCACGGTGTATTGGTTTCGAGCAGCGTCTTTCCGGCCAGTTCGAAATCGCCATCCATAATTGTCGCGCCGCGTCCGGCATCTCCCGGCCACCGGTCCAGTTTCGGCGGTACGAATTGTCCCGAAGGGACGGTGCGGTCGAGCGAGCGCCGATAAAGACGTGTACTGTAAACCGGGTTCAACGCAGTGTGGATCACGCCGCGCGGCGAGATGCGCGTTACACGCCGCCAAAGACCGCCCGATAACCAGTGAGGCCGCATTAAATCAAAATATCCGCGCCCGGCGCCGCTGCCGTTTTCCGGATTCCGGACAAATCATCCGCCTTTAAGATTACGGATGTTCTCGGCATAATAATCGGGCCCGCCCTTGAAGCTGGCCGTACCGGCAACAAGAACGTTTGCCCCTGCTTCGGCGATGCGCGCCGCGTTGTCGGCGGTGACACCGCCATCGACCTCCAGATCAATGTCATAACCTGAATCGTCGATCATGTGGCGCAATTGCCGGATTTTATCGATCTGGCTTTCAATAAAACTTTGCCCGCCAAAGCCCGGATTGACCGTCATGACAAGGATCAAATCGACCGTATCAAGAACGTACGCGACTGTTTCGACGGGGGTCGAGGGGTTCAGGGAAACCCCCGCCTTTTTGCCGAGCGAGCGAATTAGCTGAAGCGACCGGTGCAGATGCGGGCCGGCCTCCTGATGTACGGTAATGATATCCGCGCCGGCGTCCGCGAACTCGCCGATATACGGATCCGCGGGGGAGATCATCAGATGGACGTCGAAGGGCAAGTTCGTCGTGCCGCGCAGCGCTTTTACGACGCCCGGGCCGATTGTGATGTTGGGTACGAAATGCCCGTCCATGACATCGACATGGACCCAGTCCGCGCCGGCATTCTCCATCGCGGCGATTTCCGCGCCCAACGCGGCAAAATCGGCGGAAAGAATTGAGGGCGCGATGCGGATCGGTGGATTGGTCATTGCAATATCCCGCTGCCCGCGGATGCCGCGGGATCAATCAAGCTCGAACTTGTCTTTGTAATCTTCGGCCAGGTCCGGGTCCTGATCTTCTTTCTTCAGATAGAAATTGCCGCAGACAAGAACCTCGATATCGGAACCCATAAAGCAGCGAAACGCGTCTTCGGGCGTGCAGACGATGGGCTCGCCACGGACATTAAAACTGGTGTTTACCACCACCGGGCAACCGGTCTTGTCCCTGAAGCTTTTGATCAGCGCATGGTAGCGGGGGTTGGTTTCCTCATGCACCGTCTGAATCCGTGCCGAATAATCGACATGGGTAACAGCCGGGATGGATGAGCGCGGCACGTTCAGCTTGTCGATGCCGAACAGCGCGTTTTCCTCTTCCGTCATTTCGCGGCGGTGTTCTTCCTTTACGTCGGCAACCGTCAGCATATAGGGGCTGATATCGTCGTCCTCCATCTCGAACCAGTCCGCGACATCTTCCGCCAGGACCGATGGCGCAAAGGGGCGGAAAGATTCGCGGTATTTTACGCGAAGGTTCAGTGTTTTCTGCATCGCGGGATCACGCGGATCGCCGAGAATGGATCGCCCGCCAAGCGCGCGGGGTCCGAATTCCATCCTGCCCTGGAACCAGCCCACGGCCTTGCCGTCCGCCAGCGCCCGCGCGGTATCTTCAATCGTTTGATCGGGGCCGAGCCGGGTGAATTTCGCGCCCGCCGCTTCGAGCCGGGCGGCGATCTCATCATCATCGTATTCCGGACCCAGGTAAGAGCCCTTCATGCCGTCCATCACGCCGTTGAGTTTTCGCGGCTGGCCCTGGAAATGGTGATAGGCCACCATTGCCGCGCCGAGCGCGCCGCCGGCATCGCCCGCTGCCGGTTGCACCCAGATATTGTCGAAGCTCTTGTCGCGCAGCAATTTTCCATTCGCGACGCAGTTGAGCGCAACGCCGCCAGCTAGGCAAAGATTCCTTTCACCGGTTTCCCTGGCGATGGACCGGCCAAGACGGAGGACGATTTCCTCGGTCACTTTCTGGATTGAGGCGGCGAGGTTCATCTCGCGCTGGGTCAGCAGCGTTTCCGGGTCGCGCGGCGGCGCGCCGAACAAGTCATGGAACTTGTCGTTGGTCATGCGCAACCCGGTGCAATAATCGAAATAGGCCATATCGAGGCGGAAGGAGCCGTCTTCCTTCACGTCGATAATGTTGTCCATGATCAGATCGACATATTCCGGTTCGCCATAGGGCGCGAGGCCCATGACCTTGTATTCGCCCGAATTGACCCGAAAGCCGGTGTAATAGGTGAAGGCGGAATAAAGCAAACCGAGGGAGTGGGGGAAGTGAATCTCCTTTACCATCTCCACCGAATTGCCCTTGCCGAGCCCAAGCGAGGTCGTGGTCCATTCGCCGACACCGTCCATCGTCAGGATCGCCGCGCTTTCGAAGGGGGACGGATAGAATGCGCTGGCCGCGTGGCTCTGATGATGTTCGGCAAACAGGTGTTTGTTGTCCCAGTTGAAATCGGGCGCGGCCTCGCGCAGCTTGTCGCGCAGCAGAGACTTCTGAAACAGTTTTTCCTTGAGCCAGACAGGCATGGCCATTCGGAAAGATTCGAATCCGCGCGGCGCGAATGCGACATAGGTTTCCAGAAGCCGTTCGAATTTCAGGAAAGGTTTGTCATAGAAGGCGACAAAGTCGACGTCCCCGAGCTCTATACCGCCTTCTTCAAGGCAATAATCTATGGCAAGCCTAGGAAAACCGGAATCCTGCTTTTTTCGGGTAAATCGCTCTTCCTGGGCGGCGGCGATAACCTTGCCGTCCTTGATCAGCGTGGCGGCGCTGTCGTGATAAAAGGCCGAAATTCCCAAAATCTGCATTTACCGCGCTCCCGCCGGATCAGAAGATCGTATAGATGAAGGGCGCTACCGCCGATCCCTGGGTAAGAACGATCAGTCCGCCAAAAACAACCATCATCACCAGAATCGGCAAAAGCCAGAATTTCTTGCGGACTTTCAGAAATCGCCAAAGTTCAGCTAAAAAAGACATCTACTTACTCAAAATTGGTTGATCATTGTGTCCGGATCAGGACCCGGGGGTTTCCTGTCGATCCAGTAGGATTTCGCGTCCTTGTCCAGGCGTTGGTTCAGCAAATCCTTGCCCAGCGCCCGCATTACCAGGCCGGTTGGCAGAACAGTCAGAAAAAAGATCAGCCCCATAATAATGGGGTTGACGATCTTGTGGAGCAATAGCCCGAATTTCATCCAGAGCCGGTTGAGCGGCGCGAGGAGCCCGGGTCGGATCAGGATGATCAGGAGCAACAAACCCGCAACGGAAAGTGACCAGATGCGCGGCCCGTTTTCGCCGGTCAATGGCCAGAGACCAATCAGAAGGAAAACAACGACAAAAACGATGCCGAAACCGCGATCGGATGACCCCTTGATCTCTTCGTCGCGGGTGAAACTTTCGTGTGTCGCCGGCTTTTCTGCCATCAGTGCGCTTTCGGAAAGGAGGGTTCGGGGTGCTCTTACGGGAAAAATCGCGTCGATTCAACATTTCGTTGCCGCGACAAAGTCAGGTGCGGCGAAATACAAAAAGAAAGAAACCGTCCGCCCCGCCCTGCTTTGCCAAATCGCCTGGCGTGATCCGCAAACCCGCGTCCGCTCCACCGATCGGAGCCGGTGTGCCGGCGTCCGCGAAACCAACCGTGACAGATTCTATATCTTGAAGAGTAGCAAGAATCATACCGACTATCTTTTCGCCTTCTTCCTCCTGCAGGGAACAGACGCTGTAGACCAGCAAACCACCCGGTTTCAGCATGGAAAGCGCCGATTTCGCCAGCTCAGTCTGGAGGCGCGCCATCCTCGACACATCATCCGGTTTTTTGGCAAAGGGCACATCGGGATGACGGCGGATCGTTCCGGTGGCGGAACAAGGCGCGTCGAGCAAGATGGCGTCGGGCGGCGTATCCGGATTCCAGCGGCGTATATCGGCGATTACCGTCTCTACCGAGAGGGCCAGCCGCGCCATGTTCTTTTCAAGGATTTCCATGCGCCGTTTCGACCGGTCGACCGCGGTGACAATCGCGCCGGCCGTGGCCAGCTGCGCAGTCTTTCCGCCGGGCGCGGCGCAGAGATCGATGATCCGCGCGCCTTTTCCGCCCTCTGGCAGCAACGACAACAAGATCCGCGCGGGCAGGGACGCTGCAAAATCCTGCACCCACCAGGCGCCGTCGTCATAGCCCGGCAGGGCGGTGATATCCCCCGCCTGTTTCAGCCGGACCGTGTTGCCTGAGATCACCGCGCCGCCGAGTTTTTCCGCCCATTCTTCGGGATTTTCCGCCACCGTGAGATCAAGCGGCGGTTCCGTCATATGGGCGCGGCAGATGTTGCGCGCCGTTTCCTCTCCATATTGCGCCACCCAGCTTTCCCAAAGCCATTTCGGGGTGTTCAGCCTTTCATCGATTTCCGCGAGCCGTTCCGGGCCGGTTTCCGATATCCGGCGCAGCACGGCATTGACGAGCCCCTTCTGTCCGGGAAACCGGCGGCACATCCGCACCGCCATATCGACCACGGCATGGGGTGGCGATTTCAGAAACAGGAGTTGCGCCGCGCCGAGTTGCAGAATGGCGCGCACCGCATTGGCGCGCTTCGGCAAGGGATGTCGCAGATAGGTCTTTATCAGCGCATCCAGCTGTCCTCGCCGGCGCAATGTGGTGGCAAGCAGCAGGCGGACAAAAGCCCGGTCGCGGGTGTCCAGCGCCGCGAAGTCGTCATTGCCGGCCAGCGCGTCATCAAGAGTTGCCTTGCCGCCCGTGATTTCGGCGAGGAGCGAGAGCGCGATCTCGCGCGATTTCAGCCCCGCGGCTGGAGGTGATTCCGTCATAGGGAAAAACTAGAGCCTTTGGCGATTTGGTGAAACCGGCCCCGCCGCCCTCAGCCCCACGGCCCGGCCCGTTCGCCTGCCAGTTCTCTCAGCGCCGCGATTCGGTTCGCCGTGTTCGGGTGGGTCGAAAACAGATTATCCATCGATCGGCCATGCAGCGGGTTGATGATAAACATATGCGCGGTGGCGGGATTGGCCTCTGCTTCTTCATTGTCGATGGCTTCCGCGCCCTGTTCCAGCTTGGCGAGCGCGGAGGCCAGCCAGAGCGGGTGGCCGCAGATCGCCGCGCCCTCCGCGTCCGCCGCGTATTCACGGGTGCGCGAAATCGCCATCTGTACCAGCGCCGCGCCCAACGGCGCCAGGATCATGATCAGAATGGCACCGACGATGCCCAGCGGGTTGTTGCGGTTGCCGCCGAAAAACAAAGCGAAATTCGCCAGCATTGAAATCGCCCCGGCGATGGTCGCGGTGATGGTCATGATCAATGTGTCGCGGTTTTTCACATGGGCCAGCTCATGCGCCATGACGCCGGCGATTTCCTCATGGCTCAATATCCGCAACAGGCCGGTGGTCGCCGCGACCGCCGCGTTTTCCGGATTTCGTCCGGTGGCGAATGCGTTCGGCTGGTCGTTCTCAATGATATAGACGCGTGGCATCGGCAGATTCGCCCGGTCGGCGAGCTGGCGCACCAGCCGGTAATAGCTCGGCGCATCGCGCTCCGTGCCCTCCCGCGCGCCATACACGGACAGGACCATCCGGTCCGAATTCCAGTAGGCGAAAACGTTCATCGCCAGCGCGACGGCGAGTGCGATCAACATTCCGGCTTCGCCGCCCAGCATCGCGCCAATGGCGAGAAACAGCGCCGTCATTGCCGCCAGAAGGATTCCTGTACGCAGGATATTCATCGCGTCATCACCACATTTGAAATTGCGTCATATGTGGGATTTGACCGGCCTCCCGGCAAGCGCTTGACGCGTTTGGATTTGCCCCCATCTGTGGCAGGATGGCCTTATGACCAAACCAAACGAAAAACCGGTAAAGCCGGAAACAGACAGCGTCGAAAAGGACGAGACCCCGGCGAAGGAGCCAAAGGAAGTCGGTGGTCGCGACGGTCCCGACCCGACCCGCTTCGGCGACTGGGAAAAGAACGGCCGCTGTATCGATTTCTGATCGGCGGGTGTTCAAGGCGGAACCGCGCGGTCCCGCCTTGAGTTATTCTACCGGTTTTCCTTCAGATCATCGACCACCGCCGGATCGGCCAGCGTCGTGGTATCGCCCAGATCCTCGAAT
>Ga0181579_10003567_pt1 | contig 12284 bp, 11 predicted proteins | sample 071ome_24_FD_132996 | JGI IMG/M metagenome (GOLD analysis project Ga0181579, IMG submission 132996) | Coastal salt marsh microbial communities from the Groves Creek Marsh, Skidaway Island, Georgia - 071402CT metaG (megahit assembly) | ecosystem: Environmental > Aquatic > Marine > Intertidal... | reverse complement strand
TATGTCGCCATGAACATCGAGGCCTTCAGCTATGGCGAAGGCAAGGGCGCGGCCATCGCCCCGCCGGACCAGGCGGTCAGCCACAGCATCTATTCCTGGCGGGACTACGGCAATCGGGTCGGGTTCTGGCGCCTGATGGACATGTTCGACGAGCTGGGTATCCCCGCCCAGCATCAGATCAACACCGCGATCTACAAGGCTTGCCCGGATATTCCCGAGCGGATCCGGGCGCGCGGCGACGAGTTCCTGGGTCATGGCTATTCCAATTCGGACGAGCAGGGCGGCTTGCCGGAAGCCGAGGAACGCGCGCTCATCGAGGCCTGCACCAAGACAATCACCGAGCGCGAGGGCAAGGCGCCGACCGGCTGGATGAGCCCCTGGCTCTCCAACAGCGAGGTCTCCATGGATCTGCTCCAGGAAGCGGGATATCGCTATGTCATGGACTGGACGATGGATGATCAGCCCATTTGGATGAAGACCCGGAACGGCCGAATTCTCTCCATGCCCTATCCGGTCGAGGCGAACGACAATCGCGGGATCGTCTGGTACCGCTATACCTCGGAAGAGTTCACCGACATGCTGATCGATAACTTCGACGAGATGCTGGAGCAATCCGACCGCGACGGCCATCCCGTCGTCTGTCCGATCTCCCTGCACCCCTTCGTCGTAGGGCGACCCTATCGCATCCGGCAACTGCGCCGGGCGTTCGAACATATTCTAAAGCAACGGGATCGGATCTGGCTCACCCGACCAGGCGATATCTGCCGGCATATCGAGACGTTGACCGAAGGCACGGTGCCGACACTCTAACGGGGCGGGCGTGGGTCCTTTTTAGGATTTGGTTTTGCGCATGGTGGCGATCCGGGCCATGGCCGTCTCGAGGGTCGAGCCGTCGCCCGCGGCTTCCCGGTCGGCCAACACACGATAGTATTCCAGCAGCGTGGTTCGCAGCATTGATGACATGCTGGAATCGGCGCGCTTGCTCACCACCGTCTCGCATAACTCATCAAGGCTAAGGCCTTCCCAACGGCAGATATCGAGCAATCCGTCCCAAACCGGCTGTTCGAGAACGATCGTCGAGCGTCGATCATCGATGGAGATGTTCTTACGAATGGCGGTCCCGGTGAGAACCTTGGCGGCGTCCTGCAAATCGATCTCCTTCGGCGCGGTTCGGGGCGAGGCGTATCGGCGCTCCGGAGGTTAGACCAGTCGATCGACGGTGATCTTGATTTCGCGCAATAATTGGCGAAGCGCCGGACTCGACGTGGTGCTGGGTGTCAGATCCCGCAAGGTTTGAAGAAATTTCTCGCCTTGGGTCAGAACGGCTTCGGTCGGATCCATTGCGACGGCTCGCGCGTCTTGCACCGTTTCGGCGTGACCGCCGCTCGCGGCGGCGAGGGCCCGCTCTCGGAAATGATCAATGATCAGCAGGCGAACCGCGCTCGACAGGAACGACGTATGCGTCACATAGTGATTCAGTGCACTATTCGCAAGTTGATGGATCGATTTTCCTCGATTGCGCGCACAGGTTTCAAATCCATCCCAAAACGCCATCTCCAATCTGAGACTTGTACGGCGGCCATTCACAAATAGATTCTTTATCTGGCGATCGGTTCCCCGAATGTTTGCATCATCCATCATCGCGGTTTGCAACCCACACTGTTTCCGCACTACTCGACATTCGTGATGAGTCCTTGGAATTCGCCATACTTGATCGTTGGGTACATTTCAATATGAAACACAGTTCGCCCGTTCCCTTGCCAAATCGATCCTCAACGGAGAAGCGGCAATGGTGTCTGGAACCGTGATATGGTTTTCAGAATCGAAACAACAATCGTTCCGACGAGCAAAAATCACAAAAGGAATGCGACAATGCTGAGAATTTGGGGTCGTCGAAGCGCGTTCAACGTGCAGAAAGCCTTATGGACAATCGGCGAGCTCGGTCTTGATCACGAACACATCAACGCCGGTGGCGACGCCGGTGGCCTGGATGAACCCGCGTTTCGCGCGATGAACCCACATGGCCGCATCCCGGTGATCGAGGATGACGGGCTGGTGGTTTGGGAATCCAACAGCATCATTCGCTATCTCGGCGCCAAATATGGCCAGGGCCGGCTCTGGGACCCGGACCCGGCCAACCGCTCCTTGGCCGACCGTTGGCTCGACTGGGGCCTCGCCACGGCCCAGCGCGACTTCCTCGATCTGTTCTGGGGCTATTACCGGACGCCGGAACCGGATCGTGATCCCGTTTTCGTGACCGAGCGCTTCAAACGCTGCGCCGACAATCTACGCCTGCTCGACGCGCATCTGGCGTCGCGCTCCTATCTGGCGGGGGACGAGTTCACGATGGCTGATATTCCGGCGGGCACGACCCTGTATCGCTATTTCGAAATGGATATCGACCGGCCCGACGTGCCGAATGTCGAGGCCTGGTACGCAAGGCTATGCCAGAGACCAGCTTACCAGGAGCATGTCATGCTGCCCTTCGAGAACTTATACGGCCGTCTGGCTTTTTAAGTGCCGAACAAAGCCGTGTTCCCGCTATTCAAGCGTGCGCGCCAGGTCTTGAATAGTGCGCCACGCCGCCTCGACGTGACGCCTTTCGGTATTGGTCTGGCCGATGGCCCAGCGGATCGCGTAGCACCCGCGCACCCGATTCTGGGTGAAATAGGTCGAGCCCTCGTCGTTCAGGCCATGCAGCAGGGCTTCGTTCAAGCGGTCTAATTCCCCGAGGTCATCGATGCCGGTCGGGCGATACCTGAAGTTGAAAAGCGATAGCGAGCGAGGCGCGACGATCTCGAAGTCCGGGGCCTCCTCGATCCAGGCCTCGGCCACGCGGGCCAGCGCGATATGGCGCCGGAGTATGTCGCGCAACCCCTCGACACCGTAGGATCGGATAACGAACCACAGCTTCAGCGCTCTGAAGCGGCGGCCGAGCGGGACGCTCCAATCCCGATAGTCGATGATCTCGCCCTGCTCGCGACTCTTCAGAAACTCCGGCAGGATCGACAGGGTGCGGATCAGCGCGTCGGAATCCCTCACATAATGGGCCGAGCAGTCAAAATTCGTCATCAGCCACTTGTGGGGATTGAAGACGAAGCTATCCACCAACTCCACGCCGTCGGCCATCCAGCGTTCCTCGGGCAGGATCAGCGCCGAGCCGCCCCAGGCCGCGTCGACATGGAAGAAGATCCCGTGCTCGCGGCAGATCTCGCCGATCGGCCCAAGCGGGTCGACCGCGCCGACCCCGGTGGTTCCCATGGAAGCGACGACGCATGCCGGAACCCGGCCCGCCGCCAGATCGGCCTCGATCGCGGCCCGCAGGGCCTCGGGGCGCATGGCGAAGGCCTCATCCGTTTCGATCAACCGCACATTCGCCTTGCCGTAACCCGCGATCTTGGCGCCCTTCTCCGTCGCGGAATGGGCCTGCTCGGAGGTATAGGCGACCAGGGCCGGACCCGCCGCCATGCCCTCGGCATTCGCCTTCCAACCGGTCGAGCGCTCCCGCGCCGTCAACAAGGCGCAGAGAATGGCCCCGGACGCGGAATCCTGGATGACCCCGTGCAATCCTTCCGGAAGGCCCGTCATCTGGCGCAGCCACTCCATCATCAAGGTTTCCATCTCGGTCGCCGCCGGACTGGTTTGCCAGAGCATGCATTGCGCGCCGAGGCTCGCCGTCAACATTTCCGCAAGCACCGAGGGCGGGCTGGAGTTAGCCGGGAAATAGGCGAAGAAACTCGGATGCTGCCAATGGGTGATGCCGGGCAGGACCTTGGATTTGAAATCCGCGAAAATCTCCGTCATCGCCTCGGGCTCGTCCGGCGGCGACGCCGGCAGGGTCGCGGCGATGTCACCGGGCGCGGTTTGGGCGCGTACCGGAAAGCTCTCCACGTCGCTCATGTAATCGGCCATCCAATCGACCATGGCGTGGGCGTGACTTCGAAATTCCTCGACGTCCATGTCGTCTCCTTCTCGCCTTGATGGCGAACATGTTATCCGGCTCGGTCGGTGGTCGCCGACATCGCCCATTCCTTGAGTACATTGCCGTCGACCTCGCCGGACGCGTGACGCGCCCGAAGATCCGCGATTTTCTCGCCGGGCGCCAATCGGCCACAGGCCCAAACCGCCATGGCGCGAACCAGGGCGGAGGCGTCCGACAGCAGCGGCTCGATCCTCGTCAGAACGGAGGCATCGCCGGCGTTGCCGAGCGCGATCAGGACATTGCGCAAGAACCGGTCTCGCCCGACCCGCTTGATCGGCGAACCGCTGAATCGCGCCCGGAATCCCGCGTCGTCAAGCTCCAGAAACGACGTCAGCAGCGGCAGCTCCAGATCCTCGCGGGCAACGAAGGCCGCCTCGCTGGAAGCCTTGGCGAATTTGTTCCACGGGCACACGGCCAGACAATCGTCACAGCCATAGACCCGGTTTCCGATCGCCGCGCGAAACGCCGGGTCGATATGTCCCTTATGCTCAATCGTCAGATAGGAGATGCAGCGCCGCGCGTCCAAGGTATAGGGCGCGGGAAAGGCGTCGGTCGGACAGATGTCCAGGCATTTCGAGCACGTGCCGCAGTGATCGTCTTCCGGCGGGTCGGGCGCGAGTTCCAGGGTGGTGAAGATTTCGCCCAGGAAGAACCAGGAGCCGAGCCCGCGGCTCACGAGGTTGGAATGCTTGCCTTGCCAACCGATCCCCGCCACCTGGCCCAATGGCTTTTCCAGGACCGGCGCGGTATCGACGAAGACCTTGAGATCGCAACCGAATGTCTCGGCCATCCAGCGACCAAGCTGTTTCAGGCGTTTCTTGACCAGATCGTGATAGTCCCGGTTGCGCGCGTAGACCGAAATATTCGCGCGGTCCCGCGCCGCCAGATTGGCCATCGGGTCATGGTCCGGGCCGTAATTCTGTCCCAGCACGATGACCGAGCGCGCCTCGGGCCAGAGGCCTCGCGGATCGCGGCGGCGCTCGACGGTCCGCTCCATCCAGTCCATGTCGCCATGCTGACCGGCGGCGAGGAAGGCATCGAGCCGCGCCTGTTCGCGCGCGCCCACCGCCGCCGGCGCGAACCCGATCATGTCGAAGCCGACCTCTCGCGCCTTGGCTATGATCCGCTGCTTCATGGCGTAACCGATCGCGTCAAAGGGGCGGGATATCACCCTGGGCCTGGGCCTCGGCGAAGGCACCGGCGAAATCCTCCAGGCCACCGGCCTCGATCGCGGCGCGCAGCCCGGCCATCAATTCCTGATAGTAATGCAAATTGTGCCAGGTCAGCAGCATGGCGCCGAGCATCTCGCCGGCCTTGACGAGATGCTGGAGATAGGCGCGCGAAAATCCGTCGCAGGCCGGACAGGCGCAGTGTTCGTCCAGAGGCCGTGGATCATCGGCGTGCCGGGCGTTGCGCAGATTGACCTGGCCTCGGCGCGTGAAGGCCTGGCTGGTTCGCCCCGATCGCGTCGGCAGCACGCAGTCGAACATGTCGACGCCGCGTTGCACCGCCTTCACCAGATCGTCCGGCTTGCCGACGCCCATCAGATAGCGGGGCCGATCCTCCGGCAGTTCCGGCACGGTGACGTCGAGTACCCGAAGCATCTCGGCCTGACCCTCGCCGACCGCCAGGCCGCCAACCGCGTAACCGTCGAAGCCGATCGCCTTCAGGGCGGCCGCGGATTCTCGGCGCAGATCGTCGAACACGCCGCCCTGAACGATGCCGAAAAGACCGTATCCGTCTCGCGGCTTGAACGCGTTCCTCGAGCGCTCGGCCCAGCGCATCGACAGCCGCATGGATTCCGCCGCCACCTCCGGCGTCACCGGAAACGGCGTGCATTCATCAAAGGCCATGGTGATGTTGGCGTCGAGCTTGTGCTGGATATCGATCGAGCTTTCCGGGGTCAGCGTGTGATAGCTGCCGTCGATATGGCTGCGGAACCGGACGCCGTTCTCGTCGAGCTTGCGAAGCTCGGTCAGCGACATCACCTGATAGCCGCCGGAATCGGTCAGGATCGGACCGTCCCATCCCATGAAGGCGTGCAATCCGCCGAGCTTCTCGATCCGCTCCGCGCCGGGTCGCAGCATCAGGTGATAGGTGTTGCCGAGCAGGATGCCCGCGCCGGTTGCCTTGACCGAGCTCGGCAGCATGCCCTTGACGGTCGCCGCGGTCCCGACCGGCATGAAGGCCGGGGTATCGACCACCCCATGCGCGGTCGTTAGCCGACCGCGCCGAGCCGCGCCATCGGTGGCGTCGACGGTGAAATCGAGAGGCATCGGGCTACCGGTTGTTGCCGAACATGAGCACGTGATTGCCGGTGTCGATATCCGGCGCCGCGACGCCGTGATCCGGCAAGCCGACGCCGAACCCCGCCCTAAGCGCCGCCGCCGTCGCCTGGGTCGTCTGGCCTTCCAGCAGGACGATCCATTCCGGGGTCTCGTTCTCCGGGATCGCCATGCCCTGGGCCTTGCGTCCCTCGTTGACCACGGCCAGATCGTTCTCCGCCAGGACGGCTCCGATCATCCCGGGCCGCGCGATCAGCGACGGCAGCAAGTCGTTCTCCAAATGTCCGCGCAGACCGTCCATCACCGCCGGGGCTGGTGAGAACCTTGCGTAGGCGCAGGCGCCCGCGAAGCCGTGCGACAGATCGATGGTGATCCGCGCGGTGACGCGCTCGAACTTGCTGAAGGTCGCCATGACCTTCTTCGACCAATCCGACTGATCCTTCAGCAGTTCCATGTAATCCGGATCGGCGAGATCCTCGACCTTGTCGGTCTCATAGGTGGCGAAATACTTGATCCGCGCGTCGCCGTCGGCGTCGACATAGCGGCGGGCGCGGTGAAAGCCGGGCATCCAGACGCGCTCGTCGATATGCTCGCGGTTGTACCATTCGTTGAAGTCCTCCTCGACACCCACCGGGGTCTCGGTGAAGGTCATGAGCATGCCTTTGCCGTATAGCGCCATGAGAGCTCTCCGTTACTTGGTGACGAGTGAATCGATGAATTGCCTCGCCGACATGCCGACCGCCCCGCCCGCCGCCTTGGCGGTCTCGTTCACGTGGCTCAACACGCCGTCATTATAGATCGACTTACCGTCTCCGATCCGCGCCGACATGCAGGCCACCGTGCCGCCGATGATGCCGCGCGTGTCGAGCGCGGGTAGACGCGACATGCCGACCCCGTCCTTGCCGCCGGCGGCGTCGTGAAAGAAGCCCGCGAAGGCCTCGCCGCGGATTGCCATCGCCGGGTCCGCGCCGGGCATGGCGCCGTGACTGCCGGAAACGATGATGCGCCCGCCATCCTGGTCGTTCACGAGCGAGATCGAGTCCATCAGGACGATCATCCGCTCTCCCGGCCTGGTCGGCAGTTCCTTGCGCGCCTCGGCGTAGCTCGGCGCGGGCTTGTCGCTCATCGCCGCCTTGGTCATCAGTCGCGCGGCGTCGATCGCCGACATGCCGACCGCCACGCCGAGGGATTCCGCCAGCGGGTTGACGAAGGAGATCACGCCGTCGGCCACCGCGCTGTCGCCGTCGCCGATGCGGCAAGACATGGTGTCCGTGGTCGCGTAGGGAATGTCGAGTGACTGGCAATAGGCGCCGCCGGAAATCCCGGAATCATCCTTGGCCCGCCCGGCGTCGTTGAGGATCACGCCCCGCCCCTTGGCCTTGACCGCGAGATAGGCGGCATAGACCCCGCCATGCGACGCGCCGAGCACGACCCGCCCCTCGCATTCCGGACCAAGTTTGGTCACGGTATGGGCGACGACGATCTCGTCGTCGATGATCCGATTGGCCATGTTGGTTTCCTTTCCGGTTGACGGCGATTCTCTCGGTTCGACAAGACCCTTCGAGACACTCGCTTCGCGCGCTCCTCAGGGTGAATGGAAACTCAATTAAACACTCACCCTGAGGATGCGCCCTTGGCGCCGTCTCGAAGGGTTTTGTCCGCCGCTATTCCCTCACCCCGCCATCATCTCCTTGACCGTCTCGATGATCCGTTCCTCGGAAACCCGAACCACGTCCTCCAACGGCGGGGCGTAGGAGATCGGGATACGCGGGGCGCCGCGGCGGCGGACCGGGGCCTTTAGGGCCTTGAACAGATGCTCCGACACGCTCGCCGCGATCTCCGCGCCGAAGCCGCCGACCGAGACGCTTTCATGGGTGATCAGAAGTCGCCCGGTCTTCTCAACCGAGGCGAAGACCGCGTCGCGGTCCCATGGCCAAAGCGTGCGAAGGTCGATCACTTCCGCGGATATGCCCTGACCTTCAAGCGTCGCGGCGGCCCGGCTCGCGGTGTGCAGCTGCGAGGACCAGGACACGATGGTGATGTCCGAGCCCTCGCGTTCCATTCGCGCCTTGCCGAAGGGCAGGACAACATCGCCGTCCGGCACCTCGCCTTCCAGCCCCCAGATATTCTTGTGCTCGAAATAGACCACGGGGTCGTCACAGCGGATCGCGGCCTTCAGCAGACCCTTGTTATCCGCCGGCGTGGACGGCACCGCGACCACCAGACCGGGGATATGGGTGTACCAGCTTTCCAGCGACTGGGAATGCTGCGCCGCCGAGGAGCGCCACATGCCCATGGGCTCGCGGATCACCATCGGGACCTTGGTCTGCCCGCCCAGCATATAGCGCGCCTTGGCCGCCTGATTGATCAGCTCGTCCACGGCGCAGAGCGCGAAATCGGCGAAGCGCATTTCGACCACCGGGCGGGTGCCGGCCATGGCCGCGCCGACGCTGGCGCCCATGATCGCCGCCTCGGAGATCGGCGCGTCGGAAATCCGCTCCGGCCCGAACTCGTCGACCAGACCGGCATATTGGCCGAACACGCCGCCACGCCCGAGATCCTCGCCCACGGCCCAGACCAGCGGGTCGCGGCGCATTTCCTCGGCGAGCGCGGTCTTGCCGGCCTCGGCATAAGTCATGACAGCCATCAGTAAGCCCTCTCGCGCGGGTCGCCGATATCCTGAACGTCCGTGTAGGCAAGCGAGATATCCGGCCAGGGCGCCGCCTTGGCGGTCTCGTAGGCCTGATCCATTTCGAAGGCGGCGGCGTCGCGATGCGCCTCCAGGGTCTCGGCCTCGACCCCGGCCTCGCGCAGCAGCGCGGCGCAGCGCGCGATCGGATCATTGCCCCAGGCCGCCTTGACCTCGTCCTTTTGACGATAGACCGCCGGGTCGGAGGCCGTGTGCCCGTGCAGCCGATAGGTCTGGCAGAGGATGAACCGCGGCCCGCCGCCGCCCCGGATGGCGTCGACCGCGGCCCGGACGGCTTCGTCAACCGCGACGATGTCATTGCCGTCGATTTCCTCGGCCGCGATGCCGAGCGCCCGTGCCCGCGCCGCCGCGCCGTCGCCCGAGGTCATCGCGTCGGTGCGCGTCGTCGAGGCGAAGCCGTTGCTCTCGCATACGAAAAGCGCCGGGAGCTTGAACACGCCCGCCCAGTTGAGCCCTTCCAGAAAGGGACCCCGGTTGATCGCGCCATCGCCGAAGATGCTGCACGCCACCCCGTCATCGCCCTTCAGCTTGATCGCGTGGGCGGCGCCGGCGGCGATGTTGATATTCGCCGCCACGACACCATTGGCGCCGAGCATGCCGACCCCGAAATCCGCGATATGCATGGAGCCGCCCTTGCCCTGGCAGATCCCGCCCTCGCGCCCCAGCAGCTCCGACATCATCGCGGTCGCGTCGGCGCCCTTGGCCAGGGTGTGGCCATGCCCGCGATGGGTCGACAGAAGATAGTCGCTGGAGCGCAGGTTCCGGCAGACCCCGGAGGCGATGGCCTCCTGACCGATGGAAAGGTGAATCGCGCCGAGAACGAGCTTGTCCTCGTTCGCCCGGGCCGCGGCCTCCTCGAAGGCCCGGATCCGGTGCATCATGCGGTGATGCTCCAGATAGCGCTCGACATCGATATTGCGTGCTGTGTTTCCCGCCACTTGGGCCTCCAATTCACCGCCGACGCCGGCGATGCGGGTTTAAACAGAGCCTCCGCGCGCACGGAGGCGATACCGAGCGGTTTGTAGCACGGACGGACAAAAAAAGGCGACGGGTCGAAAACGATTTCGTCTCGTGTCCCATTCGCGTTCCCGTATTCTCGAGGCGGGATCCGCCCGGTCCCTCATTTTTCGTATCCCCGAGGCGGGGTCCTCGCGGTCCCCATTTCCCGTATCCCCGACGCAGGTCGGGGTCGACGCCTGAATTGGCGGCTGGTGACGGATAGCCGATCACGCCGAACGACCCAACGAATTGCTCCGCCGGCCATCGCGTGCCAACGCTTCAGGCGTCGGCCCCGACCTTCGTCGGGGATACGGTCTGTGTCGGTCTGACGCTAGCGTTCCCGAGAGGTGGTCCTCCCGGTCCCCCATTCCTCGTATCTCCGAGGTGGGGTCCTCCCGGCCCCTCATTTTTCGTATCCCCGACGAAGGTCGGGGCCCACGCCTGAGAAGCCGGCTCGTGACGGATCGCCGATCATGCCGAACGACCCGCCGAATTGTTCCGCCGGCCGTCGCGGCGTAACGCCACAGGCTTCGGCCCCGACCTTCGTCGGGGATACGGTTTGTGTTGGACTGAAGCTAGCGTTCCCGAGGCGGGGGCTTCGTCGCCATCCGTTCTCCCATATCCCCGACGCGGGGTCGTCCCATTCCCCCAATTTTCGTATCCCCGACGCAGGTCGAGGTCGACGCCCGCGGCTTGTCCGCGTGACGGATAGCCGATCACGTCGAACGCCCCGCCAAATTGCTCCGCCACCGGGAGCGCGATTTGGTTGGACAGCCCTGGCTCGCCGCCCTATTAAGCGCCACATTCATACACCGATGGGAGTGTCGCGCCATGCGGGGCCTCGAACTGAAGGGCGTGATCGCCGGTATCATTGCCATGGGCCTCGTGGTCCTGGTCTCCAACATCGCGGTCGGTTATCCAATCAACGATTGGCTGACCTGGGGCGCGTTGACCTATCCCATCGCCTTTCTGGTCACCGATCTCACCAACAGGATTTTCGGCGCGGCGCCCGCCCGCAAGGTGGTCTATGCCGGTTTCGCGGTCGGCGTGGTGCTCTCCCTGATCTATGCCGACCCGCGCATCGCGCTCGCCTCCGGGACCGCCTTCCTGGTCGCGCAGCTGCTGGATATCGCGATCTTCGACAAGTTGCGCCGCCAGACCTGGTGGAAGGCTCCACTGGTCTCCTCGGTGGCCTCCTCGGCGGTGGACACGGCTCTGTTCTTCTCAATCGCCTTCGCCGCGACGGGCTTGCCCTGGGTGACCTGGGCGATCGGCGATTTCGGCGCGAAACTGGCCATGGCGGCGATCCTTCTGGCGCCGTTCCGCCTGTTCATCGCGATGCTCCCGGCGCGCCTGCAAGAGGAGACCGGCGACACGTCCGTCTAGTTTCGCCACCGAAGCCAAAATGAAAGTCGACCTTTTCGACTATGAACTGCCGCCAGAGCTGATCGCCAAGCATCCGGCGCGGCCACGCGACGCGGCGCGCCTGCTCGACATGACCGGCCCGGCGCTGGCCGACCGGACGATCCGGGATCTGCCGAGCCTGCTCCGCCCCGGCGACCTTCTGGTGGTCAACGACACGCGGGTGATCCCCTCGCGCCTGGACGGCCGGCGCGGCGCGGCGCGGATCGAGGCAACCTTGCACAAGCGGCTCGGCCCCGGCCGCTGGGCCGCCTTCGCCCGCCCGGCCAAGCGGCTACGGCCCGGCGACCGCGTCGACTTCAACCAGGGCTTGGGGACCGAAAGCTTGGGGGCCGAGGTCATCTCCCGCGACGGCGGCGAGGTGGTTCTGGATTTTGGCCTTGGCGACGACGCCTTGCTCGCCCGGCTGGGCGAGGTGGGACGGATGCCGCTGCCGCCCTATATCAAGCGCGGCGCGGATGAGAGCCACGCCGAGGACCGTTCCGATTATCAAACCCTGTTCGCCGCTCGCGATGGCGCCGTGGCGGCGCCGACCGCCAGCCTGCACTTCACGCCAGGGATCCTGGCGGCGCTGGAGGAACGCGGGGTCGGGCGCGCGACCGTCACCCTGCATGTCGGCGCGGGAACCTTCCTGCCGGTCACCGTCGAGGATACCGACGACCATCCCATGCATTCCGAATGGGCCGAGGTGAATGCCGAGACCGTCCGGCGGATCAAGCAGACCAAGGTCGCCGGCGGGCGGATCGTCGCGGCGGGCACCACCAGCCTCAGGGTCCTGGAATCCGCCGCCCGGACCGGAACCCTGGCGCCGTATTCGGGCGAAACCGATCTGTTCATCACCCCAGGCTTCACGTTTCAGGTTGTCGACCTGCTTCTGACCAACTTC
>Ga0181579_10003564_pt1 | contig 12291 bp, 10 predicted proteins | sample 071ome_24_FD_132996 | JGI IMG/M metagenome (GOLD analysis project Ga0181579, IMG submission 132996) | Coastal salt marsh microbial communities from the Groves Creek Marsh, Skidaway Island, Georgia - 071402CT metaG (megahit assembly) | ecosystem: Environmental > Aquatic > Marine > Intertidal... | reverse complement strand
CTGGCTTGCCTTCTCGCAAGCCGGCGCTATTTCGACTAAATTCGGGAATTACGAGTTAAGCAGGAGGTTTTTTTCATGCCTTATGTCGGCATCGACGCGGTGACGTATGGGACGTCGGACGTCCAGAAGGGCGCGCAGGCGTTCGAGGATTTCGGTCTCAAAAAGATCAAAAGCGGTGAAAACGAGGCGGTCCTAGAAACCCAGGACGGATCGCGCGTCATCATCCGCAAGACAGGCGACAAATCGCTGCCGAAGGCGATCCAGCGCGGCTCGACTGTGCGAGAGATTACCTGGGGCGTTTCGTCGAAGGCCGATCTCACCCGTATCAAGCGGGAGCTGTCGAAGGACCGGGAGGTCACGGAAGACAAAGACGGCACGATCCATTCGACCGACAATAACGGGCTTGGCATCGCCTTCCGCAAGAGCCAGCGGCGCAAGGTCAAGCCGCGCTCCGCGACGCCGATCAACTCGCCTGAAGCGATCGTCCGGTATGACGATCGCGCCACCTATTACGACAAGGCCAATCCACTGACGCTGGGCCATGCGGTGTTTACCGTGCCGTCCTACAAGGAAACCCAGGATTTCTACGTCAACCGGCTCGGTTTCTTCGTGACCGACTATTACAAGGGTCGGGGCGTGTTCCTGCGCTGCAAGACGCCGGGCGGGCATCACAACCTGTTTTTCCTTGAAGACGAGAACGGCCAGACGGCGATCAACCATGTCGCGTTCGGCGTCGCCAATACGCACGAGCTGTTTGCCGGCGGCATCAGCTTCACGTCCAAGGGCTGGAAGACGGCGGTCGGGCCGGGCCGCCACATCGTGTCGTCCTGCTATTTCTGGTATTTCAAGAATCCCTGCGGCGGCAATATCGAGTATTTCGTCGACGAGGATTTCTGCACCGAGAACTGGAAGCCGAAGCACTGGAACCCGGCTCCCGACATGTTCGCTGAATGGGCGCTCGGCGACGGGCTCAGCAAGTTCGCCGGCCAGCCGCCGACGCGCACGAAACAGGATATGAAGAAGAAGCAGAAAGCGAAGTAAGCGGGAGCGCGCGATGGCCGTCACGGGGATCGACAGGGTCGTCTACGGCGTCGACGACGTCGAAAAGGCCAGGGCGTTCTGGACCGATTTCGGTCTGACGCCGGTCGAGGACGGCGATGCGCTGCGGCTCGTCACTGTCGAGGGCGCGGAAATCGAGATCCGCCCCGACAGCGACGGCTCGCTACCCGCCGGTCTCGCCGAGGGGAATACGGCCCGCGAATTCATCTGGGGCGCGGAAAGCCAGTCCGATATCGACGCCATCCGGGCAGAGCTTGAAAAAGACTGCGAGGTCCGCGTCGATAATGACGGGACGATCCATACGCTGGATGCTCTCGGCTACGGCATCGGTTTCCGCGTAACGCGGCGCAAGGAAGTGCCTGTTACGCCCACCGGCTATAACGCGCCAGGCCAGGCTGCCCGGGTAAACGAACGCGGCAAGGTTTACGAAAAGGCGAAACCCCACCGCATGTCGCATATCGTCCTGCTGACCCCTGATCTCGACAGGGAACTCGACTTTTACGTCGAACGGCTTGGCTACAAGGTGACCGATTACTATCCCGGGCGCGGCTATTTCCTGCGCTGCGGCGGGTCCAACGAGCACCACAATCTTTTCCTGCTGCATGGCGGCGACAATATCGGTTTCCACCACATCGCCTTCGAGCTCGAGAACATCCACGAAGTGTTTGGTGGCGGGCTGCACATGACCGACAAGGGGTGGGAGACCCATCTCGGCCCCGGGCGGCATCCGCTGTCCTCCTGCTATTTCTGGTATTTCAAAAACCCGTGCGGCGGCGCGGCGGAATACGATTCCGATTCCGACTACATCACCGACGAGTGGACCCCCGCCGAATGGCCCTCGACGCCTGAAAGCTTCGCCGAATGGGCGTATGCCGAGGGCGCGGAACGTTATACCGGCATTCAGACCGGCAAGGCCTGAGACCTCCATGGCCGACGATTCCAGCCTGGATTGCGAACGCTTCGGGCTACGGCGTTTCGTCGATACGCTGATCGCGGCCGGCGAAGTCGAAATCGTCGAGGAGCCGGTCGCCCTGACCGAGATCGCCCGGCGACTCGATGGCAACGAGAAAGCGGTGCTGTTTCGCAGGGCCGGGCCCGAACAGGCGGAACTCATCGGCAATATTCTCGGCAGCGGCCCGCGCATCGGTCTTGCCTTCGGCGTGCCTCGCGCCGACGTGCCGGAGGAAATCAACCGGCGCATCAGGGCGAAACAGCCGGTCGTGGAAATAGCGCCGGAGAATGCGCCGGTGCGCGAAATCGTGCTGACCGGCGAATACGCCGATCTGACGAAACTGCCGGTTCATCTGCAGCACGAGATGGATGGCGGGCCCTATATTTCCGCATCCATCGATTACGTCCGCGATCCCGGAACCGGCGCAATGAATGCAGGCATCCGCCGCATGATGCTGCGCGGCCCTAAGGAAGCCGGCGTCGACATGACCGCGCCGAGCGACCTGCAGGCGATCCTCCGTCAGGTGCAGGCGACGGGCGGGAAACTGCCGGTGAGCTATGTCGTGGGTTCGCATCCGATCGATCATCTGTCGGCCTCGCTCCGCCTGCCGGGGGACGAGCTTGAACTGCTGGCGTCGCTGCGCGGCGCGCCGCTGCCGGTCGTCAAAGGCGTGACCAATGACATCCCCGTGCCGGCCGATGCCGAGATGGTTCTGGAAGGTTATTTCGACGAGGCCGGCTGGTCGGAAGACGAGGGCCCGTTCGGCGAATTCCTCGGCTATTACGGGATCATGAAGCGGAACCCCGTGTTCCATCTGACCGCCATCTGCAGGCGCCGCGACGCGCTGTTCCAGACCGTTACGATCTCCGGGGTGGCCATCGTCAATACCGAGACATCCAATATCGGTACCGTTCTGACCGAGGTCGGCGCGTGGGAGGCGATCCGCACCGCCGTGCGCGAACCGGTGGCGATTTACGCGACGCCGTCGTCTGGCGGACTGTTCAATCTGCGCGCCTCGATCCGTCAGCGCGTGCCGGGCGAAGCGCGCAATGCGATCGCCGCCCTGCTGGGCTCGCTTTCCGACATCAAGCATGTGTTTCTGGTCGACGACGATATCGACGTGACGTCGGACGCCCAGATCGACTGGGCGCTGGCGACGCGGTTTCAGGCCGACCGCGACCTGATCGTTCAGGGCGGCTTCCGCGCCATCCCGCTGGATCCGTCGCTCGAAGGGTCGCGCACCGGCGCCAAGGCCGGGTTCGACCTGACCCTGCCGTTCGGATTGCGCGACCGGATCGACATGACGGTGTCGGTGCCGCCGTCGTTCGATGGGGCTGCGGCGCGCTTTCAGACGGTCGAGGAGGCGCTGGCCGACGGACCGAAATCGCTCGGCGAGCTGGTTGCGGCGCTGGGGTCCGATGACGGGCGCGAGATCGTCCGCGCGCTGGATGAAATCCGCAAGGCGCAGGGGCTGATCCGCGATTCCGACGGACGGTACAGTATCGCGGGTTCGCCCGGTTGAAGGTTCCCGCTTCACCCTGCCGCCTGTACTCTCCGGAAAACGCGAAACCAGGGAGAAAACCATGCTGATCCTGACCAACGAGGACGTCGAACAGATTTTGCACATGCCGGACTGCGTCGCGGCGCTTGAAGAGGCCTATCGCGATTTCGGCAACCAGGACGCGGCGGAGATTCCGCGGTCCGACGTCATTGTCGACAATCAGCGTCCCGAAGCCGTGCATGCCTTCAAGACCATGTCCGGCAGCTGGCCGCGTGCCGGCGTTACCGCGTTGCGACTGAATTCCGACATCGTGTCCTGGCCGGAGGTCAACGGGACGCCGCGCCGCGTCAAGCTGCCGGTATCCGATGGCGACCGCTACAACGGGATGGTGCTGCTGTTCTCGACCGATACCGGGCAGCTGCTCTGCACCTTCAATGACGGCTACACCCAGAAGACGCGGGTGGGCGGGTCCAGCGGCGTCGCCGCCAAGTATCTGTCGCGCGAAGACAGCAAGGTCATGGGCATGCTGGGCGCCGGCTGGCAGGCGGGCGCACAGGTCGAAGCGATGTGCGCGGTGCGCGACATCAAGCTGCTCAAGGTCTACAGCCCCACGGGCCAGAACCGTACCCTGCTGGCGCAGACCTACGCCGAGAAGCTCGGGATCGAGGCCATCGCGGTCGCCACGCCGGAAGAGGCGGCGAAGGACGCCGATATCCTGGTTTCGGCTACCAACTCCATGACGCCGACCATTTCGCAGCATCTGATCGAGCCCGGCATGCATGTGACCAGCGTGCGCGGCAGCGAAATTCCGCTCGACGTGCTGCAGGGGCTCGACCGGCTGGTGGTCAATACCGCGACGCCGGTCAGCGCCTATGCGGCGCGCGGCAAGCCGTCCGAGATTCCCGAATTCATCAACGGCGACTATGCCCGGCCCGACATGGACGTAATCGATTTCTCCAAGGTGCCGGAGCTCAAGGACGTGGTCGCCGGCACGGCGCCCGGTCGCCAGTCTGCCGACGAGGTCACCGGGTTCCACAACTACAAGGGCCTGGGCCTCCAGTTCGCGGCGATGGGCAGCATCATCTATCGCGAGGCGGTCGAGCGCGGCATGGGATTAAATATCGAGGACCGGTATTTCACCCAGGACGTGCATCCGTAGGGGAAGAGCGAGGATATCGCGACCACCCCCTCCCTGACCCTCCCCCGCATGCGGGGGAGGGGACTATTTTTGAGAAACCGCGCGGTGGAGACTCCCTCCCTCAATTCTGGGGGAGGGCAGGGGAGGGGGTTAACCGAGCTTCCCCGGACGATGGCTCTACAGCTTCCCGCTGACCTTGAAGATCAGCGCGATCGCGCCGGCCATCAGCAGGATCTGGAGCGTGGTGTAGAACATTGCCGGCGTGGAGCGCCGGAAGGCGCGGCTGCCTGCCCAGGTGCCGAACACGACGAACGGGATGAGCAGCGCCCCTTCCGTCACCACGGTGGGCGTGATCATGCCGGCGACGATGAGCCCCACCAGCCGCGTGACCATGGTGATCGCCGATAGCAGCAGGTTGGTCCCCCGCAGCGCCGTCGGCGTCGCGCAGGCATGTTTCAGGAACACGACCAGAAAGTAGAACGCCCCGCCGCCGCTGATACCCCCGAGCGTGCCCCCAACCATCGAGAAACCGGTCGTCATCGGCCAGCCGCGCATGTCGACGCGTCGGGTCAGCTTTTCGACCAGCTTGAACGTATCGAAAATCACCACCAGCGCGATCAGAAAGCCGAGCGTCAGCGACAGCGTTTCCGGTTGCAGAACGGTGAAGATCCAGGTGCCGAGCGCCGTTCCGGCGACGATACCGACGAATACCGTCCGCAGCACCGGCCAGTCAGCCGTCCGCAGTCCCTGCGGGACCATCTGGGTCTGTGCGACGATGGTGGTCATCAGCGCCAGCACGATGGCGTGATGCGGGCCGAGCAGGAAGGTGGTCAGCAGAACGACCGGAAGGTTGGAACCGAACCCGAACGCGCCGCGTACGAAACTGCCAAACATGTGGATGGCGGCGACCGCGGCGACGATCCACCATTCCAGCCCGGCGAAGGGCGCAACGCCGGCGCTCAACCACTCATTCATTCAGGGACGGTCCGACAGGCTTCAAAAATTCTCCGTCACCCTGGGGAGCCGTCCTGAAAGGAACCGACTCGAAGGATGTGCCGCCGCAACTCACTCCGCCAGCGCCTTTGCGATGTCCGGCGGCGGGTCCTCGGGCCACCAGGCGGGAGTGCGGTAGCCGACCTTTTTACGCACGCCCATATACTGCTTGTAGAGGTCCTTCTTGCGCGCGTCGCCGTTCGCCTTGTGCACGTAGGGGCACACGTCGACGCAGATATGGCAGTACTGCTCGCGCAGCCGCGACACCGTGTAGCATTTCTCCACATCGGTAACCCAGCGCTTGACGCCCTCGGTGATCTCGAAATCGTCGGGCGCCGGGATCGCGTCTGCCGGACAGTTCTGGGTGCAGCTATTGCATTTGGAACAAACGTCCTGAACCCCGAAATGCAGCGGCTCGTCGATGGCCAGCGGCATCGAGGTGGTCACGAAGCCGGGCCGGAAGCTCGCGCCCCACTCGGGGTTGATCAGGCTGCCATGCTTGCCGAGCTCGCCGAAACCGGCCTGGTAGAGCGCCGGCAGCGCCATGATGTCGTCGCCGCCATTATGGTGCGCGGTGGCGTCATAGCCGAGTCCGCGCACGTACTGCGCCAGCTCGGTCGAGATTTCGGCGCAGCGCACATAGGTGCTGGTGGATTCGGTTTCCACGACGCGCGGCCCGCCGAGCGCCGCCTCGTAATTCTCGCCGACCACGAGGCAGAAGATGTACTCGTGATCGATCTCGATCCCTTCGGCGATCATGATCGGGGTCAGCTTCGCCACGCCCACCACGCTGGCGCCCAGATCGAGCGCGCGTTTTTTCAGATCATCGGCGGCCGCCTGCGGATCGACGATCTCCGTGCGTTCCGGGTTGACCGGCCCGTTGCGCACCTTGCCGAGTTCCTTCCAGCGCGCCATTCGCGCGCGTGTCTCGGGCGGCCGGTGCTTCCACAAAGGCGGCTCGTCGAGCCCGGCTTCCTTCAGCAGCCGGCCGAGGATCGGTTCCGCCGGCCCCTGCACCCGAACGGGGGCTGTGCCTTTCATGACGTTCTCCCTGTCTGTCCAGGATCATGATAGCGGGCGTGCGGGTAAAGGGAAAACGGGGACGGGAGAGTTCGACCGTTGTAGGATCAGGAAACCTCCAGCGGGTATCGGATCATGTCCATGCAGAATATCGCTATCCTTGTCGGGACAACCAAGGGCGCCTTCACGATTTCCGGCGGCGCGGCGCGCGACGGCTGAGAGGTCAAAGGCCCGTTTTGCGGCGGCTGGCCGATCAATCATTTTATCGGGGATCCGGAAACCGGTGCCCTGTGGGCCGGCGGCGGCGGTGAGTGGCAGGGTGCGGGCGTCTGGCGATCCATCGACGGGGGCGAGAGCTGGGACATCTCCCGCCTGACCCGGGGAACGACGGACGACTGGGCTGAAAACGACCCCGGCATCGCCGCGATGTTCGACTGGGTTTCCAGGCCGACGCCCTTCGGCGACGGTTTCTCGCAGATATGGAGCCTGTGCCACGCGCACGGGACGCTCTATGCCGGAACCAAACCGGCGGGACTACTGGCCAGCCGCGACGGCGGCGAAAGCTGGGAAAAGATCGACAGCCTGACCGATCACCCGTCGGTGGAAAGCTGGAATCCCGGTGCGGCGGGGCTGGTGCTGCACACCATCGTTCCGCATCCGTCCGACTCCGAAAGGCTCTGGGTCGGCATTTCCGCGGCGGGCGTGTTTGCGACCGAGGACGGCGGGAAGACGTGGGAGCGCCGCAACCGGCTGTCCAATCTCGAGGCCTGCATCGACCACCCCCATCCGGCGGCGCCTCGCGATGGCGAGACAGGCCATTGCGTCCGCAACATGATGCGCGCCCCGGGCGATGGCGATCTCCTGTATCAGCAGAATCACCACGGCGTCTGGCGCTCAGCCGACGGAGGGCGCAGCTGGGACGACATCACTTCCGGATTGCCCTCGACCTTCGGCTTTCCCATCCGCGTCCATCCGCGCGATCCGGACACGATCTGGACACTGCCGCTGAGCGACGATATGGGCCGTTTTCCGCCCGATTTCGCGGCCGCGGTGTGGCGCTCGCGCGATGGCGGGCAAAGCTGGGAAGCGATGCGCGACGGGCTGCCGCAGGAAGGCTGTTTCTTCACCGTGCTGCGTCAGGCGATGGCGGGGGACCGGCGGGACCCCGCGGGCATCTATTTCGGCACCAACACCGGATCGGTTTTCGCCAGCCTCGACGAGGGCGACAGCTGGCAGGAGATCGCCCGTCACCTGCCGACTGTTCTGTCCGTGGAAGCGCTAGACCGGGGCTGACAGGTGGCGCGTTCCGCGACCGGTGGATAGACTTTCCTGAAAAGGATCTGAAAGGGAGACTCCATCATGCGCGGCATCGTATTTCTCGGCGAAAAGAAGCTCGAACTTCGGGATTTTCCCGACCCGACGCCCGGCCCGCACGACGTGGTGCTGGAGATAAAGGCCTCCGGCATGTGCGGTACCGATCTGCATGCCTATCGGCGGAAACATGCCGGCGGCGCGCATTTCATCGCCGGGCACGAGCCTTGCGGCGTGGTGGCGGAGATCGGTGCGCATGTAGCGCCGCACGAGGCGAAGATCGGCGACCGCGTCATGGTCCATCACTATGACGGGTGCGGTACGTGCCGCCATTGCCAGTCGGGTTGGACCCAGCTGTGCGACGACGGCTCCGTCGCGTTCGGCTCCGGCAAGGGGCATGGCGGCCATGCGAAATATATGTCGGTTCCGTCCCATACGCTGCTGCCTTTGCCCGATGAGCTGTCCTTTGCGACCGGCGCGGCAATTTCCTGCGGCACCGGCACGGCGTTCGGCGCGCTCAAACGGCTCGGGCTTGAGGGGGACGAGACGATAGCCGTGTTCGGCCAGGGACCGGTCGGTCTGTCGACCACGCAGTTCGCTGCAGCCATGGGCGCACGGGTGATCGCCGTCGAAATTTCCCCCGAACGCCGCCAGCTTGCGCTGGACAAGGGCGCCGACGCGGTGATCGACCCGGCGGAGACAGATCCGGTCGAAGCGATCCTCGATCTCACCCACGGGGAAGGGGCCCATAAAGCGGTCGAGACCTCTGGCGTGAAGGACGTACGCGCCGCCGCGGTGCGGTCGACGCGCACCTGGGGGACGACCTGCCTGATCGCCAGCCACGGGCAGATCGAGCTCAATGTCGGGCCGGACCTGACGCATCGCAACAAGGCCGTGCTTGGCCACTGGACGTTTTCCAAGAACGGTCAGTCCGACTGCGCCCGCTTCGTCGCCGACCGGAAGATCGACATCGAAAGCGTGTTTACCCACCGCTGGAAACTGGAACAGGCGGAGGAGGCCTACCAGCTGCTCGACCGGCAGACCAGCGGCAAGGGCGTGTTCCTGCCGGAGTGATGAATCCGCTGTATTACTGACCCGGTACCGGTACGCGGTGGAGCTTCATCGCCATCGCGACCGCCGAGTAGTAGCCGAGCAGCGCCAGCACCTCGGCGAGCCCGTCGCGGCCCAGCTTCTCCGCCGCCCGGTCGTACACCTCGTCAGAGCCGCCGCCCGGCGCCATAGCGATCCGGCACAGGTCGTAAACCGCTTTCTCGCGCGCATCGGGCAGGTCCGGCGCCTTACCCGCCCTGATCGCGTCCATGGCCGCCTGAGGATAGCCGAGCTCGAGACAGCGCTTCACATGCGCCGCCTGCACATAATCGCCCGCCCAGTGCGTGGCGATGACGACGATGACGAGCTCGACCTCTCGCTCGGTCAGCGCGCCCTTCCTGTTGAGAAAGGTGCCGATGGTTTCCATCGCGGCGGCGAGTTCGGGCGAATGGATCCAGATCTTATAGGGCGTCAGCAGCCGCCCGCGTCCGGCGACAAGGTCGTCGAAAACATTCTTCTGTGCTTCGGTCAGCTCGTCCTCGGGAATTTCGAGGATTCGATTCGGTCCGTCGGCCATGTTGTTCTCCTTGCGTTTTCAACGACGCTAGGCGAGGGGTGCGGACCCGTCAATCGGCGACGCGTCCGCGAATAGCGTTGGCGCGGGCGGTATAGGAAATCCGCCCCTCCGCGTCTCTCGGCAGGTGGGTGCTCAGATATTCCTGCATCTGCGCGATCTCCGAAGCTCCCAGATGGCGATACTGGTCGAGATGCTGCCCCGCCCAGTATTTCTCGAAATTCTCGAACCGGAACGGGATCTCGAGAGACCGGGTTTCGATTTCCGTAATCCCCGATGCGGCGAATAGCGCCTTCATCGCTTCGGTCGTTCGCATCCCGGCGCCTGGACGGTTCGTTTCCGACGGGCCGACCGATCTGACGGCGGATCGCAAATATTCGGACGGATGCCCGTTGCCATGCGCCGGCCAGACATAGGCCGCGACCGTGCCGCCGGGGCGCACGACGCGGACGATCTCCCCCATCGCTTTCTCCGGGTCCGGAATGTACTGGATGACGAGCGCCATGACGGCGACGTCGAATTCGTTGTCGTCGAACTCCAGCGACATCGCGTCGCCCTGCCGGAACCCGATCCGGTCCGCGACAGGCTTGGTCCTAGCAAAGGCGATCTGATGTTCCGACGGGTCGATGGCGGCGATCGAGGCCGGGGATAACCGGTCGAAAACGAGTTCGGTAAAGCTGCCCGTACCGCACCCGATATCCAGCCATCTCAACCCTTCCGGCATCGACAGCCAGTCGAGAAATTTCTCTCCCGCGATGCGACTCATTCGTCCCATCGAACGGTCGTAGTCGGCGGCATCGGTAAAGATGTTCTTCTGGTCGGCCACCCGAAGCCTCTGTAGCAGCGTTTCCCCGATATCTTTGACGGGAAAGTGTAGGGGGCGCCGCCGGTCCGGTCCAATGCGGCAGGAATCCTGCGTTCAGCGCTTTTCGTCGCTGCTCCCGTTGACGCTTTCCTCCAGTGCGGCCAGTTCCGCCTGTCGGCGCGTTTCGATGAGCTGGCGGGCGGCCTGGTCCGGAACGCCGATCCCGGTAAGCACGACTTCACCGAGCTGGAGGCTCGCTTCGACGGTCTCCGGGATCACGTGGCTTGCCCCCAGGGCGATCAGCTGCGCTGCATGCTTGCGGTCGCGGGCCCGGGCGTAAATCACGAGCTCCGGCCATTCGCGGTGAGCGCTCGTTACCACCTGCTCCGCCGCCTGCGGACTGTCCATGGTCACGACCAGCGCAGCAGCGTTGTCGATACCGACCCGGCGCAGCATGTCGGGGCGGCTCGCATCGCCGAAAAAGATGCTGCCGCCGTCGGCCCTGAAGCTTGCGACCAGATTGACATCTGTATCCAGCCCGATATACGGCATTTCCTGATCGCTCAGCACGGAGCCGAGCATCTGGCCGACGCGGCCGTAACCGACGACGATGACATGGCCGGTCAACCCGACAGGCAGGTCCGGCTCCTGGCCTGCTGGAGCAGGCTGGCGGGCTTCCATGGCAAGCGCCAGCCTGCGCGCCACATGGGCGACGACCGGGGTCGCGATCATGGTCAGGCTGGCGACGATCAGCATGAACTGGGCGGTTTCGTCCGGCATCAGCCCGAGGCTGAAAGCCATGCCGATGACCACAAAGGCGAACTCGCCGCCCTGGCCCAGCAGCAGTCCGGCTTCGAGCGCCACCGGGCGCGGATCGCCGAACAGCCGGGACAATGCGTAGATTATCGGCGTCTTGATCAAGTACAGCCCGAATACCGATGCGATCAGCCATACGGGTTTGGCCGCCACCTGGGCGAGGTCTATCGACATGCCGACCGAGACGAAGAACAGACCGAGCAACAGCCCCTTGAACGGCTCGATATCGACCTCGATCTCGTGCCGGTATTCCGTCTCGGCGAACAGCAGCCCGGCGAGAAAGGCGCCCAGCGCCATCGACAGCCCGACCTGCTCGGTGACGACCGCCGTCCCGACGATGACCAGCAGGACGAACGCCAGAAACATTTCGCGGCTGGCGGTGCTGCCGACGAATCGGAAAACCGGCCGGATCACCAGCCTGCCGATCGCGAGAATGGCGAACACGGCGATCGCCGCCTCGCCCATCGCCCTGGCGAAGGCTAGCGGCACCGAGCCATCGCTCTGGGCGGCAAGCGCGCCGACCAGAAACAGGATGGGCAGGACCGCAAGATCCTGGCATAGCAGAATGCCGAAACTCGTCCGGCCCGTCGCCGTTCCCAGCCGGCGATTCTCGGACAGGAGCTGCATGACGATGGCGGTCGAGGACAGGGCGAAGGCGCCGCCCAGCACGATCGCCGCCGCCTGGCTGTTGTCGAAAAACGAGGCGATGACGGCGATAAACGCGCCTGTCACGAGGATCTGTGCGCCGCCGAGCCCGAAGACGACGCGGCGCATCGCCCACAGCCTTTCGAGCGACAACTCGAGCCCGATCATGAAAAGCAGGAACACCACGCCGAGTTCCGCAAACGGGCGGACGGAGGACGGGTCCGCGATGACCGCAAGGCTCAGCCAGGGCAGCGACTCCGTAAGCCGGGCCAGTCCGTGCGGCCCGATCGCCAGCCCGACGGCCAGAAAGCCGAAAACCGGGCTGATCCTGATGCGCCGCACCAGCGGCACGACGACGCCGGCCGCCACAAGGAAAACGATCACCTCGCGCAAATTCAGCGCGTCGCCATGCATGAAATGCCCCGTT
>Ga0181579_10003563_pt1 | contig 12292 bp, 10 predicted proteins | sample 071ome_24_FD_132996 | JGI IMG/M metagenome (GOLD analysis project Ga0181579, IMG submission 132996) | Coastal salt marsh microbial communities from the Groves Creek Marsh, Skidaway Island, Georgia - 071402CT metaG (megahit assembly) | ecosystem: Environmental > Aquatic > Marine > Intertidal... | reverse complement strand
TGGCCAAAGCCTGATTCTCAACAGCTTAAAAAAGGCAGCCATTGGCTGCCATTTTTGTGTCCCGAGAAAAAGTACTATTTTCAATCAAACGAGAATTAGGAAATATGGGGTGAATAAAGACTCCAGGACGAGAAAGCCCGGGCTTTCTGGGCGCAATGTAGACAATCCTACATGAGCAACAAAAAGACCGGGCTGACGAAGTGATGGAGGCTTTAGGCCTCCAGAAACACGATTTTTACATCATGCCGGGCATGCCGCCCATACCACCCATATCAGGCATCGCCGGCTTCTCTTCCGGTATCTCGGCGACCATCGCCTCGGTAGTGATCATCAAACCAGCTACAGAGCCAGCCGCCTGCAGTGCAGTACGAGTGACTTTGGCAGGGTCGAGAATACCCATTTCAAGCATGTCGCCGTACTCACCAGACGCTGCATTAAATCCATAATTACCTTTACCAGCCTTAACCTTGTCCAGGATTACGGATCCTTCTTCACCGGCATTCTCAACGATTTGACGTAATGGAGCTGTTACTGCTTTCAGCAGCAGAGCAATACCTACGTCCTGATCTTCGTTATCACCCTTGAGACCCTCAACAGCTTGCAATGCACGAACAAGAGCCACACCTCCGCCAGGTACTACACCCTCTTCAACGGCAGCGCGAGTTGAATGCAACGCGTCTTCGACTCGTGCTTTCTTCTCTTTCATTTCGATTTCAGTACTGGCACCAACCTTGATTACTGCAACACCACCAGCCAGCTTGGCTACACGCTCCTGCAGTTTCTCGCGGTCATAATCTGAAGATGTATCTTCAATCTGGGCACGAATTTGGTTAACGCGCCCCTCAATTGCCTTGGCATCGCCGGCGCCATCAATAATTGTAGTGTTTTCCTTGCTGACCTGAACGCGCTTGGCAGAACCCAGATCATCAATTGTTGCACCTTCCAGGTTGAGGCCTACTTCTTCAGAAATAACTGTGCCGCCTGTGAGAACCGCGATGTCTTCCAGCATGGCCTTGCGACGGTCACCAAAACCTGGCGCCTTAACCGCAGCAACTTTCACAATACCGCGCATATTGTTCACAACCAGTGTAGCAAGTGCTTCGCCTTCAACATCTTCTGCAACTACCAGTAAAGGACGACCTGCTTTGGCCACACCTTCGAGCAGAGGCAACATTTCGCGAATATTGGAAATCTTTTTATCTACCAGGAGGATGAGAGGATCTTCCAGATCAGCCATCATATTGTCCTGATTATTGATGAAATATGCGGAAAGATAGCCGCGGTCAAACTGCATACCTTCAACAACGTCCAGTTCGTTATCCAGACCTGACCCTTCTTCAACTGTGATCACGCCTTCCTTGCCAACTTTTTCCATCGCTTCAGCAATAATCTGTCCAACCTGGTCATCTGAGTTAGCTGAAATTGTGCCGACCTGGGCAATTGCTTTTGACTCGTTACATGGTGTTGACAGTTTGCCCACTTCTGCAACCATCGCGGTCACTGCTTTATCGATACCGCGCTTGAGGTCCATTGGATTCATGCCTGCAGCAACTGATTTCAGTCCTTCATTAAGGATTGATTGAGCAAGCACCGTTGCAGTAGTAGTTCCGTCACCGGCAACGTCTGAAGTTTGGGAGGCAACTTCCTTGACCATCTGCGCACCCATGTTTTCGAATTTATCTTCGAGTTCGATTTCTTTGGCAACCGATACGCCATCTTTTGTCACTGTAGGTGCACCGAATGATTTATCCAGCACCACGTTGCGGCCTTTCGGGCCAAGTGTAACTTTCACGGCATTCGCGAGAACATTGACACCGTCCAACAGTTTCTGGCGTGCTGAATCGCCGAATTTCACTTCTTTAGCCATTTTTCCTAATTCCCGTTTTTAACTAAATGAATATTTTGGAGTCGAATAACTGGATTGTTATCAAGATTCGATAACGCCGTAGATTTCACTCTCACTCAATATCAGCAATTCTTCGTCACCGATTTTTACGGTATTGCTGGAATACTTGCCAAAGACCACGGTATCACCCACTTTTAAGTCTACAGGCTGAGTCTCACCGTTCTCCTGACGCTTGCCAGGACCTACGGCAACCACTTCTCCCTGTGCAGGTTTTTCCGCGGCCGAACCAGGTAGAACAATACCTCCCGCAGTGGTTGTTTCCTCTTCCGTGCGACGCACCACGACACGATCTTGTAAAGGCCGGATTTTCATCATTCATTACTCCTGAAACTGAGTTATCAATCAGAATTGAAAGACACGAGAACCTGGCCCCGGTGGCCCTGGATCGCGTGTTTGTCACCTTGTATTGTCCGAGACATAGTCAATATGCCGAATCACCGGACAGCCAATGTTGTCAGGTAGATGGGGATAGCCTGTGAGATTTCAATGGCTTGACGTCAAAATACCGGCAATTTTTTCTGCTTTCTGAGAGGGTTTTTCTATCTTGTTGAATTTATTAACTTATTCCTGACGCCCTGACCTATCCGAAGGATCAGACTTTTTACCGATTTCAGTGTGTGATTGGCCGGATTCATCCCTGTACTCGCCCTCGTATACATTGCCAGCGTCAGAATCAGGCTTGCGGTATCTAGTGCCACTGTAAAAGCTGAACCCGGACCGGGCTCCACCACCGGCAGCATGGATCACTCCGGAACGCATAATGCGGCGAGCCAGCGGGCGCCGTAGCGGTCCTGTGAGAAAGATAAACCCTATGGTATCCGTCAGGAATCCTGGTGTGAGAAGCAGTGCCCCGGCGCCAGCCAGCATCATACCTTCGACAATCTCCTGCGCTGGCAATTCCCCGGACTCCAGCCTGCGATTAGCCCGGGTCAGCGTGGAAAAACCTTGTCGTTTCAGTATCTGTACGCCAATGACCGCAGTAGCAACTACCAGCCCCAGCGTCGTGAATCCACCAATACGTTCGCTGACCTCAAACAGCAGCAGCATTTCGACCAGAGGAACAGCAATGAAAATCAGAAAAAGAAAGCGCACAAAAATCTCCCGGTGAGCTTATATAATGGGGGCACTCTAACACGAACTAAAGGCATTGGTTTGAGACAAGAGGAACCTGAAAAAAAGGCCCGTATCTGGCAAGTTGTTAACCAGATTCCAGAAGGCAAAGTCGCCAGTTATGGTCAAGTTGCTAGGCTCGCGGATCTTCCCGGTTATGCCAGGTATGTCGGGCATGTGATGAAGAATTTACCACCGAAATCCAGAATCCCCTGGTTTCGGGTACTGCGCAGTGGTGGACGCATTGCTTTCCCTAAACAAAGCGAGGCCTGGAAGCGTCAAAAAGCGTTATTAGAGCAGGAAGCTGTAAAGGTTTCCGATGGGCGTGTGTCTATGGGGCGGCATCAGTGGCAACCATAGATCGCTCGTGAACGCGACCTGCCCACATGGCAACCAGTATGGAAGGAATACCAATCGCTGCCGTACAAGCGAAAAATACGCCGTACGCTGGAATCAATCCAAACATCGTCTCCAACTCGTTCACAGCGACACCAGACAGTCCTTTCAGGATTTTTCCCAGAATTGTGTAAAAAGACGACAACAATGCGTACTGTGTGGCGGCATACCCAAACGTAGTCAGGCTCGACATCCACGCGATCAATGCCGTCCCTGAGAAGCCTTCAGAAAAGTTTTCCATAGACAACGCCACTGCAAAAGCACTCAATTCAGGCCCCTGCGTCGCCATGAAAGTGAGCCCAAGATTCGATGCCGGTGCCAGAAACGCGCCCAGAACCAGAGTAGGCACAAAACCGAGTCGCACAACGCAAAACCCTGCAGCCGCAACCCCGGCAATAGTCGCCCATAAGCCCACGCCAGCCCGCATAGCACCAATGGCATCATTAGAAAGCCCCAGATCCTGGTAAAACGGATTAACCATAGGACCCATAATAAAATCAGGCAGGCGATAGAGGCTGATGGCAACCAGCAAGAGCAGAGCTTTATTACCGTGTTGCTTGAAAAAAACTACGAAAGGGTTAATCAAAAATTCGTAGAGTCTGCGGGGCGTCCATTTCAATGCGGCCGGCCTGGCTGAACCATGCACGGTGGCAACCGCACTTGTTTCGCTGGAAGGTTCGGCAGCAAAAAACGCGGCCGCCACTCCCGCCATCATTAACACTGCCATTAGCACATAGGAAAATTCCCATCCCGTGCGTGCTGCAATATTGAATATGAATGCGTTGGTAATGAGAATAGCGGCACGATACCCAAGCTGGTAGGCCGCCGACATCAAACCCAGCTCTTCAGCACTTCTGGATATTTCAATGCGCCAGGCGTCGATTGCAATATCCTGCGTGGCTGACGAAAACGCCACGACCAGTGCAAATATCCCAAATAAAACCAGCCCACCTTCGGGCCCAATCAATGACATTGCGAAGAGCCCGGTGATCACACCAAGCTGGGCCAAAATTATCCAACTGCGCCGCTTGCCAAGCCGCCCTATCAACGGTATTTTAAATGAATCGAGAGCTGGAGCCCAGACAAATTTGAATGAATAAGCCAGGCCAACCCAGGATAGAAAACCAATGGCCGCCAGATCAGTGTCTTCGCTCCTGAGCCAGGCACCCAACGTGTTACCAGTAAGCATGAACGGCAGGCCAGCAGCGAAACCGAGCGCGAGCATTGCGACAACGCGAGGCTCGCGGCAGGACTTAATAATTTCTTTCCAGCCGTAAGCACTTTTGGGAGGAGTAACTGCGGGCTCAACTGTAGCTTTGGTCATTTTTGAACTGATCTCTAGTCGCGAAAATTATCGTATTGAAGTGGAATACCCAGTTTCGCATCCTTCAACATTGCGATGACTTGTTGCAGATCATCACGTTTCTTACCGGTTACTCTGAGCTTTTCACCCTGAATAGCTGTTTGTACCTTGATCTTGGTTTCCTTGATCATTTTGACGATCTTGCGCGCCAAATCCCCGTCGATACCTTGTTGAACCTTGACCGGCATCATCGCCTTTTGTCCAGTGGTGACAACTTCCCCTTCCTGCAAGCTTTTGGCATCCACACCCCGCTTTATGAGTTTGCCTCGTAGAATCTCCAGCATTTGTTGTATTTGGAAATCAACTTCGGCATTTACTTCGATATCGGCCGCATCATTAAGTTTGAAAGATGCGTCAACACCCTTGAAATCAAAGCGGGTACCAATCTCACGATTCGATTGATCAAGTGCATTATTAAGCTCATGCATATCTACCTCAGATACAATATCGAATGATGGCATTGGATCTCCTCCTGTTCTGTACCTGTTTCGGGTTTTAAACTAATGCGAGAATGGCAGTGTACCACTCCTGCGTCTGCGGCTTAATAATCTTCGAACTATTTGAAGGCGACAAACGCCTATTCCAAAGCGCATGTCATATAATGACGGCATGAATAACAAAGTCATAACTACAGAGCGGCCACTAGTAGTGAAAAAGGTAGTGGGTGCGGCGCTTGATTAGCTCCCGGCATCTTCTACTGTTGTCGGGATTGTGCCTTCTGGCAGTCGTATCTCTTGGTATCTCTCTTATGAGCGGCAGCGTCGATCTTGGTTGGCGCGACATCTCTTCAGCGCTCTTCTCTCCGGATACCAGCGTACAAACCCAGATATTGCGTGAAATTCGAATACCACGCACATTATCGGCTTTTACCACTGGTGGATTGCTGGCCCTTTCCGGCGTCATCATGCAAGTGTTGCTGCGCAACCCACTGGCTGACCCCTATATCCTTGGCATCTCCGGGGGCGCTGCTGTAGGGGCACTCTCAGCGATCCTGTTGGGCCTGGGAGGATTCTGGTTAACCAATGGCGCATTTGCTGGCGCGCTTTTTTCAGTCTTACTCGTATTCGGCATTGCCAATAAGTTCGGTCGCTGGTCTGTTACCCGGCTATTACTTACTGGTGTGGTCGTGTCTGCCGGATGGGGAGCTGTAATCAATATCCTGCTGACGACAAGTTCGACCAACAGCGTGCAAAGCATGTTGTTCTGGCTTATGGGCGATCTGTCGCAAAGTCAGGTGAATTGGGGCCATATGATATTGCTATTGGCGGGACTGGTTATTGGCTTGCTCGCCAGCAGGTCACTCAATGTTCTGATGCGCGGAGAACTCGTCGCAGCAAGCCTTGGCGTTCCAGTAGCCAGACTTCGTATTGGTCTGTATTTCGCCGCATCATTGTTTACTGCGACTGCAGTCACTATTGCAGGGTCGGTAGGATTCGTCGGCCTCGTTATTCCCCACTTGTTACGTATGGTAGGCGCCAGGGATCACAGACTGCTCATTCCCTGTTCGGTGCTACTCGGAGGAAGCTTTCTGGTCATTGCAGACAGTGTTGCACGCACTATCATTGCGCCGCAACAGCTTCCAGTTGGTGTTGTCACGGCCGTCATAGGAGTGCCTGCCTTCTTGATAATCTTACGCAGCACCATCAGAAACTAGTTATGAACATTCTCGCAACCAACAAGCTCAATTTAAGCATCGGCGGCAAGGTCATCTGCCGCGATCTCAGCTTGCAGGTGAATGAATATGACCGATGGGCGGTGTTAGGCCCCAATGGCGTTGGGAAAACCACGCTCTTGCACAGTATCCTTGGACTATATGCAGCGGATTCCGGACAAATTTTAATTGAATCCAAGCCAATGCAGGAGTTGTCCCGTAGAGAACTTGCCTTGAAAATTGGCATTTTGTTTCAACAGGCCATTAACATGGTGCCTGCAACCGTAATGGAAACCGTAATGCTGGGCCGGCACCCGCATGTTCAGTCCATTATTCAGGATACACCCGAGGACATTGCCATAGCGAAACAAATGCTCGAAGCGCTGGAACTCAATCAATCTGCCGAACGACAAATGGACAGCCTGTCAGGAGGAGAAAGTCAGCGCGTCGCATTGGCTATGTTGCTGGCACAAGCACCGCGCCTCTTGTTGCTGGATGAGCCCAGCAATCATCTGGATCTGGCATTCCAGATGAAGATGATGTCAATCCTCTCCGATGCAATTACCAAAGGCCAATCAGGCATGCTCATGGCCACGCATGACATCAATCTTGCAGCCAGGTTCTGCAATAAAGTGTTATTGCTAATGGGAAATGGTGAAACGCTACAAGGTGACATCGGGGACGTCTTGACTGCAGATTGCCTGAGTCAGGCTTATGGCTGTCAGATTCATACACTGAGCTCAGATGAAGTTACGCTTTTCTATCCTGCGTACTGAACCCTTTAGACCAGTATATGTCGAATATCGCCCAATAACTTAACCAGATAAGTTGCGAATAGCCCGCCGTCTACGCCATTGACTGCTTTATGATCATAGGCAAGAGTCAGTGGCAGCATGCTACGCGGTTTGAGTTCACCATCAATATAGACCGGTTTGGTTTGCGTTTTCGCCACACCGAGAATTGCAACTTCTGGCGCGTTGACTATTGGTATAAACCCGGTGCCCCCGATCGCACCAAGACTGGATATGGTAAAGCATGCACCTTGCATGTCTTCTCGGGATAATTTGCGCGCCTTGGCTTTGTCAGTCAGCTCGATTATCTCGGCAGCCAATTCCCAAATCGATTTCTTGTCAACATCTCGCAAAACTGGAACAACCAGACCAGCTTCAGTGGCAACTGCAACACCGATATGAATGTACTTTTTCTGAAAGAGGTATTCGCCTGAAGAATGTAGCGACACATTAAACTGCGGATATTCCTGCAGGCTTCTGGCGCAAGCCTTAAGCAAGAACGGTAAAAACGTTAATTTGACGCCCTTACGTTCAGACTCCGGCTTAAGTTGAGCACGAAAGGCTTCGAGTTCAGTAACATCAGCCTCATGGAACTGGGCCACGTGTGGCACCGACGTCCAGTTGCGATGCATATTGGCAGCAGTAAGCTTGTCCAGCTTGGTTCGCTCAACCTTTTCAACTTCGCCAAATTTACTAAAGTCGATATCAGGCATCTGGCTTGCGACACTGGTTCCCGAAGAAGCACCACTTATGCGACCCTTTACAAACTCGTGCAGGTCTTCCTTGGTAATTCTATTCCTGGCACCTGTGCCTGAAACTTGCCCCAATTCAACACCCAATTCACGCGCCAGTTTGCGCACTGCCGGGCCGGCATATACTCGTTCTCCCGATTTAGGCTCGGGCGTGGCAAGCGCCAGATCGTCAGAAGCTGGAACTGCGCCTTGCTTCGTGTCAATTTCCGCCTTGCCTGATTCCTGGGCATTTTCAGGTTGCGCTCTGCTCGCAAATTCCGTTCCCGACTCCGCCTCTTCGCTGCCTGAGGTTTCACTATCTCGGGTGGTTTTGAGCTTCAGTATTTCAGCCCCTGTTTTAACCTTGTCACCAACTTTAACCAACAAGGCAGTCACGACGCCTGCACTTGGCGCAGGCACATCCATAGCCGCCTTGTCAGATTCCAGAGTTAGCAGGGGGTCGTCAGCGGCAATGCTATCGCCTTCACTGACATGCATTTCGATGATTTCAACTTCATCATCAGTACCCAAATCTGGTACAGATACAGTCTCTTCACTGGTTTGAACTGAGCCGTTATCAGCAGCCGATTTGTCATCTGACTCTGATTTTGAATCCTTACTCTGCTCCTGCGTGTTTGCCTTTGCTTCAGACGTTTTAGGCCTATCACTTGCTGCACTGTCGCTTTCGGCACTGTCGTCGTTCTCAGGTTCTTCCTCAGCACCCTCAGTTTCCAGCGTAAGGATTTCTGTACCGGACCTCACCTGATCACCAAGATTGATAGCAATAGCTTTTACCACGCCACCGATCGGTGCGGGTATTTCCATAGCAGCCTTGTCGCTTTCTAACACTAGCAAAGAGTCGTTTTCGGCCACGGTCTGGCCTACTGACACCAGCAACTCGATGACCTCAACTTCTCCAGCATCTCCCAGGTCAGGGACTGTAATTTTCTCAGTAGCCAACTCTATTCACTCCTGAAAGTGGTCGGTCCTTAGTTTTAGCTTATCTCAACAGCGGATCAGTTTTGTCTTTTTCGATTCCGGCGCTCTTCATGTAATCGGTAATTTGCTTACTGGTTACTTTATCGCGAGCAGCGAGTTCGCTCAAAGCTGCCAAAACGATGAATTTACTGTCAACCTCAAAGAAGTGTCTCAGTTTCTCACGACTATCACTTCGTCCAAAGCCATCTGTCCCTAACACCTTATAACTGTCTGGCACATACTCGCGAATCTGGTCAGAATAAATTTTCATATAATCCGTTGTCGCAATGACTGGCCCGGACTGTTTACCCAATTGTTCAGTGACATAAGGCAGATTGGCTTTTTTGCCGGGATTGAACATATTCTCGCGCGTTACCGCCTGAGCTTCCCGTCTTAATTCATTAAAGCTGGTTACACTCCAGACATCCACCGGAACTCTAAATTCCTCGCGCAGTACTTTTGCAGCTTCCCGTACTTCCCGCAAAATCGTGCCGCTACCCAGTAATCTTATACGCTCTTCGTTCTTGGCAGCGCCGGATACCTGATGAGGTTTGGCACCGCCATCTTCGAGCAAATACATCCCCTTGATGATGCCTTCCTCGCAACCTTTGGGCATATCCGGTTGCTGGTAATTTTCATTCATCGTGGTGATGTAGAAATAAACTGAATCCATATCCACGTACATGCGCTGCAAACCGTGGCGCACGATCACAGCCAGTTCATAGGCATATGTTGGATCGTAAGTCACGCAGTTGGGAATGGTTGATGCCAGAATATGGCTATGCCCATCCTGATGCTGCAAGCCTTCACCATTGAGCGTGGTACGACCAGCAGTGGCACCGATCAGAAAACCCCGAGCCTGCGAATCTCCAGCGGCCCAGCACAGGTCTCCGACGCGCTGAAAGCCAAACATCGAATAGTAGATATAGAACGGCACCAGAGGATAGTTGCTAACGCTGTAAGACGTCGCAGCAGCCAGCCATGCAGAAAAAGCACCCGCTTCTGTGATGCCTTCTTCCAGCATTTGCCCTTTCTTGTCTTCCCGGTAAAACATTACCTGATTGGAATCTGCCGGATCATACAACTGACCAACTGCAGAATAGATTCCAAGCTGGCGAAACAGACCTTCCATGCCAAATGTGCGGGCTTCATCCGGCACAATGGGAACGACTCTTTCGCCCATCGCCTTGTCTTTACAGAGCGTATTTAGCAGACGCACAAAGGCCATCGTGGTGGACAATTCGCGATCGCCGCTATTCTTTAACTGATTATCAAAAACTTCGAGCTTGGGCACTTCGAGTGCATAGGTTTTTGAACGACGCTGCGGTACCGGGCCGCCCAGAGGCTCGCGCATCTTGTTCATGTAGCGCAGTTCGAGGCTGTTTTCCGGGGGACGGTAGTAAGGAACTTCTTCCAGTTTGTCATCCTTGATCGGAATGCCGAACCGATCCCGAAATTTTTTCAGCGACTCGACATCGAGTTTTTTGACAGAGTGAGTGGCATTCTGTGCTTCAGCACCACCGCCAAAGGCGTAGCCCTTGATGGTTTTGGCCAGAATCACAGTAGGCTTACCATTGGGCTCCACAGCCTGTGCATATGCGGCATAAACTTTGTAGGGGTCATGCCCACCGCGGTTCAGCGCCATGATGTCATCATCAGAGAGATGTTCAACCATCTTGAGCAATTCAGGATTTTTGCCAAAGAAATGCTCCCGGGTATAGGCCCCACCCCGACTGGCGTAGTTTTGGTATTCACCATCAACCACTTCATCCATACGCTGCTGCAGTAGCCCTTCTGTATCCGCCTGCAGTAACGCATCCCAATGCCGTCCCCAGATAACCTTGATTACGTTCCAGCCGGCACCACGGAATATTCCCTCGAGTTCCTGGATAATTTTGCCATTACCACGAACAGGGCCGTCCAGACGCTGCAGGTTACAGTTAATAACGAAAATAAGGTTGTCCAGTTGTTCCCGGCCCGCCTTCGCGATCGCTCCGAGAGATTCCGGCTCATCCATTTCCCCATCGCCCAGGAAGGCCCATATTTTTCGCTCAGTAGTGTCAACCAATCCGCGCGAGCTGAGATATTTCAGCAAGTGGGCCTGGTATATAGCCTGAATAGGCCCAAGCCCCATGGATACTGTTGGGAATTGCCAGTAATCAGGCATCAGCCATGGGTGTGGATAAGAAGACAGACCATTGCCGTCGACTTCTGCTCTGAAATTATCCAGTTGTTCTTCAGAAATCCGGCCTTCCAAATAAGAACGCGCATAAATGCCCGGTGACGAGTGACCCTGAAAATAAATCAGATCCCCTTCATCTTTTTCATTGGGCCCGCGGAAGAAATAATTGAAACCCACGTCGTAGAGAGTGGCTGCTGATGAGAACGTGGAAATGTGGCCACCGATACTGCCATTACGTAAATTGGCACGCATAACCATGGCCATGGCATTCCAGCGAACAATGCCGCGAATTTGCCTCTCCATAAACATATCACCCGGCATACGGTCTTCATTATTGGGAGATATGGTGTTGCGATAAGGCGTGGTTACTGTGGTGTGAGGCGCGTATCGACTCAAGCGAGTGGCATTTTCTGACAATAGCCCCAGCAGGTAATGTGCGCGTTCAATGCCTTCTTCGTCGATAACGGCATGAAGCGACTCGAGCCATTCCCTGGTTTCTTCCGGATTTACATCTTTATTCTCATCAGTCATGGTGATAACCGCTGCGTCTCCCTCGTGCCGGCGCGGCTTGTGGCCGAGCGGCAACCAATATGTAAATTAATTACAAAGCAGCGGCATTTTACTGCATGAACCGGATAATTTCTAATGATTTCTAGGTAGTTATGTAGTATTACTACATATTTGCTTCAGTCGCTAATTGTTGCCGCCAAAATTATTTTCTTATTAAAATCAACGCCCTGGCATGTTAGAGATGATCAGGGTCGTGAATCTGGCAATCATTTGACACGAAAACAGGGCCAAATACTACAATTCTCAGCACCATACTCGGGTAAATTTTGAGTAGATCGGCTCAGACTGGCTGACCCAGCATTGTAATAGTTACCGTGATTATCGCCAGAACGATCAGCCAGATAGCCTGGCTACGCTCCAGCAGTGCCAGCAAGGCCTCAATCTCTTTCGCACGCTGCTCTCGATAACCCGGACTGGATTCACCAGTAGTTTGCACGATACCAGTCAGCGCACAGGTAGAGTAGCTATAGAGGATCTCCGCATTGCGCTCCTGATCCCCGGACTCCCAGAACGAAGACTTCAGGCTTTCGAAACATCGCACAAAATTGCCGGCAAGTGAAAAAGTCACCGCAAGTAGCCGCAAAGGAACCCATTCCAGCACCATGATTACACGC
>Ga0181579_10003553_pt1 | contig 12309 bp, 17 predicted proteins | sample 071ome_24_FD_132996 | JGI IMG/M metagenome (GOLD analysis project Ga0181579, IMG submission 132996) | Coastal salt marsh microbial communities from the Groves Creek Marsh, Skidaway Island, Georgia - 071402CT metaG (megahit assembly) | ecosystem: Environmental > Aquatic > Marine > Intertidal... | reverse complement strand
CGCCAATAGCGCCAACGCCGGGCAAGATGATATTCGCCGGGTCCGACAATTCTCCTTCAAGCAGTTCGCGCTTGAGCTCCAGACCGATGAGATAAAAGAAAACTGCCATCAGCCCGTCATTGATCCAGAGCAGCAATGGTTTGGCAATCTCAAGACCACCAACACGAAATTCAACCGGCGTATCCAGTAGCAATTGATAAACACTGGACAGGGGCGTGTTGGCACACAGGATCGCCAATCCGGCAGCCGCAATCAGCAAGATGCCGCCGGCTGACTCAAGGCGCAAGAACTGCTCAATAAAAGAGTCGTCCTTGCGGAATGCTGATTTCACTGCCATAGCTGGGTCCTGACTCCTTATTCAACTGCCTTACTGCTTTTAAATCGCTCCGACTTATTCTCTAATTGGCCTTATCACGGGCTGGCTCGATCCGGTGTTGCCCGCTCGTGACAAAGGTCTGAAAAATAGTCAATTCACTCTGATTCCGCCAATTCAACTGGCATGATCAGGTCATCGGCCAAACGCTTTTTGCCATCGCCGCCTGGGTAAAAAACAGCCATTGCTGTTGTTGACGCACAAGCTCTATCCCTTTCCCAAACCCATCAAATTGCAATAGCACTACCCCTTTAGCCAGAAATTCGAATAAAATCAGTTCGTTCCGACCAATCACGACTCAGAAGCATAACCTACAGACCAGGCAGCTCAAAGGGTCATAGACCAGAAAGGTTCACAGCACAAACAGAATCATATGATCTCTATTTCGGCTAGGGTTGAAGAGAGTCAGTCCGGAACATTGACTCAGCACAGGCCTATGCATTAACTGCACATTTGGTTTGACACTAACTTACTCTTATTACTTGTAGCGATGAATTTCCCCCTCCAGCCTCGGTGTTCAGCAATGGCTAAACAGCAAGGGTTTACCCTGCTGGAGTTAATGATGGTCACGGCCATTATTGGGACAATTGCTTCCATCTCCATTCCCGCCTACCAACAGTACAGCCAACGCGCGCGATTTTCAGAAGCCATCCTGGCGGCAACGCCCTACAAAAACGCGGTTGAAGTCGCGGCATTCCGCGGTGCCGTTAACAACGTCTGGGAATTCAATTCCGGGCAGCACGGAATCCCCACATGGCAATGGCCTGGTTTTGGAGGCTCATCCGACAACAAGTTTGTCGGCGTCTTCAACGGCATGGTGTTTGTGATGTGGTGGTTTGATGGCTCACCCCTGCAAGGGACAACCTACATACTCAGAGCCCAGAACCACGAGCCACCCATTCAATGGGAGCAGGATGGGAGTTGTTTCACTCAGGGTTATTGCTAAGCTGCGGAACTTGTTTGCGCAGAGCCCTTAATCAAATCGCTCAATTAAGTCGACGGACGCATTAATCCAGAGATCGACCAAAGACTGAATAGTCACTCACCGACATCGTACCAATCGTCATCATTGTGCGCATATTGTGCTGCACCCAATCTTCGACCCGCTTGCACACATTGCGGCGAATGTGGGACGAGGTCAGCTTCATTTCCCGACAGTAAACCTGTTTGAGTACCGGCCGTCCGCTATTGTAGGCAAGCAGTTCACCCTCAGACATCGAGGTGAAACTCGACTGCTGGTTTGCGCAGCCTATTAGAGTTAATGCCAGCCCTGCAGCAGCGATATATCTGATGATATTTCCTGGATTCATGGGAATTATCTAGTGCAATTTAGTGAGTCAATTTGAATGTTTGTGAGTCGAAATAATATCGATCGCCATCTGTGTACGAAAATTGTGATAAACCCAATCTTCAACAGATTTACACTCAGTGCGGCGAATATGTGATCCAGTAGAATGCTGGTTATGTTGGCAATGAATCTGCTTCATAACCGGCTTGCCGCGATTATAAGCCAACAGCTCACCTTCCGACATGGATCTGAAGCTGGTGGGTTGCGTCGCGCAACTAAATAGGCCCAGCGCCAGAATAGCGCCGGTGAGAACTCTGCAGAATCTGAATAGAGCAGTCAGTTGCATGCTGTATCTCCATTGATTCCAGTTTGCCGGCCTGAAAGACCTAGTTAAATGGCCGGCCCACCGCCATGGTTTGGATTGTCTGCTGGGTGCGAAAGTTATGCTCCACCCAATCTTCCACGGTCCTGCATTCGGTTCGACGAATATGGGTTCCAGTCCGCTGCTTGCGATCCTCGCAGTATATCTGCTCCATAACCGGCTTGTCGCGATTATAGGCCAACAGCTCGGCTTCACTCATGCCAGCAAAATTTATTGGCGGCGTGGCACAGGCAGCAGTGATTACCCCCAGCACCGTAATAATGGCAAGTTTATTCATAAGATCGCACTATCCTTTTGTAACAATAGTCCTTATCACAATAGCCTGCAACCACATGGGGCTGCTGCGCAACCCTTCCCATAATCAGCCAGTTTTTAGCTGAATTGAACGGGCCTGGGAGCGACAGGTAGAGCCACTGCGTCTGGACGGCAACTGGTTTGGGCCAAATGATGTATATCTTAAGTAAGCGGTATACGCGCTAACCATCAGCCAGGATCAGATTGAGAATACCAATGGCCCAATTAATCAAGCATCCCTGCACAGATGCAGCCGAGTATTACTGGGCTGGCGACTTGGCATTTACCACAGCGTGAATTAGTCTATCCAGATCCCGGTTGCATTAATCAGTCGGGGTTCGCCAGCCACAAGGAGAATAACAATGCGCACACTTACCCAAATGCTCCAAAACTCATCGAAGTCCCGATTTCCAATGCCTCGCACCGCCGTGCTAGCGACTTTCGGTCTCTTACTATCTGGTGTGATGGCATCTGTGTCTGCGCAAGACGTAGAACCAGATGAGTTAGGATTTGTTATTGGCACACCTGACGTGCTGGAACCCGCCGAGGGCTCGCGCAGCGTGCTGATCTACGGCGACCCTTCGAAGCCCGGTATGTACGTCATGCGCATCACCTTTGCACCAGGCACCGGGAGCCGCCCGCACTATCACAGCACAGCACGCTACATCACTGTGATTAAAGGTACCTGGTACACGTCCTATGGCCCGGAATCAGACGTTTATGATCCCGACAATATGACCGCAGTTCCTGAAGGAACATTTATTTACCAGCCGCCAGGTGGGCATCATTACGATATGGCCAAAGATGAAGCGGTAACAGTGCAGATCATGGGCGTAGGCCCGGTGGTAACCACCTCGATCCCACAACCCGGGGACTAGCTCAAGCCTCGGTGTGCTTGCGCTTGCCCTTTAACAGGGACTTGATTTTGTCGGAAAAGGTCTCGTATTTGAGATCGGTCAGTTCGCCAGCGTCAAGGAAGACACGTTCGCAGCTGGGGCAGGCCTCCATCCAGATGTGGGTCTGCACCGGATCCTCGATCTTATCCATGGCGACATTACAGATCGGGCAGTCAATATCGTCAATCTTGTCATACTTGCGGCCCAGTGAGGCAGCGCCCACGTCCAGGAATGACTCGGCCATCCATGCCGCAAAAGCCTCGGTCAACATGAAGGGTTCAAAAACCAAACCGTAGCAATTGCTACAGCGCTGCACCTGGATATGCTCGTGTTCTCTCGTTTCCAGATCGCCATTGCACTTGGGGCATTGCATGATCCTGTCCTCCAGAGCGAGTCTTAGATTTAACGCTGACTATGAGCCAAACCAAATCCGGTTCCAATACCAGCCGGGATTCTAACTTTATCCAAAGTGATAGTATCGACTCGCGTTCGAATAGCAAGACAGTTGAGTCACTTCATCGCTTAAGCAAACTTGGTATAACAGCGTAAACTAAGTAGCGGCCAGGCAGCTTGATCAGAAGGCAGCTTGTTTCAAGGGAGGCGCTGCTTCTGCCCCATCTTGTTTACGATGTGCCTTTTGATCCTGCAGCAACCAGAGGTGGGCGTCAATCAAACTGTCAAACACATCAAGATTGGACTCGGTCTCGTCGATACGGCAATACTCTTCCAGGAACGGTCGCAACTCTCTCGTTACAGGCACCGGAAATACGAAAGCCTTCCGATCTCCCTTACGCGAATAGCGAGCCGGGCGATCAAATACCTGACGCGGCATCTGAGGTTCGGTCCCGATCATATCCGCATCGCTAAAATCAAACAGCGCCAGATTACTGCGAGTGCCTGCGTAATAATGGTCGATGCAGTTAACTAGATCCATTGGATAGACCTGCCCATAGAAAGTGATGACCGTAAGGCCGAGAGAAGGATCAAAGTAGGATTCTATTCTAGGCATTATTCCTGGCAGAGATCAGAAGTTTCAATTTTTTGCAGACTAAGAATTACGCTCAAAGCTCAGCGAGCCGGCAATTTCCAAAGCTGCTTCGCCAGCGCGAAGCGCCCGAAAGACAGGGCCAACTCTTACACAGGAAATGCTATGCATTAGAGGTGGGAAATTCTTTTAAGTGGATCACGCTCTGCCCTGTAAAACACAATAGGGCAGAGCGAAAGCTCGCGGTGCGAGCGGCTACTCGGCGAGTACCGCATTGACGAAGTTAGAAAAGTCGGTAAAACCGGGCGTGCCGCTCGGCAATACCGTACCGCCACCATGGCCCTGCCCTTGGGGTTTGGACAGAATCAAGCTTGAGCCACCAGACACAGTCTTGATGTAGTTAACCAAGGTGTTGTAGTTCGTATTCAAGAACCCTGATTGGGTGCTTGGCAAGTAAACCAGACGAGTTGAACCCGCGGGCCCGCCGGCGACGTGACAGTTAATGCAATTTCCCTGGATGATGGGCGCCGATACAGTCTCAGTATAGATCGTGAGGCTGGCTGGCTCCGCGGGCGGAGCAGTGCCAATAGAAACCGCAATGGGCGCGCCGCTATAAAACAGCTCGCCCGGGGCCGCAATGGTATCGTAGGCAAGAAATACACTCAGAGTCAGGCCCGCCGCACCCGCTGGCCCCAGCGGAAGATCGTCTACCACTGTGAGCGGCTCATTGGATGCCAGGGTTTTGTCAGGGCTGGCCGCCTGTAGCGTCGCCAGATTCAAATCCCACGGCAGATAGTTACCAGTCGCATCGCGAAATAGAAGCTGCTCACCTAGCTGGGCAACAATATACAAATTACCTACGGTATTGACATGAGATTCTTCAACCTGAATTGACCCGGTAATATCCAGCGGCGTATCAAAATCAAAACTGTTGCCAAAGCTCGCACCATTGTCCGCTGATACTCCCCCAAAGAATTTCGCGCTTGTATTCGCACCGGTGGCGGTTGCAGCAGTCAACTCAGGCAACTGCTGCGCCAGCGTGGGGAGAGCCCAGCCAATCATAGCTATGGTAGCCAGTATTCTAATCCTGAAAGTTTTCATGGTCCGAGCCTCCTGACTCAAATGTTCCTGTGATTTGACCCCTTCTCACATTCACGACCAGCGTGAATAGCTTGCGGCGAGGGCCTGCCTTACTCATTAATACGCACGAAACCCGGAAGGGTTTACTCAGGCAGAGTAAAGCTTGTACCGGGGCTGTTAAAAGTGAACCATTTCGCACTAAATCTATTTCACTGTCTCGCACTATTTTTTGAACGGCGAAACGATCATAAAGGTGGCATTGGTCTTCGCCACCAGCTTGTCTTCACAGTGTATGGCTATCTCGGTACGGAATAGCTGTCGGCCGGCATGAATGACTTCGGCATGAGCCACGAGCCTGTTCCCTGTTGGTGGTCGTATAAACGAAATACTAAGATCGGTCGTCGCCGAGAGCTTGCCCTCCGGCCGGATAGAGCGCACGGCGGCACCTGCCGCGGTATCCGCCAGTGACGAGAGTACGCCACCATGCACGCGACCGCCGTTGTTGAGATGGTGATCTTTAAGCTCAATCGTGCATAGCGCCCTTCCCGGCGAGATATCCTGGAGCTCGATGCCAAGAAAATCCCCATAGGGACTCATCAGGATGGGTTCATCTTCCTTGTTCAAATTGCAGCCTCCTCCGCTCCCTCATACCAGCCGCTGTTGAATGCCAAGGAGATGTCTATAGCCTTGAAAGACAGCGGACTGTTGATCTTAGACTTTGCCGCGCTCCACTTCTCGCTGCGACGCCTTGAAACTCAGCTTCTCCCTGCGACGGGATTCGATTGTATCCTGCATCGGCTGACCAATATGGGTTTCGCCACGCTGCTTTGCCAGCTCGATCTGCCGCTCGCGCTCGGCATAGCGCTTCACCTGATCAGGTGTGTGCTTATCGTAACAGTGATGACAGCTTATGCCCTTCTGATAGTGCTCACTTTCCTTGTCCTGCTCTGTAATCGGCATGCGACAGGCGTGGCACTGATCGTAAGCACCCTGCTCAAGCTTGTGATTTACCGTAACCCGATTGTCAAAAACGAAGCACTCTCCCTGCCATTTACTCTCTGATTCCGGCACATGCTCAAGGTATTTCAGAATACCTCCCTTGAGATGATAAACCTCATCAAAACCCTGCTGGCGTAAATAAGCGGTAGATTTTTCGCAGCGAATACCACCGGTGCAGAACATGGCGACTTTTTTGTGATTGCCAGGATCCAGGTGACGCGCCACATACTCGGGAAACTCTCGGAATGAGTCAGTCTCAGGATTCACCGCCCCATCAAAGGTGCCGATTTCCACCTCATATTTGTTGCGGGTATCCAATAGCAGCACATCGGGCCTGGAAATCAGCTCATTCCAATCCTCAGCATCAACGTAGGTGCCAACGATCTCATTGGGATCGATATCCTGCACCCCCATGGTGACTATTTCTTTTTTGAGCTTAACTTTTGTGCGGTAAAACGGATTGTCATCCACATAGGACTCTTTGACTTCCAGTCCTGCGAAGCGCTCGTCCTGCTGCAAAAAGTCCAACACTTTATCGATGCCCAGACGGCTGCCGGCGATAGTGCCATTGATGCCCTCGGCTGCCAGTAGCAAAGTACCTCGTACTTCAGCTGCCAGCATCGCTTCAAGCAGCGGCTGTCGGAATGCTTCAAAATCGGGAAATCGCGCGAAGCGATAAAGCGCGGCGACTACCACGCTGGGATTAGTGTCGTTCATCTGTCTTCCTCATTGCCGTCCGGAACGTAAAACCGGAGCAAACTCGCTGTGCATGCTATCAAATTTTGCTGCTTTGCTGGTAGTTTAGTGCCCACGCAGTTTTTTTTGCTCAATCTGTTTCAAAATCACACTTAAGCAGCGATCGAGCGTCCTTATCGCTGGTGTTCAGCTTTTCTGGGGGTTTTCTTCACGCTTTGTTCAGGCAGCTACGGTGCAAGCGACCTAAAAATAGCGTTGTGCTCTTGAGCGAATCTGTATGCCGCACTCGCTGCTCTAAACATAGCGAAAAGGGTCGGCCTATTAATCTCTCAGACACACTAGCCTTTCGGGAAACATTACCTAGTATTTCGCAGTTATGGAGAGTAATTATGAAAAAACTAATCGCCCCAGCCTTCATGCTCATCGCCACCAGCTTCAGCCCCTTGATTTTTGCCGACGTAGAGCAGTCCGAGATTTCACTAGACAAGATCAAGATCACTTTCTCAACTGAAGATGCGCGCACTGAATTGGGCCGCAAGGAAATAGAAAAGCAAATCCGCAAAGCCGCCGAGCAAGTTTGTGGCGAACAGGAGCTGCGACGCGTCGGGTCTCTGACGCAAGTGGCAGAGAATCGCAGGTGTTATGCACGGGCAATTCAGTCAGGAATGCAAGCGCTAGACCGGGTTGCTTAAACACCTATTCCGGCATGAGTAAACCGCTGTGCCCTCGATAACGCTCGCGCCTTCGAGGGCACAGCAAACTTCCCTTAAAATCTCGGGCTGGCCTATCGCCTCATGGTATTGGCTTCTTATTCAGCCTGCTAGCCAAGTCCTGTATCTCCTATTTAACGCAGTGCCCGTTTTCACCCCACAATTCCCTTCGAGCTGCAGATTTCAGGGTCGCTAATTGTTTATACTGATGTTGAATCCGCAACGACACCAGCCCATGAATGACTCCGATAAACTACTGGACTTGCTGCCAGACGTGCGCGATGGCCTAAATCGCAAGGAGCGCCTCGTGCTGTACTGCCTGATGCAGACCCAGAACGAGTTCAAAGATCGCAATGTGCCTACCATTACCCTCTATGGCAGAGTGCTGGAACACATTGATATGAGTCAGGCTGAGTTTCAGCACATCCTCTCGAAGATGGTTGGGCTCACGCGTAACTCGGATGACCCTACCCGGCCAGGTCAGTGATAGGCGTTGCCAAGTCGTACAGCCAGGGGTTAAGTGGACAGTATGAAATTTCTCGCAGCAGGAAAGCTCAGTTGACGCAGTATTGGCCTGGGGATAGCTTTCTTCATTGTAATCTGGCAAGTCTTTGATAGCCTGGCCCTCAGAATAGACACCCAACCTCGGATTCAAACATGCCATGTTTGTTGAGCGTGTTGAACTGGTAGACTCCCTGTTGCCCCATCGAAGATGGCCGTGGCGGCTGGTGATAAGACGTGGACAGCGCCATCTGGTATGCAGGACTTCAAGGAGAAACTAATGTCAGCCTATGTAATTGCCAACTACAACATCACCAATCCAGAGGCTTACAAAGCCTATCCCAGGGTTGTCGGCCCTACTATTTTTAACCATGGTGGCGAAATTCTGGTCGCAGACTATAACAGTGAGAAAAGTGAAGCGGGTGGCGCTGATGTGACCATCGTCCTGCGTTTTCCCAGCAAGGATAAAGCCAAGGAATGGTATAACTCGGACGAGTATCAGGAGATCGTGGCTTTGCGTACGGAAAACAGCGAGGGTTTCATGAACTTCGTCGATGAATTCAAGATGCCGGGCTGATTTATGTCACTTGAATCCCAACTAACCCATTGGTTTGATAGGGAGCAGCACGAGCCGGGTCGTCGAACAGGTGAATAGTCCATCAAAAAAACTGCTGCACCTGCCATGGCATTGGCTCTGCTATATTGCGCTGCTCTTTCTGCTCAGCAGCGGACAATTACTCCGCAAGCTTGCCTTTAAAGGAAAGTACCAATCTAGGATACAACTGGGAGCTTTGAGGGAAGTCCCCACTCCGCCCAACTGCCATCGTAAACCGAAAGCTGCCGATATCCAGCTTCCCAGGCTGCCAGGGTCAATACGCATGCTGTAATACCTGACCCACAGCTACTTATGACTTTTTGCTCGGGGCTGGCCAATTGCTGCAGCATTTGCTGCAATTCAGCTCTGTCACGTAGCTTGCCGTTATCCAGCACCCTGGCGAAGGGCAAGTTGCAGGCCGAGGGCATGTGACCGCCTCGGACGCCGGGACGGGGTTCGGGTGCCGTAGCATTGAACCTCCCCTCGGATCTGACATCGATAATTTGGCTTGCCTTGTCGTCGGTCGCCGCCAGCACCACGTTAAAGTCACAAAATAGATTGATTCGCTCTTCCGCCTCGAAATCACCTTGCACTTCAGCCGAAGACAAGCTGGCGGCGGTGGCCTGACCCGCTGCAATCCAGGCGGGTAAGCCGCCGTTCAGCACATAGACCTGATCATGTCCCATGGCTCGGAACATCCACCAGGCCCTGGGGCTGGCGTAGAGCCCTACATCATCATAGACAACGATAGTACTATCCCGGTTAACACCAATCTCTCTGACTTTTTCCTGAAACAGCTCAGGGCTTGGCATCATATGGGGAAGGCTGCTGTTTGGCTTACAAACTTCCTTGTCGTAATCGAAGCGACGGGCACCAGCAATGGCCGCGAAATTTTCTTCGCTATTTATAGATTCAAAGCCCGGCACAACAGGCGGTACCGAAGCATCCAGAATTACCAGTTCGGCATCCTGAAAATGTTCGACCAACCAGTTAACGTCGACCAGCGCGGAATCTATCATGGCAGCATCTCTCCTGAGTCAGGGCCTGGCAGTGGTTTAGAGGCGTTCGCTGAAATCCTGCAGCTTGGCTTTTATCTTGGCTGTATTCTCAGGGCCCATGCGAATTAACAGTTTATGCACTTCCTGTAAATTTTCGATGCTGGCATCGGCATAAAGATACATGACTGAAGGTTTAACTAATTGAAAAGGCCCCTCAATTTCTTCCGCGCGCAGCACATTACTGATAGCCGATCTCAAGGTGTCATCAAAACTCCGGTCACGAAAACCTATCTCGGCGTAGGCCTGCTGGAACAGCGGGGAGAGCAAGCGATAGAGCGCATAGGCTGCATCAGTATCGAGTGAAGTAAAGGTATCCACGATTTCGTTGAAACGTTCGTGGGCACTGGCTTCCATGACGAATAGATTGTCATCGATATTGCGCACAGGCATCTCTACACCCAGGGGCTTATAGGGAACGCCAGTCTGCGGATACTCACCACGACTGACGTTCTCAACGAACACCACGAACTTGCGAACTATCTGGTCCTGCGCTAACAGGCGAATGACAGCCGTTCCATTCGGGATGCCGCTCAACTCATTAAACACAAACACATCACTGGCATTCAGAGCCGGTAGCTGAATCGTGGTTGATTCCGGCGCCTCTTCTATGACTGGGTCTTCGATCGTTACCTCAACTGGAGGCGGCTCAACAATGGGATCGGAAGCCACTGCAACAGCCGGTGCTGTCTGCGGCTGAATTCTGATTTCAGGCAAGATGCTGTTATTGGACGGAGAGGTTCCCCGCGCAGGGGTATTAGATTCTGTGACGGTGGGCTGCACAGGTGGTGCTAGCACCACAGTGGTGGTACCACCTTCAGGCGCTTCGAAAGTCGCTGCGATGAACACCAGACCCAGCAGGGTCACTACCGCAACACCAGCAATAACGAATAATCCGGTCTTTTTCATGCAAGCTATCCTATTTTCAAGGCGGCCAATTCTGGCACAGGGGCATGGGGGGCTCAACCAGTTCCGAATGATTACCTGGTGTTTGATTAGACGCCCGCTGCCCGCAAAAGTTTTCCCTGTCGCAAAGAAAAACCCGATAACACTGCTGCCATCGGGTTTCCTTGTGTTGCACACTTCAAGCGTGGTGAACCCTAGTTTTTAGGAAATCCTAAATCATCCATGGTTTGCACCAGGTCACGTCCAGCCGTGGCCGGATTGGTTTCTTTATCGATCTTCAGGATCGTGCCATCGGCTCCGATGTAGTAGGTCCAGCGATTCGCAAATCCTGCTCCCATCAGTGCGCCATAGGCGTCAACCATTTCCTTACTCTCGTCGGCGAGGATCGGGAAACCGGCTTCGTGTTCTGCCGCGAAGGCAGTGTTGTCTTCCAGCGTATCTACACTGGCCATAAAGTATGCAACGTCGAAATTCTGAATTTCTCTGGCACTGTCACGCAGCGCTTTACATTGCATAGTTCAGCCGCCGGTAAAGGCTTTCGGAAAGAAGGCAATGACTACTGGCTTTTCACCCAGAAATTGGGAGAGGCTGTAGGTACTTCCGTCTGAAGCAGGCAATGAAAAATCAGGAGCTTTATCTCCGACTTCCAGGGCTGCCGCAAATTGGCTTCCCAGTGCTACTGTCGCGACGACCGCTGTCAGCAGAACTTGAGAGAAGCGCTTGGCAAGGTGAGACATAACGTCCTCCAGTTGGTTTTTGATGCCCGGCGAGTCCTGCACCGAACCCAGTCTTTTTACCCTGACCAGCCGCAAAATGCCAGCAAAATCGGGGCTTTATGGCAGCCTGCAGTGGGCTTAGAAACGAAATCCCCCGCGCCGGCGCTGGAGTGAAGACGCCTCCATTTGCAGCTGAGTGATCTGCGTTTCCAGGTCGGCCCGCTGCGCCGCAGTGAGCGAATTGCTGCCGTTTTTAAGCATACGCAGTCGCTCCAAGGTTCGATCAATCTCGTTGGTGTAGCGATAAAGCGCCAGGCGCTTGGCCTCCTGCTGAGACTGGCGATAGCGGGGGTTTTCAACCTGCACGTTGACGCATTGCCGCACCAGCTGGCCGGCAGCGTTGCGCCGATTTTGACAGCGCTGCTGGGTGACGTAGCGATTGGCGGTGCCCTGGAAATAGGTATAGGGCGTGTTGGCGATGTTTCTGGCCAGCGCCATATCTGCGCGTGACTTGCCATTTAGCAAACTGACCAGGTTTTCGGGTTCTACTTCCTCGGAAAACTCAATATTCATCAGCACACGGCCGTAGAAACTGCTGAGATCCTCCGCCGTGTTCATCAAGCCGCGGGAGTTTAGCTGCAGGAGGTTTTCACGCAGCACCCGCAATTTCCACTCACCATAGTCCTCAGCCGCGTCCAGGTACTGGGAATCAACCGGGGCATACAAGCGACTGCTGATATGGTGATCGAGATGCACAAGGTCATCGACCTCGCCCCACTGTTCCATGCGCGCATGATTATCAATGAGTTGGCCAATCAGCGGGCGCTGCTGTT
>Ga0181579_10003544_pt1 | contig 12322 bp, 9 predicted proteins | sample 071ome_24_FD_132996 | JGI IMG/M metagenome (GOLD analysis project Ga0181579, IMG submission 132996) | Coastal salt marsh microbial communities from the Groves Creek Marsh, Skidaway Island, Georgia - 071402CT metaG (megahit assembly) | ecosystem: Environmental > Aquatic > Marine > Intertidal zone... | reverse complement strand
ATGGTCCGCACCGCACTGCGCGCGCGCCGAAGGAAGCCGATCTTTGTGCTCGACGTCGCGATCCCGGGCGATGCCGACCCGGCGATCGCCGAACTCGAGGACGCCTTCCTCTACGATCTCGATCACCTCGAGGCGATCGCACGCTCGAACCGGGAGTCGCGGGACGCCGCGTTGCAGGCGGCCTGGCAGCTTGTCGACAGCCATGTGGATGCCTTCCGGGCGATGCAGGCGGAGCGCGATGCGGTCCCGGTAGTTGCCGAGTTGCGCGCGCATTTCGAGGCGATGCGGGACGAGATTCTGGCATCCGCACCGCAGGCAGACGCGGACGACGTGACCCGCCGGTTGATCAACCGACTTCTGCACACACCTTCCGGAGCCCTGCGCGACGCGGCCCGGGACGGTGGTGCGGGGAACGCAGTTGCCGAAGCCGCCCGGCGTATGTTCGGGCTGAAGCCGGACGCAAATCGGAAAACGAAACCGGGTGAGCCCGGAAGCGAGGACGAATGAGCCTGGATGACAAACTCGACCGGGTGGTGGAACGCCATGCCCAGCTCGGCGACATGCTGGCCCAGACCGACGGCAGCGATCCGCAGGAGTATGTCCGGCTGTCGAAGGAATATGCCGATCTCGGCCAGGTGGTGGAGACAGTGCTGGCGTTGCGCGGCACGTGCGACGAGATCACAGGGCTCGAGGAAATCCTCGCTGACGACGAGGCGGACGCCGAGATGAAAGATCTCGCAGGGGCAGAGATCGAGGATCTGCGCGCGCGGGTGCCCGAGCTCGAACAGGCGCTCAAGATCATGTTGTTGCCCAAGGACGAGGCGGACGCCAAAAACGCGATCCTGGAAATTCGCGCCGGGACGGGCGGCGACGAGGCGGCGCTGTTCGCGGCAAACCTGTTCCGGATGTATCAGCGCTACGCGGAACAGAAGGGCTGGAAGGTCGAGGTGATGGACTCGAGCGACACCGGGATCGGCGGTTTCAAGGAGATCGTGTCCTCGATCAGCGGCCAGGACGTTTTCTCGCGGCTGAAATACGAGTCCGGCGTCCACCGGGTGCAACGCGTCCCCGAGACCGAGAGCAGCGGACGCATCCACACGTCCGCTGCGACCGTCGCGGTGCTGCCGGAGGCCGAAGAGGTGGACATCGAGATTGCCGAGAGCGATCTGCGCATTGACACGTACCGGGCCTCGGGCCCCGGCGGCCAGTCGGTTAACACGACCGACAGTGCAGTGCGCATCACCCACGAACCGACCGGCATTGTCGTCACCCAGCAGGATGAGAAGTCGCAGCACAAGAACCGGGCAAAGGCGATGCGGGTCCTGCGGGCCCGTCTCTATGAACATGAGCGCCAGCAGATCGATGCCGAACGCGCTGCCTCGCGGCGGAGTCAGGTCGGGTCGGGTGATCGGTCAGAGCGCATCCGGACCTACAACTATCCGCAAGGTCGGGTCACCGACCACCGGATCAACCTGACCCTGCACAAGCTCGACCGGATTCTCGACGGGGAGGGGCTCGACGAACTGGTCGATGCGCTGACCACCGAGGACCAGGCGGCCCAGCTCGCCGAGGACACGGATGACTGACCCAATCGCCAACACGGTGGCCGCCGCTCTTGCCGCGGCCAAAGCCAGGCTTGGAGCCGCAGGATCGGACACGCCCGAACTGGATGCCCGGGTTCTGTTGCGCCATGCGACCGGCCACGACGAAGCCTGGCTGTTTGCCAATCCCGAGGCCGTGCTCGAGGGAGAGGCGCTGACAGCGTTCGCGGATCTCCTGACGCGCCGGGAGACACGCGAGCCCATTTCGCAGATCGTCGCGTCGCGGGAATTCTGGTCGCGCGACTTCCGGGTCACGCCGGACGTGCTCACTCCGCGGCCCGACACCGAGACGCTGATCGAGACCGTGCTGGCGCGGATCGAGGACCGGGACGCTCCCTTGCGGATTCTCGACCTTGGGACCGGCAGCGGCTGCATTGTCCTGACCCTGCTGGCCGAATGCCCCAACGCAACCGGGCTCGGCGTGGATGCCTCGTCAGCAGCGCTCGCAGTGGCCGCGGAAAACGCGGTGGCGCTCGGGCTGGACGATCGTGTCCGCTGGCAGGAGGGTGACTGGTGCGACGGGATCGATGGAGAGTTCGATGTCATCGTTTCGAACCCGCCCTATATCGCGCGGTACGAGCTGCGACATCTCGAACCCGAGGTGCGCGACCATGAGCCGATCCTTGCGCTCGACGGCGGTGCCGATGGGCTCGCGGCGTACCGCCGTATTGTCCCCGCGCTGGGGCGACTTGGGGCCGCGGGTGCGATCATGGCGCTCGAGCTCGGGCGCGGTCAGGCCAAGGGGGTAGCGGCGCTCGGGCGGGTCGCCGGGCTGCGGATTGCGGGCACTGAACAGGACATCGCACAGCGGGCGCGGGTGATCGCATTCGAGCGTGCCTCGCAGGGTTAACGTCCGGACAAAAAAGTTCTTGGAAAACAAGGACGAGCCGCCTAGGGTGCCGGTCGTCAGATGCACCCCGCATGGCCTGTTGCGATCACAATCCCTTAGGCCTTGGCGTCCATCTGAACTCCCGGATCAGAACTTGAGAAGACCTCTCTCGGTCGAGCGGTCATTTCCGAGAAGCGCGTGATCCAAGTGAATTGGGCCGATTGGCCGGGAGTTGGACCGTAATCAGCAACTCTGATCGACGGAAGCAATGCGACCAAACGCGAACAACAGGCGGTCACGGGGCCGCGGCGGACGCAAGTCCGGCAATCCCCGCAATCAAACCTACGACAGCAACGGCCCGGGCGCGCGCGTTCGCGGAAACCCGTCGCAGATTTACGAGAAGTATCAGCAGCTGGCGCGTGATGCGGCCTCGAGCGGCGACCGCGTGGGCGCGGAGAACTTCCTGCAGCACGCCGAGCACTATTTCCGGTTGATGAATGCGGCGGCCGCGAAAAACGAGCAGCGGAACAATGCCGAAGAAGGCGGTCGTGACGAGAATTCGCGGGACGACGCGCCGCGCAAGTCCGGTAACGGTCACGGGGCGTTCGTCGAGGACCTCCAGGCAGACGATGGCGACGACTCCGATGGCGACGGCGCCGACGACGAGACCCGGGCGAAGTCCGACGATGGCGAGGCCAAGCCGAGCGGCCGCAAGCGTCGCACCCGCCGGGCCAACGGCCGGGACGGTGCCAAGGATGCGTCCGCCGACGACAATGCCGGCAAGGAAGACGACGCTGGCGACGAAGCCGGCGAGGAAGAGGGCGCGAGCGCCTGACAACCGGGGGTAACCCCGGCTCGTTCAACAGACAAACCGGATCGCCCGGGCGGATTTCGCCCGGTGCGACGATGCGCGTATACACGCCGAAATCCGTGTGTTCCCTGCGCTGCGCGCGGCGGAGCCTGCGCGGACAGCTCCTTAACGGGGTGGCTACGAATTTCCGGGATACTTGGATTCTTCATCCGTCATTTCGATCGGGTGCCGGGTTTTCGGTGCGCTGGCGGGATGCGGGGTCTTGTGTTGCGTCTCGGCAACACCATATCTCGGATATGCGGGGCGGTTCGTGCATCGAGATGGCGGGCCGACCGCGTGTCCTTGTGGCGAATGCCGATTTCGGGTTCGCCGTTCCAGCCCGCCTCATGCGAGGGGGTCGTTCGAGGAGTAAGAGATGAACTTCGAGAAATTTACCGAACGCGCGCGCGGATTCGTTCAGGTCGCTCAGGACCTGGCGCAACGCAGCGCGCATCAGCAACTGGTGCCCGAGCATCTGCTCAAGGCCCTGCTCGATGACGAGGAGGGGCTTTGCGCGAACCTGATCCGGGCCGCTGGTGGCGACCCCGAGGCTGCGGAACGCGGCGTCGACCAGGCTCTCGACAAGCTTCCGAAGGTGGAGGGCGACGGCGCGGGCCAGCTCTACCTGTCCAAGGAGACCGGCCGCATACTGAACGCGGCCCAGGAGGTCGCGGACAAGGCCGGCGACAGCTTCGTCACGGTCGAGCGGCTGCTCCTGGCCATCGCGCTTGCGACAGGCACCGGCGCGGCGAAGATCCTCGCCGATGCGAGCCTCACGCCCCAGGCGCTCAACGAGGCGATCAACGCGCTGCGCAAGGGCCGCACGGCCGACAGCGCGACGGCCGAGAACGCCTACGAGGCGCTCGCCAAGTACACGCGCGACCTGACCGCGGCGGCCCGCGACGGCAAGCTCGACCCCGTGATCGGGCGCGACGAGGAGATTCGTCGGACGATCCAGGTCCTGTCCCGGCGTACCAAGAACAATCCCGTCCTCATCGGCGAGCCCGGTGTCGGCAAGACCGCGATCGTCGAGGGACTCGCGCTGCGCATCATCAACGGTGACGTGCCCGAGAGCCTGCGCGAGAAGCGCCTCCTCTCGCTCGACATGGGTGCGCTCATTGCCGGCGCGAAGTTCCGCGGCGAGTTCGAGGAGCGCCTCAAGGGCGTCCTCGAGGAGGTCAGCGCGGCGGCCGGCGAGATCGTGCTGTTCATCGACGAGATGCACACAATCGTCGGGGCCGGGGCGGCCGAGGGTTCGATGGATGCCTCGAACATGCTCAAGCCGGCGCTGGCGCGCGGCGAACTGCATTGTGTCGGCGCGACGACCCTGAACGAGTATCGCAAGCATGTTGAGAAGGACGCGGCGCTGGCGCGGCGGTTCCAGCCCGTTTTCGTGTCCGAGCCGACGGTGGCCGACACAATCTCGATCCTGCGCGGTCTCAAGGAAAAATACGAGCTGCACCACGGCGTGCGGATCACAGACTCGGCCCTCGTTTCGGCCGCGACCCTGTCCAATCGCTACATCACGGACCGTTTCCTGCCCGACAAGGCGATCGACCTGGTCGATGAGGCAGCCTCGCGCCTGCGCATGGAGGTGGATTCCAAGCCGGAGGAGATCGACGAACTCGACCGGCGGATCATCCAGCTCAAGATCGAGCGCGAGGCCCTGAAGAAGGAAAGCGACACAGCGTCGGCAGACCGGCTCGAGACGCTCGAGGCGGAGCTGGGTGAGCTGGAGGCAAAATCGGCGGACCTGACCTTCGTCTGGCAGGCAGAGAAGGAAAAGCTCGCCGGAACCCAGAAGATCAAGGAGCAGCTCGATGCTGCGCGGCTCGAGCTGGAGCAGGCGCAGCGGGTTGGCAACCTGGAGCGCGCCGGCGAGCTGGCTTACGGGCTCATTCCGAATCTCGAGAAGGCCGTTGCCGAGGCCGACGAGGCGCCGGACGCGAACATGCTCGACGAAGAGGTCACGGACTCTCATGTCGCGGGCGTCGTGTCACGCTGGACCGGTGTTCCGGTCGAGAAGATGCTCGAGGGCGAGCGTGAAAAGCTCCTGGAAATGGAAGCGGTTCTCGGGGGGCGGGTGATTGGCCAGGACGAGGCGATCGGCGCCATCTCCCACGCCGTGCGCCGCGCGCGCGCCGGCCTGCAGGATCCCAACCGTCCGATCGGCTCGTTCCTCTTCCTTGGACCGACGGGCGTCGGCAAGACCGAGCTGACCAAGGCGCTCGCCGATTTCATGTTCGACGACGAGCAGGCCATGGTCCGTATCGACATGTCGGAATACATGGAAAAGCACGCGGTCGCGCGCCTGATTGGCGCACCGCCGGGCTATGTCGGCTACGAAGAGGGCGGTGCGTTGACCGAGGCGGTCCGGCGGCGGCCCTATCAGGTGATCCTGTTCGACGAGGTCGAGAAGGCGCATCCCGACGTGTTCAACGTTCTGTTGCAGGTGCTCGATGACGGTCGTCTCACCGACGGCCAGGGCCGCACGGTCGATTTCAAGAACACGCTGATCATCCTGACCTCGAACCTGGGCAGCGAACATCTCGCGGGCCAGGCCGACGGCGAGGATACGGACAGTGTCCGTGACGCGGTGATGGAGGTCGTCCGGGGCGCGTTCCGGCCCGAGTTCCTCAACCGGCTGGACGAGGTGCTCCTGTTCCATCGCCTGACGCGCGAACAGATGTCCGGGATCGTCGAGATCCAGCTCGGGCACCTCCGCGCGCTGCTCGAGGACCGGAAGATCGCGCTCGAGCTGGACGATGCGGCGACCGAGTGGCTGGCAAACGCCGGTTACGATCCCGTCTACGGGGCGCGGCCGCTGAAGCGGGTGATCCAGCGTCACTTGCAGAATTCGCTTGCCGCGATGCTGCTCGAAGGCGCTATCGTGGACGGCGACACCGTCCACGTGTCGGCCGGTGCGGACGGATTGCTGATCAACGGCGAGGTGGTGCAGGCCGAGGCCGCCTGAGGGCGGCCGGCATGCCTCGCGCGCAAGCGGAGGTGTGAAGGATGGCCGGAGTTCGCGACAACCGGTTCCGCTGGATTGTCCGTGTCGGGCTGTTGTTCGTGACACCGCTCCTGATTGTCGTTGTAGCGGCGGGCGTCTTCTTCGCCGTCGGCGCGCAGCAGCGCCACGACGTCGTCCTGCCGCCGCCGGGGCTCCCCGATCACGCGGGCGACCAGGGCGCACGCCTGCCCGCGTTCCTGTCAGATGGCCGGCTCGATGCGGCACTGGTCGAACCCCGTTTTGAGGACATCCGCAGCCGTTTCGACGGCATGCGGGTCCTGTTCGTTCCGTCCTATCTGAGCGACGCGGTGATCCCGTCGGTCCGCCTCGGCGACAATCTTGGCTACATGGCCTGCATCTACAGCTGGCTGGCCGAAGAGGGGATCGAGGCCGAAATCGCGGATGTCGAGACCGAGGACACGGTCGCGGCGAACGCCGACCGGCTGGAACGGATCGTGGGCCGCGGCACCGAGCCCGTCTGCTTCGTCACCCACAGCAAGGGCGGGCTCGACGTTCTGGAGTATCTGCGACGGGCGAGCCCGGATGCGCGCGCACGGGTCGCCTGCTGGATTGCCATGCAGGCCCCGTTCAAGGGATCCCCGGTCGCGGACCTCGCGCGTGACACGCCCGGTGTTCCCGAGGTCATGGACGCGGTCCTGGCGGTGCTCGGCGGGCGCGGCGCGTCCCTGCTCGACCTCACAACGGCGGTACGGGCGCGGTATCTCGAAGAGCACCGGGCAGAACTCGCGGCGGTGTTCGCCACGGTGCCGACCCTCTGCGTCGCGACCTATGTCGGGGATCCGGGCAGTTTTACCCGGCCGACCTCATGGAGCTACCCGACCCTCGTGTGGATGCATGACAACCGGGTGCCGAGCGACGGTCTGGTGCCGGTGCGCTCGGCGGTCGACGTCTGTCCGCGGTCGGTCATGTTCGAGGGGGTCGATCACACCGGGATCGTTTCGCCCGGCGTGGCCGCGCCGATCGACCAGACGGCGCTTATGCGGCTGCTGTTCTATCTGGCGTTGAGTTGACTCCGATATTTTCCGATTTTCCCGAAATCACCGGGGAATAAACCGCCGATCCACCTGTTGATGACCTGCCTAGGCAAGTAGGCGGTCGGATGGCCGTGTGCCGGCGTGGGCCCGGATATTCCGGGTCGCCCCGGCGCCTGGTCATCCGGCAATTTCCGGTTCGGCGACCGGACGGGCGGGAGCCCTGATCCCCATCTCTCCCGCCGCGGATCGCCGGACGGGCCTGCCTGCCGGTGAATACCCCCGCAGGGCGGCAGACGATGAATCGCCCCAAATTCATCGTCTGCTGCCGTCTGCCTGTGCCCGAATGGTGTAGAAGGGGGGTGGAGACGAGAATGGCCAACCGCTCGTTCGAGCTTGTGGAGACGCATATCCCCAGCCTGCGCCGTTACGCGCTGGTGCTGTTGCGTCATGACGAGCAGCGCGCGGACGACCTGGTTCAGGATTGCCTCGAGCGCGCAATCAGCCGCTGGCACCTGTGGCGCCGGCCGAACAACCTGCGGGGTTGGCTGTTCACGATTCTCCACAACATCTACGTCAACGACGTGGCACGCGCCGTGGCGCGACCCGACGTCGTCGAGATACAGGACTATTTTCCGGCCATGGCCGTCCCGCCCGAACAGGCCGACAGGATACGGCTCCGCGAGGTGACCGCGGCCATCCAGGAACTGCCCGACACCCAGCGCCAGACCCTGCTCCTGGTGACGATGGAGGGCTTCAGTTACTACGAGACCGCGGAGATCACGGGCGTCCCGATCGGGACGGTGATGTCGCGGCTGTCGCGGGCGCGGGACAAGGTGCGCGCGGCAAGCTGGGGGGAAACGCATGAGAGCGGACGGAGCGTGAAGTGAGCGATTTTCCCGAACAACCCACGGAAGACGAGATCCAGTCCCTGGTCGATGGACGGCTGGAGCCCGGTCGGCGTGTGGAGGTCGAAGCGTGGCTCGGCGCCAACCCGGACGCGGCGGCACGCGTTGCGCAGCTGCGCGATATCTCGATTGCGGTGGAGCGCGCCTACGAGCCGTTGCTCGACCGGCCCGTGCCGGCCCGGTTTCGGGCTCTTGCCGCGCCGAAATCGGTGAGCCCGGTCTGGCGGGCTGCCGCGATGGTCGCGCTTGTCGCCGTCGGCGCGGCCGGCGGCTGGTTTGCCAACGATGCCGTGTCGCCAGCCGCCGGTCCGAACGCCAGCCTGGCGCGTGGCGCCGTGAAGGCCCACCAGATCTATTCGCGCGAAGTCCGCCACGCGGTGGAAGTGCCGGCCAACGAGGAGGCGCATCTCGTCGCCTGGCTGTCCAAGCGCCTGGATGCGCCGCTGCGCGCGCCCAACCTGGACGCCGAGGGTTACCGGCTCGTCGGAGGGCGCCTGCTGCCCGCTTCGGACGCGGGTCCCGCGGCGCAGTTCATGTATGAGGCGGAGTCGGGCGAGCGGCTCACCCTCTATGTCGAGCAGAACCGGGCGGGCGGGGAGACCGCATTCCGCTTCAGCGAGTATGACGGCGTGGCGGCCTTCTGGTGGAAGGACGGACCGCTGGCCTATGTGCTGATCGGGCAGGGCGAGCGCGACCGGCTCCTGACCCTCGCCCGGGCGACCTACCGGGAACTCAATCCGTAAGGGACGTGCTGCCGTCCGCGCTGACCGCGGGTGGTGCGAGCGCGGCGAAGCGGGCATCGACGTCCGAACGCATCACCTGGAATGCGGCCAGCCGGTCGCCCGCGAGTTTCTCGCCGCTCGGCAGCTTGAGCCCGAGGGGGTTTATCGGCTTGCCGTCGCGATGGATCTCGTAATGCAGGTGCGGCCCGGTCGAACGGCCGGTTGAGCCGACATATCCGATCACCTGGCCCTGGCGCACGCGCTTGCCCTGGCGTACCCCGCGCGCATATCCGTTCAGGTGAGCATAGGCCGTGGCGTAGGTGCCGTTGTGCCGGATGCGGATGTACTTGCCGTAGCCGCCGTTGGTCCGTGCGACGTCGACCGTGCCGTCGCCGGCGGCGTAGATCGGCGTGCCCGTGGGGGCCGCGAAATCGACCCCGGCGTGCAGGCGCGTGTAGCCGAGAATCGGATGTTTGCGGTTGCCGAAGCGTGACGACAGGCGCGCCCCGTCGAGCGGGGTCTTCATCAGCGCCTTGCGGACGCTTTCCCCCTTCTCGTTGAAATAGTCGATCGTGCTCTTCGAGGTTTCGAAGCGATAGAAGGGAAGCTGGGTCCCGCGCAGGGTGAGCTTCGCGTAGTGGATGTCGCCATTGTTGACCACCACATCATCCGCGTTGCGCTGGCGCTCGAACATGATCTCGAACGCATCGCCGTTCCATATGTCGCGCTGGAAATCGACATCGAAGCTGTAGATGCGGATCAATTCGATCAGCACCGAGATCGGGATTCCCGCGTCGCGGCCGTTCACGAAAAGGCTGGAATCGATTGTTCCGGTGACCCGCACGAACTCGCTGGTCAGCGGCAGTTCGATCTCGCGGGCGATGAAGTCGTCGCCGGGCGCCCGCGCGACCTCGACCTCGCGGTCGTAGGTTACCGGCAGGCGCAATGACGAGAGTTCATAGTCAGGCGGTGTCTCTTCCGCGGCGCCGGCATCTTTGATCACCGGGCCGAGCGTGATCTGCAATTCGTCGCCGACCCGCAGGTCGCGCCGTGGATCGTAGACACCTTTCAGGGACTGGATCGCCGTGTGCGCCTCTGCGCGTTCCGCACCGGCCTTGATCAGCACGTCCATGAGGTTGTCACCGTTCTCGATCTCGACGGTGTGCACCAGTGGCTGGGGCGGTTCCGGCTCGCGGACGGGGGCGGGGATGGCGGGTGGCGTCGCGGCGGCGGCGGGCGAGGTGACCTGGGGCGGTGTGTCCGTTCCGACTCGCGCACCGAGCACAAAGGCGAACGCCGGAAGCGCGATCACCACCGCAGCGAGCGCGAACAGGACAGGCTTCTTGCGCAGGTCGATCCGCAACCCTCGAATCCTCCACCGGAATCAAATGTCGGCGTTTCACGCACCTGATACGCCGACACCGGGCAAGATGGCGAACGGTCGCGCTTCGTGTCAACAATCGATCCGTCGGATTCGATAAATTTTCTGTAACAGATTCAGGGTGTTGCCACTATTTCGCCACCATTCGTACGATCCGCGGGTAGAAGGCGGCGAGGGTGAATGCGCGCAGCACCATGAACAGCATCACCGACGCCCAAAGGCCGTGATTGCCCATGAATTCGGGCAACGTGAAGATCGCGACCGTATAGAGCGCGACGGAAACGAGCATCGCGTTGCGCATCTCCGCGGCGCGGGTGGCGCCGATGAAAATACCGTCGAGCTGGTAGGACCAGACCGACAGCAGCGGTGACACCGCCATCCAGGGGAGGAAGCCACCGGCAAGCGTCAGCAGTTCGGGAATGTCGGTGAGGAGCCCCAGGAGGTGGGTGCCGAACAGGGCGTAGACGACCGCATATCCGACCGCGACGCAGCCGGCCATGAACGTGGCCGCGAACACCGTGTTGCGCAGCAACCGCCGGTCGCGCGCGCCCACGGCCTCGCCGACGAGAGCGGAAGTGGCGTGGGCAAACCCGTCGAGCCCGTGCGCCAGGAAGGACTGGAAGTTCATCAGGAGAGCGTTTGCGGCGAGTACGTTCGTGCCGAGACGCGCGCCGGACCAGGTCAGGAGCGACCATGCGAAGATCATGGCGAGGGTACGGATGAAGATGTCGCGGCTGACCCGAAACAGACTGCCGAGGGCCGCGAGGTCGAAGATGCTTGCGCGGACCCAGGCGCCCTCGATGCGCCGCATCCGGAACGCGATCAGGGCCAGCCCCAGCGCGGCGCCGGTGTATTGTGCGAGCGCGGTCGCAAGCGCGACGCCCTCGATGCCCCAGCCGAGATCGACGACGAACCAGATATCGAGCGCCGCGTTCAGGCCATTGATCACGACCTGAACGACCAACGCTGCCCGCGCGAACTGCATTCCCAGCATCCAGCCGAGAATCGCATAGTTGGCGAGCGTGGCGGGTGCGCCCCAGATGCGAGTGTCGAAATAGGATCCGGCGAGGCTCTCGACGTCGGCCGCGCCCTCGACGATCTGGAGGGCGAGCGCACGCAGGGGAGCCTGGGCGACGAGCAGCACAAACGCTGCGGCGAGGCCGATCATCAGCGCTCGGGCAAGAACGGCCCGAATTTCCGTGCCGTCTTCGCGACCGTTCGCCTGGGCGACGAAACCCGTCGTCCCCATGCGCAGGAAACCGAAGCCCCAGTACAGGAACGCAAAAATCATGGAGCCGATCGCGACGCCGCCCACATAGGCCGGGTCGGGCAGGTGGCCCATCACCGCCGTATCCACGGCGCCCAGCATGGGAACGGTCAGGTTCGACAGGATTGTCGGCCAGGAAAGATTCCAGATGCGCCCGTAGGGCGCACCGCGCAGACGCCCGGCCGTCGGCTGTCCGTCCGAGGTCACCGGGATCTGCCGGGGCTAACGGCCGACGGCATAGGCTTCCTGGAAACGGGGATGGGCGGCGCCCTTGAGGAACCACCCGTATTCGCCGCGCGCCCGGCCGACCGCCGTCATCCGGCCCGATGCCCAGTCACCGACCATGGTCATGCGGTGCCCGCGCGCCCGCATCTCCGCGATCGTCGCGTCGTCGTAACGGCCTTCGGCCTTGACCTCGCCCGGCTGGAAGGTGCGCGGGTAGAAGCTCGACGGCAGATGGTCGGTGTGGAAGTTCGGTGCATCGATGGCTGCCTGGAGGTCGAAGCCGTGGTGGACATGACGCAGGAACATGGTGAGTGCCCACTGGTCCTGGGCGTCGCCGCCGGGGGTGCCGAAGGCGAGTGCCGGCTCGCCGTCGCGCATCGCGAGGGTCGGGCTGAGCGTGGTGCGCGGCCGGATGCCGGGGCGCAACGTCGTTGGAAAGCCCTCCTGCAACCAGAACATCTGCGCCCTTGTGCCGAGACAGAATCCCAGCGCGGGGATGGTCGGCGAGGACTGCAGCCAGCCGCCGCTGGGCAT
>Ga0181579_10003536_pt1 | contig 12338 bp, 13 predicted proteins | sample 071ome_24_FD_132996 | JGI IMG/M metagenome (GOLD analysis project Ga0181579, IMG submission 132996) | Coastal salt marsh microbial communities from the Groves Creek Marsh, Skidaway Island, Georgia - 071402CT metaG (megahit assembly) | ecosystem: Environmental > Aquatic > Marine > Intertidal... | reverse complement strand
GTTTTGTACGCAGCGAGGAATCGACCATGCGCGAACCGACCCGCACGACCAGCCCGCCGATGAGGTTCGGATCGACCGTTTCCTCGATTGTCACTTTGGAACCGACAGCCTCTCTCAGCGCCGCCTCGAGCGCGCTGCGCTGGCTGTCGCTCAGCGCCGTCGCCGACGCCACCTCGGCCGTCACCTCACCCCGGTGCGCCGACAGCATGGCACGCCAGGCCTTGATCATGCCTTCCAGCGCGAACAGCCGGTTATTGGCCGTCACCACGCAGAGGAAATTGGAAACCGTTTTGGAAAGTCCGGATTTTTCCGCGATCGCGCCGATGGCCCTGGACTGATCCTCGCGCGAAAATACCGGGCTGCGGATCAGCCGCCTGAGATCGTCGGATTCGTCGATCATGGACTGAATCTGGCCGAGTTCGGCGGCTACCTGATCCAGTTCGCCGTTATCGACGGAAAGTTCAAAAAGAGCCGCCGCATAACGTTCTGCAACGCCGGAGGTCCCTGAGAGGTCTGACGACACGCGTTTCGCCTTCGATTGCCCAGCGGATAAACACTCTAACCCACTGGAATAATTCAGCTATTTCGCGGGATAAGAGCACCGGTCCGGTGCCTTGGACGGCACTCCGTCCCGCAAGGGTGCCGTTTGCTAACACACTCAAAAGAGGCTTGCAACCCGGTGCTTTGTCTCAGACGAGCCCGTCGAAATCGGGCTCGGGCAGCCCATCGAAAACAGCCAATAATCCTTCACCATATTGTTTGCGGATATAGCTGAAATAGGCGTTCGATTCATCCAGCGATGTCTTGTCGGATATCGTCAACCGGTCCCGGTGATAAGCGATAACGTCTATCGGCGGTCCGACGGAGACATTACTGCGCATGGTCGAATCGAAGCTGACCAACGCCGCCTTCGCCGCCCGGTCCAACGGCATTCTGTGATCGACGATACGATCGAGGATAGGTTTGCCGTATTTCGTTTCTCCGATCTGGAAAAAAGGCGAATCCGACGATGCCTCCACAAAATTCCCCGCCGAATAGATCTGGAACATCCGCACCGGACGATCCTTGATCTGACCGCAAAGAATGAAACTCGCCGTGGGGTCCGCCTTTTCCGCCCTTACATGGTCGCCGTCATGCTCCAGCGTTTCGCGCAGGGCCTCGCCGACAATTCGGGCGGCCCCGAACATGGAGGATGCCTTCAGAAGGCTCGTCTCCTCGGTTCCTTCCTCCAGCCTTTCGCTGACCATCGAAATCACCGATTGCGAGGTCGCCAGATTACCCGCCGTCATCAGCACCATGACGCGTTCGCCGGGATTGCTGAACACAAACAGCTTGCGATAGGTCGAAATATGATCGACCCCGGCATTTGTACGTGAATCAGCGGCGCAGACGAATCCGTCATCGCACAAAATCCCGACGCAATAGGTCATGTGTTGGTCTCTCTCAGCCTATTGGGAATCAACGACCCGCAACGACACCGTCATCGATTCCGGTCCGGTCCCGCCGGTCCTTATTCCCCGCATAGGCGCTGTATCGGCGTAATCCAGCCCGATGGCAAGCCCGACATGCCGTTCGGTACCACAACATTCGTTCGAGACATCGAAACTGACCCAGCCGAGATCGTCCACCCAGGCTGCCGCCCAGGCATGGCTCGCCGGACCGCCCGCCGAGAGCGTCGCGTCATCACAGAGATAACCGCTGACATAACGCGCCGGAATGCCCAGATGGCGGCAAACCGACAGGAAAAGGTGGGTGTGGTCCTGGCAGACCCCCGCGCCAAGCTCGAATGCCTCGTTCGCCGTGGTCGCGACATGGGTCGCCCCGGCCTGGTATGCGACCCGTTCCCGTAACCCACCCACAATTTCATGCAGCCCCTTTAGCCGGTCTTTGGTCACCGCGCCGGCGAAACCCAAAGCAAAATCCCGCAACTCCTCGCCAGGCCGGGTCGCCGCCGTATGCCTCAAGAAAATATCGGGCGGCGGGTCAGCCTCAGCGGGCCTCAGGACACCCGACGTATCCCGGGTTTCAACCTGACCTATCGCGTGAATCCGGATTTGCTCACGCGGATCATCGACCACCAGCGTCATACAGCAATTTCCATAGGCATCGCGCCATTGCGCGGTGTGTCCCGGGGCATCGATATGCCAACGGATGACTCGCTGGCTTTCGTTTCCGGGTGGTGTCAGCCTCAGATACTGCGCGGAATGGATAATGACGCCATCGTAATCATAGACGGTTTCATGGTCGATATTAATGCGCATCGGTCATCAAGCCTGCATCATGAAGTCGTTTTCGATCACCGCGCCCAACGCGATACCATCATCGATAAACTCCGTCAGAAACTCATGGAGTCCCTGTTCGAAAATCGAATCCATTCGGGCGTAGGCGACCCGGGCATGAATTTCCCCGGCGAGACGGCGGGATTCGAAAGACCTGCCGCCGCGCAACGCCTCAAGCATGTCGCAGATCGCCGCCAGGCAACTATGCAGAGACCGCGGCAGATCGCGCCGGACGATCAAAAGCTCGGCAACGTGATAGGGCGAAATCTCGCTCGAAAACACCTTGTGATAGGCGCGAAAAGCGTTTACCGAGCGCAACAAAGCGCCCCATTGATAATAATCGACCGCGCCGCCGATCTCCTGCTCTTCCGGCAACAAGATGTGATATTTGGCGTCAAGAATGCGCGCCGTGTTTCCCGCCTGCTCCAGCCGCCAACCCAGCCGGATGAAGTGATAGGCCTCGTCGCGGAGAATCGTTCCAGACGCGATCCCCCGGAACAGATGAGCCCGTTCCTTCACCCAGTCGAAAAACACGCGATTGTCCTGCGCCACCGCGCGTTCCGGCGCAAGGTTCCGTACCTCCAGCCAGGTCCCATTGAGGCATTCCCACATTTCCGTCGTGATGCTGCCGCGCAGGGCGCGAGCGTTTTCACGGGCGGCCCGGATCGACGACCAGATACTGGCCGGGTTTTCGCGGTCCAGCGCGAGGAAGCTGATGACCTCGTCTTCGGTCGCAACGCCGTGCCGGTCGTAATAATCGCCGACCGTGCCGGTCACCTCCAAGGCGGAATGCCAGGTCGATTCGATCATCTTCGGATCATGCGACACCAGCGACATGCGCTGTCCGACATCGAGAAGCCGCGCTGTGTTTTCGGCGCGCTCGACATAGCGCACCATCCAGTAAAGTGAATCAGCCGTCCGCTCCAGCATCGCCTAGCGCTCCAACACCCACGTGTCCTTGGTGCCGCCGCCCTGGGACGAGTTCACCACCAGCGACCCCTCGACCAACGCGACACGGGTAAGCCCGCCCGGGACCACCGTATATTCCTCCCCCGCCAGCACTAAGGGGCGCAGATCGATATGGCGCGGCGCGACACCTGATTTTACGAATGTCGGACAGGTCGAAAGCGACAGGGTCGGCTGGGAAATGAATTTCGCCGGGTCTTCCAGAATGCGCGCGCGATAGGCCTCGATTTCGTCTTTTGTCGCGGCGGGCCCCACCGGCATGCCATAACCGCCCGCGCCATGGACTTCCTTGGTGACCAACTCTCCTAGATGGTCCAGCGCGTATTTCAAATCTTCCTCGCGCTGCAGCATATAGGTCCGCACGTTTTGCAGGATCGGCTCCTCATCCAGATAAAACCGGATGATGTCGGGGACGTAAGGATAGACAGATTTATCGTCAGCGACCCCGGTGCCCATCGCATTGGCAACGGTGACATTTCCGGCGCGATAGACCGACAGCAGCCCGGGCAGCCCCAGCATCGATTCGGGGTTGAAGGCCAGCGGGTCGATAAACGCGTCATCGATCCGGCGGTAAATCACATCGACACGTTGCGGCCCCTCAGTCGTGCGCATCCAGACAAAACCGTCGCGTACGAACAGATCGCTGCTTTGCACCAGCTCGACTCCCATCTGGTCGGCCAGGAAGGAATGTTCGAAATAGGCGCTGTTGTAAAATCCCGGGGTCATCACCACCACGGTGGGATCCGGCGCGGCGCGGGGCGCGCAATTCGTCAGGTTTTTCAGCAGCTCATCCGGATAATGCGTCACCGGGGCGATGGACATTTCGGCGAACTGATCGGGAAACAGCCGCATCATCGCCTCGCGGTTCTCCATCATATAGGAAACACCGGAGGGTGATCGCAGATTATCTTCAAGCACGAAGAAATCGTCCGCGCCGGTCCGCACGATATCGATCCCCGCGATATGGGTATAGATGCCGCCGGGCGGGTCGAACCCGAACATCTGCGGCTGATAGAATTCGTTGGTATAAATCAGGTCGCGCGGGATCACCCCTGCCTTGATGATTTCCCCCTCATGATAGATATCATGGAGAAAGTGGTTGAGCCCTTCCACTCGCTGGATGCTGCCATGTTCCAGCTGTTGCCATTCATCCCGGCTTAACACTCGCGGGATGACATCGAAAGGGATCAGCTGTTCGGTACCACCTTCGCGGCCATAGACCATGAAGGTGATGCCGAGGCGCTAAATATCAGCTCGGCGGCTTCCTGTTTCTGCCTGAGTTCCTCGACCGGCGTTTCGGCGATCCAGCGTGCCACTTCCGCCATTTCGGGCCGGGTCGTTCCGTCGAACCCGTTCCATTCATCGAAAATTCCGGCGGCCGCTTTTTTGGCATTCATTACGACAGCCTAATACGCTGCGTAGACAAATAAACCCCTAAATCCGGGACCCGGCCCCGCCTTTACATGAAGCTATAAGGATCAATATCGACTTGTATGCGCACCCCGCGCGGGATATCGGCGCGCGACAGCCATTGCCGCATGATTTGCTGCACACGGACATCGCGCCCCGCTTTCAACAGGAGGCGGCGGCGGTGACGGCCGCGCAATATGGCAAGCGGCGCTTCGGCCGGCCCCAGCACGTTTAGGCCATCGGCCAACGGGCGGGTGCGCCCGAGTTCTCTTGCCGCCGCATCGACCCGTTCCCGGTCGGGCCCGGAAACGATCAGGGCGGCGAGGCGCCCGAAAGGCGGCATGCCGTGCCGTTCCCGCGCTTCGGCCTCCACCTCCAGAAACCGGTCGCGGTCGCCGGAAACAAGCGCCTGCATGATCGGGTGTTCCGGCTGATAGGTCTGCAGGACGACATGGCCCGGCTTTTCCGCCCGTCCGGCGCGACCCGCCACCTGATGCAATGTCTGATAGACCCGTTCGGACGCCCTGAGATCGCCGCCGGAAAGACCTAGGTCGGCGTCGATGACCCCGACCAGGGTCAGGTTCGGGAAATGATGCCCCTTGGCGACGATTTGCGTGCCGATCAGGATATCGATCTCATGCCGCTGCATTTTTTCGACCAGCGCGAACGCGGCGGAGGGTGAGCGGATCGTGTCACTGGTCATGATATCCAACCGGGCGGCCGGAAACCGCTCCAGCGCCTCTTCCGCCAGCCTCTCAACGCCCGGCCCGCAGGCGACCAGCGATTCGGTCGCACCGCATTCCGGACATTCATCGGGCAACGGCATGGAAAATCCACAATGATGACATTCCAGCCGCGCCTGCAGCCGGTGCTCGACCAGCCAAGCGGTGCAGTTGGGACAATCGATGCGATGACCGCAATGGCGGCACAGGGTGAGCGGCGCATAACCCCGGCGGTTTAGATAGAGCATGACCTGCTCCCCCGCTTCCAGCGCCTGGGTCATTCCGTCCTGCAGGGTGGGCGATATCCAGCTTTGGCGATCAAGCGGTTCCGTCCGCATATCGACCGCCTCCACCGACGGGAACTGCGCGCCGCCATGGCGTTCCGGCAGGGACAGACGGCGATAGCGGCCGCTGCCGATATTGACGACGGTCTCAAGCGACGGCGTGGCGGACGCCAGCACCACCGGAAATTCACCGGTCCGCCCCCGCACCACCGCCATGTCGCGCGCGTTGTAGATGACACCGTCTTCCTGTTTGAAGGCGGCGTCGTGTTCTTCATCGACCACGATCAGCCCGAGATTCGGGAACGGCAGATAAAGCGCCGACCGCGCGCCAACGACCACCTTGGCCTCGCCGGATTCCGCCGCGCGCCAGCCCCGGCGGCGCTCGCCCGCGCTAAGGTCAGAATGCCATTGCAGCGGCGCCGCCCCGAAGCGTTTTTCGAAACGGCCGAGCCATTGCGCGGTCAGGGCGATTTCGGGCAGCAGGACCAGCGCCTGACAATCATTTTCCAGGCACGCCGCGATCGCCTCGAAATAGGTCTCGGTCTTTCCCGACCCGGTCACCCCGTCGAGGACGGAAACGGAGAACCCCTCTTCGGGCCGGGCCGCCGCCTTGGCGACGGCGTCGGTCAGCGCTGCGGCCGCTTCTCGCTGCGCGTCCGACAAAGGCGGGCCAGGCCGGTTCCAGTCAGGCTTTGGAAGCGCCGTTTCCGGCGTGATCGAGACAGGCGACAGCAAGCCCGCCTCCGCCATGCCACGGATCACCGCCGGGCTGACCCCGGCCGCCCGCGCCAGTTCGGCCACCGGACGCGGGAGACCGTCCGACGCGGCTTCAAGGACGCTTGCGCGCGCACGCGTCATCCTGATTCGCGACTCTTCCGGCGGCGGCGCGATGACATAGGCCGTCACCGGCTTTACCGGGTCGAGCGCGGCGGGCACGCTCATCGCCATACGCAGCACCGCGCCGGGACGGCTCAGCGTATAGGACGCGGTCCAGTCGATGAAGCGTCGCATAGGAGCCTCCATCGGCGGGATTTCGAGCAACCCACTGATATCTTTCAGCTTTTCTTCAGGCACTTCATGCGATCCGTCGCCCCAGACCACGCCCTTTTCAATACGTTTGCCGAGCGGCACGGTCACAAAATCACCCTGCCGGACGAGCATCCCGTGGGGCACCCGGTAGTCATAAGCCCCCGCCACGGGAAGCGGCAGCAACACCTGCACCTGGCGGCTGGCGGGACCGGGATGAGTGGTGGCGGGATCAGAGGTCATGCTTTAGACTTTACGCTACCGTGCGCGGCGCTCCAATCGGGCGGCGCAACAGGAATATCTTCCGGGCGCCTTTCGCGCCCCTGTATACGGACTGGTACATGCCGCAAAATCCGGAAAAACCACAATCCGCCGATGATGAGATCAGCGCTGAAACCGTCATCGAATGGCTCGGCCGCAACCCCGATTTTTTCGAGGAAAATTTCGAGGAAATCGGTGGTCTGCTGCCGGCACGGTTCGATGGCGAGCGCAATGTCGCGGACATGCAGGACTTCGCGCTGCGCCGCATGCGCTCTGAGATTGACCGTAACCGGTCGCGCGAAGCGCGGCTTCTGAAGGCGGCTGAAGAAAACACGCTGATACAGGAACGGATTCAAGGCGCCGTCCTCGCGGTGCTTGACGCGGATTCGCTGGATTCGCTGATCTCCCTGATTACGGACGAATTGCCGGAACTGTTCGGAATAGAAGCCGCCGTCCTCTGTCTCGACGGAAAGGCCGAGATATTCGAAGGCGATACGCGAATCGTCTTGCGGTCGGACATTTCCGAACCGACCGGCCTGTTCGATGGTCTGGATACAGATATTCACTCCTGCGCCTGCATGCGCATCGACTATGCCGGCGGAGATCAGCGCGGGTACCTGGCCCTCGGCGCCGCGGACCCGCAAGCATTTCACCCGGACCAGGGAACCGAGCTTCTGACATTTTTCGCCGATGTGCTGGAGCGCGGCCTGTCGAGATGGATGACGTCCGCAAATCAATAGAATTTTCAGCGGCGCCCGACTGCCTTGCGGCCGTCGCGGACTGGCAGCGCTGGATCGCACATGAAAAACAGGCCTCCGATCATACGCTGGATGCCTATTCCCGCGATCTCGCTGCGTTCTTTGTTTTTCTGACCGGACATCTCGGCGACGCCCCGTCTCTCTCGGACCTTTCCGGTCTGGCGGCTCGGGATTTCCGAAGCTTCCTCGCCCACCGGGCCAACCAGGGAATCGCCCACAGTTCCATTGCGCGGGCCATGTCCACATTACGCAATTTCTTTCGTTTCCTCGACCGGACCGGCCGGGTCAACAACGCCACCATCAACGCCGTACGGGCGCCCCGCCCCAAGGCGCCGATCCCGAAACCGCTGGCGGAGGCCGAGGCGCTGGATGTGTTGGAAGCCGCGGCAAGCCTGTCGGAGACCCCCTGGATCGCGGCCCGCGATCTCGCCCTACTGACGCTGCTCTATGGCTGCGGGTTGCGGATTGCGGAGGCGTTGGCGCTCAATAATGCCGATATTCCGAAAGGCGACGCGATGACCGTCACCGGCAAGGGAAACAAGCAACGCATCGTACCGGTTCTGCCGGCGGTGCGCGACGCGATCGAGGCCTATGCCGCGATCCGCCCGTTCGCCGCCGGTCCGGAAGGCGCACTTTTCGTCGGCGCGCGCGGCAAGCGCCTCAACCCCGGCGTCGTGCAGCGGCAAATGCGCAAATTGCGGGCGATGCTGGGCCTGCCCGATACGGCGACGCCGCACGCGCTGCGCCATTCATTTGCGACGCATCTGCTGGGGGCGGGCGGCGATCTGCGCACCATTCAGGAATTGCTTGGGCACGCCTCGCTTTCAACGACCCAGCGCTATACCAGCGTGGACGCCGAACGGCTGCGCGGTATCTACGACAAGGCGCACCCGAGGGCCGGCTAGGCACCTCCGGCTTTCCCGCGTTCCTTTGCCACCACGGATTCGCGGTGGGTGATATAGAGCGACGAGGCGGCGATAATCCCCGCCCCCAGCCATACCCAGATTTCCGGCACTTCGTCGAACAGCGCGAATCCGAGGAGCGCGGCAACCGGCAGGCGCAGGAAGGTGAAGGCCATGATGACCGTCGTGTCAGCCGCCTTGTATCCGCGCGACATGCAACGCTGGCTGGTCATCTCGCAAACCCCGATCAGGAACATCCAGAACAAATGTTCCAGTGTCGGCGTCGTCCAGACAAAAACACAGGCCGCGGCGCCCAGCGGCACCATCAGCACCATGTGCCAGATGGCGAGCGCATCCGGGCTTTCTTCGCGGGTCAGAAATTTCAGATTGATGGTGTTCCAGGTCAGGGTGCAGACCGTGACCAGAGCGAAGGCCACACCGATATTGATTTCCGCGAAGCCGGGCCGGACGATGACCAGCGCCCCGACCAGCCCGGCGATGATGGCGGACCAACGCCGCATCCGGACGACCTCATGCAGGAAGATGATCGCCGCGATCGCCGCGATGATTGGCCGCAGAAATACGATGGAGGTCACGTCAGCCAGCGGCATCTGGGTCGCGGCATAGAAAAACGCGGCGCTGCCGAAAAAGGCGAGCCCGCTGCGCAGCGTGACCAGCCCGTAGCGCCGTTCGATCCGCATGGCGGCGAGACCCCGCCGCATCATCCAGGGCGCCATGAACAACAGACCGAAGACGGAGCGGAAAAAGACGATTTCGAAGACGTGAATCTCACCCGAAAGCTTGCGGGCGAAGACCAGCGTAAACGTCACCAGCGTACCGATCAGCAGCATCCAGAAGGCCGCCTGCGCCGCCGGAGGCCAGCGCCCGATGGCCGCACCGAATTTTTCCGAAATACCCTGTCCCGTCGCCATTTCCGCCGTCTCTTCGAATGGCCCCTGTATGCGCCACTCCAAAGCCCCTTGCAAATACGCCACACCTGTCTGGAAATTCCATGTGGGGCGGGTTAGTCTTTCGCCATGAGCATAGAAATCATCCCATCGGGTGCCGGCTGCGGCGCGGAAATCAGGGGCGTCGATTTGAGCAAGCCGCTCTCGTCATCGGACGCCGGGGCGCTTTACGACGCGTGGCTGGATCATCTGGTGATCTATTTCCGGGGGCAGGATCTTTCGGAAGATGATCATCTGCGCTTCACCGAGTATTTCGGCGCGCCGGGGGATTATATGCGGCCCGGTACCCTGCGGACCGACAGCATGAAAGACCGTCACCGCGCGGTGATGTTCATCAGCAATATCCGCGAAAACGGAGAACCGATCGGTGCCCTGCCCGACGGCGAAATGATGTTCCATACCGACACCGCCTATGACAGCCATGTCCATAAGGCGACGACGCTCTATTCCATTGAAGTGCCGTCGGAAGGCGGCGAAACGATCTTCAGCGATCAATACGCCGTTTATGACGCGCTGTCCGACGACCTTAAATCCCTGCTGGCGGGGCGTGAGGCCTACACCGCCTATGAATTCGGCACCACGATAAAGACCAAGGAAAAATACGATTCCGAGGAAATGCGCACCGCCATGCATCCGGTTTTCCGGCCGCATGAGGAAACCGGCCGCATGACCGTCTTCGTGAATGAATTGATGACCGAAGAAATCCAGGGGCTGGACGAGAAGCAGAACCGCGCGGTGCTGGATGAGATTTTCGCCCTGCAGCGCGAACCGCGCTTTTGCTACGAGCATAGCTGGCAGGCGGGCGACCTGGTGATGTGGGATAATCGCTGTTCATTGCATGCCCGGCGCGATTTTCCCGATAACCAGCGCCGGCTGATGCGGCGGATCACGGTTCAGGGAGACCGCCCGGCGAAGGCGGCATAACAGACCGAAGTCGCGGATTATTGCCGGAAACGGCGAATTCTGGTTTAGTTGCACATCGCATTTCGAGGAGATTTTGCCATGGCTGTAGATGTCATTCCTTCCGGCAAGGCGTGCGGCGCGGAACTTGCCAATATCGATATTTCAAAACCGGTATCTGATTCGGATGCGGAAATTATTTATCAGGCGTTTCTGGATCATCAGGTGATCTTTTTCCGCGGGCAGGAAATCACCCCGGCGGATCAGCGCCGTGTCTGTGGCATTTTCGGCGAGGTGGGCGCCTATAACCGGCCCAAGGACCGCCAGCACCCCAAACATGCCAGCGACGAGATCATGCTGATCTCAAATGTGGTCGAGGATGGGCGCGTGATCGGCGCGCATCCCGACGGTGAAATGATGTGGCATACCGACACGCCCTATCTGGCCACGCCGCACAAGGCGACCACACTTTATTCGGTGGAAGTCCCGGCTAACGGCGGTAATACGAAATTCTCCAACCAGTATGCTGTATACGACGCTCTGTCGGATGAGTTGAAAACCCTGCTCAAGGGCAAAATGGCAATGAATTGCTATGAGTTCGGGACCACGGTGAAAAATTTCGAGAAATACGACCGCGAGAATGTGCCGCACCATCCGCACCCGGTGCTGCGCAAACATCCGGAGACCGGCAAGACGGCGGTCTTCGTCTGTCCGCTGATGACCGAGGAAATCATCGGCCTGGGCGAGGAAGAGAGCAAGGAGATTCTTGCGGGCATCTACGCCCTGCAGGAAGAGGACCGCTTTATCTACGAGCATATCTGGAATGTCGGCGACATGGTGATCTGGGATAACCGTTGCCTGCTTCATGCCCGCACCGATTTCCCGCGCGAACAACGCCGCCTGTTGCGCCGCGTTACGGTGAGTGACGACGCGGCGGTGATGGCAGCCTGACCGCGCAAATGCGTTTACTCCACAAGACGCCCCGCGGGTTTGTTCTCGCGGGGCTTCTTTTTGGCGTCCTGTTTCTTGGGACCGGCTGCGCGGATACCGCCTGTCTGATCCGCGAAAGCCTGTGCAAGAACCAGTGCGTTATCGATAGTTCGGACCGGGATGCAACCGCGCGCTGTCAGGAACGGTGCGAGGCGCAAAGCCTCTGCCGCCGGAACCGCTAATCCTTGCGGAATTTGCGGGAGATTTTTTGCCGCCACTCCTTCGCCTTCGCCCGGGAACCTTCCAGCGCGCGGCGGAATTTGGGATAGCGCCGGCCCGTTTTCATAATCAGCAGCCTGATCCGCGGCGACCGGCCGGACAGCAGAATCAGCCCGATACAAAGAAACAGGATGCCCTGCAAAACCGGCAGGAATATCCCGAGTATGCCGAGAAATATGAAAAACCAGCCCGCGCCGAGCAGGACATAATGCCGAATATTTTTTTTCAATAATCCGATCCGCGATGCGGATTAGATATGGATCGGCTTGTCCCAGGCGGCAAGGGCGGCTTCCTTGACCGCTTCGTTCAGTGTCGGGTGCGCGTGGCAGGTACGCGCGACGTCTTCGGCGCTGGCCGAAAATTCCATGGCCAGCGCAAGCTCCGCGATCATGGTACCGGCGTCATGCCCGATAATATGCGCGCCGAGAATGGTATCGGTCGCCTCCTCGGTGAGGATTTTCACAAAACCGGACGTATCCACGCCGGACGACCGCGCCCGCGAATTCGCCATGAAAGGAAACTTGCCGGCACGATAGGCGACGCCTTCTTCCTTGAGTTGTTCCTCCGTCTTGCCGACAGAGGCAACCTCCGGCGCGGTATAGATCACCGCCGGGATGCAGTTATAGTCAATATGGCCTGTCTGGCCCGCCATC
>Ga0181579_10003535_pt1 | contig 12340 bp, 9 predicted proteins | sample 071ome_24_FD_132996 | JGI IMG/M metagenome (GOLD analysis project Ga0181579, IMG submission 132996) | Coastal salt marsh microbial communities from the Groves Creek Marsh, Skidaway Island, Georgia - 071402CT metaG (megahit assembly) | ecosystem: Environmental > Aquatic > Marine > Intertidal zone... | reverse complement strand
ATTCCAGAAGTTGTCGCTGTTAACGTCCTCCGCGAAGTCATTCACATGGTTCTGGTTGGTGTCCCAGCAGTTGTATCCATCGGTACCGTCTGCACCATCTGCTCCTGCTGCACCGTCCAGTCCGTCAGTACCGTCGGCTCCCGCCAGACCGGCAGGTCCCTAGATACCCTGAATTCCTTGCGGTCCTTGTGCACCATCAGCACCAGCTGGACCTTGGGGACCTATTGCACCATCAGCACCAGCAGGACCTTGAGGACCTATTGCACCGGCGGGACCTTGTGGACCTATTGCGCCATCAGCACCGGCAGGACCTTGAGGACCTATTGCACCATCAGCACCGGCTGGTCCAGTCTCGCCGGGTAGTCCGGGTTCACCTTGCAGTCCTTGAGGACCCTGTTCCCCGGGCAAACCTTGCTCGCCGGGCAGACCTTGTTCACCTTGTGGCCCCGGTGCGCCATCGGCACCGGCAGGACCGACTTCACCGGGGAGTCCTTGCTCACCCTGGGGACCTTGAGGTCCTTCTGGACCGACTGGACCTGGAGGTCCCTGAGGGCCTTCTGGTCCAACAGGACCCACACCGCCGCTTGCATTCCACGACACCATCAGTTCTCTGTTTCGACATTCGGTATCGCCGTCGACGGCACGCATGATTCCGCTTCGGATATTTACACAGACGTAGACAACTTCGGTCAGGTTGTCCCTGCCTCGCCTACCCCGGTCATCGTCGTCATCACCATTGTTGTCGGCAGATGCAGACAGAACGGTCACGCTCGCGAGAATAGCGACGATGCCGACATCGCAACAATGCGGTACCAGCTGGATATGTCAAACGCTCGCAACAACCAGGTCACTCCGAAATCACACGTTTCGAACGTAGATCATGGACTTGACCGAAGCGCGAATGAATATGGGTACCGTGTAGAAAAGTCAAGATTTGGTGAAGGCGGTGATACTTAAGTATCAGCCAAAGGGCTCATTTGAACTGCAGAACTCTAACAACGAGCTCTTAGCCCCCCCCCGGTTTTGATTCCTAAAAGGGCCGACAGCGCTCTTGAGTCCTATACGTCAACCGGGATAACTATCGTGAATTTGGCGCCGCCGTCTTTGGCGTGCTCATAGTATGCATCGCCGTTATGAGCATGAGCGACTGCCTTGACATAGGAAAGCCCTGGCCCGGCGCCCGGTTCGTCGGACATCCCGGTTTTTTCGCCACGGTCGAATGGATCGAAAATCGTCTCGGTATGATCAGCTTCGACGCCTACAGCTTCGTCAATTACGGTAATTCTGGCCTCATGTTTGTCCACGTTGCCGGCCATGTAGATCGTTGTGTTGGAAGGGCTGTATTTCGCAGCGTTTTCGATCAGGTTGGACAACGCGACCATCAGCTGTCGACGATCCGCCTGGATAACCAGTCCCGCACTGCAGTCGACTTTCAAATCGTGACCGGTATCGACAAGTTTAGGGCTACTGTCGGTCACGAGTTCAGTAAGCATTTCGAGCAGATCAAAGCTTTCGATATTGACCTGAACCAACTCGCGGTCGCGGTCTGCGTGCGAAATAAGTGCATTTATCTTGCCTGAGAGCTCTTCCGCGTTTTTGCGGACAATCGAGAGGTAACGGAGTTGCTTGTCTTCTAGATTTCCAGATCTATTTCGAGCCAGGAGATCAGTAAATGCCAAGATTCCGGTTAGAGGAGTTCTTAGTTCATGCGACGCCGAGGTAAGGAGGCGTTGTTTAACCTGCGTTACATCGAGCATGCGCTGAACCTCATGCTCAGATCCCCTCAGTTTCTCGGTTTGTTTTCGTGAGACCTCTTCCGCCTCGACTGCCAACGAACGTGCGAGCAGTTCTGAAAGGCGGTTTGTTACCTGCTCGAAGAACTGGAGATCCTCCGGTGTGTAGGCATTCTCTACCTTAGATTTAACGTTGATAGTTCCCAGCAGTTGCCCGCGAACTCGTAGCCCGGCGAACATAGCGGAACGAAGGCCAGCTTTGTAATTGGCATGCAATCCAGGAGAAGTATCGGGATCGGCATTTGCCATTCCATCAGGCGGAAGTATGTAGCCGTGACTAATGACATCTATCCCGTTCGGTTCGAGTTGATCCAATTTAATGGCAGCTTGATCGTCCCAGACCGGTACCTTAAGTCCATACATGTACCGGTCTTGCAGCGCTGTGCCATCGTCCGTGATCACGGCTATTGCTGATCGATCGATAGGCAATTCTTTGGACATGTATTCGAAGAATTTGTCCTGCACCTGGTCGAAATTGTCGGCATCGAGAAACAGTTTTCCTATCAACAACAGGCACTGAGCTCGATTGTGTTCAATCTCGAGCTCTCTCAGCGCATCGAACCGCGCTATGGCTGGTCCGAGCAACATTGCGACTCTTTCAAGCAGCAATCGATCGTGGTCGTTGAAAGCCGCGGTTCGAACAGATTGAACGTACAGGGCACCAACTAACTCACCCTGTGACATCAGTGGTGTCGAAAGAAACGACTTCACACCTGCGAGCAGCGACCCCCTGATTCCAGGCATTCGCATCGCCCACTCAGCTGTATTCGTTTCCGCGACGGATATCCGGACCGACTGGCGCACTTTTTGAACCTCTTCAAAAAGTGAGCCTTCGATTTCGAACTTCGCCCCAGCACCGCGCCCAGGTGGAATATCACCTTCTCGAAGTCGAATGTCGAAGTTCACTCCATCGGGGTTTGGAGTGTTGACAATAATTCCGTCCCAGTCGATTAGTTCAGCGACCAGGGCTGCGACTGATGAGTAAACATCTGTAATGTCACCAGCTGAACTGGTAAGGGCTGCGATTTCTTGCAGCACGTTTAACTCACCGATAGAGAGTTTCTCTTCGGCAGGATCCAGATATGGAAGTTCGTCAAACTGTGCGGTCATGTCAAAAACGTCGATCCCCTAAATACGCCTCAAAATTGTTCGAGCAAGGCGTCATCTAGTCCCGGCATCAACCACTACGGGCGTTAGTGTATCGTCACCAACTACTGTCAGGCTTTGACAACGTTTATGACGCTGCCCTCTGATATGTCGCCGGCGACCACCGTATTCGACAAGGAAGACGAGAATCCATCGCTGGAAATCGTAATCACATCACCCGGTTGGAACTTCCAATCCCGACTGCTGAAGCTCAACTGGCTGGTGCCGAAAAAGTGGATATGTGCATCGCCAGGGACACGGTGTAGAGGGTATTTGAAATGATGGTCTTCGCAGTTCGCGAGCGTGTGCGACATGTACTGTTCACCTGAGTACAAGACACCGCTGTCGTAGATGACCTCGCCGTTACGCTCAACCTTGCACTCCAACTCTAGTTTGTCGAACGCGAAGTCTGTTATGAGCTCGGGACCGATCGCGCACGATCGCAGCTTGGAAGGTGCCAAATACAGGTAGTTGATCCGCTCAGTCTCGTGATCCGACCACTCGTTTCCTAGAGTGAATCCGATCCGGTGTGGCACGCCGTCTTTGCTTATGAAGTAGCACGCGCCGAGTTCTGGTTCCTCACCACCGTCGAGGGCGAACGCTGGAATTTCCAATGCCTCTCCGGGCCCGCGAACAATCGTGCCGTTACCTTTGTAGAACCACTCCGGCGAAGTGCCCCGCTGACCCGTCGCCGGCTTTCCGCCTTCGATTCCCATTTGGAACATTTTTGCTGAATCGGTAACCGGTTCCTCAGCGGGTTTTTCATCCCCTGAGTGCATCTGGTCACGGGATTCCATACTCCCGGTGTGAGTCAGTCCTGTGCCTGTAACGAACAGTCGGTGATCGTCCGGGTGATCGAACGGTACGATCAAATATGGGTCACTTCCACCTACCGTTGCCCCCAGAAGGCTTTCGTAGTTCAGCATCGGTGCCCCACTGCCCGCTGCACTGAGTGTTTCGTCGAAGGATTTTCCCGTTGACTGAGATGCTTGGAACACGTCGTATACAGACGTCAGTGCCGGGTCGTTTGCGGTGACATCCACTACGTCAGAGCCGTCGATGTATCCAACGTGCCGACCGGTGGAGGGAGCAATAAATTGAACTACGCGCATGGTTTTCTCTTGATGATTCGAATTTGAGTGCACAGATATTAGCGGTTCGAAATCATGCGTTCACGGGATTTCTTTCGATATCCTTTCGATTCCTCGACAAATCACATTGGTCTTTCCTTAAATTATGAGCACCCCTCGAACAGAAAACGCGTTCACAATCGACACTTCTTCGATCAAATTCGGAACCGGGATTACGAGAGAAGCCGGTTACGAAATGAAGCGGTTGGGCGTTGAGCGCGCAATGCTTGTTACGGATCCTCGGATGGCTACGTCTGAAGCAGTCGCAAACACAGCGGAATCGCTTCGAGACGCCAACGTCGATTTCGCAATCTATGATCAGGTCAGCGTAGAGCCGACTGATCATTCGTTCAAAGATGCCATCCAGTTCGCTAAAGACGGTAAATTTGACGGCTTTATCCCGGTCGGTGGCGGGTCAAGCATCGACACCGCCAAGGCAGCGAATCTGTATTCAACCTTTGACGCAGATTTCCTTGAGTTCGTGAACGCACCGATAGGTAAAGGCACGCCGGTTCCCGGAGAGCTTAGACCGCTCGTTGCTGTCCCAACCACTGCTGGTACTGGCAGTGAAACGACCGGTGTCGCGATATTCGACTTTGAGCAACTTGGTGCAAAGACCGGAATCGCCCACAGGTCACTAAGACCTGATGTTGGACTAGTTGATCCAGAAAACACGAAAACTCTTCCAAAAATGGTCGCAGCCTGCTCTGGTTTCGACGTGCTTTGTCATGGGATCGAATCGTTCACTGCCCTGCCCTTTTCGGAGCGTGAGGCTCCAGCTACCCCTGCGCACCGACCTGCTTACCAGGGGGCGAATCCCATTAGCGATGTCTGGGCACTTGCTGCGTTGGAAATGGTCGGATCAAGCATCATTCCCGCGGTACTCGAAAACGAAACTGAAGCCCGATCAAACATGTCGCTCGCAGCAACATTTGCCGGAGTTGGATTCGGAAATGCCGGTGTTCACTTGCCGCACGGAATGTCGTACCCCGTGTCTGGTTTGGTCAGAGAATTCGTTCCCGATGACTACCCGTCGGATAAGCCGATCGTTCCGCATGGAATGGCGGTGATATTGAACGCACCAGCTGTTTTCCGTTACACGGCATCGGCAAATCCGGAGAGGCATTTGCGAGCAGCTCGATTGCTTGGAGCCGACACAACAGGCGCGGGACCAGAAGACGCTGGAGATCTACTCGCTGACCGGCTCATCTTCATCTTGCGAGAGCTCGGGATGCCGAATGGGCTCAGTGGAGTTGGCTACACCGCAGCCGATGTGCCCGCGCTAGTCGAAGGCACATTGCCTCAGCACAGAGTGACCAAGCTCGCGCCTAAGCCAACAGGGGCAGATGAACTGACAGCCCTATTCAACGATTCACTGACTCTCTGGTAGTACCCGGGTTTAGCCGTTGGGTGGTGCTGGGGCGTCCGGGTCGTCGAGGAAGTAGTGAATTACATCCGGTGAAGTAACTGCGTACCTGATTGAGCTTTCATCGCCCACAGTCCTGATCGCATGCGAAGTTCCTGCTTCAACAAATACGATGTCGCCGCGCTTCGCTACGAAGGCATCTTCGTTGGCAACATTGAACTCAACTTCACCTTTTGCGATGAACCACCACTCGTCCATGTCTGGATGCCAGTGAGGTCGATTGGAACTGCCCGGCAAGGTATGAATCATGTTCATCCGGTTGCGTTGATCGAGCAGAACTTCTTCCGCCCAGTTCGACTCCAAACCGTGACGCTCGATCATGTACGAAAGTTTGGTGTGGATCATATTGGGCGGCTCCCAATCTTCCGGGATTGAGATAGTTCGAGCCGGGACTACACCTTTCAAATCGTGGTTAGAGTCTTCCCGGCCAACCACCATTCGAATGCACTGATCGCCCTTCCACGGCTTAATGTCGTGACGATATCCGCATGGCGCTATGACGATGTCACCGAACGTGCCAACGAGCTGCTCGTATTCGCCAATGTCGTAGGCAACTTCGCCTCCGAGGATGATCCAGAACTCGTTGAAATCCGGGTGAAGATGAGGATCGGAAGGCGCACCACCAGGCGAGCTAATTGCTGCAGCACGGTTTCGTCCATCAAGGACAGTTTTGAACGACTTTGTCGCGTCCTTGTAGCTACCGGTTGCTTTTAGTCGATCCAACTCTTCAGGCGACTGAGCAATAGCTTCACAAAGTTCTGCGTAATCTATATGTCGGGCGTTTGTTTCTAGCATGTTCGGGTTGTGTCCACAGATTCTGGCTCGAATGTCCGGCGGGACTTTACACCCTTTTCCAAGATCGGTCATCTAAGGACGCAGTTCAAGTCTGATACCGCAAGCTGTTACTTCGGCTGTGGTACAAAACCGGACTAGTTTAGGCAAACACATGAATAATCAAAAACTCACCCCAGAGGTAATCTCAGATTGTTACCTCAAATCTCTTGATTCGACGATCAATTTTGTAAGCAATGTCCCCGATGGCGCATGGGGCAACGACACCCCTTGTGACGAGTGGGACGTGAAAGATGTTGTGAACCACATCGTTTACGAGAACGTGTGGATGGTCGCCCTGTTCAACGGACAAACCATCGAAGAAGTCGGTGACAAGTTCGAAGGTGATCTTGTCGGGAACGATCCCAAAGGTGTCTACCTGAAGACTGCCGCCGAAGTTAAGGCTGTGCTTACCGAGCCAGACGCAATGTCGCGAACCTGCCAGATTTCTTCCGGTCCTGTGTCCGGCGCTGAGTACGCTAGCCAGTTGTTCTTGGATACGCTGATTCATGGGTGGGACATTGCGGTCGGATCGAAGCAAAATGCAACACTTGATGCATACCTTGTCGAAAACTGCACACCGCTTGCAGAACGGATCGCTGGAAATGACGGATATCGGTCTGTCTTCAAAGATCCAACTTCAGGGCAAGGTAGCGATAATGCTCAAACCAACCTCCTAGCTCTGTTAGGGCGAGAGGGATAGTTCGGACAGTTCTCGAAAGCAAGGCACATGAGTGAATTCAAATTCATCCAACTTGCCGATCCCCAGTTCGGTTTGTTTGCAATGTCGAGCGGTAAGACCGACGAGGAAATCGCGGCCTTCGCTGAGCGAGGGATAAAGCTTCGCAAAGCTCCCAAAATGGAAGGCTTCGCGCCTGAGACCGAGCTGTTCACGCGGGCCATCGAACGCGCCAACGAAGCGCAACCGGAGTTCGTGGCAGTATGCGGTGACATGGTCAACGAACCGAACGTTGATGCCCAGCTCGAAGAAGCTGTTCGGATTGGCGGTTTGCTCGACGATTCGATCCCGCTCCACTGGGTTCCCGGAAATCACGATGTATCACTGGATCACAAAAACCCGGTTGAAGAGTACCTCGACAAATATCGAAAATATTTCGGTCCTGACTACTACTCATTTTCAGTACAGGACGTTCGATTCATAGTCATCAACTCTACGGTGCTATCCGCTCCAAAGGCATTGCCTGACGAAGCGAAGCAACAACTCGATTTCGTTGAGTCCGAAGCAACAATTGCCAGCAGCGTGGGCAATACGCGGGTTGTGCTTCTCAGCCACCATCCGCTGTTCATAAAATCTCCGAGCGAAGCCGACAACACGTGGTCGATCCAGAAAACCTATCGCCTGCCACTAATGGAGATCGCAAGGGATCACGGGATCATTGCCAACTTCGCAGGTCACATGCATCAGAACAACGTGGTGTCGGCTGATGGTGTCGAGGTGGTGACCTCCGGGCCAGTCGGATACCCGCTGGGAGACGATCCTTCGGGCATGAGATACGTGACTGTGCACTCGGACTCAATCACTCACGAATATCAGTCGTTGGAGTGAAAACGAACTTATCAATCGACACTTATTCCACACACAGATTCGCCATCGAAACCGAGGGATCGGTAGTTAGAATTACCGGCTCATTCCAGGGCATCAATATTTCCTGATCAGCTCGAATCAAGCTTCCTGCTTGGAAAAGGACGAAAAGTACAACGAATGGCAGCTCCAACCATTATTTGCGTGGACGACGAACCCCAGGTTCTGAACGCTATAGAACGAGACCTTCGGAGCCACTACGGCGGGAACTACCGAATCGTCAAAGCGGGATCTGGAGCGGCTGCTCTCGACCTCCTGAACCGTCTCAAAGAGCGAGATGATCTCGTCGCGCTGTTTGTTTCTGACCAGCGAATGCCGAACATGAACGGCACCGAGTTTCTGTCAGAGGCACGAAAGATATTCCCCGATGCCAAGAAGGTGCTACTGACCGCGTACGCAGACACGGAAGCCGCAATCTCCTGCATCAACTCGGTTGGTCTTGACCATTACCTGATGAAGCCATGGGACCCGCCAGAGCAAAACCTCTACCCAATCGTCGACGACCTATTGAATGATTGGGAGGCGACCGCACCGCGGGAATACGACGGAATTCGGGTTGCTGGAGCCCTGTGGTCGGCACTCTCTCACGAAGTAAAAGATTTCCTGGCACGGCACCAGATCCCCTACCAGTGGTTGGACATTGAGCGGGATGAGAAGGCTCTTGAGACCGTCGAAAAGGTCAATGGCGACGGTAACTCCCACGACATCCCGATCGTTTTCTTCCCCGACGGCACGACCCTCGTAAAACCTGACAACCGCGAACTAGCGAGAAAGATCGGACTCCAAACCGACGCCGAGCATCCGTTCTATGACTTGATCATCATTGGTGGTGGCCCCGCTGGACTCGGTGCAGCTGTGTACGGGGCATCTGAGGGTCTGCGAACGGCAATGGTTGAACGAGGCGCTCCAGGAGGCCAGGCCGGTTCGTCGTCCAGAATCGAAAACTACCTTGGGTTCCCTAACGGGCTTAGCGGTACCGACCTCGCACGGCGAGCTTCTACCCAGGCACGTCGCTTGGGTGCGGAAATCTTGACTGCAGCTGACGTGGTCGGAGTTCGAGTCGAAGACCAATACAAGATCATCGAGCTCTCAGACGGCTCAGAATTGACATGTCAGGCACTTGTTCTAGCTACCGGAATGACGGTCAGAGAACTCGAGGTTGAAGGTGTTTCAAAGCTGACTGGGGCTGGTGTCTACTACGGCGCAGCGAATACCGAAGCTGCCTACTACCGAGACCAACCAGTGCTCGTTATTGGTGGAGCCAACTCGGCGGGCCAGGGTTCAATGCTGTTCTCGCAGTTCGCGTCGAAGGTCACGATGCTGGTTCGTGCTGACTCACTCGAAGCGACGATGTCGCAGTATCTGATTGACCAGATTGCAGACACACCAAACATTGAAGTGTTGTTCAACAGCGAGGTAAAAAAGGCCTACGGCGACACAAAACTTGAGCAAATCGACATTTGCAATAACGCCACAGCCGAGACAAATACAGTGGACGCTGCGGCACTGTTCATCTTTATTGGTGCGGCTCCCCACTCTGAACTTGTTTCAGAAATCGTCGATACGAACGAAGCAGGCTTCATCCTTACTGGACCAGACACGGTCCTGGGCAAATCAGAATGGACTCTCGATCGAGACCCGTTCATGACCGAGACCAGTGTGCCCGGTATTTTTGCCGCAGGTGACGTGCAACACGGAACGGTGAAACGTGTGGCAACCGCCGTTGGACAGGGAGCGCTGTGTGTGAGCTCTGTCCACCGATATTTGGGAACCGTCTGATGCAGGAAAAACTTCGCGCCGTCCCACTTTTTGCTGACCTTCCAGCTGAAGATCTGGACAATCTCGCAAATGCAATTTCTCTTGAGACCCTCGCTGAAGGACAAATGCTGTTCAAAGAGGGCGACCAGGGTGAAACCGCGTACGTCATCGATTCGGGTGAAATCGAAATCCTGAAGATTTCTGAGGAGCGACAGGTTCTCTTGAACGTGTTGAGCACTGGTGATGTGTTCGGCGAAATGGCGCTACTCGACGAATCACCACGCATGGCAGGTGCACGCGCGGCAATTCCCACCACCCTACTTGCGATCAAGAAAGCAACTTTCGACGATTTGCTGGACAACAGTCCATCGGCGGCGCGCTCTATGTTCGACACAGTAGTTGAGCGACTACGCTCGACTGAAGGGTTACTGAGGCAAAGTGAGCGAATGGCGCAGCTGGGTACGCTTACCGCAGGTGTAGCGCACGAGTTAAACAACCCGGTAGCCGCTGTGAAGCGCGGTGCCTCTCAACTGACCGAAATCGTTGACGCTTATGCGAGGTCACAAAGAGAGCTTGCCGGGCTGGGTCTTTCACCTGCCCAGGAAGATGCACTCGACGACCTATTAAAAGAATTTGCCGAAATAGCAAAGAATCCGCCTGAGATTGATCCGCTGGACCGAAGCGACCTGGAGTACGAACTTCAGAACTGGCTCGAAGCCAGGAAAGTAACCGACGCGTGGCAAATCGGACCCGATCTTGTAAACGCGGGAATATCTATTGAGAAACTGGATTCGATCGAAACCGATTTCGGGTCGGAAGCTGCCGGTCCGATCGCTGTATTAGCGAGTAGATCAGCCGGAGTAAACGGGCTACTGGCAGAGATAGGTCAAGCATCGGGTCAGATCTCGAACATTGTTGGCTCGCTAAAAACTTACTCGTTCCTCGATCAGGCGCCGGTTCAATCCATCGACGTATCCGAAGGAATCGACAACAGCTTGCTGATGCTTCGAGGAAAGCTCAAGCAAGGCATTACGGTTCACCGCGAGTACGCCGAAAATGTACCTCAGATCCAGGCATACGGGAGTGAACTCAATCAGGTCTGGACTAACCTCATCGACAACGCCGCCGACGCTCTCGAAGGCTACGGTGAGTTGGAAATTCGGGTGTACAACTCGGACAAAGATGTGATCGTCGAGATTGAAGATAACGGACCTGGAATTCCTGAAGAAATCCAGCATCGAATCTTTGATTCTTTCTTCACAACGAAAGAACCGGGTAAAGGCACAGGTCTGGGGCTCGACATCACATACAACATCATCGTGCACAAGCACCGCGGGAATATCACCGTGCTGTCAGAGCCCGGCAGAACGTGCTTCCAGGTCACCTTGCCAATCGAATCGAACCTCGCGGGGCGAGACGACTAGGGCTCTGCTGTTTCTTCGGCGAGCGTTTCCGATCGGCGTTCCGGCATAACTCTCATCGTCAAAAATCCGAACAGAATCAAGATGATGATGGATGACGTGATCCCGACACTAGACACAAACATCGACGGGCGTATCCCGACAAATTCGCCTACGAAACCACCGACGAGTGCTCCAATCGGCGACGCTAATCTACTGATTACAGTAAACACAGAACTGACCCGACCTAGGAGATAATTTGGCGTAACCGACTGGCGGTAACTCAGCTGCGTAATGTTCCAGGCGGTTAAACCCGCGATGAATCCAAGCTCAGCGATCACCACCATGCCGAAAGCTAGCCAAAGGTCTCCAGAAGCTGAAGCAGCAAGAAAAGCCGCAACGGACATCGCAACGAACGCGAGTATCAGCAACGGGCCAACCCCGATAGAAGTAGACAACCGGTTTGAAATTACCGAAGCTATCAACATGCCACCCGCGCCTAGTGAGAAGAGAATCCCTATTAGCGTCGGGGTGAGCCCTATCTGATCAACAAGGAACAGCACATAAATCGCATCGAACGCTGCTCCCCAAAAGGACAACGATGATCCAGCGATGAGGATACCCATTAGTCGTTTTTCTGCCCAAACAAATTGCAATCCCTGGTTGACAGATCGCAAGATCGAGAGTTGGTCGATTTCAGCGCGATGGTCACTCTCTTCAACCTGTATCGAACGGTAAGAAAACACGGACACAAGGTTGCCCACCGCAGATCCTACGAGTGCGATAGGTGGAGCCACGATATCTGCGATGACTCCTGCCAGGCCCGCACCAATAGCAGTAGCCCCTGAGTTCCCAATTTCAAGTTTGGAGTTGGCTTCGAGTAACTGACTCTCTTCTACGACGGTCGGGAGCAGTGAGCGTTGCGCTATCTCCCACAGGAGACTCGTCGCTCCCAGCCCAAACGCCACGAAGTAAATGAGTTCCATCGTGAGGAAGTCGAATGCAAATGCAATCGGGATTATTAGAGCCAGAACGATTCGGAGCGTGTCAGCGACAATAAGGATTGGCAAGCGGGTTCTCCGGTCTACCCAAACACCCATGAACAATCCGACAATCGCCGGAATACCCGGGGCAGCTCCAACAATTCCCATTTGAATCGGTGACGCGTCGAGAGACACCACCGCAACGAGTGGAATCAACACCATCACGAAATGGCTTGCGAACCATGACGATGTATGCCCTACCCAGAGTTT
>Ga0181579_10003527_pt1 | contig 12348 bp, 10 predicted proteins | sample 071ome_24_FD_132996 | JGI IMG/M metagenome (GOLD analysis project Ga0181579, IMG submission 132996) | Coastal salt marsh microbial communities from the Groves Creek Marsh, Skidaway Island, Georgia - 071402CT metaG (megahit assembly) | ecosystem: Environmental > Aquatic > Marine > Intertidal... | reverse complement strand
GTGAACCATAACAACCGCCATAGCACCAGTAGCCCCAGAGATCATGCCTGGTCGTCCTCCAAACAATGACGTGATCAATCCCATCATGAATGCACCGTATAAACCAACGCGTGGAGGGATGCCTGCTACGAAAGCGAATGCTACCGCTTCCGGTACTAAGGCGAGTGCTACAGTGATGCCTGAAAGAATATCATTTTTAGGATTGCCAACGAAGTTGTTGAAGAGTCTTTTCATGAATAGGAGTGTCGTATTGCGCGGCAAAAGTAAGGCCTATAAAATGAATGAGTAGGCTGGGGCTGTGGGAATAAAAAAGGCGGCCTTTTGGCCGCCTTTCCTATAGGTCTGAAATTTTTATTTCTGGTAACGCTCGCGCAAATCAGCGGTTAGGAGGTTGATTTCTTTTAAATCATTCTCATCGCCATTATTGAAGCCCATGCGTAAAGAATCATTGTAGTGATCATCGGCTTTGTCAAACTCACCTATAAGGGTATATGCCAAGATGAGGTTCTTGTAGAGATCCGGAACAACTTTTTTGTTGATGCGGGCCTTTTTATCGTCCATATCACCTTCTGCAAGTGCTGATTCCCAAGCATCGATAGCGCTTTGAAGTTTTCCTTTTGCATCATCGGGACGGCTGACGAGCATATCATAGCCTTGCTTCGCATCGAGCATGGCATTTTCAAGATCGTCGTATTCGCCTTTCTTGTTTTTTACATAGATGATTTCAACATCACGCTTTTGTGTTGTAGTTCCCAGCTTGTCGTTGATCAACCATTGGATGGTACCAAGATTTTCTTCTACTACCTTACCTTGGAGTTGATCGATATAGGTCTGTGCATTGGTTGATGGATAGCTTCTTTCTTCTTCAGCAGAAGTGAAGGTCTTGTAATCCGAAATGCTATTTGGAACTTCGTCGAACAAAATCGTTCCATTAGGATGTACCGCACGAAGGGTCATGCTATGGCGGTAGTCAATTTTCCAGAATGACTTGTAGTAGGTCGATTTTGCCTTAGTTTTTGAATCCACTTTAACGTATTCTTTCTTCTCGGCGATAGGATCATTGTTTTCAAAGCCAAAAAGGTGTACCTCAATCTTTACACCATTTGGGTCTTGATTTAATCCCTCTACTCTTGCATAGGTGCTTGTGAGCTGATCTGCGTTAAAGAGTTTTTGATGGGTTACCTGACGCTTGTACGGTTTAGCTGGTGGGTAATACGGTGAAGGAGGCGTTGGCTTCGAGTTTTCCAGTACCTGCTTTTCTATGATTTTACCTACGGAACTTTTGCTGTTCCAATCCTCAAGAGCTCTTTCGTATTCCGCATAACGCTGGTCATACGCAGCCTTCGCAGCAGCCTCTTTTTCCGGGTATTCGGCAAGGGCTTGTTGGTATTCTTCCTCGGCTTTTGCCAATTCAGCATTGATTTCCTCTTCGTAATCAAGAATTACACTGCTCGTGTATCCCATGCCTTCTTCCAAGTGAATGGTTGGCGGTTGAATGTAGGAAACAGTAATTCTTTCTTTCTTCATGAATTGCCCGAACGCCGTTGTGGAAAGCGCCATAAGCAATACGATAGGAGTGTATTTTTTCATGGTGTTATTGTGTGTTATAAGATTCGAATATAAGACCAAAAATTCCTTTCAGTGTAAATCCAATGTGAAAGTGCGTAAAAAGAAAAAGGCGGCCATTAATGGCCGCCCTCAATGCGTAAACGCAGTGTTGGTATCTCTATTTGGCACTCAAGGCTGCACGTTGTTCCGCAGTCTTGGCATCCTTGATGTATTCGTCGTATTCGGTAAGCTTGTCCAAGTTTCCGTGTGGGAAGATTTCGACAATACGATTCGCTACCGTTTGGTTGATGGTATGGTCATGAGAGCTGAATACCAGTGAACCCTTGTAATCTCTCATGCCATTGTTTAAGGCTTGAATACTTTCAAGGTCCAAGTGGTTGGTAGGCTCGTCCAAGAAGAGCAGGTTGGCTTGCTGAAGCATCATGCGGCTAAGCATACAACGAACTTTCTCACCCCCTGAAAGCACTTTAGCACTTTTAAAAACTTCTTCTCCCGAGAAAAGCATTTTACCCAAGAAACCACGAACGAAAACCTCGTCTTTGTTTTCTGGTGAGTATTCACGCAACCAATCTATGAGGTTGTCGTCGGTATCAAAGAAGTGCGCATTTTCGTTGGGTAGGTAGGCATGTTTAATGGTCTGACCAAAGGCGAAGCTCCCGGATGTAGCTTTTTTCTTACCGTCTATAATTTCATAGAATGCGGTCAATGCACGATGATCGTCTGCAAGAAGCGCGATTTTATCACCACGATTCATCTTAAAGCTCAAGTTCTCAAAAAGCAACTCGCCATTATCATCATGTGCACTCAAGCCTTCCACCTCTAAAATTTGGTCTCCAGCTTCACGAAGTTGCTCGAAGATGATGGCTGGATACATACGAGAGGATGCCTGAATTTCATCGATATTGATTTTATCCAACATCTTTTTACGAGAGGTTGCTTGCTTGGATTTTGAAGCATTCGCGGAAAAGCGAGAAATGAATTCCTGAAGTTCCTTTCGCTTGTCTTCCGCTTTTTTATTGGCCGATTGACGCTGACGTAGCGCGAGCTGTGAACTTTCATACCAGAAGCTGTAGTTTCCAGTGTAGAGTTTGATGCGCTTAAAGTCGATATCAGCGATATGCGTACATACTGTATCTAGGAAGTGACGGTCGTGACTTACTACAATCACGGTATTTCTGAAGTCAATTAAGAAGTCTTCCAACCAAGAAATGGTTTTCAAATCCAAGTCGTTGGTAGGCTCATCGAGAATCAAAAGGTCAGGATTTCCAAAGAGGGCTTGGGCCAAGAGTACTCGGACCTTCATAGTACCTTCCAGGTCTTTCATCAACGTGTAGTGCATGTCCGTGCCAATGCCAAGACCACTCAATAAGTTTCCTGCATCACTCTCAGCATTCCAACCGTCCATTTCCTCAAATTTCACTTCGAGATCTGCCGCCAGTAGCCCGTCTTCCTCATTGAAATCAGGCTTCATGTAAATGGCGTCTTTTTCTTGCATCAAGTCCCAAAGTGGTTTGTTTCCTTGGATTACGGTGTTTAGAACCGTCTCCTCGTCAAAAGCAAAGTGGTTTTGCGATAAGACGGACATACGTTTGCCAGGTTCCAGGCTAATACCTCCAGAATTTGGACTGATTTCGCCACTTAGGATTTTCAGAAAGGTTGACTTTCCGGCACCATTTGCCCCGATGAGGCCATAGCAGCGTTCGCCATGGAATTTTATGTTGACGTCTTCAAAAAGAACGCGTTTTCCAAATTGTAGAGTAACGTTATTGACGTTGAGCATCGTAATTGAATTTTGCCGCGAAGGTACGATGCTCAGCCGGTTTACCCATAGGATTAAACTTTTGCGTATTAAAAGTGTTAAGTTTCTAATAATTAATAAGTTACAATAGCGCCATGGGCTCATCTGTTTTCACATACAACTTTCGCAAGGCTTTAGGGAAATATGCGCTTTACGTAGCTATTTCAAGTTTCGTAATCCATTTGCTACTTCATTTGTTGCGCCAATACATTCCTGGCGGTATGGAAGCAAGATTATTGGCGGATCCCATCAGTGCCATTTACACGCCCTTTTCCATCTTGTTAGTCTACGAGGCCTATTTAATGATTTATTACCTGCGTCGAAGCACTACGCTGTATATCGCGAAGCAATACGAGGTTATTGCGCTCATTCTCATTAGAGGTCTGTTTAAGGATATGGCGGTATTGGACCTTGGATTGTCCAATTGGCAGAGCATGCACAACTTAGAATTCGGGATAGACATCTTTTCGGTCATTGCGGTGTTCCTGATGATTTTCGGCTTTTACAAGCTGAGTGGAACGTATCGCTATGCGGATTTTGAGGCCATGGAAGAGGAAGAAATTGGCCCACGACTCAAGCAGTTCGTGAAGGCCAAGCACTACCTTTCTTTGGGACTTTTCGTTGTATTTATCATCCTGGGCGTGCAGAGCTTCATTGAATGGGTCGTTCCTACTTTTCAGCACATCGACTCTGCCAATGTGATCGCTGTGAATGATATTTTCTTCGAGCAGTTCTACAACTTCCTCATCATATCGGACGTGTTGATACTGCTATTTTCGCTTCTCTACACCGATAATTTCCCCGTAATTATTCGAAACTCGAGCTTTGTGATCTCCACCGTACTGCTGAAGCTTAGTTTTACTGGAGAAGGTTTGCTGAGTCAGGCCCTAATCATACTTGGAGTAGGCTTTGGGGTGCTCATGCTCGCCATACACAACAAGTACCGCGAGTTGCACAAGCTTTAATTCACCTGGATGACTTTGACTCGGTTCGGCACAGGATTGTCGTTGATGTAAATGCTCAACTTGTACCTTCCGTATTCGAACCCGAGCTCCAAATCTGTTTCTAGACCAGTGCTTATGAAGGTTTGGCTCTGCGTGGTTTGATCGAGACTACTGATGTTCCAATTCTGTACGCTCGACACTGAATAGAACCAACAGCCGTACTGGCAGTTACCTGTAATTTTTTCGATGACCAATTTCAGCGAAAGGCAATCGTTGGGGCGGTTCGCTACCAAGCTATGGAAATCCCATTCTGTGTAAATACTGTCGGTGGTATTGAGCAGATTCAAGCCGTTTAAACCATTGGTTGGGTAGTCGACAACCGTACTTTGAACTTGATGCGTCGTATTGTCGATGTAGTTCTGAATGTGTTGTCCAAAAGCGGGTACATTCACGGTGATTCCCATGGCGTCGTAACGGTCGATGATGTTTTGGCGAATGGCTAATGTATCTAGCAATTTTGCATGTGAGATGAGTTCAGAGGCCAGCGAGGTACTGTTGAGCACCCCGTCCGTGCGCAAATCGGTCACCAGATTTGCCATGAGGTCTGAAAACTCACTTTCGCTGCGGTAACCTTGAAGGATGGAGGTGATGGCAATCAATACGCCGTCATAAACGCTAGAGTTCGCAATGCTCAAGAGCTCTGCATCTGGCATGGCCATGGTGGTGTCAATGTTGAAGATGCCCAGCACTTCTTTGAGGGCTTGCTCTTTTGCTTGGGCGAAGGACTTGCCATTAGAAACCAAATATTCAACACGCGCTTTTTCAAGATGTGTTAGGGTGTTCACGTTAACTGCGGGTACAGCTCCGAGATTTGAGACGGCATTTAAGGTGATTTGAGCCGCACTTGGGTTCCCACAAACCTCGTTAAAGTAGAATCCATCTGCTCTAAGTGCGACGTATGGAGTAGGTAAATTCAGTGAATTAAAAAGGAAGTAACCTGAGTTGTCTAGAATTTGGCTGTTGTAGCCAATACCGACTTGGTTGAGGTTGCTATCAAGGGCGGATAAGAATACGGAGCTGCCGTTGAGGAAGGGGCCTTTTTGGGCGTGACCTTCAATACTGTAGGAGGCACAAGGAGGACAATCGCCACCACAATCAATTCCGGTTTCATTTCCGTTTTGGATGCCATCGCCGCAGAATGTAGGGGTTCCTGTCGTACATCCAAAGAGTAAACTAACTGAAATTAAGGTGGTTAGGATTTGTCTCATGTTTCATCTTTTTGGATTAACGCAATTTCAAAAAGATGGTTCATGATTTTATTGCGGAATGCGTTTGTGCACCAACTTGAAATATAAGGGAGGGATAAGACTTAAAAGCATCATGCCCGGATACCCGGTAGGCAGTTGTGGGCTCTGCTCGTGGTGGTCGAGCGTAACATAGTCTTTGTGTGGCAAGTAGTGGTGGTCGCTATGTCGGGATAGTTCGAAAAGAATGGCGCGGCCCCATTGGTGGTTAGAATTCCAGCTGTGGGTGGGGTTGACCGTTTCATAGCGCTTATCGCTTACCATCTTTCTGGCCAATCCATAGTGCTCAATGTATTGGACGGTTTCGAGGAGAATCCATCCAGTAACCGATGATCCAATGAAGGCGGTAAGTCCAGTGGTTCCGAAAACCTGGTGGATTAGGGTGAGCAAGCATAATTGGACCAAGGTGTACCAAACCATTTCATTGTGTAGAACATTTCCCTTGCTTCGGTCCGTGCCAATGCGCCACGCGCTCCAATAGGAGCGAACGATGGAGCGAATCCAAAAGCCATAAACCCATTCGCCGCGGCGTGCGCTTGAAGGATCTTCTGGGGTACCTACATTTTTATGATGGCCGAAGTTGTGCTCCAAGTAGAAGTGCGTATACAGCGTAGTTGTAAGCAGTGTTTTAGCGAAGAATTGGTCCAGTTTTTTGACTTTGTGCCCCAATTCATGGGCTACATTGATCCCGATCACACCACACATAATTCCATAGGAGAGAATGCGACCTACATAGGTAGTGGTGTCCAATTCTCCTTGCACCGATTCAAGCATCAAATACCCCCAAACCAGCTGAAAAGGGATGATGGCGCGTAAGGCGAACGTATAGAATCTGTCAGCGAGTCGATCTTGCTTTTCTTCTTCACCAAGATTAGTGGAGTTGGGTGCGAAAAACAGTTCCATCACAGGGATGAATACAAAGGCTTCGATGACGGGCAAATAGGCCATCCAGCCCTCGCTATGGAAACTAATGTAGGCCAAGGTGGGTAGGGTAAAAACAAACAGGTATTTGAGTTTTCCCATGGTTTTTCGTTTTTCGAAATATACTAAAAAGGGCCCGCACATGCGAGCCCTAAAATTCCAGTTTTATTTACGCTTTATTGTGGAATGAAGAGTTTAGTGGCCTGAACAGTGCCATCCTCGTAGGTAATCCCCAGCACATACCATCCGGTTGTCGGAAAACTGAAATGCGTTGTGGTTATTTTATCGATGGTACGACCCACCTCGTTGAAGATCTCAATTGTGGCTATCTTCTTGGTGGAATTTAACGTTATAGTTTGCCCAACGGTTGCTGGATTTGGAAAAAGCTGAAGGTGGGGAAGGGTTTCTACTTCTGGGACGTCCATGGTAAAACAGGCATCTGCAGTCACATATTGACGCATATTCCAGCTGACCTCGCAAGGGTTCATGTACCCTTGTCCGGAATTCCACGAGGCAATCATGGTCATCCAAGGTTGGTCGGTTACTATGGGCCCACGCATTGCTCCACCATCAATGGTGGTTTGGGTGGGATCTCCATTGCCCATACATATTCGTCTTGCGGCTGTGTCATTGTTCCAAGCAGTCTCCATGAGTGCATGTAATAGCCTTGAACCTAGCCAGTAATCTAGAGCATCGTGCTTCGTAACATAAACATAGAATTGGGACGAGTCATTCTCATAGGTGTTGCTGGTAAAATGTGTGGCCCAATAGATGTAATTGTTAACCGTGTCGCCCCTGATAATGTAGAATTCTTTATTGCTATCGGGCACCCCCATGAAATTGTACATATCAATACAAGTGCGCGGGTCTGGAGTCTGGTCCCATTCTGAATACGTCATCAAATACAACACATCATCGGGCATGGCGGCTAAGCCACTATCTGTTTGGGTATGAATATCATTGGGCCAATCATCAACAAAGCCAATAAAGCTGGCCCCAGCATCTGGCCAGGCAAATCGGCCATTCATGCCCCAATGGTCATTAATGTATTTCTTAAGACTGAGCCAATTGGTCATGCTCGCACCGTAGCTCATGCCGTGTATTCCGACTCGGGAGGTATCGATTTTATCAGCATGCAATTGAGCGATTTCGTTTACCATTTGATAGGCACAGCCATAGTTATTGCTGTTGTCAAAATTCCATTGCATCGTGACACTTACATATCCGTGGCTGGCCACAAATTCTCTATGGAATTGACTCTCTTTGAAATAAGAGCTGTCGCTCATATTTTCATTAGAAGCTCCGGGGAACCTAAATACGGTAGGTCTCGGGGCATGAATGCCATTAGGGTAAGTGATGATTCCATGAATGGTATCTCGGCACTCCATGGTTGTATCTGGAGCGAGGTAAAAGAATTCTGAAGTAAAAAGGGAATCTCCAAAAGCGCCATAGCCGGATGTAATGGCGGGTACTGGGCCAGAAAAATCATATTGGCCCCACGCGAAAAGTGGAAGGAAAACCCCAAGCGCCGCGAGGCGCTTGGGGATGGAAAGACAAGACATGGTTTTGTCTGATTTAATGTGTTACGATAAACTCCCGACGAATGATACCCTTTCCAACATCCATGGTAATCCAATAATTACCTGAAGGCAAATGACTGATGTCCAGATCTAGGCCGTTCGAAGATGTAGGACGAGCTGTTACTCCTACGTCGTTCCCGATGATATTATACACGTGAAGCGTTTTTATAGACTCTTCTGTCACGACAGCTTGGTTGAACACGATGTGTACGAAGTCCTTTGCTGGATTAGGAGAGAGCGAAACTGTAGGCATTGGCAAATCATCTAGTCCGGTGTAGTCCTTAAATACACGAACGTTGTGGCAGAACCCGAAGGTGTCAATTGCTGGGAAGCCAAACAAGGTGCCCTGTACTTGATACCAGCTGGTCCAAAATCCACTTTCGACACCCACACTTGGAATGTAGTACGTTGTATCGGCTAATGTTGGGGTTCCCGATAACTTGACACAAGACATATTCGCTGCACCGGGGTAGACTACCGAATCGGCTCCTTCCCATGTAATCCAGGAAGGCAGCGCAATATTATAGATCCAAGCGGTTTGTACGGTCGGAATAAGTAGGCCGCCAGAAGGGAAGGTGTCGCCTAGGGCGGCAGTCATGGTTGCTTCGAAGGGCATGCCAACGACCGCACTTAGATTCATGGTTGGGTTTGTACTATCACAAGCAAAGGATGGCAGTTCTCCATTGACCCAAAGGCCAGACCATTCAAGGGTTGGATAGCCTACAGCCGCCATCGAATGATGCACGGTATCAGGTGTACAGATTTGGCCATAAGCCATTGCTCCGGAGAGGAAGGAGCATACGAGTAGTAGTTTTTTCATGACGAAATAGTTTTGATTAGTCTTTTAAATTTCATGATTCCTATTTTTAAACTTGTTTCATTTTGACCTTTCTAGCTCAAGGCTAAAGGCCTCAATATCAGCACAATGTGTTTTTAAGTTAAATTGCTATATTTATGATTACACATCCACTGAAACGTGACACAGTTACCTGATACACATTTGGCTTTTTTGAATAAACTAAGGCAACTGACGGCTAGGAGATGTCCTGATATGCCTGAGAACGCTCGCCTATTCAACTACGTTCAAAAGGTGACTATTGATGCGTCGTTTTGTGCTTCCCTGACGGTTAATGGTGATTCTGGAATTTTCTTCGTCCTCAATGGTATGGTTGGTACTTACCACGAATTTGAAGGAAAGGAACGCTTGAGCCATGTCTATGATAGACGTGATATATTCTATTCGAATGAAGTGCTACCGGAGCTCAATAAGCAGAACACAACGTGGAAAGCGTTGGGCGGCAGCGAAGTTTTATTTTTCAATTTAGGAGATAAAAACCTGCAAGCAGCCTTTCCGAAGTGGTCCCGCGAGATTCAAATGTTTATCAGCCTGTACAGTACTTACCAGTACCAAGGTTACATCAATGCTATGGGACTTGATCGTAAGGCCTACAGCATACAATGGCTCAGAAATCATCCCAATGCTTTAAGTGTGATTCCGCGTAGCGATTTAGCCGATATGCTTGGTATTTCCAAGACTTCATTAAAGTCCTTTATCAAAACGGTCCTTTATGAGTAGTACGGGGCGACATATTATCGCTACGCGATTAATGGAGATGACAGGACTAGATATGATCCAATTCGGCTTTGTTGATTTCTCCGAGTGCTTTGAAGGTCCCATATGCTTGGACTCAGGCGATCGACTTTGGGATTTTGGTGATACAGCAGGATACCTATGGTTTATTGAAAGTGGCTTTGGTTTTGATAGAATGCTTTTGGAGGACGGGAAGCGTATGCTGAACGGAATGATAGAACCCGGCATTTTTGTATGTGATGAGCAGCAACTGATTTTTGGTGTGCCCTCGGTGAGCCAAGCCATCGTGAATACTCCAACCATAGCTTACCGTATTTCTTGCGATCGCTGGTTTGAATTCTTGAATGAAAATCAAGGTATGGCTGGCGTGATTCATAACATCAATGCGCATTTCATTCAAATGCGAAAGGCGCGACTTTTGAAGATGAAACATATGGAGAAACGTGCCTATTGGGATTATATCAAAGATCGTTTTCCTGGCGTTGAACAGTTTTGTACCCAAACGGAAATTGCCCATTACTTCGGGGTAAGCAAGAGCACGATGCACCGCATCATGAAGGAAGCTTAGTTCGGAGAAGTAGCGCTGAGGTACTTTGGCGTAAATCTCGCCTGCGTTGCCTGTTCAAAATCATAGGCATAGCCGATCAAATTCCCTTCGTCCCATTTGCGTCCCATGATGCTGAGACCTACAGGTAGCCCATGTATTTGCCCCATGGGTACAACGATGTGCGGATATCCAGAAATTGCCCACGCATTCCCGCTGTACACGCTAAAGTGGTCGCCGTTCACATGATCGGTTTTCCAAGCCGGTCCACCAGCCGGTCCTACAATCGCGTCAAGTGATAAGCTGTCCATAACGTGGTCAATGCCGCGATCTTGGCTGAGGTAGCGCGCTTGTTCGAGAGCGGCCTCATAGGCTACTCGTTTTTCCTCGGGTTTATAGTTTTCTGAGATTCTCAATAGATCATGGTCATGGTAGGCCATTTCTATTGAATCTTCGATGATCACTTGATACAAGTTCCACATGTCTTGAATGCCGGCGCTGTTGTTTTTCGCGAAATAGTCATTCACGCCCTGGCGGTATTCGTATAGCATGACCTCGTAGCTCGAGCCAGATGCATCGTCTGCGATCGATTCTTCGAGGTACACCAGTTCGGCTCCCTGCATTTGCAGCTCAATGATGGCTTGGTTCCAAACCTCTTGAAGTAGGAAGTTATCGTTGATCGCGCTTGTGTACACGCCTATTCTCTTGCCGTTTAGGCTGGAGTCATTAAGGAAACGGGTATAATCTGTATGGGCCGTACGGTCGACTTGAGCAGTCTTGCCATCTTTTTCGTCAATGGCTACCATTGTGCCCAAAGATTTAGCCACATCGCTCACGGTGCGGGCCATGGGGCCTCCGGTATCTTGTGTGTAGCTGATCGGGAAAATTCCAGTACGGGAAATAAGCCCTACCGTAGGTTTAAGGCCGACGATCCCGTTGTTGTTGGATGGGCAGGTGATGGAGCCATTGGTTTCGGTTCCGATTGCCATAATACACAAGTTTGCAGCTACCGCGGCCCCTGAGCCTGAGCTTGATCCACATGGGTTTCGGCTGAGGTCGTACGGGTTTTTACATTGACCCCCCACTGGGCTCCAACCGGATGACGAAACAGTGCTATGGAAATTGGCCAATTCACTCAAATTCGCCTTCCCCAATACAATGGCACCGGCATCGACCAATTGTTGCGCCAAAGGGCTTGATTCGGAAGGGTAGTTCTCGCGCAGGGCATTGGTGCCCACTGTAGTAGGCATACCGGAGTAATCAATGTTGTCTTTTAAAAGTACGGGAACACCGTGCAGTGGACCTACAAATTCGCCTGTGGTTGCATAGATGCTATCGAGTCTATGCGCATCCTTTAATGCCCTTTCGTTTATGGCCAAGACTGCATTCAGGTCAATCTCCCCATCGTTTAAGCTCGCGATGCGGTCTAAGTAGAATTCCACAGTGGCAGTGCTGGTTAAGCTGCCATTTTGATAGCATCCATGTAGTTCCTCGATTGTAATTTCATCGTGGATGAGCGTTGGTTTTGAACTTGTCGTCTGACATTGTGAAAAAAGAGCAACGAAAAGTGTAAGTGAGAAAAGCGATGATGTAGTGCGCATGGTATGATGGTATTCGACTAAAATTAACGACTTTAGTTGAAATTCAAACCTATGCGCGCCATTCCTTGGTTATTAATCTACAGTCGATTCCTGTTAGCGCCATTTATCGTCTATCTCGGCATTGCAGGCTTCCCAAATGTGGGCCCTTTAGTGGTCGTCCTAATCTGGGTAGCCTTGATCGGTGATATTTTAGACGGAATCATTGCCCGAAAAGTAGGGAATGCCACTCCTTTTATGCGCCGAATGGACAGCATAGCGGACTTAACATTTTGGCTTGGAGTGGGAACAGCGACGTGGTTTTGGAATCCGGATATCTATGGTCCCTACCTCTTTTGGTTGCGATTAGCTCTGGTATCAGAGGCCCTGACTTATGTGGTTTCTTTTATGAAGTTTGGAAAAGAATTGGCGGCTCACGCGTATTCCGGAAAGCTCTTGGGCATTGTTATTTTACTTGGATTTACAGGCATATGGTGGACTGGGTCAGGGACCGTTTGGG
>Ga0181579_10003526_pt1 | contig 12349 bp, 9 predicted proteins | sample 071ome_24_FD_132996 | JGI IMG/M metagenome (GOLD analysis project Ga0181579, IMG submission 132996) | Coastal salt marsh microbial communities from the Groves Creek Marsh, Skidaway Island, Georgia - 071402CT metaG (megahit assembly) | ecosystem: Environmental > Aquatic > Marine > Intertidal zone... | reverse complement strand
CCTATTACACAGCTGTTGCAAAAGGCACTGATGTTGATCAACCTAGAAATTTAGCAAAGTCAGTTACAGTGGAATAATGTCTAATTTAATAGATCCTTTTGAAAGAGAAATTAACTATCTTCGTCTTTCCGTAACAGACAGGTGTGATTTCCGATGCGTTTATTGCATGTCCGAAAACATGCAATTTCTACCCAAGAAAGATTTGTTAACCTTAGAAGAGCTCGACTATATGTGCTCAACTTTCATAAAATCAGGTATAAAAAAGCTCCGTGTCACAGGCGGTGAGCCACTAGTAAGACGTGACATTATGAAATTTTTTAAACGTATATCACGTCACTTAGAAACCGGTTTATTAAAAGAACTCACACTTACTACAAATGGATCTCAGCTGCGGCGCTTTGCTAGCGAGCTAAGCAATATTGGAATACGGCGCATAAATGTTTCACTTGATACTCTAAGTGAGGATAAATTTAGTGAAGTAACGAGATGGGGACGCTTATCTCAAGTTTTAGATGGGATTGCGGCAGCTCAAGAGGCTGGCTTGCGGGTAAAAATAAATACTGTCGCTTTAAAAAACTTCAATGAAGACGAACTATTTTCCATCACCGATTGGTGCTCATCAAACAATTTAGATTTAACCTTTATTGAGGTTATGCCTATGGGTGAATTTGACCAAGAAGATAGAAAAAGTCAGTATTGGTCGCTCAAAGATTTAAGAAAAAAGTTAGAAGATAAGTTCACACTTTGCGAGCTTCACGAGACCACAGGGGGGCCAGCCCGTTACGTCAGAGTAAAAGAAACACAACAAAAAATTGGATTTATTACGCCTTTGACACATAATTTTTGCGAATCCTGTAATCGTATAAGAGTAACATGCACCGGCGATCTTTTCATGTGTTTAGGTCAAGAAGATAATGCTAATTTAAGAGATATTATCCGCAAATATCCCGCTCAACCTGAAATGCTCAAAGAAGCAATTTTCTCAGCTATTATTAAAAAGCCGAAGGGTCACGATTTTGAATATTCTAGAATGAATATCAAAGGCCAAATGAGCAGACATATGAGCCACACGGGCGGGTAGCAAAAAGAATATTTAGATTTTGATTAAATGGTACTCAAACTGGCATTTTCTGTTCAACTATTTCAACCAACCAACTGCAACCGAAAGGTATAGCGTCATCATTAAAGTTGTATTCAGGATGGTGTACAGGAGCACTATCTCCATTCCCTATAAGAATATAGGCACCTGGCCTTTCTTCCAACATATAGGCAAAGTCTTCACCCCCCATGACCAAGGGTGCCTCATCACATTTTCCTGAGACATCTCGAGCTACCTTTGCGGCAAATTCAGTTTGCTGATCGCTGTTTGACATAACTGGATAACCGCGAGTGTATTTGGCATCAGCTGAACCACCTAAAGCCTCTGCCGTAAGCTTGGTGATTCTTAGGAATTCTTTTTCAGCCAAGTCTCTCACTTCTGGATCTAAAGTTCTTACTGTTCCTTTTATTTTAACTTCTTGTGGGATGACGTTGAATGCATTTGAGGAGGTTTCAAATGACGTTACCGATACGACAACTTGTTTTACTGGATCAGCTTTGCGAGAGGCTATCGTTTGCAGGGCTACGACAATTTGACTGGCTATAACCGTTGGATCAATTGTTTCTTGGGGTTTTGCGGCATGTCCACCTTTTCCTGAAATAGTCGCTTCTATGAAATCAGAAGCCGCAAAAAATGGGCCACTTCTGATAGCAAATTTACCAAGTTCCACTCCTGGCCAATTATGCATTCCATACACTTCGTCGATTTTGAAATTTTCCATCAGTCCATCTTTACACATTTCAAGACCACCACCGCCTCCCTCTTCAGCCGGTTGAAAAATCACAACTGCTTGACCATCAAAATTTCTGGTCTCGCATAGATATTTTGCTGCACCAAGCAGCATACTTGTATGCCCATCATGACCACATGCATGCATGGCGCCTGGTATTTTTGATTTATAATCTAATCCAGTCTCTTCGTTTATTGGCAAAGCATCCATATCTGCACGCAAACCAATGACCTTACCAGATCGATTTGTCTGACCATTTATAACACCAACGACACCTGTCTTACCTATGCCATCGATTACCTGATCACAGCCAAATTCAATAAGCTTATCTTTTACTAAAGCCGAAGTACGAAGTGTTTCAAACAAAATTTCAGGGTGTTGATGAATATCATGCCGCCACTCAGAAATTTCTTTTTGAAGTTCAGCAAATCTATTTTTTACAGGCATTATAACTCCATAAATTTGGTAATTAGATTCTGGATTAAGAGATAAAATATAAGAAAATTTTTATATTCTCCAAGTTTAAGCTCAATTATAAAAAAAGTACAATAACACTTATGATAGAAATGAATACAACCTTAAATTTTCAATTCATGTATTAGACAGGGATATAATTTCTTATTTGATTAGATAACAAGAATAATGTGCTTCTAAGATTGAAGTTAAATAACATTTAAGCTCTTGAAAATTTTCTATTTTTTTACCACTTGCGCTCAGTAAGTGATGGATTTGTTATGTTTGAAACTTTAGGAATTGAAAATCTAAACTCATCGTCTGCGAGTTTTTATTTTGCACTGGTGCTTGGTGGATTGTTTGGTTATTCCGCTGAAAAAATTAAATTCTGTTTTCGGCGAGCACTGATCAACGATGATAGAAGTCAAGCCTTATTTGCCTGGCTTTTTGCGCTGGCCATTGCGACTTTAGGTACTCAAGCTGTTATATACAAGGGGTGGGTTTCTTTTGAAAACCATAGATTTTATTCCTCCGAAATTCCTTACTTAGCGATTGCAACTGGCGGTTTTTTATTTGGTATTGGAATGATCTTTACGCGTGGATGTATTTCTAGAATGACGGTCCTTGCAGGCACTGGAAACATTAGAGCGTTATTTGTCATTTTAATTTTCGCCGTAACGGCACATTCAACAATGAAAGGGCCATTGAGTTACCCTCGATTGATGCTATCTGAACCGACGCTTTATTTAGGGGAGTTTGCAGGTTTGGCTAACAACTCAATTTTGCAAACCGTGTCTATATGTATTATGGCAATAATATCATTACTCATAATAACTCGTGCTCGCCTTAATTTAAGAATATATGTTTTTTCTTTTATCATTGGTAACTTAGCAGTATTAGGTTGGCTCGGCACGGGTTACATACTATACGACGAATTTGAACCAATTGAGCTTGAAAGTTTATCGTTTACACGACCAGCAACGGACACATTATTTTGGTCTTTAGCCTCCACATCAGTATCCGCTAAATTTGGAGCCGGTCTAATATCTGGAGTGATTTTAAGCGCGTTTTTATCAAGTCTCCAATCAAAACGATTTGAAATTAAAAGTTTTGAGACCCCAATACAAACTATCCAGTACATAACCGGTGCTATGCTGATGGGGTTTGGAGGCGTTTTAGCTGGGGGTTGCACTATGGGAGCTGGAATTTCAGGTATCTCGACTCTTTCAGTTTCCGCATTTTTTGCAATTATTTTTATCGGATTAGGGGCTAAATTAGCCAATAGACGGCTGAGATTAATCAGAAAGCTTATTTTTTTAGAACGGGCCTAGCAAAAAACCTGAATTTCAATGGTATTTATTATTCAAATTCACAAAAAGTAGATCGGAACTTCCCGGCTTATAATAAAAAGAGCCGGGAAATTTTAAGCTTAATTGATCAGCGTCAATAATTTATTCAAGCTTTCTTTCGCATCACCATAAAACATCCTCGTATTTTCTTTAAAAAATAGAGGGTTTTCAATTCCAGAATAACCTGTTCCCTGACCACGTTTCGAAACAAAAACTTGTTTAGATTTCCAACATTCAAGGACTGGCATACCAGCTATCGGGCTGTTTGGATCATCCTGAGCCGCTGGATTAACAATATCATTTGATCCAATGACAATAGCCACATCAGTTGATGGAAAATCTTCATTAATTTCGTCCATTTCCAAAACAATATCGTATGGGACTTTAGCTTCAGCCAACAAAACATTCATATGGCCTGGTAGTCGACCAGCTACAGGGTGTATGGCAAATCGTACTTCCTTACCCTGAGCGCGAAGCCTCTTGGTCAATTCGGAAACTGCTTGTTGAGCCTGCGCTACGGCCATTCCATAACCTGGAATAATGATAACGCTGTCTGCATCATTTAGTGCGGCTGCAACACCATCTGCATCAATGGCAATCTGTTCACCTTCGACTTCCATGGCAGGCCCAGTGGTACCACCAAAGCCACCCAAAATAACGGATATGAAAGATCTGTTCATAGCCTTGCACATTATATAGCTTAAAATAGCACCAGAAGATCCAACTAATGCCCCGACAACAATCAAAAGGTCATTTCCTAGGCTGAACCCAATAGCAGCAGCAGCCCAGCCTGAATAGCTGTTTAGCATTGAAACAACCACGGGCATATCAGCACCACCAATTCCCATTATGAGATGGAAGCCAATAAAAAACGCCATAAGTGTCATCAAAATAACTGGGAATAAGCTACCAGACTGCAAGTACCAAATCAGGCATAAAAACGAAATGATTGCTGCCCCTGCGTTCAAAGCATGACCACCTGGCAGTTTTGTCGCTGCAGAGGTCACCTTTCCCGATAACTTTCCGTAAGCAATAACTGAACCAGTAAACGTTATGGCGCCGATAAATACACCTAAAAATAACTCCACGCGAAGGATACTTAATTCAATAGCCGACTTTTTTGCTATTAGAGCTGCAAATCCGGTAAGCTCTTTTGCCGTTCCTGCTTCTTTAGCTAAAGCGACGTTACCCATTTCAAAGTCTGCAATAAATCCTACGAAAACAGCAGCAAGCCCTACCAAAGCATGCATCCCAGCAACGAGCTCAGGCATTTGGGTCATTTCTACCCTTGACGCAAGCATGTAGCCAATGACACCCCCACCAGCAATAAGTACAATCGAGAAAAACCAAAGACCTGATCCTGGCCCGATTAATGTTGCAAAAACTGCAAGGGCCATACCCACTATACCATACCAGACAGCACGCTTTGCACTTTCCTGTCCAGATAGCCCACCTAGAGAGAGAATAAAAAGAATAGCTGCAACGACGTAAGCAGCAGTTGTGAAACCTAAATCCATCGTCTTATCCTTCTTTTAAGACTTCTGAAACATGGCAAGCATGCGTCTCGTCACTAAAAAACCACCAAAAATATTAATACCAGCCATAAAAACAGACAATGCGGCTAAAATTATAACCAGAAAAGATCCTGACCCAATTTGCATCAAAGCTCCGAGGATTATGATGGAAGAAATTGCGTTTGTTACCGCCATCAAAGGGGTATGCAGGGAATGGCTAACATTCCAAATGACCTGAAAGCCAACAAAAACCGATAAAACAAAAACAATAAAGTGTTGCATAAAACTAGCAGGAGCAATCAAGCCAAGACCTAATGTAATTACGGCACCCGTGGCTAACAAGGTTACTTGTTGTTTTGTTTGTGCCTTGAAAGCTTCAGCTTCTTGTACTCGAACCTCTTCCGGCGACAATTCCTTCGGCTTTTCTTGGGATTTAGCAGCGATAGCTTGCACTTTTGGAGGCGGAGGCGGAAAAGTTATTTCTTTGTTGAAAGTTACTGTAGCCCCTCTGATAACATCATCTTCCATATTGTGCACAACCTTACCATCCTTCTCTGGGGTCAAGTCTGTCATCATATGTCTGATATTTGTCGCGTATAAAGATGATGCCTGAGCCGCCATTCGACTAGCAAAATCGGTATATCCAACAATTGTAACACCATTTTCAGTTATTATTTTTTCATCTCTGACAGTGCCCTCGACGTTACCGCCAGCAGGTGCTGCTAAGTCAACAATGACTGAGCCCGGCTTCATGGCCTTCACCATATAGTCCAGCCAAAGCTTGGGAGCCTCTCTATTTGGTATTAAAGCAGTTGTAATCACAATATCCATCTCTGGGGCAAGCTCTCGAAACTTAGAAAGTTGTGCTTCTCTAAATTCAGGGCTTGAAACTGCAGCGTAGCCACCTGTTTCAGCACCATCCTTTTGCTCTTCTTTAAAATCTAAATAAACAAATTCAGCGCCCATAGACTCCACTTGCTCTGCAACTTCAGGTCGTACATCAAAGGCGTATGTTATCGCGCCAAGAGACGTTGAGGTCCCAATTGCAGCTAAACCAGCAACACCGGCACCTACAATCAAAACTTTTGCAGGCGGAACTTTACCAGCTGCGGTCACTTGACCAGTAAAAAAGCGTCCAAAATTATTTCCAGCCTCTATAACTGCCCTGTACCCTGCAATATTGGCCATCGAAGATAAAGCGTCCATTTTTTGAGCCCGGCTTATTCGTGGAACCATTTCCATGGCAATAACACTGGTGCCTTTTTTTGCTGCTGCTTGCATCCCCTTTTCATTTCCAGCGGGATTGAAGAAGGAAATTAGCGTATGATCTGATTTTAAACGCTTCAGTTCGTTTTCATCTGGTTCACGTACCTTTGCAATTATGTCAGCGTCTTTCCATAAAGCAGCAGCTGTTTTTTTAATCTCTACGCCAGCCTCTGCATAAGCTTTGTCTGAAAAACCAGCTAACATACCTGCCCCAGTCTCAATGGCGCAATCATAACCAAGTTTTTGCAATTGAAGGGCGCTTTCTGGCGTCATCGCGACGCGCGCCTCACCTTCAAAAATCTCTTTTGGGGTACCTATCTTCAAAGTTGTCATCCTTTTATTTCAAAATGTATTACAGCCGCTTTAGGTATCTAATTAAGACTCGAAACAATCTAACATTACTGAGGCGTCGCCTTACGCCATTGATAAATTGGAAGCAAGTCTATTTCTCTATCAACAAGCGGCATCTCTCCCTACAATGTCACCCTGAATACTTCATAACTGGTTCAGCAGATTATATTTTCAACCTAATAAAAAAAGTTTTCTAGGCTTTAGATTGTTCCACAGAATATTACTCAAATTCCATTTCTTCAAAAACCCGACCAGCGTTTCTTTTGGCAAGTTCGTCAAAAGTATCTAGTAAGCGCCACCGCTGCTGGTCCACGTAGAATGCCTCAGCCAAATCACCACCATTTTCTAGCAACTCAGATATTTTTTTCCTAAGATCAATAAGATAGTCCCGAGTAAATCTCGTAACTTGCGCCATATTAGTTGGATGTCCATGACCAGGGATTACATAAAGTGCATTTAAAGGGGCAAATTTTTCGTCCCATGTTTCTAACCAACATTTGGTACAAGTATTTTCAAAAATTGGTAACATGCGTTCATGAAAAGCCATATCGCCAGCAATCATTAAAGATAATTCTGGCAACCAAACCTGGGTATCACCTGGCCCATGTGCAGGGCCTAAGTGAAGAACATGAAACTCCAACCCTCCCAGTGTAAAAATAAATTTTTCCGAAAAGCTTTTGTTTGGAACCACGACTTCCGTTCCAACCGCTCTATCTTTATTGTAGGATTTCATCCTTTGCAGAATTGAATGACTATTTTCTTCGATTTCAAAAATTGCATCTTCATGAGCTAAAATATCAATTCCCTTTTGAGACCAATACTTATTGCCCAAAATCGCATGACCTTGCCCATTTTCATTAATAACTAATTTAATTGGTTTATCAGTTATCTTCATTATTTCACTATGAAGTGCCTCAGCAAGTCTCACTGAAGCTCCAGAGTTTATCACAACAACACCTTCATTCGTTACTACGAAAGATAGATTATTGTTATGTCCAGCATTTTCATAAGTTGGAGGGGCTGTTGCCCCTATTGCTGTAAAAACATTTGGAATTACCTCAACTGGCTTGTTGTACAGTTCCGATTGTGGGTACTTGTCATCTATATCTTCACTGGCTAGTAGCAAAGAATTTAATCCAAAAAGGAAAAGTATTAAATTTGAGAAAATTTTCATTTGCTTTCCATAAAATTTAAATTCCTATCAGTGCAATCCATCTTAGATCGATTTGACTTATAACATTTAACTATTGCTACCCTCATTTTTTCAATTAGTTTCACACAACAGTGAGGGTTTCAATGATAACAGATAAACACGTACTAATAACGGGAGGCGGAACCGGTATAGGTCGTGCAATTGCAGAATTATTTGCAAAAAAAGGTGCAAAGGTAACAATTACAGGTCGCAGATCTAAAATACTTCAAGAAGTAGCTATGACGAGCACAAATATCTCTGCTTTAAAAATGGATGTTTCTGACGAGAAAGAAGTCTCAGATATTGTTGCTGAAGCAGTATCCAAATTTGGACCTATCCAAATTTGTATTGCAAATGCGGGAATTGCTGAAGGAAGAAAACTGCAAAATACTGATTTAGATTTTTGGAGAAAAATCATAAGTACAAACCTAGACGGTACGTTCTTAACGATACGAGAAGCGATGAAGTCAATGCTCGAGACCGATTGGGGCCGAGTAATTGCGATCTCCTCAATAGCAGGGATCAAAGGGTTAAAAGGGGCAGGCGCATATAGTGCTTCAAAACATGGTGTGCTAGGGTTGATTAAGACATATAGTGAAGAATATATTGGCGGGCCCATAACATTTAACGCTATTTGTCCAGGCTACGTAAACACTCCAATTATTGACAACAACATAAAAGCAATGATGTCCAAAGGCATTAGTGAAAACGATGCACAAAAATTGATGGTTAATTCAAATCCACATAAAAAATTAATCGAAGCCGACGAAATTGCCCAGACAGCTCTATGGCTCTGTAGCCAAGCGGCTAAAAGTATAAACGGCCAAGCAATTGAAATCTCCGGTGGAAAAGTATGAGTGACTTCGTTGAAACGAAATCAAAATTTTTCTTGCCTAAAGGACTAATTTACTTAGATGGGAACTCTCTTGGCCCCCTGCCCATATCAGCCCAAAAGCGTGTTGAACACACTCTTAATAATGAGTGGGGCGAAATGATTGTAACTGGATGGAATAAAGCCGGCTGGATGGAACAGCCAAATAAGGTTGGAAATAGGATTGCCAGACTAGTAGGAGCAGCCGAAAATACAATCACAGTCGGCGATACCTTGACCATTAAAGTTTTTCAGGCTTTGGCAAGTGCAGTTAAGCATCAAAGAAATAGAAAAATTCTACTTACTGACTCTAGCAACTTTCCTTCAGATATTTATGCTGCACAAGGATTGGTAAATATGATGGGGCCTGACTACGCATTAAATATTGTGCCTACAGATAAATTAATTGAAAATATCAATGAAAATGTTGCCGCTATTTTTTTTACGGAAGTCGATTACAAAACAGGCCGCCGCTATGAAACTCAAAATATCCTAACGGCCGCAAAGAAAAGTGGAGCTCTTGTAATCTTGGATTTAGCACATTCAGCGGGCGCTATTGATACAAACTTGACTGAACTAGATGTAGATCTCGCTGTTGGATGTACTTACAAATATTTAAATGGTGGCCCTGGATCTCCTGCCTTTACTTACGTAAATCCTAAATTGATAAATTCTTTAGATCCGTGCCTTTCAGGATGGCTAGGCCATGAAAAGCCTTTTGACTTTTCGTTACAATACAATCCAGCAGTGGGGATTGACCGTATGAGAATAGGAACACCTCCAGTTATTGGTCTTGCTGCTTTAGAAGCATCACTAGATATTTGGGATAAAGTAAATATATCCGATGTCAGAAGGGCTTCTATTGATCTCACTGAGCAATTCATAAAGGGCGTAGAAAGATATTGCCCCATGTTGAGCTTGATCACGCCTCGAAACCCAAAAAACCGCGGCAGCCAAGTATCATTTTCTTTTCAAAATGGATATGCTGCGATGCAGGCTTGTATTGAGCACGGGCTAGTCGGAGACTTTAGGGCTCCAGATGTCATGCGGTTTGGATTTACACCTTTATTCATCGATGCTGACGATGTAGAGCGGGCAATAGCGATCTTAGCTCGAATAATGTCGCGCGAATTATGGCAAGATCCTAAATTCCAAAAAAGGAAAAAAGTGACTTAATTAAATTCAACGCGATTGATGAAATTCTTTAGTGGCTTTTCCAAAAGCCTCAAAGAGTGGTCTGGATACTTCATCCTGCGACGCGCGATATTCCGGATGCCATTGAACAGACAAAGTGAAACCTGGCGCATCCGCAATGTAAAGTGCTTCTGGCGTACCATCATGAGCATATCCATCTATAATTACCCTTTCACCCGGTTTCATTATTCCCTGACCATGTAATGTATTTGTTAAAACTTTATTTTTTCCAAATAATTTCTTGAAAGGTCCTGTCTCGGAAACTGTCACTTCGTGCCTTAAAGCAAATTTTTCTTCCAAAGTTCCTTCAGGAGGCATTCTATGATTATCTCTATCCGGTATATCCCTTATTTCTGGATGCAGTTCACTACCAAAAGCAACTGCCACCTCTTGAAACCCACGGCAAATTCCAAAGATAGGCTGTCCTAATTTTACACAAGATCTTATGAGTGATAAACTTACAGCATCACGTGCTCTGTCAAATTCCCCATGAGCTTCTGTTGCCTGAATTCCATATTCTGATGGATGAACATTTGGCCGACCACCGGTGAATAAAAAACCATCACAGATCCTCATAAGCTCATCTACTTTCACAAAATTTGGATCGCCTGGTATGATTAGAGGAGTAGCATCGCAGAGATCAACGATTGCCTCACAATTCATTGTTCCAGCAGCATGTGCAGGATACTGATCATTAATCAGGTAATAATTTCCCATTATACCAATAACTGGACGTGACATCACCAGAGCCCCCTATGATGATAGATATACACATTTGAAGTTGTCCGTAAACGGAGCACTACTTTTATTTTAGAAAAATAATCATCTAATAAAAGAAAGCGACAAAAAATTAGGCGACTGAAATAATATCGCTTAAACTTTATTTTTAATTTCTAATCGCCGTTTATGAAGAATAGGCTCTGTGTAACCTGAAGGCTGAGCTTCGCCATCGAAAATTAAATCATAGGCTGCTAGGAAGGCCTCAGTATTAAAATCAGGAGACATGGCTCTGTAATTTTCATCATCGGCGTTTTGCGCATCAACAACAGCAGCCATTTTTTTCAAAGACCTCAAAACCTGATCGTGTTTTACGTAATTGTGACAAAGCCAGTTACTTAAACTTTGAGAAGATATTCTACAAGTTGCTCTGTCCTCCATTAACTGAATATTATCAATATCTGGAACTTTTGAACATCCGATACCTTGATCTACCCAGCGAACAACATACCCCAAAATCCCTTGACAGTTGTTATCAATTTCTCGTTCTTTTTCACTTTCAGTTAGTGCATCGCTTGATTGAAGTGGAACCTGCAATAAATCGTCCAAACAACTTCTAGAGCCAAGGGCTTTAATTTCTTGTTGGCGTTTTTGAACGTTGATTTTGTGATAATGCGTTGCGTGCAAAGTTGCAGCAGTTGGTGAGGGAACCCAGGCACAATTTGCGCCTGCCATTGGGTGCTGTATTTTTTGTTCAAGCATATCTGACATTTGATCGGGCATAGCCCACATACCCTTACCTATTTGAGCTTTTCCTTGCAATCCACACTCTAGGCCTATATCGACATTTCCATTCTCATAGGCTTCGATCCATTTAGAGGTTTTCATTTCACTTTTACAAAGCATCACCCCAGCTTTCATGCTTGTGTGAATTTCATCGCCAGTTCGATCTAAAAACCCCGTATTAATGAAGGCGACCCGTGATTTAGCAGCACGAATACACTCAAAAAGGTTTACAGAAGTCCGCCTTTCCTCATCCATTATCCCTATTTTTACAGTATTTAAGGGCAGACCAAGTATTTCCTCCACAAGACTAAAGGTTCTGCACGCAAATTCCACTTCCTCTGGCCCATGCATTTTGGGCTTCACTACATAAATTGAACCACAGGAGGAATTTCCTCCCTCACGACTCACATCATGCAATGCAATTGTAACCGTACACAGCGCATCAAGAAGCCCCTCAAATACCTCTTCGTCATTTTGGTCAAGGACTGTCGGTGTAGTCATTAAATGGCCAACATTTCTTACCAACATCAAACTCTTTCCTTTGACAGTGCTCACTTCGCCACTTGGAGTTTTATAAGAGAAGTCTTCGTTCAAGGTCCTTATAAACGTTTTACCTTTTTTTGTTACTTTTTCAGAAAGGTCACCCTTCATCAAACCGAGCCAGTTTCTATAAGCAACAATCTTATCAGACGCATCAACTGCAGCGATACTGTCTTCACAGTCCATTATCGTAGAAATCGCGGACTCAAGTATAATATCCGATATTCCGGCCAAGTCAGACGACCCGACCTCACTGATTGGGTCAATTTCTAACCGTACGTGCAAAT
>Ga0181579_10003525_pt1 | contig 12352 bp, 9 predicted proteins | sample 071ome_24_FD_132996 | JGI IMG/M metagenome (GOLD analysis project Ga0181579, IMG submission 132996) | Coastal salt marsh microbial communities from the Groves Creek Marsh, Skidaway Island, Georgia - 071402CT metaG (megahit assembly) | ecosystem: Environmental > Aquatic > Marine > Intertidal zone... | reverse complement strand
CTTTTCCTTTTCTGCCTGCTCACTGCGCTTCTATTTACTGGCAACGCTCTCTGGGCAGCCAGCCCCGAAGAAAAGCTGAAGGAGCTGGGCATTGAGCTACCGATTCCAGCGAAATCGATCGCTAACTACGTGGGAGCCACTCGAATGGGCAACGTCATCTTTCTATCAGGGCATATCCCCAGAAAAGCGGATGGCTCGCTGGTAGCGGGTAAAGTCGGTTCTGATCTATCAATAGAAAATGGATACGACGCAGCTCGGCTCTGCGGGATCGGTCTGCTAGCTACATTGAAAGCAGAAATTGGGGACCTTTCCAAAGTGAGGCGAGTAATCAAAGTTTTCGGCATGGTCAACGCCACCGATTCCTTCACCGGGCACTCCCAAGTCATCAATGGCTGTTCCGACCTGCTCGTGGAAGTTTTCGGCGAAAAGGGTCGGCACGCCCGGGCCGCTAGCGGCTTTAGCTCGCTACCCCTCGGCTCCGCCGTCGAGGTTGAAATGATCGTCCACGTCGATCCGCAATAAGCAGATTGCCAATTCTTCAGCAAAGGTAGTGTCCAATCTCCGATTGGCTACCATTTAGGATGATAGATTGTGGCCGCTCGGAGATCGGCCGCTACCTCGAAAAACCGCCTCGATAGGCGTCGATACAGCTATCCGACTACGATTTTAGCAACTGCTTCGGCGACACGGTCGCAGTCCTGCTCGCTATTGAAGATGTGCGTCGATACCCGCACCGCATTGAGGCCAACTTCTGTCACACGGCGACAACGAAGGGCAAATTCCCGCGACATTCTGTTGTTAAGTTCGTCGAAATCCATGCGGTCACTCCGAAATGTTGTAATAGCGCGTCGCATAGAAGCATCCTTGGGCGTAATGACGGTTATGCTGTCTATCTCCTCTAACTGCTCTCGCAACCTGCTGGCCAAAGCCATAGATCGGCTATCAATGCGGTCCTTGCCGATCGATTCTTGGAACTCCATCGCCGCCCCTAGGCCGGCTATCAGCTCGGAGTTGCGAGTTCCGTACTCGAATCTTAGAGCCGTCGGACGCAACTTGAACCGGTCGGGCAGTTCGAATTCGGATTCGGAGTAGGCTCCCACGTGCCAAGAGACCACAGACTCGATCCTATCCTGACGCACGAGCAACAGCCCAGTTCCTCTCGGCCCGCCCAGCCACTTGTGGCCGCTCGTCGCGTAGGAATGGCATTTCATATTGGCAAAATCGATCGGTATCATGCCAGCGCTTTGCGCCCCATCGACATGAAACCAGATTCCTTTTTCCTCGGCTAGCTTTCCAATCGCCTCGATATCGAAAAGGATCCCAGTCGGGGCCGTAATATGGCTCACCTGGATAGCCTTGGTTCGGTCCGTAATTAAATCATTGATACGATTTAAGGTGTTCTCCATCGAATTCGGGTCCGGATCGAATACTTTAACCCTGATTCCATCCATATTCTGCCTATTGAGCCAAGGAAAGGATCCGCCTGGGTGGGCATGGGATTCGAAAATCACTTCATCCCCCGCCTGCATAGGAATTCCAGAAGCGATGATCGAATTCGATTCCGTCGCATTGCGAGTGAAACAAACTTCATCTTCGCTTGAACCGAAAAACCGGGCCGCCACTTTCCTAGTTTCGCCTAGAATGGAATGGCCTGTTTCCGAAACAGCTTGTAGTTCCCTCATTTTGGAAACGACCTTATCCTGGACTACCTTTGGAGCTGGACCTAGCCCTCCGCAATTGAGGTAAGTACGGTTTTCTTTCAAGGTAAACTGGTCCTGCACCGCTCGCCAGAAACCTTGGGGCCGACTCGCATCGAAGGCAGGCAACGCCTCCGCGGAATCCTCCCTTCCCCTGCACGATACGGTGAGTGCCGCGGGCGCTGCCAATCCGAGAACACCAACGAAAGCTTTTCTATTCATCATACCTGACGACTGTATTCCAACGACCGTTTGCTTGGCAACCGCATTAGAACCCCAGAAAGCGGCGATAATAGAGGCTGGCTACGAAGACAGCCCAACGATTTTGTCCCGCCCTCCAATCGGATGACAGAATTTTCCCTCGAATGCGTCGTAATCGCTCACGGCCCGTGTCGGCGGTTCGATCGCCCACGGAGCTCCTGCATCCTTGAGCGAGGTTCCCTCGTTGTGAGCTTTCAGCGCGAAATACTCCAGATTGTCTATCGCCTCGAAAATTTCGCCATTCTCGCTAACCATCTCTACCCGAAACTGGGAGGGAATATCTTCAATCGGACAGATATCGTGAATCGCATTGGCCCATTTGCACACCCCCTTAGCTAGCTCCGTGGAGCAATTGGGCACCGAATCCCCACATAGGCGATCGACAATCGCATCGAACATGCGCTCACGGACCTTGATGGGATTGGGAGAAACGATATCCTCGGTCCCATGTTCCGTTTCAAGGGAATGAGCTCCACTGTACCGCCAAAGAAATCTCCCTTTTTCTCCCGTCACTCGAATTTCTGGATCAATATTGTGCAGAGAGCCATGAGACACCATGACCGCCGCTTCAACGCCGCTTTCCGTTGTCGCCACTGTGCGCACCGTATCGTAGGATTCAATACTTTTTACACGGTATACCTCAGCGCTTACCCGCTCCAGCTTCGCTCTGGAATCCATGGTGTCGCCAAGCCAGAACAGAATTAGATTAACCAAATGGGAAAGGCCGTTGTGAAAAGGTGAATCTAGTATCCAGGATCCTCTTACGCTAAGTTGACCTGCCCATTCGTTGCGTTCATAGTAGTCTTGAGAACGGGGCCATAGGCCAAGGCAATCCACTCGCTGAATCTTGCCAATCGCCCCCTCGAGCAAACGCTTCTTTATCTTCCACGTATCCTCGACATAGGTGTGCTGAAAACCTACCGACGCGACTATGCTCGCTTCCCGTTCCGCCTTCTGAATCGCATCGACCTCTTGCAAAACGGGGGCCAACGGTTTCTCGACAAGCGTCTGCAACCCACGTTTTAGGCAGTCGATCGCAATCCTCGAATGGCTGCCAATCCCCGTAGGTATACAAACCCAGTCGAGCGAGCGCGCCTCTTTTTCAAGCATCTTTCGATAGTCCGAGTGAATCGGTACACCCAAACTCTGAAACACCCTGACCTGCTCTTTGGCCTCATCCGGATTGATAATCGTGACTGCCCCCCATCTGACACGCCCCTGCCTGACAAGCTCCGATAAACACTTGTAATAGTCGTATCCGTAGCCAGTCACCCCTATCAGTCCCACCTTGAGAGAGGGATTGGATCTTATCGGAGTGAGTTCAGCGTACTTCGAGGCCATACAATGGTTTACAGAAAGACTGAAACGATTTGCTTACGAATGAGCTGAATCTTTAGATCCAGCCGGCCGATCGTAATGAAATGCCAGCCCTTGACTAGCCAGAATCATAGGCTTCGGAGCCCAGCGGTCATCAAAAAGCTGTTTTTCCGGTAAACTTGCCCGTAAAATCCCCGTTTTCGAGCATCTAAAGGCGCAATATGCAGAGATACGGCTAGGCCGGACTAAAGTCCTTTTTGTGCATCAACTCTGTTCTTTCCAAGACATCTGACGAGTAGCCATCCACCTTCGAAGCCTCAATACCGTCCATCAGTTCATGCAAACTCCTGGCGCCCGAGAGAGCTAGCGACACGCCCGGCTGATCCAAGGTCCACCGGTACGCAGCCTGAGGGAGGGACGCGATTCCACCCGTTATCAGACTGGCTGACAAAGCCGACGCATAACCCACGCGTTCAGCAATCTCCTCTCGCGAATACCGAGAATTTAAACTGCCCTCAGGAAAAACAGTGTCCTTGCGGATTTGGCCACTGAGAAACCCGTTGGCCATGCACTCCCGGGCCACCACCCCGCAACCAAGCTTTGCTGCCGACGCGATCAATGGACGCACCTCGCGATTGAAAGGGCTCAACACGACCTGGACCGCGTCGATCTTTCGCTCCGACATCCATTTCTCCGCTAGGGCCCTGGTGTCGTCATACATGGAAACCGAGTGGCCAATAAAGCGGATCTTGCCGGCTTGCTTGAGATCCGCCAGCCCTTGCCAAACGTCATCGTTGATTTCTGCCGCTTCAAAGGGCGAGTGAAAAAAGAATAGATCGATCCAATCGCGGCCCAAGCGACTCAAGCTTTCATCGCATGATCGTCGCGCTTCCTCAGCATTGAATCGCGGCGGCATAACCTGGTGAGCTGTTCGCCCGAATTTGGTAGAGATAATGGCCTGGTCCTTTCGGTCTCCCAAGCCTTGTCCGAGCGCTCGCTCCGCTACGCCATCTTCATTCTTATTTCCGTAAAGGGGCGCCGTATCGAAGAAATTTATGCCCGTATCGAGGGCTTGGCCAATCAGAGCACGAGCATCGGAACGTTCGACTTCTCCATAGACGCCACTTCCAAGAGCCCAAGTGCCCAGTCCAATCTCAGAGCATTCTAGTCCAGTTTTTCCCAAAGCTCTCCGTTTCATACTTCGCTACCTCTCTCGTTGCGAATTTCATCGATTTTGGTGACTGCCGCATCCACGGCTACCTTCAATTGTCTAAGACCTCGTTCCTTCGAAGCGTCTCTGGGATCTTCGCCCATTACACCATCGCCATCAAGCGTCAGCGGCCGGTCAGGCAGGGACGCCAGATCGACATTCGACGGATCGAATAGGAGTTGAAAGGAGGTCTCTGTCGCCCCTGCATGATCTCCCCTGTAAGCGTTTCCCATAAGCTCGTTGTCCGCCCAAACCAGAAAATCTATATCTGGATACGCTTGCTTAGCTTTACCGGCTCCTACTTTCAAAGCTTCGATATGCTCCGGAGGATAGTGTCCCGTGAGTAGTATGACTATTTTGAATCCCTCATCCGCCAACTGGCTGCAAAAGGCCGCAGCCACTTCAGCCACGAGCTCACCCGAAAAATCGACGGAATGAGGAAAGCCCTTGAACGGCTTGATCGTGTTCACTCCCATCGGAATCGCCGGAAGCACCACACCTCCCACTCGCTGAGCAATTGCTGAACAAATGCCTTCCGCTTTGATCGAGTCGAGTCCGATCGGAGCATGCTGACAATGCCACTCCAAGGCCCCCCAAGGAAGGAACGCAATCTCGCTCCTAGCTCGAATCGAATTTATCTGTTCTGGGCGGAGTTCTGAATACCAGCCCCAAGCTGCTGGCTTCGAATCGTTCCCGTCTTCTGCTAGGCCCATGGACGAAGGCTGCGACTCGAAATCTAGCGTTTCAAGAGTCTCGGGCAGATTACCGTAAAAACCGCCTGACTTCTAATACCATTTTCAAAAAGGAACGAGCAAATGGCAGGGAAGATTCCGCAGCATAGCATTCGAATCAGGTTGAAGAACGCGCCGGGGCGTCGCGTTCCTTCCTCGAAGATAATCCAAAAAGGTGGGCTCGACCCTGGTTCGGCGTGGCTCACTACCCAGAGCATGACGAAGGGCCAAGCGAGATCAAGTTGACGCCTATGCTGGCTTGCAATTCAACCTCACTATAAGAGGGTTACGGAAAGCGGCTGACCAAGGATCAGTCTTCGTACCGCAATTGCGATACTACGCCCGAAACGCAGTCAGCCCTACTACCATCGCTTACTCGATTCCCGCTAGCTTCAGGAGCTTGTTCGCCGTAATACGTTCTTCTTTAGAGAGGCTGTGGGGCGTTTTTTCGCCGTAGGTCTTTTCCAACTCTTGGAAATGCTTTCGCGTGGCTTCAACGAAAGCGTCAACAGGTTCATCGATCTTGAAGAGCTCCATTATCACCGGCAGCCATCGGTGGCCGTAGCGCACGTGCTGCTGCTCGTCATTACGATCGAATGCCAGGAGCGTATCCGCCTCGAAATCGCTCAGTTCACGAACTCGATCCATGATGTGAGCCTTCGTTCCAAAGCTACCCGCCTCGAACTCCATGGTCATCATGGCATAGCGCTCGGGCGGGGTCATCTGAATCAGCACATTGTAGAGACTCAACGAATGCTCGAGCGTCGTCAGGTCGACGCCCAGTTCAGGCAGTTGGCGGAATCCAAAAGCGCTATGGCGAGACTCGTCCCACAAGTGCCTGGCCAAATCGTAGTGGAGATCGAATGGGGCTTCCGGAGTTTCGTAGAACACGGTTGATAGGTAATCGACGGCGTCGAGCTCCATCATCAGCCAAACGTAAATCATTAGACGAATGACTCGGGCATCGGTTTTCGGATCTTCCAGCCAATCGCGACAAATGGGGAATTCATCGGGATCGTATCCAAAAACGCTGGAACAGACTGGGTAGTCGCCTCGATTACAGGTATCCGGATGGCGATAAGGCAGATCAGGCCATCGCCAATTGAAATCGTCTGGCAATTCGGTTTTGGGCAGGACTCCGAGCCAACCGCCTTGAGAACTCAAGGCCAGTCGCAATCGCTGAACCCAGGCCGTGTCTTCTGCAGAATTTATGTATGGCTGTATCTCAGCTTGATGCCTCTCTTCGTCTTGGATGAATTCCTCAATCAATTTGCGAGATGGCCAATCAGCTAATGAATGCGTTATGTCCAAGTATTTTCGATACGCGCCTAGAAGCTCTCCTTTAATCACCCTGTAGAACGCGGCTAATCCTTCAATCTCATCGTCAACCCGTATGGATTCTTCAAATATGCGCTTTATCTCCTCACGGGCCGCCTCATTCTTGCCAAAACTGCCCAACTCGTTTCCTCGCTCTCGAATGAACCGAGCATGGCCCGCCGATTCCCAAACGTGCTGGCAAAGCAAATACTTTAATTCGATATCTCCAACTCGATAAATGAAAGTCGTGAGGCAACGCGCAATCTCTCGCTCCACTTCGAAAAGAGCCCGGAGGCCTTTGACCGCGGATCCCACTGCAGCCATTCGACCGGAACCGCGGGTATCCGCTAGTTTGGCTGATGTCGCTTGAGCCATGATAATAGGTACAGTATCGAAAGCGATTTAGCAAATGCGACCACGCTTGCCAGCCGTCGAGTGGCCGGGCGGATTCTCGCCGACCCAACGATCGTCGATCGGCTCACTCGCCCTCTGATAACGACTGTCGCTGGAAACTCGAAATACGTTATCGGACCGATTGTCTACGGCCGCGTGCACCACAAACATGCCGAAGGTAAGAAAATCCCCTGCTTCGAACTCCGATGTCAGCCACCTTCCCCCGAATTTGTCCCGAACCCGAGGCGGGTTGTGAGACAAGGTTCCTGTAAAAGTCCATTTCCCCTCCTCGGCTCGCCGCTTTTGCTCAGGCTTGTTTTCGCAGTACGCGTCCACATCGCGAAACACGTAGTTTTTGAGGAGATCCATACGCCTATGAGACCCTTCCAAAATCATCAATCCACCTAGGTCGAAGGGAATATCTCCGTAAGGCATCCAACAGGTCATATGGTTGTGCGTGCCCCTACCCATGTAAGGAAGATCGGTGTGTGGATTGGTTCCTTTCCCAGGAGGCATCGCCCTGAGCCAAGTGAAATCGTAGTGTTTGACCGACTCCCCATAGAAACCCTTGTAGAAATCGATCAGGCGACCGGAATAGAGCACCTTTCGAACCTGCGGACAGGCAGCGGCGATCTCTGGCATGAACTCCATCGAGGCCCCGGGTCGGCAACGCATATCCATTTCCTGAAAATCTGGATCCAACAAGTTCTTCGAAGCCATGGCCCGAGCGATCTCCGCTCTAGCCGCTAGCACCTCTTCCCTGTCCAGGTAACCTTTCATGAAAAGATAGCCATCCTCTTCCAAGCGGCGTCTCAATTCAACGAAGTCGTCGGCCGCATCTGCTGATTCGCGGAGCGTTCCTATACGGTCCCGATCCATATCGAGAGCATGCTCGTATGAGTAAAACTGAGGCAATGTGGCTGCGGAGCTCATAATCTATGATTAGTTAAAACAATGAAGCCCAATCATAGAGTATCTTGACGGACCTATAAATGGTTGATTTGGGAATTAGCATGTATATTTTGGTAAATCGCTAAAATGAATAAGCCTCGGTACAAAACGTGGATTTCTACCCCTATTACGTCTAAATTAGGGTCGATATTGCACGCTGGCGAACTTCACAACACACCGGGCATCGATCCGTTCAATATGCGTATTTTGGGAGATTACGCGCTGATTCTCATTCTATCGGGCACTGCCTACTACAAGGACGCCGATGGCGTCGAAAACGAGCTCGAACCCGGAGAGGCTATTATCGTTTTTCCTGAGCTGGCCCACGCCTATGGGCCCATCCAAGGAGATGATTGGTCCCACACGTACGCGATTTTCAATGGCCCCCAATTCGAATTGCTCAGGCAAGCGAGCGTCTTGGATCCCGGCCAATCAATTTGGCAACTCGACAGCATAGCTTACTGGAACCAGCGCTTGGAAGAGTGCCTCACCTCCGTTCCCCAGCGATCTCCCACTCAAAGCCTCAAGATCGTAGGCCAATTCAATCAGCTTCTAATCGAAATGATGACTCGAGATTCGGAAGCCAAGATAGATGGTTCCGTCTCGAGAATCGATATGGCGACCTCGATGTTATCGGGACCCGTAGATGGTGTTTGGATCACTCCTGAAGAAGTTGCCCGCCGCGTTGGCCTAAACTACGAGAGCTTTCGCAAGCGTTTTGCTAGCGCCCGGGGAGTCGCGCCCGCCAAATTCCAAAACCAGAAGCGTATCGAGTTCGCCCAATCCGCCATCTACCAGGGGACGCATACATTCCAAGAGCTAGCCGACGAACTCGGATTTTGCGACCCCTTCCACTTTTCCAAGACCTTTAAGCGGCTAACAGGGGAATCGCCCATCGAGTTCAGGCAAAAGGCGACCGGAGGAAAACGGAGGGCCTAACCGCGTATCCAATATATCTGTTCGGTACGGAGGACCGAGCCGGTCCTCCCTACCCTAATCCTAGCTGTTGCGGCATCGTATTTAAATAGGGTCTCAATATCCATTCGCTTTACCGGAAAACGATCTAAGAATCGCTCGCCAAAGGCATCGCAAAACATCATAGGCTGGAAGTCTTCGAAACATGCTGGAAATCGGAATACTAACGGATGAGATCTCTCTCAATCTGGATGAGGCCCTGGCCGAGGGGAAGGCCCTCGGCTTCCGCAAATACGAATTGCGCTGCGTCGACTCCTACGAGCAACGTGTGCCCAACCTTCCAGCGGGAACCGAGGAGCGCCTAAAAGCTGAAATCGATGCAGGCGAATTGGAACTAACTGCCCTCGCCCCTGGCCTGTTCAAACTAACGCTTTCCGATCGGGAAGCGATCGAAACCGAGCTGGCTGATACGCTACCTCGAACCTGCAAGATGGCACAGCGTCTAAACGTTCCCAATATCGTTGTATTCAGTTTTATGAGATCCGGGGAAGGTTTGGAAGCCGAAGCGATCGATGAGCTGAGAAAAGCAGGTCAAATCGTCGCCGACCATGGACTGAAAATGGCCATCGAGAACGAACCCGGATTCTATGCGGATACTGGGGAAAACACTGCCGCCCTTGTCAAGGCTATCGGACTGGAAAACGTGGGCATAAACTGGGATCCCGGAAACGCAGTCAGTTCTGGAGAGGCCGCCTACCCGATCGGCTACAGGGCGGTGCTTCCCTATCTTTTCAACGTGCACGTCAAAGACACTATACCGATTCCCCCCGATAAATGGGAGAACCTGCTGATTGGCGATGGTGGGGTCAACTGGCTAGGGCAAATCCAAGCCCTCAGGAACGATCGGCCCATCGAGCATATCACTTTGGAAACGCATGTTTTCCCCCTGTTGGAGTCGACTCGCGAGGACCTTCGCCGCCTGCGCATACTTTTGGATACGGTCGAACGCCTTGACGAAGTCTATACCTAAGTTCCAAATTCCACCGTGTCCGCTTTCCGAAATCCGCTTCTCTTGTTCATCGGGGCGCTTGCGAGTTTGGTCGCTCAGGTTTCCGCTGAAAGTTGGGTCGATGCCACAATTCCCGCGGGCGTCGAAGGCCAGGCCGTTTCTTTGGTAAAATTCGTAGACCTCGACAACGATCGCCGTCCGGACGCCGTTTTTCTCCCGAAATCCCGACCCGGCATTGTTCCCCGAGTGTACTTGAACAAGCCGATATCTGCCGAGGAGGGAGTCGGTTTTCAATTCCAGATCGCGTCGGCGACGGGGCTTCCTGCCGTGCGAACTGCTGACACCTTGGTTTTCGCGGATCTAAACAACGACGGCATAAAGGACGCGATCCTCAGCCGATACAACGACATCTATCAAGACGACTATACCCCACCCGCTTCAGACCCCAAGCGGTCCGCCTGGATGCCTGGCAACGGCGACGGGTCGTTTGGCGAGGCCCGGATATTTGAAGATGCTCCTCTGTCGACCACGCGAGCGATCGCGATCGGAGACGTCAACCAAGATGGATTGCCAGACTGCCTTTTTGGGAATTGGTACCAGCGGTACTTCACTGGATACGAGGCATTTTCGAACGATCTTCTGATCCAGTATCCAACTACGGATGGAAATCCCGGCTTTGCCCGATGGCCCTTTCCCTTGGAAACGTCGCCTACCGACTTTCACACCGACCTGGGAGGCCGCCCGACCTACGGCGTGGCCCTTCCACGCTTGGATAGCGGATTGCCAATGATGCTGGAATTGAACTACGGCCGACGCTGGAACCGGCTCTACCGGATGGCTCTCCGCGGCCCCATCAAGGAAATCCAGTGGACAGAGAACAAACCGGGTCCTCTAGCGCCACGCGATCCCGACGCCATTAGGGATCACCTTGTCCGGCAGCTTGTTGGAGAAAATATCGCCTCGGCAACAAAGGTGGATGGGGATGCCATTCGCCACGGTCGGCATCCGAAATGGAACCGCGATCAAGCCAACGTCCACCCCCGCTCGCAACGTCCTGACGAAGCACCGTTCCGCTCCAACGGCAACACATTCGATTCCGCAATAGGCGATATCGACAATGATGGGGATTTCGATCTCTTTGTATCCACTATCATCCACGCGTGGGCAGGAGAATCTTCCGATCGTTCTCGGTTTTTAATCAACCAGCTCAGCGAAACGGGCGAGCTTACCTTTGCGACATTCGAACACCTATCGGTAGACCGCATTCCCGATCTTCCTGACCCCGGCGTTCCCCTAACCGAAGAGCACACCTCCTACAATCAAGGCGACATTTATGCGGAGCTTGCCGATCTCAATCACGATGGACGATTGGATCTCGTTCTCTGCTCCTCCGACTATCCAGACCCGCCTCCTCATGACGAGCGGCTTCGCATATACTTTCAACAAGCGGATGGTCGATTTCTCGATGTCACTAGCGACCTTGGGCTTGACCATGTCGGAGCGGGAATGCCCTCGCTAGCGGATGTAGATCTCGATGGAGACCTCGATTTGCTAGTTGGCCAGAGCTTCAATCGACTACCTAAATCACAGCGGATTCAGGCCGCGATCGAAAGCGAGGCCTTGTCAGCGGATTCGATCGATACAAAACCGCCCGAAATTCGGGCCAGGCTTTATCTGAACGAGTCCAGCAACGGTCGCGCATCCATTATTCTCCATCTCCAAGGTGATCCACAACAGGGGGTATCCTCCGAGGCATTCGGAGCGATCGTTCGAGTAACTGCAGACACGGACGGCAATCCTGGTACGCCCGAGGTCGTACAGAGCCGACAATTGCTCGGTCCCGGCGGACACTCCGGAAAGCAAAACGAAGCCATTATCCATGTTGGGCTGGGCGCCGCGACTCGGGCATCAAAAATTGTCATTGCATGGCAGAGCCACCCGGAAACCCATACGATTATCGAAGGTCTTGACGCTGGGCGGTACGCGATCAGCCAAGGCGCAACGACCCCTCAACTGCTTTCGCGATAGAAGGTGGATGTGGGCGTTATTTTGAGCTCGCTCCCGAAATTGTGTATGCTGGTAAACTTAACCAAAATTCTATTGGGTTAAAACGCTCCCGGACGTCGCGTTCCACCTTTGACCCCAAAATCATTAGGTGGAGCTCGATCCCGTGCCTGCGTATTGGCGTCAACTTAAGCCACCTTTGTTGTAGGAGGCTCGCTTGCGAGCGAATCGACCTTGTTCCATTCCAGCGAAACAATCGCTCGCAAGCGAGCTTCCTAAAGTAAGAAACCGGCGTTTTTTAGTTAAGTTGACGCCTATTCGCGACTACGGGAGCGCTCGTTTTTGCCGAACCGGCCCAGGAATCGGATATCCGCTTAACCTAAAAAAGTTCGAATTCAGGCACTCTTTGAGAGCCATCGAGGTATTTATCGTAAACCTAAAAGAGAATCGATACCCTGATACCGTTTTACAACGTTGCCTCGCCGCAGTAACCGCAATCGCTCATCCAGGCCAATGGATGGCCCATCCATTATGAAAATCGCCCAAT
>Ga0181579_10003524_pt1 | contig 12353 bp, 12 predicted proteins | sample 071ome_24_FD_132996 | JGI IMG/M metagenome (GOLD analysis project Ga0181579, IMG submission 132996) | Coastal salt marsh microbial communities from the Groves Creek Marsh, Skidaway Island, Georgia - 071402CT metaG (megahit assembly) | ecosystem: Environmental > Aquatic > Marine > Intertidal... | reverse complement strand
GGTTTAAGCCGTCATAACGCCCTGGCCATCGTCGGGATCGGCGGTCTGGTGCAGGGGGCGGTCGGCACGTCGGGACCCGTCATTACGCCCTATGTCCATTCGTTGAAGCTGACCCAGCCGCAGTTCGTCTATGCGATGTCGGTACTGTTCCAGATTTTCGCTATTACCCAGCTCATCTCCTTCATCATGCTGGGGCTGATCGATCAGGAACGTGCGTGGGAAAGCGCGCTCGCCTGTATTCCGATCGCCATATTCCTGCCGATTGCGGTCTGGCTGTCCAAATTCTTCAGCCAGCGCTCCTTTGAAATCATTGTCATGACGCTGCTCGGCATTATCGAGATCCGGCTGATCATGCGGCTGTTCGAATAAATATATGGAATTCAGCGCTTTACCCGGTGGTGCAGGATGACGGCGGCGGTCCTTGAGTCGTCAATGTCTGGCCAGTATACTCGCGCCCGCGAGGGAGTCCCGTAGCTCCTCGGCCCCTTCCTCTAAAGGAAATCCGTAAGGCCCCTCGAACTTGGTTTGCTTCCGAAGCGGCACGACGCTAACGCGGCCGGAATCGGGAGCGTAAATGGAATTTTGACAGGAGATGGTTCGTTGGCCGATGCATCCGCCACCAACGGTGAAAATATAGATACGATCAACCTTCCGGACGTCGACATGTCCGTCCGTGAGGTTTTCGGGCTTGATACCGACATGGTCGTCAAGGGGTTCAGCGAATGCGTTGAACAGGTCCCGGAGATAGACGAGGCCTACTGCTTCGATCACGACACGACGATGGCTATTCTGGCGGCGTTTTCCCATAACCGTCGTTTGATGGTGCAGGGATATCACGGCACCGGTAAATCGACCCATATCGAACAGGTTGCGGCGCGCCTTAACTGGCCGTGCATCCGCGTCAATCTCGACAGTCACATCAGCCGTATCGACCTGATCGGCAAGGACGCCATCGTTCTCAAGGACGGCAAGCAGGTGACGGAATTCCGCGAAGGCATCATGCCATGGGCGGTGCAGCATCCCGTTGCGCTGGTGTTCGACGAATACGACGCCGGCCGTCCCGACGTGATGTTCGTAATCCAGCGCGTACTGGAATCCGGCGGCAAAATGACCATGCTTGACCAGAACAAGGTCATTCACACTCACGCGTCTTTCCGCTTGTTCGCGACGGCGAACACGGTGGGGCTGGGCGATACAACCGGCCTCTATCACGGCACGCAGCAGATCAACCAGGCGCAGATGGATCGCTGGAACCTGGTGACCACGCTCAACTACCTTCCGCACGAAAAGGAAGTCGAGATCGTCATCGCCAAGGTGCCAGCTTACGACAATCCGGAAGGGCGCGATACGGTGTCGGCCATGGTCCGGGTTGCGGACCTCACCCGCGCCGGCTTCATGGCGGGTGATATCTCAACCGTGATGTCGCCCCGGACCTGCATCACCTGGGCCGAGAACACGCAGATTTTCGGCGATCTGGGGACTGCCTACCGGATGACGTTCCTCAACAAGTGCGACGAACTCGAGCGCTCCACCGTGGCGGAGTACTACCAGCGCTGTTTCGGCGTGGAGTTGCCTGAGTACAAGGCCGTCGCCGCGGCGACAGCCTGATCCGGCTTCGGGTAACAAACGACCATGGCCTCTGACGAAAGCCCCGTCGAAAATTTCCGTCAGGTGACGGCGGCGGCAATGCGCGCCATCTCCGGCAATGAAGAGCTGCAACTGACCTTCGGTTCGGAGGCAAGGCTGGTTGGCGACAATGCGCGCCTGCCCGCGCCGCCGCGCGAAATGAAGGAAGAGGACGTCGGTCATCTTCGCGGTGCGGCCGACGCCATGGCGCTTCGCATGCGGTTCCACGACGAGTCGGTTCACCGTAAATGGGCCCCGGCCGCGCCGGAGGCCCGCGCCGTGTTTGAGGCGCTGGAGCAGGTGCGGGTAGAGACCATCGGCTCGGATGTCTACAAGGGGGTCAAAGGCAACCTCCAGGCCGCTTTCGAGGAGCGTTGCAAACAGGCGGGTTATGACCGCGTGAGCGGGCGGGAAGAAGTATCGATGGCCGACATGATCGGCCTGATGTGCCGCGAACGGTTTCTCGACCAGGATCTGCCCCCATCGGCGCAGAACGCGCTCGGGCATTGGCGGACCTTCCTTGAAACCCGGGTGGGGGCCGATTTTAAGGAACTGCAGCGGAATGTCGGCGATCAGGAGGCCTTCGCCAAATCGCTCGACAAGGTCCTGTTTCATCTCGATCTCCTCGACCTTGAGGATGAAGGCGAGGAAGGCGACGAAGAAATAAGTGAGGAGAACCCGGAGGAGTCCGAAGAAGAAAACGAGGACGAATCCGACGCTTCCGACAGCACCGAGGCGCCGAGCGGCGAAGAGGACACGGAAGAAACCGAAGAGGAAGAGGGCCAGGAGCAGTCCGACGAAGACGCCATGACCGGCGCCGACGACGAGGACATGCCCGATTCGGAACGTCGCCGCCGCACGCAGGGCGATGGCGAAGGGGCAAAGGCGCGCTATGACGCCTATACCACGGATTTCGACGAGACCATCGACGCGCTGGAGCTATGCGAGGTCGAGGAGCTGACGCGGCTTCGCCATCATCTCGACCAGCAGCTTTCCCACCTTCAGGGCATCATCGGCAAGCTCGCTAACCGGCTGCAGCGCCGACTGATGGCCAAACAGTCGCGGTCCTGGGAGTTCGATCTCGAAGAGGGCATGCTGGACGCGGCCCGTCTGTCGCGGGTTGTTACCAACCCGACCCATCCGCTGTCCTACAAGATGGAGTACGAGACAGAGTTCCGCGACACGGTCGTGTCCTTGCTGATCGATAATTCCGGCTCGATGCGCGGCCGTCCCATCGCGGTTGCGGCGATGAGCGCCGATATCCTGGCGCGGACGCTGGAGCGCTGCGGGGTGAAGGTCGAAATCCTCGGATTCACCACACGCGCCTGGAAGGGCGGGCAGTCGCGCGAAAAATGGCTGGCGGACGGCAAGCCGCCGGGACCTGGGCGTCTCAACGATCTGCGTCATATCATATACAAAAGCGCCGATGCGCCTTATCGCCGTGCGCGCAAAAGCCTCGGGCTGATGCTGCGCGAGGGGCTGCTGAAGGAAAATATCGACGGGGAAGCGCTCCTCTGGGCGCATAACCGCCTGATCGGTCGCCCGGAACAGCGCCGTATCCTGATGGTTATCTCGGATGGTGCGCCGGTCGACGATTCAACCCTGTCCGTCAATCCCGGCAACTATCTCGAGAACCACCTGCGCGCGGCCATCGACTGGGTCGAGAACCGGTCTCCGGTCGAACTCATCGCCATCGGCATCGGTCACGACGTCACGCGCTACTATCGCCGCGCGGTCACCATCATGGACGCCGAACAGCTTGGCGGCACGATGATGGACAAGCTGACCGAACTGTTCGAGGACGACGAAATGTCGCCCGCGCCCACGCGCCGGCGGCGGCAGGTCGCCTGACCTATATTTACCTTTATTCCGGGTCTGTCTTCGCGTTCTTCGCGCCTGCGGTTGTTGTCGCAAGCGAAAACAGGGCGAGCAGGCAGAAAATAGCGCCCAGCCAGAAGACCCAGCGGACCTGCCCCTGGTCGACGACCCAGCCGAGCAGTACCGGGACGGCCGCCGCGCCCAGAAAGTGCCCGTTCGACATAAAGCCGAACATTTTCCCGGCATCCCGCTTGTCCGTGACCGCCCTTACCATCATGTCCCGGGCAGGCTTGATCAACCCCAGCAGAACACCAAGCAAGGCATAGGCGCTCATGAGCGCGAACAGGGGAAGGTTGTAAAACCCGATAAGAAACAGGAGCCCGGCACAGAGCAAGAAAGAGACCGCCGCGACCATGTCGTGGCGGTCGGTCTTGTCAGCAAGATAACCGCCAACCAGGACGCCTAGCAGCCCGCCGACGAGAAATGTGGTCAGCGCCGTGCCAGCGACCGGAAGCGCCAGATCGTGAGCAACGTTGAGTCCCGTAACGGTAAAGCTATTGACGCCGACCGTGATCATCGCGGTGATGAAGAAAAACAGGTACAGGATCAGAATGTTTGGCCGGGCCAGCATTTTCAGGTCTTCGATGACGCTGGAGCTCTTGTGAGAAGGCGTTCCCTTTTTCTTTTTCGCACCGACATGGTCCTGAATGATCCCTGACTGGAGAACCAGCGCCAGCGCAGTCAGGACGCCAAACAGGGCGATGGACAGAAGCGCGCCCTTAACGCCCCACTGTGCGGCGATCATCAGGATCAGGAGAGGTGCGATCGCCGATCCTGCGTTGCCCGATGCCGTATGAACGCTGAAGGCTCTGCCGATGCGGCTTTCATCGATGCTCGACATCAGGATCGCATAATCCGCCGGATGGAAGACGCTGTGCCCGAAACCGGCGACGACAGCGAGAACCAGCAGCATCGAGTAGGAATCGGTCATCGCCATGGCGCCGATGGCCAGTGTCTTGACGAGGAGACCCGCGACCAGAAGGTTCTTGGCTCCGATCCGGTCCACGAGAAAACCGACGGGGATCTGGGCGACCGCGCCGGAGGCGTTGATCAGCGTGACGATCAGTCCAAGCGCCGCATAGCCGACGCTGTACATGTCCGTCATGAGCGGAAACAGCGCCGGCAGGATGAGCTGCGAATAATGGCTCATGAAATGGCCGGTGCTGACCAGCGTCAGCACCCGCATGTCGCGACCGGCGGTAGAGGAGGGGAGGGTGCTCATGGCAATTTAGAGAATGCCTATTCCCGATGGTGCCAGGCGATTTGCAGAAAAAGGGAAGGCATTTCCGGACCCGCCGTCCATTGCAGGAAAGCGGGCCCGGCGAACGCTAACAGTCAGGACTTGCAGTCTGCCGATTGTGCGGTAGTCCCGGGGCCGAGATAGCTGACGGTGCAGGTCATGCCCTCCTTGAAAGCGCTTCGCTTCGCTTTCTTGCCGTCGATCATGACCTTGGTGTCGCTTCCGGAGATGCCGACGCGTACTTTCTTGCCGTCAACCGACAGGATGATGCGCCGGCCGCCGCGCTGGATCTTCTCGATCTTTCCGCTCGCATCGATATAGGTGAGCTTGGCGGTCTGAACCGGCCCCTTGGGGAACAGATTCTGGCGCGTGGCCGCCACGATGGGCTTGGGCGTGGTCAGGACGCTTTGAACAAGTTCCTGGACCTCTTCGCCGGATACCCAGTTGATTTCCAGATTCGTCTTTTCGGCAGCCGCCAGAAAGCGCGGGTCTTTCATGGTTGCGGCGAATGCGGTCCGGATCGCGGCGACCTTGTCCTTCGAGACCTTGGGCGGCAGGAGGAAGGGCCGTCCGATCGTCTGGCGCGAGAAGATCAGTTCCATCTGCTTACGCTGCTCATCGTTGCGGGCAATGTCGGTGATAAGGGGAACCGCAGGCAGTTCCGGATGCTTCTTGAGGGCCATCTGAAGGATCGGATAAATAGTGCCTTCCTTCAGGTCCTTGCTCCTCATCTGCTTGACGCTGGTCCATGACCAGCCGCAGATACCGTCGACTTCGCCCCTGTCCAGAGCCAGAACCGTGACAGCAGTGCCTGGATAGCCAGTGATCAGCTTGAATTTCGCACCCATCAGGTTGGTGATGAAGTTGGCGAACTGGTCGGCATCGGAACTTGCCCCCTGACCGCCGACGACGACCTGCTTCTCCAGCGTGTTGGCGAAGTTCGCGACGCCCGACCTCTTGTGGATCATGCAGGCGCTGACTTCGTTATTCATGCTGCCCACCCAATGGAACTTGGTGGGGTCGAATTTCGCTCCCTTGCCGCCAAGCATTTCGTGCGTGGGAATGCCGCGCGCAACCATGCCCATGACGCTGCCGTCCATCGGCCCCTTATTGTAAAGGATATTGGACAGCTTGATCGTAGCGCTGCCGGTCCGGTTTTTTACGATGACGGTAGGCTTACCCGGAATGTGGTCGCCGATATAGCGCGACAACAGACGTGCATAGGTATCGTATCCGCCGCCGGCGGCGAAGCCGACATGGATCTCGAAAGACCGACCGCTGTAGAATTCGGAGACCGCGTCGGCGCTGGCCGGAGCGGTCGAGGTAGCAACAATGCCGGCAACAGCCATGCCGGCAAGTCTTGTATATGGGCGCATTTCTATTCCTTTCGCCATTTCAGTCTGTCGAGGTCCGACAGACCCGGATTGTAATTGCTTGCAGCGTGTCCTCAAAGACCAACAAATATCGTCGGCATGTCGGTCAGGGATGGACGTCCTCGGTAAACCAGTCGGTTGGCAGTTCGTTGCCCAGTCCCTTTTCCTTCGCCTTGCGGTAGGCCACGCCTGCCGCGGCAGCGAACTGTAGGCCGAGTCCCATGTCATTGACAAAGCATGTGATCTCGTCGTCGTTTGTGCGGCCGATTGCCTCGCCCGCGATCATTTCCGGCAGCTTGGGGCAGGACTCGAAATCGAACTTTTCATGGACGGCCCAGCCGGTTCCGGTCCGGCGGTCGGGCGGGTTGACGCCGGCGCCGCGCACGGTATCCGGCTGACGCTGGCCATAGTTGAGACCGACGCGGTCGGCCTTCCTGAGCGCCGGTTCCTCGATTTCCGGCATCTTGATCGAACTGACATGCAGCCCGGTCCGGATCCATCGTTCGAAGAAGATCGCCTCGATGCTGTTGGAGGCGCACATGACGATATCGACGTCGGTGACGCAATGTTCGACGGACCCGACAGGCGCGACCTCGCAGTCGAGCAGGTCGTTCATCTCCTGGGCAAAGGCGACGCGGTTGCCCTGGTTCGGGCTGAAGACCTTGATTTCCTCGATGTCGCGGACGGCGCAGGCGGCCTGCAACTGCGTAACCGCCTGCCAGCCGGAGCCGAGAATGCCGATCGATTTCGCATTCTCCCGCGCCATGTACTTGACGCCCAGACCGTTGGTGGCGCCGACCCGCGTTCGCTGCACCACGCCGTCCGGCATGATGGCGAGCGGTTCGCCGTTTACAGTGCTGAACAGCAGCACCAGACCGACCCATCGGTCGTTGGGCGCCGCCGGAACCTTTACCCGTCGCAGGTTTCCATCGACCCGCGGCCAGGTGACGATATCCGAATTCAGCCGTACGGCGGCAACGCCCTGGTTCGGAATGACGCCGTCCATTGTCTTGAAACCGTAAATCGCGTCTTCGCGTTCGGTCAGGGTCAATGAATCCGAGCGGCGCCTCGTGACAGCAGTGCCCGCATGAAGATCACGATAGGCGTCCTCAAGGACATCCATGCAGTCGGTAATGGTCAGGACGCTGGCGACGTCGTCGTTGGAAAGAATGAGTGTCATTTCTGCTTCCTGTTTTTGCAAAAAGAAAACGCCGGAATCCTGTCGGAAACCGGCGCCTCTTTCAAAATCTCTGCGAACCGGTCGGGATCAGCGGAATCCGTGCTTTTCGAGCAGGGCGATCGGATCCTCGTTCGCATCGTAGCCGTCATACGGTTCGAGCTGCTCGTACCAGGCGGCACCCATGGCTTTCAGGATGCGGTTGTGGATGACGATAATGCGGGCGGGATTGTCGTCGCTTTTATTGAAGTGCTTGTGCTCGACGTAGGGCGGGATATAGACGAAATCGCCTTTCTTCCATTCGAACTTTTTGGGTTCTTCTTCCCACGACCAGGAAAATTTCACGTCGACGGCGAAATTGACGTCCCAGTGCAGATCGTACCCTTCGCCCTCGGCCACAAAAAAGACTTCCTCGGCAAGGTGACGGTGCTTGCCTGACGCCATGCCGGGGGGCAGGAACTGCATGTAGATGTCTACGCAGTTCTCAACCGTGTTCATTTTCTCATGGATCAAGTGTTTGAGAAGGCCGTGCGGCGAATTCTCGAACGGCATGTCCTTGGCCTTCACGACCTTCAGCCGCTTGCTGTAGTACTCTTCAACATAGGCCGCAGTCTCTGCCAGATTTTCCTGGTAGAAGCTGCAGACATTGTCGCCCTGGGCGATGATATCGCGTTCGTCCAACGAATTTTCTCCCTGACTTGCCGACGCGCGTAGCGTGACGGGTTAACTTGAAATACGGATTTCCCGAAGCGTTTAGTAGTCGCTCGGCGGCATATAGTCTTCCTGCCCCGGCGCGATGTCCGACGGCGGCATCTTCACGTTCTTCTGGAAGACCATGTGCATGAACAGGAACAGCGGCTTCGCCTTCATAACGAGCACGATGTATTCCTCGTCCTTGCTGGTGTTGAAATGCTGATGAACGCAGCCGTTTTCGACGATCATGACGTCGCCGGCTTCTGAATCGATGCGCTCCCCGTCATGCACGTCATATCCTTCGCCGCGGAGAATGTAGAAAACGGCGCTGTTCATATGGCCGTGTTTCTGGCCGTACCCGCCTGGGGCGAAAGAACCGAGATGAGTCTCGATCGACTGGGCGATCTCCATCCGCTGCGGGTTGACCATCGGTTTGTCGTAGAACTGGGGACCGCCGTTCCATTTGAAGTCATGCACGCTGTAGACGCGCTCTTTTTCGTACAGGCCCTGCTGCATCTCACCGTAGGTGCCTTCCAGCGCCCGGACGAAAGTCCGCTTCTTGACCCAGCGATCCCAGACGACTTCTGGCTGATTATGTCCAAGACCGGCATCGGCGGTCGTTGTTTCCCTGCTACCTTCGGCCATTCTTCGTTCCTTTAAACTGCTCCGGGGTATCCGGAATCGTTACGGGAGAACAGCGGGAAAAGGGCTTTCGCACCGGTCCTTGCGCTCGCCGTTCAATAGGGTTGGTATAGAATCGGACGGTCGAACTGTCAAGAAACCGTAATTTAACGAAAAAATTAAAAAACAGGAACAAATTATTGATTTACTTGCTGGATTAATTCTTTCTGGTGTGCTGAACCCTTTCAGGGGGCGATGGTTAGCCCGCGAACCTCCGGGCGGTTGATTCTCGGACGATGAGTTCCGGGCTGATACGAATGCGCCTCACGGGTGCGTCGGGGTTCTGAAGCCGGTCGATCAGCAGCCGCGCCGCTTCGGCGCCGCCTTCGTAATACGGAACACTTATCGATGTGAGCGACGGCGTCATCATCGCCGCGTAAAGCGTGTCGCTATAGCCTGTCAGGGAAACGTCCTCGGGTACTGACAGGCCATGTTCCGCGAGGACGCCTATACAGCCCGCCGCCAGCGAATCGTGAGCGGTTACCAGGGCGCTGAACGATTTGCCGTTGAGAATAAGTTCGCGGCAGCAGCGCGCGCCTTCTTCCTCGGTATTCGAATCGGCGAAGGCGAACAGACGTTCGTCAATGACAATGTCATGCGCCTGTGCAGCGTCCTTGGTGCCGAAATAGCGGTCTCGACCGCCGGCGGAATCGAGTGGCCCCGCGATATAGGCGATGTCCCGGTGCCCGAGCGATATCAGGTGATCGATCATGAGCCGGGCGCCGAGGGAGTCGTCATAGGAAACGGCGGAAATCTCCGGGTCGTCCCACGTTCGGTGGATAAGGACCAGAGGAATTCCGTCTTCCTTACAGGCCATGAGGATCGCGACATGGGGCGACCCCGATGCCACGATGAGCCCATCGACGTGCTGATCCCGCATGTTTTCGACAATCCGGAGTTCCCGTTCCGCCTTGTGCTCGGAATTGGACAGAAACGGCATGTAACCGGCATCGATCAGAATGTCTTCGATGCCCTGGACGGTTTCCGGGAAGATCGGATTAACGATGTCGGGTACGACGACGCCGATACTGCCGGTTCTGTTCGTCTTCAGGCCATAGGCGAGGGGGTTCGGGCGGTAACCCAGCTCCTCTGCAACGGCGACGATCCGTTCCGCGATCTCGTCGGAGACCATTGTGCGTCGATTGGGATTCAGGACCCGCGACACGGTCGACGTATGAACGCCGACCAGCGTTGCGATATCCTTCAGCGTCACACGTCCCCGAGGTGAATTCATAGCCGTCCTGTCCCGTCAGAAGACGCGCGCTGTGGAGTGCCGCACGACAAGCGTCGGCTGGATGATCGCGCGTTCGATCTCCTTTTTCGGGTCAGTCAGCCTGTCGAGCATGATTTTAGCCATTTTCATGCCCATTTCCCGCTTCGGCAACTCGATCGTTGTAATCGGCGGCCTTAGCCACTGCGTGTGGCGAATGCCGTTATAGCCGGTAATCGACATATCCTTTGGGCACGACCGGCCCATTGCATACAGCTCTGCGATGGCTCCGATCGCATACTGATCGTTCGTGGTCAGAGTGCCTGTTATGTTTCCGGCATTTTCGATCAGAAACCGGCAGGCCTTTCGTCCCGCTTCGATGCTGAAATCGGCGCAGCAGGCGTTACGGTCGGGAAGCAGTTCGATTCCTTGTTCCGACAATGCCCCGACTGCCGCGCGATGACGGCTGGCCGATGTCGAAAGGTGCCGTGGACCTGAAATCAGGGCCAGTTCCCGATGTCCCAGTGCTCGCAGATGGGACACCATGGCTCGCATGCCATGATCGTCGTCGATTACGAGACCGGGAAGGTCGGATTCCCCAATTCCCCGGTCGGAAACGACCACAGGGATTCCGTTCTCCCGGCAGGTTTCGATAACAGGGTCGTTCCTGAGCGCCGTAATGATACAGGGTCGTTCCTGAGCGCCGTAATGATAATGATTCCGTCAATCTGGCGCTGTCTGAGGTGATCGACCAGCATCAGCTTTCGGTCGCGGTCGTTTCTGGTATTGGCGAGCACAGGCGTATAGCCGGCTTCGACAAGGATGGATTCGGCGCCGCGAACAATCTCCGGAAACATCGGGTTGGCCAGATCGGGCACGAAGATGCCTACAATGCCTGAACTCCGGGTTTTCAGGCTACGGGCAAGAGGATTGGGACGGTAACCCAGTTACCGCGCGGTTTTCGTGACCTTTTCCACCACCTCCGGCGATACCATCGCCCGTGTAGCGGGATTGAGCACTCTCGATACCGTGGAGGGGTGTACGCCGACTCTCTCGGCGACATCCTTTAGCGTAACGCGTTCCGATACCATACACGTGGCCTAGAAGGAGCTTGAACGGATCACAACTAAATCTGGCACAGGCCCCTTCAGGAAACCTTTCTGAGGCTTGATGCCAAGCATTCCCGGGAGAACGTGTTGATGCATGAAATTGACCTCGTTATGCTCCATTCCACAATGTAGCAAGGCTTCTTCGGCAGGAAGTCGGCAGAAAGTCGGGAGGAATCGATGTTGCGCATGTTGATCGCCGGTGTGCTGGTCGTCTTCGCCTGTGTTAACTCTGCAGAGGCGGCGGGGGACGACAAAAGCGCGAGGGGAATAGTCGAACGGCTGCAGAACGGGATATTCGAAGTTCTTAAACATGCGAAGGAACTTGGTGTTGACGGTCGTTACGAACTGATCCTGCCGGTGCTTGAAAGAGATGCGCACATACCGTTGATGACGGCGACGGTATCTGGGCCGTACTGGCGAGAAGGCTCAAAGACGCAAAAGGAAAGGGCGATAAAGGCGTTCGCGGAAATGCATTCTGCGCTGCTTGCCGCTTTGTTCGATAGCTATAATGGCGAGACCTACAAGACCGTCAAGGTCAGGGAAACCGGGGGAAAAATCGTTCTGGTTGACTCCAACATCATCGACTCCGACGGCGAACCGACCCTGGTGACCTTCGCTACAGCTAAGATCAAAGGGCGCTGGTGGGTTATCGACGTTATCATTGCGGGCGGGATCAGCGAGGTGAAGGTCAAAAGGAACGAGTTCAACCGGTTGCTCGAAGAAGGCGGACTCGACAATCTCTCTGCGGCGCTCGAGAGGAAAAAGGATCGTCTGCTCTTTGGAGAGGAGAAGGCCGTTCGATAAGCCGAAAGAATGCTCCCTGTCGCCATTGCGCCATCTCGGGCGCTGCGGTAATTACGTCTGCATCGACAAGTCAAACAGCCCCCGCCAGATAGCGCGGGACCAGCCCGGAGGCATTGGATGAAGCCGCCCCCCTTTTCATATCACGACCCTGACAGCGTCGAAGCTGCCGTAGCGTTAATCGGATCGCTTGAAAACGCAAAGATCCTGGCGGGCGGACAGTCGCTCATGCCGATGCTCAACATGCGGTATGTGCTGCCGGATCATGTCATCGACCTCAACCGCATCGATGGGTTGAGCTATATCCGCGAAGCTGGCGATACGCTTGAAATTGGCGCCATGACGCGCCAGCGAGAGCTGGAATTCTCGGACGTCGTCCGGAATCGTTGCCCGGTGGTGCACGAAGCCCTCTTGCAGGTCGGGCATCGTCAGACGCGCAACCGGGGCACTATCGGTGGTTCGCTTTCGCATCTCGACCCGGCGGCGGAACTGCCCCTGATCTGTGCGGCGCACGATGCGGTTATTACGGTACAGGGGGCCAAGGGCGAGCGCGATATCCCGTTTT
>Ga0181579_10003522_pt1 | contig 12353 bp, 8 predicted proteins | sample 071ome_24_FD_132996 | JGI IMG/M metagenome (GOLD analysis project Ga0181579, IMG submission 132996) | Coastal salt marsh microbial communities from the Groves Creek Marsh, Skidaway Island, Georgia - 071402CT metaG (megahit assembly) | ecosystem: Environmental > Aquatic > Marine > Intertidal zone... | reverse complement strand
TTTTTGGGTGACGCCGGGAGCAAACTGCTCGGGTTTGTGGTGGTGTGTCTGTTACTGGGCGCCGCATCGGGTCAGGTCGGCGGGCCAAAGCTGATTAAGCCCGCCACGGCGCTCTACCTGGTTGCCGTACCGCTGTTCGATATGGTGTTTACCACGCTTCGGCGCGTTATTCGCAAAGGGTCGCCCTTTGCCGCGGACCGCTCCCATATCCATCATTTATTTTTGGATCTCGGCTTTTCACATCGCCGCGCCCTGGTGATGATCGTGACGATTAATCTCGCGGCCACCAGCCTGGGGCTCTTACTGCATCGACTGAATGCTCCCGAATATTATCAACTGGGTATATTCATCGGAATGTTCTCACTTTATTGCCTGCTCGCGAGTCAGGCTTGGATTGTTGCCAACAAAATCACTGACAACTCTAGCCTCGAAACGGAGTCTGACATTGCTGACAATTTAGATTCTGAAATACCGCCAAGCATTAAGCCCACAAACAAAGTTACATCGCTGAAATAGGCCAAATTTGTACAGCCTTAAATTTTCCGTGGCTCGATTTATTTCACCTCCCAAGCGTTTATCGACTGAATATCATTCATCCTAGCCCAGCTGTTTGACTGACTGCTTTTAGTTAACCGCCAAAAAATACGCCTCTCAAACGATAAAACAACCATTGCGACTCATTAGTATCATAGTTAATCTATTAGTAGTGATTTCTAAATATAAGGATCTTATTTTGTCGGCAAATACGCTGCTCTCCATTGCCAAATCCAAAGCCACCGCCAACCGCATGGCAAAATCACTTGATGCGGGTGACCTCAAAAAAGCGATTGATCACCTGCAATCGGCACTCGTAGCCGCTAAAAAACGAGAGGCGAAAAAAGCTGCCGCCAAACAAGCTGCAGACCTGAAAAAACTAAAAGTCATGATGGCAAAAATGGGGCTATCGGCTGCTGACGTTAAAAAATTAATGTCGACCCCTGCTAAGCGCAAAGCGGCGAGCAAAAAGACCCCGGCTAAACGCAAAACAGGCCCGCGCAAAGGCAAAAAAGTAGCGCCGAAATATCAGCTCAAAGTCGGCAAAGAAACCCATAAATGGACCGGCCGCGGCCGCATGCCGCTCGTGTTCAAAGAATTTGCAGAGAAAAACGGCTCGCTCGAGAAGTGCTTGATTAAGTGAGCGATTCTTACACTAAGCGGTGTTTGCATAACCGCGCTTTTTATAACTTACCGAGACACGCCCGGGCGCTCTAGCCCCGGCATTCGCGCTGCTGGACTACCGCGGCAGTGGGTAACGATTAAATTACCTCGCACCGCTCTGGTTATATTGCTGAAACACGTCCTCCGGCATTCCAGACGCGGCCACACGGGCCTCATCCAGCCAGATTGCACTATCACATAGATTTTTAATCTGTTGTTCCGCATGGCTCACAATCACAACACCACGATCTTCCGTCATCTGATCTTTCAGCGCGGCGGTCGCTTTTAACTTAAAAGCTTGATCACCCACCGATAAAACCTCATCGATCAAAATCACATCCGAGCGGTTCATCAACGCTGTCGCAAAGCCCAATCGTGCACGCATACCGGTTGAATAGGTTTTGACGGATTGATCAAAAAAATGATCCAGTTCTGCAAAATCCTCGATACTGCCTAGACTTCTATTGGCATCCGTCTTACTCAGGCCCTGTAACAAACAAGACAGTAGCGCGTTCTCTCGCCCAGTGAGATCCGGCCTAAAACCCAATCCCAAACTCAACAACGAAACAGTGGTCTTAGGCATCCAACGCACTGATCCCGCAGTGGGCTCAAAAATCTTTGCCATTAAGCGCAATAAGGTCGATTTGCCCGTGCCATTGCGACCGATAATACCTAGACGCTCACCGGCGCCTAATTCAAGATTGATATTTTCAAAAACCACATGCTCGGCATCTGCAGCCTTGCCTCGCAGGGCATAGCGCATGGAAACACTCTCAAGAGCCAGTAAAGCCCTCATTGCGTGAGCGCTCTTTGTGCCAGCCAATAGTTTAGCTTGCGATAAAGCCAGAGCGCCGCGGTAATGAGCAACACAGACTCCAATAAGACCCAAATCAACGCGAGGGTGTCAGGGGCTTGCCCCATCATGAGCACCTCCCTGTAAGCACTTAGCAATACCAGCAGCGGATTTAAAATAGAGAGCCATGCGACAAGATCAGTATTTTGAATCGCTTGCACATCCCAAAAAACGCCGGACATAAACAATAAGAACACCGTGCCTAGCTGAATCAACATTTGAAAATCGCGGCGCCAACAAACTAATAACGCACCCAGCATGGCGCAGCCAGTAATCAGCAGATATTGCAAAACGATGAGTGGCAACAACCATAGCCAGCTTAGCTGTGGGCTATAACCCGCGAACAACAGAAACACCAATAAAAAAATGAACACCGCACTTTGCCGGTACACCCCTTCCTGAAGTACCGAAAGCGGAAACAGGTGTTTAGGCAAGTTAACTTGCGCGATTAAGCCGTTACTGTTTACCAAACTGTGAGAAGCCTGATTCACACTTTTCGAGAACCAGATAAAGGTCAACTTGCCGACTGCCAAAAAAACCACAAAATCCTGTTGGCGAGTTCCCAAAAGCTGATCAAACACCAGGTAGAAAACGCCGACATAGAGCATAGGCTCCAGAAACCACCACACATAACCCAAGGCGAAGCGTCGCGCCTCAGCCTTGAGCTGAAATCGCGCCAGCGTGTCGACTAAAGTGATGTATTGGCGTGGTGGCAAGCGGATTCCAAAATAGGGCAATAAAAGAGAGTCATGCGCTGCCCGCGGCGTTCCGCGATACGCGCTATAAATCAGTTTATCATGCTCATCTCAGTGTCAGTCGAGCCTATTGTGCGCCATCAACCCCGCAAACGTTTTGGTCAGAACTTTCTTCGCGATGAGTCTGTTATCACCGCCATTGCGCGGGCTATTGCGCCCAATGAACAAGACCATGTGGTTGAGATCGGTCCCGGCGAAGGCGCGCTAACCGAGGCGCTGATTACCAGTGGTTGCCGGTTGGATGCCATAGAGCTCGACCGCGACCTGCGCACGCGGCTGCTGGCGGCGTTCAGTGGCTATCCCGGATTCACATTGCATTCGTCCGATGCGCTGACTTTTGACTTCGCGCCACTCGCGGCGGGCCAGAACATCCGAGTGGTGGGCAACCTGCCTTACAACATCTCTACCCCGCTCATCTTCAAGCTGCTCGATTACGGCCCCGTGATTACCGATATGCACTTTATGCTGCAGTTGGAGGTAGTACAGCGACTCGCCGCCAGCCCAGGCACCAAGGACTGGGGTCGTCTGGGGGTCATGGCGCAGTTTCAGTGCAACGTGGAGATGCTGTTTGAGGTACCCCCTGAGGCGTTTTATCCGCCACCCAAAGTGCAGTCTGCAATTGTCCGCCTCACACCGCGCCTCACACCCGGCTGGCCAGATGTAGATCGCGAGACACTTGGCACGGTGGTGACTCAGGCGTTTTCACAACGACGCAAAACGCTTCGTAACAACTTTAAAAATATACTGACGGACGATCAGCTGGAACGCGCCGGCGTGGACCCTACCGCCAGAGCCGAAACGCTCTCGATCGATCAATTGGTGGCGCTGACTCAAATCACACAAGTCGCTACTCGCTAGCGACCCCATAATACCCAGGTCGCGCCAACCTCATACCCTACTGATACCCACCTGATGTCCAACAGCGAAGATCGCCTCAGGTAAAGCGCTCAGCTCGGTCGGACCAGCAAGGCATGAACGACCGCGGGGCTCGCCGAGTTAAATGTAGAAAACCGTCACCGATTCATTTTAACCCGAGCCAAACCTGCCTAAACTTCCCCCTGACCATGTGTTTCCGAGAGTAGCAGCATGAGCACCTACGTGGTTGGTGACATTCAGGGATGCTTCGAGCCCTTTCAGCGCTTGCTGCAGGAGGTCAAATTTAATCCCGACAAAGACCGCCTCTGGAGCGTGGGGGATCTGGTCAACCGGGGTCCGCAGAACCTCGAGACGCTGCGCTGGTTCTATGATCACCGCGATAACATCACATTGGTACTCGGCAATCATGACCTGCATTTGATGGCATGTTCGGCAGGGGCCAAACGACCCAGCCGCAAGGATAATATTGACGACATCCTGGAAGCGCCCGACCGTGAGAAACTCATCGAATGGTTGCACTTCCAGCCCCTCGCCCATCACGAACACGGCGTGACAATGGTGCATGCCGGGATCCCCCCCATCTGGACAATTGAAGCCACGCTGGAGCGCGCGTGGGAGGTAGAAAATGCGCTGCAGAGTGCGCGCTGCAAAGATTTTTTAAGCGAGATGTACGGTAATGACCCTTATGTATGGGACGACAGCCTGAGCGGCATGACGAGGCTCAGGGTGATCACCAATTACCTCACTCGCATGCGCTACTGCACCCGCAAGGGCAAACTGGATTTAATTAGCAAAGGTCCCCAGCCTTTGCCCGACGCTCTCGCTGGCAAAAAGGTCGCGCCCTGGTTTAGCCACAAGAAGCGGCTAACTCAGGGTGAGACCATCATTTTTGGCCACTGGGCCTCGCTGGAGGGTATGACCGATGACCCCAAAGTGATCGGGCTAGACACAGGATGTGTCTGGGGGAACGCGTTGACGTTCTACAAGCTTGAGACGGGCGAGCGATTCACCTGCGATTACTCGGGCGGTCAATCGGCTACTGGCAAAAACCTCTAGATCCCAGAACAGCATTGGCGAGGAAGCTCAGGCGAGTCGTTTTCGACCTTAACCCAACTAGCCCGCAATGCTTGCTTCACTGCGCGACAGGTTAGCTCCCGTGCCCTCTCACTGAGTCGCCTCATACAAAAGCCAAATGGGCAGACCGGCAGCACCTTCCTCTGGGGTAAGACTTGCCGTGGCACTAGAAGCGACACTGGTGCCACCTGCATTGGTCGCCGTGACGGTGCAGGTATAAGCCGCGTCATTGGTTAAACCACTGACAGTAATCGGCGAGCCAGCACTGGTACCCGTGAAATTAGATACACCATCTGTGCAAGTCGCCGTGTAACCCGTCACCGCAGAGCCACCGTCGTCCGCAACCGTGACATATAAATAAATTGTACCGTCACCAACGTCGGTACGACTGATGGTGGGTACTCCGGGCACAGAAAAAGGCGTCACCGCACTGCTTGCGCTCGACGCTGCACTGTCACCAACGCCGTTAGTGGCAATAACGGTAAAGGTGTACGCGGTTCCATTACTCAGGCCAGTTACCGCGCAAGAGGTCGCACCTGAAGTCGTACATGTCGCGCCGCCGGGTGATGCGGTCACGGTGTAACCTGTGATCGCAGACCCACCATCGGAAGCAGGTGCTGTCCAACTGACGGTTGCCTCAGTGTCACCCGCTGAGGCGGTGACATCGGTAGGCGCATCAGGAACAACCTCAGAGCTGGCACTCACGACCGTCAAGCACTCAGCAGATGCGGCTGCAATCTGGGCTGTCCTGCGGGCCATTTTAGTCGGCACCCGCTCGGGCTCAACACCATAATCAGTCGCACTACCAAAGGTTCTCGCGATGTTATTCAGTCCACCGGTCAGCTGGTGGCAATAGCTCATAATCGTGCCGTTCTGCGCGCTTGCACTGCCGCCGGTAAGCGAGCCGATCCCTGGGAGAGATCGACTTCCTGCCCAGCACGCGCTGCCTGATTCTGAGTTCCAGCAAGCGTCCACCGGATCGCTGTTCCCCTCAAGGCCGGCATAACAGTGCGTGTGAGGAGAGGAAAAATTATGCCCAACTTCGTGAGCCAGTACTTCCGCGTCCCAATTCAACTGCGCGGCATCAGTCGGTGCAGTCCCGTAAACACCGCTTACAGAGTGCCCGTAGGAGTCATCACACAATTGATCCAAAGTAGCAAGGCCACCTCCAAATGTGCTGATCTGCACCAGATGAACCGCCAAGGCCCGATCGACTGCAGCATAATTTTCGCGCCAATAAGATCTCACTTCACTGAGGCGGGTCGAGGTGCTCGTTGTATCGGTATAGGGGTCTGTTGAGTACAGAATCACATCCCCAACCAGCAAGCGCGTATTGATCTCCTCTTCGTAGGTTGTGCTGACGTAAGAGACCAGTTCCGCCAGATAGGTATTCACTGTTGTCGGCGAGGAACCCATGCTGCTATAGAGTGCGTCATCTAGTTCAACTGCCAGCGTCGCGGCGTAGAGCTGTGTCTCGGAAAGTGGGGCGCCGTAACCAAAATTGACTGAGGTAGTTAGATCGGGGTAACCGCTACTGCTGTCGAACTTGTACACCCACACGTCGTAGTCACCGGCCGCAGGGTTCTGAATAAAGCACTTGGAATATTCGCAGTAGCTCACATCCCAAGGATTAGTGCCATCAGGAACGATATAAGCGTTAGCAACGCCGGGCCCCCGATTAACAGCACCGACATAGGCCTGACCGCTTGGCACCGTTAGGCTCCAAGGTCCATACCAGCCTTTTGCGACGACAATTGATTGCGCTCTGGCCGCAGTCTGCCCTGAACGCTTGCTGGATAATTGAGAGGCAGTAGGTCCCGCCGGAGGATCAAGCTGTGGAACGCTCTCAATATCTGTAACCGGCCAATTAGGCGCACCTCTTGCAGCAGCGGTACTCATCACCCGCGACACTTGAGTGCCGTTATCAGCAATCAGCCCTTTATATTGCTCACTTCCATCATCGATATACACACTTGCTGTGCCTGCCGGCGCGACTGTCAGTAATGCATACGAGAGCGGCTCCCCCAGCACGCTTCCTCGGTAATAGCGATTCCCTGAATCGTAATCCTCTGGCTTAAGTCGCTTGCCGTCCAGAAATACTCGTCTGCCTTTTGCGAAAGGCTCAACATACTCCAGCGATAGCACTAGGGGGTCAGCCGTATCTAAATCGACATAGACCCGAGACGTGCGTTTACCAGACTCGTATAGCTGCCGCAGTTGAGAGACATCATCGATATTGTCGAGGCTAAGATCGAGGACCCGATCTTGCGCGCCGGCTGAGACAGTCATCGCAAGCAACGCCGAAGTCCAAAAAGCACTTGTAGCCCGGCGCACATTAAGTTGGAAAACATCGCTAGTGTCGCTTTTCAACGACCATCCTCAAGCAGAGTCCCAATCACAGGCCTACCTCCAGCGGGTTCACTCACCATGCCGGCATCTCGCCAGAGACAAGCCCAGGAATAGATGAATGCCTGACGATCTCAGGGTACCACTTGCGCCCACCGACAGGACGATGTGCCGAGCTTATCACTGCGAACGCTTGGTGGCGGAAAGTATTTTCGCTCCGCCTCTCTCGCTCCTCAGCAGATGCGTTGCATTACCTATCGGTATCGACCCCCGGGTCCGAGTTCTGGGACAACCAAAGGAGCAGCGGAAACCTCACTGAGTCGCCTGATACAAGAGCCAGATTGGCAATCCAGTCGTAACCTCGGGAGTAATGCTTGCTGTCGCGCTGGATGCCGCACTCGTATCAAAAGCATTCGTTGCGGTCACCGTGCACGTGTAAGCAGTGCCGTTGGTCAGCCCAGATACAGTAATAGGTGATGACGTGCCCGTCCCGGTGATCGTGGTGGCGCCATCAGTGCAGCTCGCGGTGTAACTGGCGGGCGTGCCGCCAGCACCTGCACTCACGTAAAGAATAATTTCACCATCTCCATAGTCAGTCCGGTCTATGTTTGGTATCCCCGGGGCTAATGGAGAGAAGCTCGCCACCACAGTACAGTTACCTGTAATCACTGATGTCGTATAGGTCGATCCGCTCAGCGTGCCGCCACAAGTCCCACCTACCGACGCGATTTGATACCCAGAATCAGCGACCAGTTCAACCCCCATGGCGTTTCCAGAGGCAACAGGCAGAGAAATATCTGGCGAGACGGAGCCGCCACCGCTTGCACTGGGCGTTACATCGTAGGTAGTAGGCGAGGCAGTCGGCGTGACAGTACCCGCTGACACAGTTCTACTGCCTCGCACCGGGGTTACACTGTTGTCGTAGGCAGTCAGATCGCATTCATAATCCCAACCATTATTTATGCTGGAAAGGTAAATGGGTGACCGATCTCGGCTGCCCGATGCTGATTGAGTGCTGCGACCATTACCCGACAGCCCCCAACTTACCCACGTTCCATCATCGGCACTCGGGTAAGTGTCTGTCACGGTCAAGGTCCAATTACCCTGTAACGTCTCACCCGAGAATCCGCCAACTGTGTAGTCGCTCAGAATCACATCGTCGGCACTGTCGTCCAAATCTTTGTCCTTAACAGTGACCACTGTCCCAGCAGGCGATGTAAGCGTAATTTTCAGATCACCACGGTACTCATGGGTAATATTCAGATCCAAACTCAATCCTGCATTGGGGACTGACCCTGAAGCACCAATATTTATGGAATTGGTGACCTCTAACTGCGATGCTGAGATATCTTCACCGGGAGTCGCTGTTTCGGCATAAGCATCTAAGCGCTCCCCTCGGCAATCTGATTGGTAAATTCCCGCGGCACCTCCAGTTGCAGCACCCTCACCAAAATAGACCTCGGCGCCCCCATTTGTGGGCACCAAGCTCCAAGGGACAGGAGTGGGTGTCTCAGGTGTCGCAGCCGCGTCACTATCGAGCGTAAAATCGGCATTGGACACGTCGTAAAAAATGTTGTTTTGCCCTCTAATCATCAGTCGGGCCGTGGAGGTCTGAATGCCACTTGGAAAAGTCACCCGCGCATACCCGTTGTTGGGCTTTGAGGCAAAGGGTGTAGAGGAGAACGACGCACCGCTGTCCGTCGAAAGATATAAATCCACGGTATCAGTGCTAATTGGCGCAACATTGGTCTCGGCTACGTTCCACCTTACAGTAGCAGTTGAGCCAAGGCTCTCGCTGCCTGCACTCGGCTCGCTCACAGAGAACGGCGGGTATAGCGCATTTGTCTCTGTAATGTTGACCACCACGTCATCAGAGTTCACGCCTCCCTGATTGTCTCTTGCAGTAAGCCTAAAATCCATTTGCCTCTCGAGACTCGGAACAATTTCAGCATTATCCTGCGTGCCGGCCACAACAGTCGCCAGTTTTGGCAAGTAACGAACGGGAGAACTCGACGGAGTCCATACTCTGAACAAGGGACTGGAGCCGTTGTCAGCAGTACCGAGGGCCACCGAGGGGCCCAAATCCCGTTGCTCCCAAAGATAGGTGAGGCTATCACCATCAGCGTCGGTCGCAGAGCCTGTCAGTATGAGGGGGGTGTTATTTGGAACAGTGTAGTCGCTGCCAGCATTCACCGTAGGTACGCTGTTAGTGGCACTTGTGGACGTATTCGTGATAGGGCTCGATGAGGCGCAACTCGCGCCACTACCGTCCTCCACGTAAGCAATCATCTCGTCAAAGCTGGCAGCAGAGAAGATAGGATCACTGTTGGCCTGCAAGTTGTCTGCGCCACAGATGCCTGCGTACGCCTGTATCGTGCTGCCACTGCCGGGCTCATAGGCTGTAGAGGGATTACCGGTACTGCAATTTCCTTTAGTGCCATTGTAAGTGTGATTACCACTGAACTGGTGGCCAATTTCATGAGCCACGTAATCCACGTCAAAAGCATCACCGAGCGGATTAGATCTGCCAGTCATACCTCGCGCTTTTTCTGCACCTTTTGCTGAATCCCCAGTGTCCCTGCAAACGACACCGAGTCCGGCCACGCCGCCCGATCCGGTGCTGACAACGTGGCCTATGTCAAAGTTTGCGGATCCGATGATATCAGTGATTTCCTTTTGCGCTTCGGCCAGGAGCGTGCTGGAGTATTTTGCTGGGGCGACGATGTCCGCAGGATTCGTATACGGATCGGTAGCTGGACTTAAAAATATGATGTCCGCATTAGCGCCAATAAGCTGAAAGCTGATCGCGAGCTCTTTCTCATAAATGCCCGCCACCCTATTAATGGTCGTCGTAATAGCGGCCTGCACATCAGCCTTAGTGGTGCCCCCGGTGCGGTTAAGGTGGTACTCGCTGTATTCGCCCGCTGCAGACACTGCCAAGCGGTAAGTCCGCAGACTTTGCCCAATCGATCTCGACGCCTGCGGGGCAAAACGTGGCTTAATATCCTCGCGAGCCTCAGTGACGACTTTACCGTGCTCGTGATCTAAATCGCATTTCCATCCTCGCCCATCGGTATGCGTGTGCCTCGCCATGTAGCTGATCGCCGCATCTGCCCTACCCTGTTCTAGGGGGTCGATCATCCAGCGAGCGCCGGGCGCCAACACCTGCGCCGTCACGCCACGCGGCGTCACCTCAAGCTGCAGTGTCGAGCGCGAATCTTGAATGGAACGCCCTCTGAAGGCCCGAATTTCAGGGAACTGGGCCGCAAGCTCAGGCGCCATCACCCCAGAGGCGGATATCTCAAAGGCCTCGAAACCGCCCTCAGGGTGGGGCAGAGAAATAGCCATGGCAGAGGAGCGCGCCTGGCCCATCGTATCCAGCGCTGCGTTGAGACCCACGAGGTCAACGGTAAACGCCCTATAAGAGGACGGCAGCGGCACGTCGCGGTAAACCGCCGCTGAGCGGGCACTGCTGGAGGAGAGCTCTGTCCAAAATGATTCGTCGGCGAAGGTGCCTGCTGACCAAACCATAACCACCGATATGAAAATGTTGCAGAGCGCGGTATGACCGGATCGTTTCTTAAAATGAAAAGAATAACCGGAGTAACGGGGTGGGAAGAAAAGCTTCATTTCAATTTACCCTTGGCCCTCAACGGTGCTTACCATACCATGGCTTTCAGCAAGGACTGTACTTGGTGACTTCGGTACACTCAGCTTATGGGAATTTATCGGGTTGGCGGCGCAGTCCGCGACCAACTGTTAGGTTATCCCCACCAGGAGACCGACTGGGTGGTGGTAGGCAGTGCGCCCGAAGAAATGGTGTCTGCAGGATACAGACCGGTCGGCAAAGATTTCCCTGTTTTCCTGCACCCCGAAACCAAGGAAGAATATGCGCTAGCGCGCACCGAGCGCAAAACCGGTCCGGGCTATCACGGCTTTGTCGTGCACGCCGACCCGTCGGTGACGCTCGAGCAGGATCTCGAACGCCGTGACCTCACCATTAACGCCATGGCCATGGACGAAGCGGGCAAGGTCATTGACCCCTATGGCGGGCAGCAGGACCTCGACTCTAAAATACTGAGACACGTGTCGCCCCATTTTGTAGAGGACCCCCTGCGTGTGCTCCGCGTTGCCCGCTTCGCCGCGCGTTACCATCACCTCGGGTTTGCGGTGGCGCCCGAGACCCTAACCCTAATGAGAGAGATCGTCTCAGCGGGTGAGCTGGCGCACCTCTCCACCGAGCGTATCTGGGTAGAGACCGAGAAAGCGCTGGGAGAACAACACCCGGAGATCTATTGGCAGGTGCTGGCTGATTGCGGGGCATTAACGGCGCTGATGCCCGAACTGGCAGTGTCTCAGGGAATCGGCGCGCTAGCTCGTGCGACCGCCCATACCTCAAGAGCTGACTGCCGCTGGGCCGCGCTATTGGCGGACTTACCCGAGGGTCGTGCCCGCGGGGCCAGCCAGCGGCTTAAGGCACCCAATAGCTATGCGCACCTAGCGGAGCGAGTCAGTGCCTGGCGGCCAAAACTAAAAACCGCATTGCGAGACGCCTCCGCCTGCATGACGCTATTAAAAGCATTGGATGCCTTGCGCCGTGAAGAGCCCTTTGACGGTTTTTGCGAGACCTCAATGGCGCTAGAGCAAAATAGCGCAGATGCTCAGACTGCAATAGCAAAACTGCAACGCGCAAGACAAGCCGCTCAGGGTGTGACCGCGGCCAATTTTGCGGCACGGGGTATTGAAGGTCCGGCGCTGGGAGCCGCGATTCAGGCAGCTCAGATTGAGCGCATTGCCACCGTACTTTGAGAGGTTGTTAAGTCGGGGCTTATTGCTGAGCTCCCCCTTTTTTGACGCGCCCCTTTTCGGCTGACTCTGTAAAGCGCTGTCTGAATGAAAGCACAACCGGCTCATGCTGTTGCCGCCACAACTGGCCCGGTCAACGGCGCTTTTAAGTGCTGCATTTACTGGCAACACGGGAAAAGGAACGACCTGTCTCGCGGTTAAACACCAGTCATGGCGCTGCGAGCGCCCGATGAGTTAGCCCGCGTTAACGCATGCGCTCAATCACCACGCCCACACCCTCGGCCTCGGGTACCGCGCCGGGCTTGGTAATGGTCATGCGCAGGCCAGCAATCGCAAATTCAGCTAACAGCATCGCCGCCAGATGGTCGGCGAGTGCCTCGAGCAGCTGAAAGCGCGCGGCATCGCAGGCCGCAATCACGCGTTGAGAAATCGCCGCGTAATCCAGC
>Ga0181579_10003520_pt1 | contig 12356 bp, 13 predicted proteins | sample 071ome_24_FD_132996 | JGI IMG/M metagenome (GOLD analysis project Ga0181579, IMG submission 132996) | Coastal salt marsh microbial communities from the Groves Creek Marsh, Skidaway Island, Georgia - 071402CT metaG (megahit assembly) | ecosystem: Environmental > Aquatic > Marine > Intertidal... | reverse complement strand
GTAGCGCTCGACCTCCGGCCGGCCACTAAATGACTCAATCGTTCAGCTAGATTAAGACCATGTGGGCTCTCGCAGATTGCCCGCTAGCTCAAATGTCTCGGGGCATGTCCCGTGGATCTCTATTTATCGCCCTGTCGCTTGCGGTGAATGACAAAAAAACGCCGACCTCTGTGGTTGGCGTTTTGAAAAACTCTATCGAGGGGGGGAGGTGGCAGCCTTACTCGGCTGGCTTGGTCTTTTTTAGCCCGACGACTCGGTCGCCATTCTTCCATTCGCCGCGCTTTCTGAGCAATTCGATTCGTTCGAATCGCTTCAATACGTTGCGTTTTACTGCGGATGAGCTCGATGATTTGTAGCTTGGGTGCTGTGACATGGCGTTTATTCGGGTTCCTGATTTGGGAAGCCGTGCAAGGTGGACGCATCTTTCGCCCATTTCAAGTACTTTTCCTCAACTTCTTCCGCACGACAGGCAATCCATTGAGGAGTATCGTAGGGGTGCAGGTCGGCGAGGAGCTTCTTGGCCTCTGGCAGGCGAGTTTCTAGGATCTTCAGCCAGAGCCGGAATTCCTGGGCTTGGCAGCATTTGCCTTCCCATTGGTAGATGGATTCGATGGGGGCGTCCAACTGGACGCAGGCGGCTATGCCTTTTGCGATGAGCTCCTTGCCGAAGGCTTTGGCCTCGTCTGCGGACTCGAAGGTTGTCCAGCAAATGAAGAGACTTGCGCTTTCACTGCTTGAGGAAGGATTCGATTTGGCCATCTTGGAAAGCGGAGAATAATCGCTTGACGCCCATTAGCATCAAGATAAAAGGCGTGATTCCATTTATCAGAAGGAGAGAGCCGCATTGAGAGACGATTACATCAAAGAAGCCCAGAAGGTCATTAGCGATCCCAACATCTTAATTAATGTCGTATCGCGTCGCGTGAAGCAACTGCGCCATGGCAACCGGCCCCTGGTTGAGTCGCTGGAGAAATTGAATCCTGAGGATATCGCCCTCCGGGAGATTATCGAAGGCAAGATAAGCTACGAAATTGGCGAGGAAAGTCACTAAGAAGGCTAGCAAAGAATTAATTTCAAGATGCGCGGCGGGGAACTGCCGCGTTTTTTTGTTGGAGACTTAACGGGGCGCCGATTCTTTAAAAGCGCAGTAGATACAATGGCCCGCAAGAAACAGGATAGAGCCAATCGTCCCAAAGAGATACGCAATGCCAAAGCCCGTCGCGACTATTTCGTGGAAGATACTTTCGAGGCGGGGATTGTTCTTACCGGCACCGAGGTCAAGTCCCTCAGAGCGGGAAAAGCCTCGCTCAACGAAGGCTTTTGCCGATTCGTGGGGTCCGAGCTGTTTATTTATGGCGTGCATATTGAAGAGTATGCCTGGGGCTCGATGAACAACCATATTCCTCGCAGAGAGCGGAAGTTGCTCTTGAAAAGATCGGAGCTGAGAAAGCTAAAAAAACAAGTGGAGTCGGGCGGTAAAGCGATCATTCCCCTAAGGATGTATTTCAAGGAAGCCTTAGTGAAAGTGGAGATCGGCTTGTGTATTGGCAAAAAGCTCTTTGACAAGCGGGACGACCTCAAAAAGAAAGCGGTCCTCCGAGACATCGATCGCTCGATGAAGCCATTCCGCTAGCCGAGAATTTCCAGAAATATCTTCCCTGTATGAACGATAGAATGACTGTTGCTTGTTTAGATCTCGAGGGTGTTTTGATTCCTGAGATTTGGATCAATCTCGCCGAGAAAACGGGAATCGAAGAGCTCAAACTGACGACTCGAGACATTGCCGACTACGATGAGCTGATGGGGAAGCGGTTGGAGGTTCTCGATGAGAATGGGCTGACTCTGAAGGACTTTCAAGAAGTCGTCGCGACAATGGATCCCCTGGAGGGAGCGAGTGAATTTCTGCAATGGCTGCGGAGCCAAGTAGAAGTGATCATACTTTCCGATACCTTCCGGGAATTCGCTATGCCGCTCATCGCGAAATTGGGCCACCCGACGATTTTCTGCCACTCTCTGGTGGTCAATCCAGGGTCGGGGGTGATCGAGAATTACGCTCTCCGGCAAACCGACCAGAAGCGGAAAGCGGTCATCGCTCTGAGGGGATTGAATTTCCGTACCCTATCGATCGGCGATTCCTACAACGATATCAGCATGTTGGAAGAGGCTGACTCGGGGATCTTCTTTAAGCCCACGAAGCAAATCACAGAGGAGTATCCGGCAATTCCGGTAACCCGGAATTACGAAGAGCTGAAATCCCATCTTTGCGCGAATCATGGGTTTCGCGATTGATGGGCTCTGATCAGTAGGCTTCAGAATCCACTGAGGACGGAGACCGCGACCGCTAGTATGATTCACGTAGTCCTATTCCAGCCGGAAATCCCCCAGAATACGGGAAACATCGGGCGGACTTGCGCGATCACCGAATCACGGCTCCATCTGATCCATCCTCTGGGATTCACGATTCGCGACAAGCATTTGCGGCGGAGCGGGATGGACTATTGGCATAATTTGGACATCCAGCATCACGAGGATTGGGAGGCCTTCAAAGCCTCGGAGCATGGACCCAAGCGTCTGCTGCTTATGACTACCCATGGGGCCCGATCGTACTGGGATATAGAATACAAAGACGGCGACGGACTGGTTTTCGGCCGAGAAGGATCGGGGGCTCCGGATTGGATGCACGATGAAATCGGTGAGGAGAATCGCCTCCGCATTCCTTTGTACAACGATACTTTGAGATCGCTGAATTTGGCGACCAGCGCCGGAATAGCCGTGTACGAGGCAATGCGGCAATTGAAAGGAAGCTCCTAGTGGATAAGCAACCGCACTTGACTTTAGATGCGGGTATTGAACGGTTAGCCGCGGTAACAATGCAGAGCGCACGAATTTCTACCAATGATTGACCTGAAACTATTGAGGGAGCGGCCTGACGATGTCAGGGCTGGAATCGCTAAGAAGCGCAACGATTGCGACCTCGACGCGGTATTGGCCACGGACGAGGAGCGACGAAAGCTAATTGCGGAGGTGGAGGCGCTGCGATCCCAGCAGAAAGCGGCGAACAATGAAATGGCGGGCTTGCCAAAGGGGAGCCCCGAGTTTCTGGAAAAAGTGAAGGAGCTGAAATCCGTTTCTGCTGAAATCAAGGATAAGGACACTGAGCTCAAGGAATTGGATCAGGCCTGGAATGAGCTCTATTTGAGCGTTCCCAACCTGCCTGACGCCACCGTTCCCGAGGGTCGCGACGAAAATTACAATGTAGAAATCAAGCAATGGGGCGATATTCCAGAGAAGCAATCGTATCACCTTCCTCACTACGATTTGGACTGGCTCGATCGGATTTTGGACTTTCAGAGAGGGACTAAAGTCACCGGGGCGGGCTTCCCGTTTTTCGTGGGCGATGGCGCCCGGTTGGCTCGCAGTTTGGTATCCTTCTTTCTGGACAGGGCCAACGAAGCCGGAATTCAGGAAGTAGCCGTGCCGTATTTCGTCAATGCCGCCAGCGCAACAGCAACAGGACAGCTGCCGGATAAGGAAGGGCAGATGTACCAGACGGTTGAGGACGAGCTCTACGCGATTCCGACAGCCGAGGTGCCGCTGACCAATTTTTTGCGGGACGAGATTCTTTCGGAATCGGACCTGCCCATCTACCGTTGCGCCTATTCAGCCTGTTTTAGGCGGGAAGCCGGCAGTTACGGGAAAGAGGTTCGGGGGCTGAATAGGGTCCATCAGTTCGACAAGGTAGAGATCCTCAAATGGGTAAAGCCAGAGACGAGTTACGACGAGCTGGAAACGCTGCGCGAATACGCGGAAAGCCTCCTGCAAGCGTTGGGCCTACCTTATCGAGCCTTGCTGATGTGCGGCGGGGATATGGGCTTTTCGCAAACGAAACAGTACGACCTAGAAGTATGGGCTGTCGGACAACAGAAGTGGCTGGAAGTGTCGAGTTGCAGCAATTTCGAGTCCTTCCAGTCTCGGCGGGCCCGCATCCGGTATCGTGATTCGAACACGGGCAAAAACGAGTTTGTCCACACGTTGAATGGATCGGGTTTGGCCGTGCCCCGGGTCTTTGTGGCCCTACTTGAAAATGGTTTGCAGCCCGATGGATCTGTTCAATTGCCAGAGGTTTTGCATTCTTACATGGGCAAAGATCGGATTGATTGATCTTAGCTGGCTTCGCGAGCTATCGAAAACGTGTATCGGAGGCGGCTTGGCTGATTGGAAAGAGATTGGGAATGGCCTAGTTGAGATCGCTGGCGGCGATTGGTTGTCCCCTAGATTGCGAGCGCGCATCGAATCGACTGATGACCTGTACGTGGCTTGTTCTGGAGGTGCGGATTCGGTCTTTCTTCTCCTATATTTCGCCACGACCTTTAGTGGAAAAGCTCCGCAGGCTTTGCATTTCAATCACAAGCTAAGAGGGGGTGAATCTGACGAGGACCAGCGATTTGTGGAATCAATTTGCTCGAGCTTGGAGGTCCCGATTTTTGTGGATTTCTGGAAGCGAGAGGACGTAGAAGCCCCGGTTTCGGAGGATAACGCGCGGGCTGCTCGCCTGTCGTTTTTCCTGGGCTGCTTGACTGGTCGACAGGATGAATCGGCGATTCTCACTGGCCATCATGCCGGAGACGTTGTGGAGACCTTGCTCATGCGCGTTTCGCGAGGAAGCGGGTTGCAGGGATTGACGGCTCCGAGGGAGGTATCGAATGGCCCCGATGGTTTACGGTTTTTGAGGCCTTTGCTGCCGCTGAGAAAAGAAAGAATTGTTGATTGGCTCGAGCAAGCGGGGGCCGAGTGGCGGGAAGATGCGAGCAATCGGACGGACGCGTATTATCGAAACCGCCTGCGCTCAAAGGTCATCCCGAGCTGGGAAAAGGCTTCCGATCGGCCCGTTCAGGAAGGCGCGGTTTTAGCTCGAGCTTTGCTAGAAGAGGACTGGGAAGCGGTGGAATTGGCCTTTAAGGACGCTTGGCGGAGGATGGCTTTAGACGCGGGTGAGCGGTTGGATTGGGTGGCGACGCGGGCCCAGCCTCGAGCATTCCAGCGTCGGGCATTGAACCGCTTGGCCGAGGAGCGCTCGGGAAGCCGATTGACGCTGGCCAATATGGAAGCGGCCCTCGAAGCGCTAAGAGTTGGCGAGGGCTTTAAGGCGAATATTTCTGATTCGCATTGGATTTTGGGTGACGAACCGGCAGGGATACGTGTTGTTGGGGAAACGGTCTCTTTTTCTTGGGATGAAATGCGGTATCCAGCGAATTGCTCGCTGTTTTTGCCAGATGGCGCCTGTCTTCGATCGGAAGATGTCGCTGTAAGCCCCAAGCTGTATGATGATATTCGCTCTGGGGTCTATCCTCATGACAGAGAAGTATTCCTTGAAATGGGCGAGAAACATTCCGCGACCTTGAGGGTCAGACAATGGAAGCCGGGCGATGCCTACCAGGTGAAGGGGAGGGGGTCTTCGGTCAAATTGAAGGAATTGTTTAGCGACCGAAAAATACCGATAGAGAAACGAAGCCGATTGCCTGTTGTAATGAACGATACGGGCGAAATTCTTTGGGTGCCGGGGCTTCCGCCCAATCAATGGACAACTTTGTCTGCCGATACTAGACAAGCGTTGCGGTTGACTTACCAAGAATGCCAGGCACCTTAGCGATTATTAGTCAGTAAATGTCAGATTCACCGAATTCATCAAAAGGAAACCCGAACGGAAAAAACCAGCCGGACCGATTCCAGCCCAAGGTCATTTTGATTTGGTTGGCTATCTTTGCCGTGATGGCTGTGCTTTGGTATCAGACCGACAAGGGGGGAGACGCGAACGAAATTCCGATGTACGATGTAGTCGTGGCCACGGAAGAGGGGAGGATCGAGTCGGGAAAGATCTACCCCAATCCGAACGGAGGAAACAATTACTACGATGTAATTGGGGAATTGAGGGTTCCGGATGACACGGCCGAGAGTGGCTATCGGCTCGCGCCATTTAAGGCCGATGGCAAGTTGGTGGACGACCAGTATGAAATTCTCCAGAAATCGAAAAAATTCGAGGAGAACGAGTCCAATACCTTTTTGCCGCAACTGTTGGCCGGACTGATCCCATTCCTCTTGGTTATAGGAATCCTGTATTTCCTCTTCGTTCGCCAGCTCAGAATGGCTGGACGCGGGGCCCTCAGTTTCGGCAAGAGCAAGGCCAAGCTGCTGACGCGAGACAAGGACAAGGTTACTTTTAAAGAGGTGGCCGGATGCGATGAGGCCAAGGAAGAGGTAAGCGAAGTGATCGACTTTCTCAAGGACCCGAAGAAATTTCAGCGTATGGGGGGTAAAATTCCCAAGGGAATTCTCATGGTGGGCCCTCCGGGCACGGGTAAGACCCTGCTAGCGAAAGCGGTTGCGGGAGAGGCTGAAGTTCCCTTCTTCTCTATCAGCGGATCCGATTTCGTCGAAATGTTTGTCGGAGTGGGCGCGAGCCGCGTTCGCGATATGTTTGAGCAAGGGCGGAAAAGCGCGCCGTGCTTGATCTTCATTGATGAAATAGACGCCGTCGGACGTCAGCGTGGGGCCGGTCTGGGAGGCGGCAACGATGAGCGCGAACAGACCCTCAACTCGCTCCTAGTGGAGATGGACGGTTTCGATACGACCGAAGGCGTTATTATAATGGCCGCTACCAATCGTCCCGATGTATTGGACAAGGCCCTACTAAGACCCGGGCGCTTCGATAGGGAGGTAGTAATCGGATTGCCGGACATGAAAGGGCGCGAGGAAATTCTCAAGGTGCATGCCAAGCGGATAAAGCTGAGTGAAGATGTCAATCTGAAGGATATAGCTCGGGCTTCGCCTGGATTCGCCGGAGCGGACCTTGCCAACTTGCTTAACGAGGGAGCCCTTATGGCGGCTCGCAAGAACAAGAAGCAGGTTGAAATGATCGATATTTACGAGGCCAAGGACAAAATCTCTTTTGGCCGCGAGCGTCGTCAATTGATGGACGAAGAGGATAAGCGCATGACGGCCTTCCATGAGGCGGGCCATGCTCTGATCGCCGCCTTGCTCTACAAAAGAAAGATTAAACTGCATAAGGTGACGATTATCCCTCGTGGCAGAGCTCTGGGATTGACCATGAGCACGGCGACCAAAGACATTTTGGGTCAGTCGAAAAAGGAGCTCATCGACGATATTTGCATGGCGATGGGAGGCCGGATAGGCGAAGAGGTAGAGACGGGCGATTTTAGCAACGGCGCCGCTATGGACATTAAGCAGGCGACCAACATCGCTCGCCACATGGTTTGCGACTGGGGGATGAGTTCTCTGGGACCGATCGCTTTTGGCGACAACGAGGAGCACTTATTCTTGGGGCGCGAGATTAGCAAGACTCACAATTTGAGTGAGGAAACGGCCAAGCGGATTGATGAGGAGATCAGCGGGATTATCACGACTCAATTCGATCGAGCCAGGAAGCTAATCGAAGAAAACCGCGACGCCCTGACCAAGATCGCGGAGGCTCTATTGGAGTACGAAACGATCGAGGGCAAGCACGTGCAAGAGATCGTGGAATACGGCGAGATTCGCTCCGAGGTAGTTTCCACGAAAACGGAAGAAATTAAGAGAGAGCAGGAAGCGTCCGAGAATGAGGACTCCGAGAAAGAGAAGGCGGCGGGCAAAAATGAAGATATTCCGCCAGCCGTAGATGGGGCTCAAGCCATGGCCTAAGGTCCGTCGCTGCGAATAAGACTTTTAAAGCCCTCGGTAATACCGAGGGCTTTTTTGCATCGCTTTGTAATGATCGCCGCTATTGGATTCATTTGCGTTTGATGAAGGTGAGATTCTCCCAGCTCGGGCTTAGACAGAAACCGTCAGAAATTACGAGGCTCATGGCCTTGGCAATACAACGGCCTGATATGCTTAGCTTGGCGGCGGGGTTCACCGATTCCGAATCGCTCCCGGTGGGTGATGTCAGGGAAATCGTCGAGGAGATCAGCGATCTTGAGGCTGAGGCCAAAGCGGCGCTTCAATATGGACCCAATATCGGGCGGGATGCGTTGCGATCTTCGCTTGCCCAACGAATGGCGGGGAGCGACTCGGTGGCTGACGAGGCGTATCAGCCGGAGAATCTTTTCGTTACCAATGGGTCCCAGCAAGCGTTGTATCTTGCGGTCCAAACGCTCTGCGATCCGGGTGATTATATATTGGTCGAGCAGCCGACTTATTTCGTCTTCATGGAAATCTTACAGGGATTGGGGCTGAAGCCACTGCCGATGCCTATGGATGACCGAGGCGATGTGGATGTAGAGGCGCTTCGAACAATGCTGCAGCAGGTCGCTGCCGATGGATCGATTGAGAAGGTCAAGGCAGTCTATTTAGTGTCTTACTTTGCCAACCCGAGTGGCCATTCTTTGTCGCAGGAGTCTAAAGTAGCGTTGGGATCCCTGTTGAGGGAATTTGATTCCCCAATCGCCGTATTGGAAGACGCCGCCTATCGGGAACTTTATTTCGAGGAGGCTCACCCGGCCAAGAGCGTGTTGAGCTTGGAGCCTTTCTCCGATCTGCCTGTGTTGTACACGAGCACGCTGACAAAACCCTATGCGTCTGGGCTGAAGGTTGGTTATGCCTATAGCAACTCGCCCGAGTGGCGAGACGTCATGCTGACAGTTAAAGGTCAGCAAGATTTTGGGACCTCCCACTTCACTCAGGCGGTGGTTGAACGCGCTTTGCTCAGCGGCCGTTTCGATCGCCATTTAAGCGAATTGAGGCGAACCTATCAGCGGAAGATGATGGCCCTTCATGAAGGGTTAGCCGACACGTTGCTGGAGCTGGGCTGGAGCTGGGATGTTCCCGAAGGGGGTCTATACTTGTGGATGAAGTCTCCCAAGGGCCTGCCCACGCATAACGATTCCGAATTCCACAGGGCCTGTCTGAAAAGCGGCGTTTTCTACGTGCCTGGCGACTTGTGCTTTGTCAATGAGGCTCATGCTACCGACTACATTCGAGCCAGTTTCGGCGTGCTCAACGAGGATCAGCTGGGTGAGGCGGCTAAACGGTTTAACGAGGCAGCCTTGTCGGTATTCCGAGACGCGGTTCTTTGAGGTGGGTTGCTGTTTTCTGAAATTCCCAATTTTTTGGATATCAGAGGGATCGGTCACTTCCGCCCAATCCGCAGTCTAAGTACTATGACTCAATGTTATGGCGATCCTGGCGATTACACTTGATTATAAGAACACGGCCAAGTAACTACGCGCCCTCATTATGTCGGACTACACGGTAACCCACCTAAAACAGCTAGAGAGCGAGGCAATTTTCGTTCTCAGGGAAACGGCTGCCCAGTTCGAGCGGCCAGCTCTCCTCTTTTCGGGAGGCAAAGACTCGATAGTTATGACGCATCTGGCTCGAAAGGCGTTTTGGCCGGCGAGAATCCCGTTTCCGCTCCTGCACGTAGATACGGGGCACAATTTCAACGAAACGATCGAGTTCCGTGATCGCCTAGTCGAGGAAACAGGAGCGAACCTGGTAGTGGCATCCGTGCAGCAGGCTATTGACGAAGGACGGGTGGTTGAAGAAAAAGGCCTCAATGCGAGCCGCAATACCCTGCAAATTCAGACCTTGCTAGATTGTTTAGAAGAGGGCCAGTACGATGCGGCTTTGGGCGGAGGACGCCGCGATGAGGAAAAGGCTCGGGCGAAAGAGCGGTTTTTCTCCCATAGAGATGAGTTTGGCCAATGGGATCCTAAAAATCAGCGGCCTGAACTTTGGAACGTATTCAATGGCAGGATGAGTCCGGGAGAGCATTTTCGCGTCTTTCCGTTGAGCAATTGGACGGAGATGGACGTCTGGCAATACATGAAGGCAGAGGAAATCCCGATTCCCAGCCTCTATTTCGCTCACGAGAGAGATGTGGTTGTCCGCAATGGCGCCATATTGGCCGTTTCCGAATTCGTTCAGCCAAGAGATGGGGAAACCGTAGAGCGGAAACGTATTCGCTTTCGCACTATGGGAGATGCCACGATCACTGGAGCCGTCGAGTCCGATGCGGATGACATGTCGAAAATCATAGAGGAGGTGGCCGCGGCGAGAGAAACCGAGCGCGGCAATCGGGCGGATGACAAGCGCAGCGAAAGCGCGATGGAAGACCGCAAAAAGCAAGGCTATTTTTAACCTCGTATCGATTCGCCAATGACGGACAAAGACAACGCTCAAAGTTATCTGGATATGGACCTCCTGCGTTTCACAACTGCGGGATCCGTTGATGATGGGAAGTCCACCTTGATCGGTCGACTGCTGTACGACTCGAAAGCGATTTTCGAAGACCAGCTCGAGGCTATCGAAAAGACGAGCGAGCAAAGGGGAGACGAGAACGTGAACCTGGCCTTGCTCACAGATGGCCTTCGGGCTGAACGGGAGCAGGGAATCACCATTGATGTTGCCTATCGATATTTCGCGACGCCGCGACGGAAATTCATCATCGCGGATACGCCTGGCCACATTCAGTACACGCGAAACATGGTCACGGGGGCCTCCACGGCTAATTTGGCGATCATTTTGGTCGATGCCCGCAAGGGAGTGATCGAGCAGACTTGTCGACATTCATTCATAGCCGATCTCTTGCGTATCCAGCATGTGGTAATAGCCATTAATAAGATGGATTTGGTCGATTGGAGCGAAGACCGTTTCCTGGAAATCAAGGATCAGTTCCGTCGCTTCGCATCCAGGCTGGACAGCATTGTGGAGGTAACTTTCGTGCCGATTAGCGCTCTAAAGGGCGATAACGTCGTGGAACCCTCCGAGAATATGCCTTGGTACAAGGGGCCATCGCTATTGTATCACCTGGAGACCGTTTATATTGGATCCGACGAAAATCATGTTTCGGCCCGTTTCCCTGTGCAGTGGGTGATCCGTCCCCACAGTGACGAGCATCACGACTTTCGTGGCTATGCAGGACGAGTTGCGGGTGGCGTTTTCAAGCCCGGCGACGAAGTAGTTGTCCAGCCATCCGGTTTCAATGCGGTCATCAAGGCTGTGCACACTATGGATGGCGAGTTGCAGGAAGTCTTCGCTCCGCTCAGCGCGGCCATAACGCTGGATCGAGAAATCGACATAAGCCGGGGCGACATGATTGCCAAGCCTAACAATCCCCCGACCGTGGGCCAGGACATCGAAGCGATGATTTGCTGGTTTAGCGAAAAACCGCTTAGCAGCCGGGGAAAATTCATCTTGAGGCATACGACAAGGGAAACCAAGGCTGTGATTCGCGATGTTAAATACAAGGTGGACATCAATACGCTGCGCAAAATTGAGGATGACCTTGAATTCCGTCTCAATGACATCGGGCGTATTTCTCTGAGGACGGCTGCTCCGCTTTGCTACGATCCTTACAAGATGAATCGCGCTACGGGCTCATTCATTCTCGTGGACCCCTTCACGAATGAAACAATGGGCGCGGCCATGATTATTTGAGAATCTCGATTCTTTCGAGTCTCTACTCTAAGGGATTGGCTTAGGAAATATCCTTGTTTACGAAAGCTTTACAAATGGGGCTTTTCGCGCGGTGGTACCGTGATGACCTCTGCCGAAGAAACTCCTTTGTCTATCGAAGAAATGGCCACGCGCCTAAAATGCTCGCGCGGATGGGTTCAACTCTCGGTTGATGCGGGTTGCCCTCGGGATGATGACGGGAGGATTAACATCCGGGATTTCATGCTCTTCCAGCTCTCCAATATTCATCGGATTCGTAAAATTGCGGGTCTAGAGCCAATCGAGACTAGTGGAACGAAAGAGGATTTGAGACCCAACGTCAAAGCGATCCTATCGACTCAACTCGAGTGGTTGCAAGCCCGGTCTACGAAGGACAATGTCAAACAAGCGGCTCGGATTGTGCACCAGAAGATCCAGAAGATCTAATACAGGGAGCCTCCCGAATCGCAGGGATGACGCATGGAGATAGCGTTTTATCCGTAAGGCGTTTGCTATCACGAAGTTGACTAGAAAATTGTCATAACCGTAACGGTTTTGAAGTTGTCTCTCTCGATATATTGGCTTTTTTTGGTCTAGTTGAGCGAAGCTCAAAGATACTCGATGGAAAAAAAAGTGATTGCCGTAGTGATGGGTGGAGGCCGTGGAACGCGACTTCATCCATTAACGAAAGAACGATGCAAGCCCGCCGTGCCGCTAGCTGGTAAGTATCGCTTGGTGGATATACCGATCAGCAACTGCCTGAATTCTGAAATCAATCGCATCTACCTGCTCACGCAATTCAACACGGCCTCTTTGCACCGCCATATCCAAGACACCTACCGATTCGATCCCTTCAACGGTGGCCGGGTCGACATCCTATCGGCAGAACAGACGGAGAAGGGCGATAGTTGGTACCAGGGAACGGC
>Ga0181579_10003513_pt1 | contig 12368 bp, 9 predicted proteins | sample 071ome_24_FD_132996 | JGI IMG/M metagenome (GOLD analysis project Ga0181579, IMG submission 132996) | Coastal salt marsh microbial communities from the Groves Creek Marsh, Skidaway Island, Georgia - 071402CT metaG (megahit assembly) | ecosystem: Environmental > Aquatic > Marine > Intertidal zone... | reverse complement strand
TGGGGATTCCCAAAACAGGCATTTTTGGTCTTTATGATTTGATTGGCATTGATCTGATGGCGGATGTGGTCAAAACCCTTGGCGTCATCTTGCCGGAAGGCGATGCCTTTCACGCGGTGGGGGGAAACAACCCGCTTGCAAGCACCATCGCCGCCATGATCGGTGACGGCTATACCGGCGATAAAGGCAAAGGCGGGTTTTACCGTCAAGATGATCAAGGCCAAGAATTGGCGATGAATTTAGCCACCGGCCAAACCCGCCCTCGTCAATCGACCTTGCCGCCAAAAGCCTCGCGCGCCGCCGATACATTAGCCATGGGCGGTGAGCCACTGTTGGATTTGATCAATCCCACCGATGAGGGTGACGCCGATCAGGTGAAGTTCTGCCGCCATGTGCTGGCGCGGGTTTTGGGATATGCCGCAAGCCTGATTCCTGATGTCACCACCTCACCCCAAGATATTGATGACGCCATGAAACTTGGCTTCAACTGGGTGCGTGGTCCGTTTGAGATGATTGATGCCATTGGCGCGGAAACCTTGGCGGAGATGATCCGAGAAACCGGTGAAGCCGTCCCCACCATTATCGCCAATAATCAACGGTTTTATGTGGCGCAAGATGGCGTGCTTAATGTGCGGCGTTTCGAACGCGCTGATGAAGCGGGCGAACTAGGCCCTGTCTGCTTGCCCGAAGGCACCATTCGTTTCCATATGATGAAGCAATGCCTTGATCCGTTGGCGCGCAACGATGCCGCTAGCCTTTATGCGATTGACGGTGATCTGCGGCTGGTAGAATTTCACGCCAAGGCCAATGCCTTGACCGCTTCTTCTATGGAAATTGTGGCTGAAGCCTCGCGCAATCACGGCAAAGGCATTATCATCCATAATGACGCTCAGCATTTCTCCGCTGGGGTGGATCTCAACCGCTTTCTGGCTCTTATCAACGCCGAGGATTGGGACGGCATTGACGCCTTCCTTTATGATTTCCAAATGGCGGTAAAAGCCCTACGCGATGCGCCGGTGCCGGTGGTGGTGGCCAATTCAGGCTTAACCCTTGGCGGCGGTTATGAAGTGGTTGTTCATGCCGATAAAGTGATCGCCCATGGCAATAGCGTTATGGGGTTGGTTGAAGCGGCGGTGGGGGTTGTGCCTGGCGGCGGCGGCGTCAAAGAAACATTCTCGCGCTGGCACCAAGCAACCCAAGATTGGAAAAAAGCCGCTTGGAACACATGGATGCAAATTGGTTATTCCCACACCGGCACCAGCCCAGAACAAAGCGCGGCATTGATGTATTTTCTCAATGATCGTGACGTTAGCGTTATGAACCGCGATAAAATTTTGGCCATGGCTATGACTGCCGCCAAAGATATGGCCAAGGGCTATGCCCCGCGCCCTGCGCCTCAATTCATTTTGCCGGGCAATGCTTTACTGGATGAAATGGCGGCGTTTATGGATAAAGGCATCGCCGATGGGATGTTCTTCCCCCATGACAAAACCGTGGCAATGGCTGTGGCCAGCATCGTGGTCAGCGATACCGCCGTAGAAACCCCAGCAACCGAAGATGATCTCTATGCCCGTGAAAGGCGGGCGTTTTTGCATCTCGCCAAGACTCAAGAAACCAAAGTGCGTATTGTCTCCATGCTGGAAACCGGCGTAATGTTAAGAAACTGATATTGTAGAATGTGGTAAAGGGGCAGATCAATGTCGATGCTTGAACACTATAATGCCTTTGAAAAAAACAGCGCCAATCATGTGCCATTGTCGCCGCTTACCTTCATCGCAAGAACGGCGGGAGTCTTTCCGGATCGGATTGGCGTTGTGCATGGCGATCGCCGCTTTACTTGGTCGCAAGTCTTCAGCCGATGCCGGCAATTATCATCAGGCTTGCAGCATCTTGGCATTGGCTTGGGCGATACCGTGGCGATCATGGCGTTCAACACCCCTGAGATGGTGGAATGTCACTACGGGGTTGCCGCCAGCGGCGCTGTGATGAACACCATCAACACCCGCCTTGATCCTGATACCATTGCTTATATTCTCAGCCATGGTGAGGCCAAAGCCCTGATCACCGATACCGCCTTTTCTGAAACCGTGGCGGCGGCCTTGGCTATCCTTGGCGATGATCATGGCATCACCATCATTGATATTGTCGACCCAGAAAACACCACTGGTGGCGAGCGCCTTGGCGCAATGAGTTATGAAGACCTGCTTTCGAAAGGTGATGCTGAAGCCGAATGGCAATTGCCTTCGGATGAATGGAACGCCATGGCGCTGAATTACACCTCTGGCTCAACCGGGCGTCCGAAGGGGGTTGTTTATCACCATCGCGGCTCGCATCTGATGACCATGGGCACCATCGCCGATTGGCAAATGCCGCACCATCTTTGTTATTATTATGTGGTGCCTTTGTTTCACTGCAACGGCTGGGGTCATGTTTGGGCAGTGACCGCGCAAGCCGGCACGATTGTTTGCAGCCGCGCGGTTACAGCGAAATCGGTTTATGACGCGATTGCCGATCATGGCGTTACCCATTTTGGCGGGGCGCCGATTATCCTTGGCATGATCGTCAATGCCCTCGACAGCGACCGCCGCGCCTTTGATCATACGGTTGAAGTGATGACCGCAGGCGCTCCCCCACCAGCGGCAATTTTGGAAGCCATTGAAGGCATTGGCTTTAACGTCACCCAAGTTTATGGCCTGACCGAAACCTATGGTCATACCGTCATTTGCACTTGGAATGACGATTGGAATGATCTGGACTTTTCCGCCCGCGCTCGCCTGAAAGCCCGCCAAGGGGTGGCCATGACTTTGACGGAAAGCGTCGCGGTGCTGGATGGTGAAACCGGTCAACCTGTCCCCCGCGATGGTGAGACCATCGGCGAGATCGGCATTAAATCCAACACCATCATGAAGGGTTATTTGAAAAACCCCGAAGCCACGGAAGCGGCTTTCATTGATGGCTATTTCCGCTCTGGCGATTTGGCAGTGATGCATCCCAATGGCTATGTTGAAATCAAAGACCGGCTAAAAGACATCATCATTTCAGGCGGTGAGAATATTTCATCGGTTGAAATTGAAGGCGTGTTGCATCGGCATAACGCGGTGGCCATCGCCGCGGTGGTGGCGAAGCCTGACGACAAATGGGGTGAAGTGCCTTGCGCTTTCGTCGAATTAAAACCTGGCGCTAGCGTTACGGAAGAAGAGTTGATCGCCTTTACCCGTGATCACTTGGCGGGTTTCAAGCGGCCCAAACAAGTGGTCTTTGGCACGATCCCAAAAACCGCCACCGGCAAATTGCAAAAGTTTGAATTGCGGCAGATGGTCAAAGACGGCAAAGTCTAAAGATCAGCCTCACCTTTTGGCAACACCACCGCCGCAAGCGCATAACTCTCGGGCAAGTTGAGCCCGCTGATCGGGTGTGGGTCAGCGGCGATATGCGGCGGTTTTATTCCGCCCTTGCCTTTGATGCGAGCGGTCGCCAACATCGTTTCAACAATCAGATCATCGCCATCGGTCATAACGCGGCAATCCGCCCGGCCAAGCCCATGATCCATGCGGCCATCATCTAAGACGGTGGGTTCATGATGAACGGGCAAGTTAAGCCGCACCTTCGGCACCACTAAGAGCAACGGCGCTTCATCAAGATGAGCCGAAAGGGTTCGTCCTGTCGCCTCTTGTCTAGTCCAAGCCAAAGCCCGCATCTTACCGGACAGATCAAGGGTGATTTCCGTTTGGAGATCAGCGCTTATCGCCGTGACAACCCCATCTTCATCATGGATCAAATCATGGGCATAAGCCGTCATCGCGCCGGCATTGACCGCCCAAGCACCGCCATGATCCAAGGTTTCAATGGCAATCGCCATAATATCATCAGGGCTTAAGGGCAACCGCATGAGATCAAGCCCAGCCGCATCAATCGCCCCGGGGATGCGTTGCCAAGCGGCCAGCCGCAAGCCTTCATCCGCATCACGCCAGGCGCTAATCTCATCGGTGTGACGGCGACAAGACAAACAATAATCTTCGGCGTCATAGGTGCAATGACCCACGCAAGGGCTGTGGTCATGGGCGGCTTGGCGGATCATTCGATCCATTTTTAACGAAGCGTCATTCATGTGATCATCTCATCAAATCAATCGTCAATTGGGGGGATCAATCCCATGGCACGTTCCACATTCATGACCGCCGCCATGCCCTCGCGGTAATCGGGATAAAGCAAATTCAACCCTAATTCTTGTTTGATCCGGCGGCTGTCGACTTTCCGCGATGTTGCATAGAAACTGCGCGCCATGGGCGAAAGATCAGCCTCTTCAAACGCCACGAGGGCGGGCGGCTCAACATTGATCAATTCCGCGGCATAGCGGATCACATCGCCGGCTTCACAAGGCGAGCCATCGGCAAGATTCAGAATCCGCCGCTGCCTTGGTTTTTCCATCGCGGCTTTGATAACCCGCGCGATATCCACGACATGGATGCGGTTGAATTGATGACCTGGCTTGGCAATAATTCGGCCTTTGCCTGCCAGCAAATCCTGAAAAGGCGATCGTCCAGGGCCATAAATCCCCGCCGCTCGAAACACTTCAGCCCCCAGCGCCTCCTGCCATTCGATTTCCGCGTGCCGCCGCCATTGACCGCGACGAGATGAGGGTTCTGTCGGGCTGTCTTCTGTTACCCATCCGCCATCGGCTTCGGTATAGACGCTTGTGGCCGATACATAACCAGCCCAACATTCCAAATCTTTAATCGCATCGCCATGCGCCGCGAGCACCGGATCATGACCATCGACAACCGGAATGGTGGATAAGACATGGCTTACATTGGCAAAAGCCGCCTCAGGATCAGCCAAACCTTGACCTGCTGAAAATGCGATGCCTTCAACACCATCCACCGCAACGCGGCCTGATCGCGTTGTGCCGCGCACGACCCATCCCGCCTTGACCAAAAGCCGCGCGAGCATTTGGCCGGTAAAGCCAAGGCCAAAAATAAGGATGGTGTTTTGCTTGTTCGATTGTGTTTTTCCCATGCGGTGACTGTAGCGTTTTTTTCACGCCAATCAAGGCAAGAGCCGCCGCGAAGATAAATTTTACCCAATCGCTTATTGCTCATTCGCGCAAGGAGCATTACATAACCATCAACGGAGGCCATCATGTCAACATCCTTGAGACGCATCATCAGCATCAGTGCCTGTATCGGGGCGTTTTTGGTGGCGGCGGTATTGATTGGGTTTTGGGCGGATTATTTTGCCCGTAAGACCACCCCAACTATTTTCCCACAACTTGGTGAGATTCAATTCAGCCTGCCTTCCACCCAAGGTCGTCCGATCAGCAATGATGATTTGCTCGGTCAACCTGTGGCGATGTTTTTCGGCTTTACCCATTGTCCGGAAGTTTGCCCCGTGACGCTTTACACCTTAACGGAAATTACCGACAGCATTGGCGAAGACGCGGAGGCGCTGCAAATTGTCTTTGCCACCGTTGACCCTGAGCGCGACACGATCCCGGTGCTGACGTCCTATATCGAAGCGATTAATAAGCGTGCCATTGGCCTTAGCGGTGCCATTGATCAGCATGAGGCATTGCAAAAGTCGTTCCGCGTCTTTGCCCAGAAAGTGCCGCTAGACGATGGCGATTACACCATGGATCACACCGCGACGGTTTTTCTCTATGACGCCAAAGGTCACCTGAGCGGCACCATCGCTTGGGGTGAGCCTTATGAATTTGCCCTCGCCAAGGTCAAAGCCGTCTTGGGGATCAAATCCTAAGTTTATCTCTCATTTTGTAATAAGACATGCCCAAAGCAAGCACTGGGGTTCGGAAAATACCCCCGGGGAATGGGAGATGACGGATCGCGGCAAAGGTATCAAATCGCCGGCGATCACCGTCAATCGCCTCGGATAAGATTTCCGCCGCCACCGCCGTCAAGGCAACGCCATGGCCAGAAAACCCTTGGACAAAGAACGTGTTCTGCCCAACCGTGCCAAAATGAGGGATGCGATCAACGGTAATCCCGATGCGGCCTGACCAGGCTTTTTCGATGCGATGATCAATCAGCGATGGAAACACAGCCTTCATTTTGTTGCGGATATAGCCGGTGATATCGGCGTTATCCATAGGCATATAGGACGCCCGCCCGCCAAACAACATACGGCCTTTGGCGTCAAAGCGATAATAATCAAGGGCGGTGTTGCAATCCGACACCGCAATCCGCCCCGGCAATAATGTATTGATGACGTTATCACCCAAAGGTTCGGTGGCGATGATCCCGCTCATCACCGGCGCCAGCCGTTGCTGCATTTGCTTTGGTCCGGTTTTGCCAAGATACGCGTTGCCCGCCAACACCAATTTTTCCGCACGAACAACACCGTGATCATGATGCAATTGCGGATGATCGCTTTTGGCGTCAATGGATCGGATGGGCGTCATCTCATGAATGGTAACGCCAGCCGCCACTGCGGCCTTGGCCAAGCCCAGCAAATATTTCAAAGGGTGAAGATGCCCCGAATGCGCATCATAAAGCCCGCCAATATAGGCATCGGTGGTGATATGCGGCTCAAGCGCCCGTCGATCAGGCAAGAGTTCAAAGCCATCATAACCTTCGCCTTCCCAATCGGATTGCATCTCGACCAATTCCGCCATATGCCGTTGATGCAAAGCCGCGTGTAAATAGCCAAATCGTATATCGGCATCAATGCCGTGCTTGCGGCAATTTTCTAAAATGATTTCACGGCCAGCATTGCCCACATCCCACGCCATACGCCGCTGATCTTGAGGGATCCGTGCCATGATTTTGCTGAAGTCGGTGGTCCAGCCCTGACACAATTGCCCGCCATTGCGTCCGGATGCGCCAAAACCGATGCGCTGGGCTTCATAAAGATGCACCTGATGCCCGCGTTCCGCGAGATTAAGCGCAGTGGTGATGCCCGTAAACCCACCGCCAACAATCGCAATTTCAACATCTTGATCGGTTGTTGGTGGCGCGTGCAAGGACGGCCAGATTACATCATCGGCATAAATTGACGGCGGCTGAAGAGCATCATGCGACTGAGCCATTAGCGGTACCACAGCCATTCCAACGGGGTGACTTTGCCCTCAAATTGCAAACGCTCATATTCTTTGGTGGTGGCAAAGACGCGCACCAAATCTTCGCCAAGCCATGATTTTGCAAAATCACTTTCGGCAAAGACGCGATTTGCCTCTCCCCAAGAATTCGGCATGCCATCGCGATCCGGCGTCTCATAAGCGTTGCCCGTGGTGATGGGCGAAGGAGTCATTTTTCGCTCAATGCCTTCCACCATAGCGGCCAAGATCAACGCGATGGCCAAATACGGGTTAATATCCGCGCTTGAGCAACGGTGTTCGAGCCGCCTTGCCGCTGGACTGCTTTGCGGAATACGGAAACTGACCGTGCGATTGTTATGCCCCCAACTGCGATCAATCGGAGCATAATGCCCGGGCTGGATGCGCCGCCAAGCATTCGCATTCGGCGCAAACACCGCCATCGATTCCGCCAAGAATTGCCCCATCCCGGCGGCGGCATATTGCAAATTAGCATGGCTTTCAGGGTCGTCACCATCGGCTTCGGCCATGATGTTCTGCCCTTCAGCGTTCAGAAAACTAGCATGAAGATGAAACCCGCTGCCGGTATCATCATCAAACGGCTTGCCCATAAACGTCACGTCATAGCCATGATCACGCGCGACAATCCGCGTGAGGCGACGCAACAACACGGATTCATCCGCCGCCCGCAAGCCATCACCGCGATGCTTGAGGTTGATTTCAAACTGACTCTTGCCGTATTCGGAAATCGCGGCATCTGCCCCCACCGCCACCTCTTCGCAAGCGGTTTTAATCGCATCAATCACCGGGCTAAATTCATCATAGGCGTCTAGCCCATAAACCTGCCCCATGGGTTGCGGGGTGCCGGTGAGCGATGTGGAAGCAATTTGCCCCATGCCCATATCGTCCAATTTTGGGTCGATCAAATAAAATTCCAATTCCGGCGCAATCACCGGATAAATGCCTAGGCTGTTGATGCGCGCCAACACCCGTTCGAGCGCACCGCGCGGGTCAATGGCATGGGGCTGACCATCATGATCCATCATCTGAATCATCACCGCCGCCTTTTTGCCTTCACTGCCGGGGAGGATATGCAAACTGTCAGGGATCACCCGCCACGGAAAATCCGCATCCCCTGTTTCCCAAACCAACCCTGTTTCTGGAACAGATTCGCCGGTGACATCCGTGCCAAACACACTGGCCGGGAGCAAAACCCCTTCGGTGAGCAGTTTTTCCAATGACGCCGCGGGCAAGACTTTGCCGCGCATGACGCCATTCAAATCCGCAAACATCGCGGTGACGGTTTCCAATTCAGGGTAAGCCGCGTTAAAGGCACGAGCCGTTTCCGATAACATTAATTTCCTTTCCGCCGCCAGCCCAACCGTTGTTCCTGCTGGTTCAACTTGGCGTTACGGCAAAACCCTAATATAGTACTGACAATAGCAACTTTACCAGCGGTGTTCAAATGTCTGAATTGACCTTATCTGTATCCGATATCGATGTGCAACATCATCTTCACCCTTTCAGCGATTATAAATCGATGAAGAAAGACGGCACGCGTATCATCACCCATGCCGAAGGCCATTATATCATTGATAGTGATGGCAATCGCATTCTCGATGGCATGGCCGGGCTTTGGTGCGTCAATGTAGGGTATGGCCGCCAATCGTTGGTCGATGCCGCCACCAAGCAGATGGAAAATCTGCCCTATTACAACACCTTCTTCAAAACCAGCAACGCGCCAGCGGCAGAATTGTCCCGCCGCCTTGCCGCCATTGCGCCTGATGGCATCAACCATGTCTTCTTTGCCAATTCTGGTTCTGAAGCCAATGACACGATTGTTCGGATGGTGCGTCATTTCTGGGCGCTGGAAGGCAAGCCTGAAAAGAAAGTCATCATCAGCCGCGAATATGGTTATCACGGCAGCACCACCGTCGCCGCCAGCATGGGCGGCATGGCGGCGATGCATGGACAAGCCGCGCAATTGCCAGATTTCCATCACATCAAGCCGCCCTATAGTTTCCTTCATCAGGGCAATATGGATGAAGCTACTTTTGCAGAAACCGCAGCCTCTTGGCTTGAGGAAGCCATCCAGAAAATTGGTGCTGATCATATCGCCGCTTTCATCGCTGAGCCTATCCAAGGCGCCGGCGGGGTGATCATTCCGCCGCAGGGCTATTTTGGCCATATCCAACGCATATGCAAAAAACACGATATTCTGTTTATTGCCGACGAAGTCATCACGGGCTATGGCCGCACCGGACAATGGTTTGCCAGCCAGACCTTTGACCTTCAACCTGACCTGATTGCCACCGCCAAAGGCTTGACCTCTGGTTATCAGCCGATGTCGGCGGTGCTGATTGGCGATCGCGTTGCCAATCGTTTGGTGGACGATGGGGGTGAATTCTACCATGGCTTTACCTATTCTGGTCACCCTGTTGCCGCGGCTGTAGCCTTGGCCAATCTTGACATCATCGAAGAAGAAGACCTGATCACGCGTGTCCGCGAAGACACCGGCCCTTACCTCAATCAAGCCCTGCAAGCCTTGGTTGATCACCCGCTGGTTGGCGAAGTGCGGTCGTTTGGGATGTTGGCTGCCATTGAATTGGTGGCGGATAAAAATGGGCCTGTGCTGTTCGATAATCCTGGCAGGGTTGGCACCATCTGCCGCGATCATGCCATTGAACAAGGCTTGATGATGCGGGCGGTTCGTGATGGCATGATCTTATCGCCGCCGCTGACCTTTACCCGCGATGATATTGATGCATCAATCCGCATGGCGCATGCCGCAATGGATGCCACATTGGCAACAATCGGAGGCTGAGATGCCTGTTGATTACACCAATTCTGATGCTGCTTTTCTTAGCGACAGCATCAAAGGCACCTCCCATGAAATGACCTATGGCGGGGCGTTAAGTTTCCTGCGGCGCAAATACACCCGCGATCTGAAAGGCGTTGATATTGCCGTTAGCGGCGTGCCTTTTGATGGCGCGGTGACCAATCGCCCCGGCTGTCGGTTTGGTCCTCGTGCTATTCGCGGGGCGTCCACCGAATTAGCCAGCCTTGAGGCTTTCCCTTTTGGGATTGATATTTTCGAAACGCTTGGCGTGGTTGATTATGGCGATTGCGCCTTGAACCCCCATAACCCAGCTTCGATCCCAGAGGCGATTAGCAACCATGCTCGCGGCATCATCGCGTCTGGCGCTAAGATGCTGACCTTCGGCGGTGATCATTTTGTTTCATACCCGCTCATCCGCGCCCATGCTGAAGCCTATGGTCCGGTGGCGTTGGTGCAATTTGATGCTCATTCCGACACTTGGGACGATGGCGGCTCACCGCTTAACCATGGCTCAATGTTTCTGCACGCCAAAGAAGATCAATTGATTGACGTCGATCATTCGATTCAAGTGGGGCTAAGGTCTTACAACGACCGTGACCATGGGTTTGAAATCTTAACCAGCCCTTGGGTGCATCGTAATGGCGTAGAAGCCGTGCTTGATCGTATCATCAGTCGGTTTGGGGATCGCCCTGCCTATATCACCTTTGATATTGATTGCCTTGATCCTGCTTTTGCGCCGGGAACAGGCACGCCAGTGCCGGGTGGGTTGGCGTCATGGCAAGCGCTGGAATTGATTCGTGGCCTCAAGCCGCTCAACATGATTGGCTTTGATTTGGTGGAAGTCTCACCGGCGTATGATCACGCGGACATCACCGCCATGGCGGCGGCCAATATCGCCCATGATTGGTTGGCGGTGATGGCGATCAAAGCCGGGGCTACGCCAAAACCGGTGGGGAATATTTAATTCGCCTTAAGACGGCGGGTCAATCGCACATTCGGCGCCATCGCAACAAGGCATGGCATTGACGCCGCAATGGGCGCATTGACCATGCCCATGCACCCAAACCAATTGTTCCGGCTGACCGCAAAACAAGCACCGCGCGACGTTTTTTTCATCCGATGATGAAGTCAAATTGCGTGTGTTATTTTGATCAATCAATGTTGTCATGGGTTCATCTTATCGTGTTTGCGGTTTATTGACCAGCCAGACGCCGATGCTCGCCACAATAAAGCCGATGATACCAGCCACGCCAAGCACTTCGCCAAAGGCGATATAGCCCATCACCGCCGACACCGGCGGCACCATGAAAAACAGGCTGGACGTAGCCGCCATTTGCCCAGAACGAATAAGCAGCATCAAGATCGTCACCGCGCCAATCGAAACCGTCGCCACAATCCAGATCATCGCTAGCGTTACTTCCAGCGTCCATGTCAGATGGTAGGTTTCGACCGTCATCAGCAAAACCCCATAGAATAAGGACGCGGCGATGGCTTGCAGAAAATTGCCCATCACCAAATCAATGCCGCCAACATAACGTTTTTGCAAAATTGTCCCAATGGCCATAGCGCTGACCGCAACCAAGCATGAGATCAGACCAATGGTAGGGATTTCACCCCCCAAACGCGGGGTGACCACCAAGCCGACGCCAATCATGCCAAGGACAATCCCCAACCATTGCAATCCGCGCACCTTTTCCGACAAAAGGCTTAACGCCAAAAGCGCTGTTAAAAGCGGCTGGATCGAAACAATCAAAGAAGCAATCCCTGAAGGCGTGCCTTTGGATATCGCGTAAAACACCCCGCCAAGATAAACCCCATGCATCAACATGCCGGCGATCATAGTCGGCAATATGGTTTGTCGATCTGGCCAATCGCGCCGCATGACCAAGACCATGACGCCGAAGATTGCGCTGACAATCAAAAATCGCGTGAACAGAAAACTGAATGGCCCTGCGCCCATCAAACCATATTTGGCCGATATGAATGCGCTCGCCCAGAGAATCACAAAAATAAAAGGGTAAAAACGTTGCGGCATTAATGGTGGCCTCAATGACATTGAACCTTTAATATGGCACAAAATCCTTGCAAAGGGATAAGGCTTTCATCGCCTTTTTTTGCGAAACTCCAAATCGGTTTTCAGGGGAATCTACATGACCGATTCGTCTTCATCTCATTCGATTGCTTTGGCCGGTGATGGCATTGCCAGCCGCGCCATGGCCTTGGCTTTGGCTCGAATGGGATGGGCATCAACCATCATCGCCCCGAAAAGCCAAAAGCTACAGGGCGGCATCCAATTGGCACCAAACGGCTGGGCCGCGCTGACCAAATTAGGCCTCCGTGATGCCGTCACCCCTCACGCCTTGCCTCTTTCGATGATGCGGCTGTTGTCCTTATCCATGGGTCATAGCCTTGTTCATATTCCGTTGAATGATCGTGAAACCAGAACCCCTTATACCAGCGTGACGCGTGACGGATTAGCGG
>Ga0181579_10003511_pt1 | contig 12378 bp, 9 predicted proteins | sample 071ome_24_FD_132996 | JGI IMG/M metagenome (GOLD analysis project Ga0181579, IMG submission 132996) | Coastal salt marsh microbial communities from the Groves Creek Marsh, Skidaway Island, Georgia - 071402CT metaG (megahit assembly) | ecosystem: Environmental > Aquatic > Marine > Intertidal zone... | reverse complement strand
CCTTCGGCTTCCATGCGTTCCATCATCTGGCGGTTGTGGATGAGGGGGCCGTCCGTGTAGACGGTGCGGTGTTCTTCGCCTTCCGCGGCGAGGTCTCGGGCGATGTCGATGGCGCGTTCGACGCCCCAGCAGAAGCCTGCGCTTTGTGCTCGGATGACTTTCATGGTGGTGGGATGGTGTTACGCCCCTTCAGGGCTGGTAAATTTACGGTGTTTTGACCCAGGGTTTGCACCCTGGGCTGTCGTGTTACGCCCCGTTGGGGCTTGGAAGGAAGTTGTTTTATTTATGAAGCTTCTGGTTCTTTGAGTGGCTCGAGTTTTTCGAGGATTTGTGGAGGAATGGGGATGGCGGTGAGTTTTCCAGAGGGAGGAGCAAAGGTGACGCAGACGGTGGTCATTCGGCCTTTGGCCACTCGAACTTGTTCACCATTCTCTTCTTTTGTGAATTCGAAGCGGTAGGTTACTGTTTTGGGGGTGATGGTTTCTATGAAGATGTGGATGGTGGTAATTTCTTCAAACTTTAATGGTCGTTTGAAGGTGCAGGAGGTGTCGAGGCGGGGCCAGCCGACGTCCTGGCCGTCGATTTTCATGTGGATGGAGAGGCCGAGGGAGCGGAAGAATTCGTGTTCGGCGTTTTCCATCCAACGATAGAAATTTGAAAAGTGGACGATGCCGGCCATGTCCGTTTCGGAGAATTCGACTTGGCGGGTTGTGGTGAAAGCGGGCATGGGGAGTGGGGAGTGGAGAGTAGAGAGTGGGGAGTAGAGAGTGGGGAGTGGGGAGGGGTTAGGGGGTGGCAGTTTGGAGGATTTGTTGGGCGTGGTTTTGGATGCTGTATTGTTCTTGGATGATTTGGTGGGCTTGGAGGCCGGTTTGGTGAGATTTTTGTGGGTTGTTGAGCCAGGGTTCTAGGGCTTCGGCGAGGGCTTCGGGGGTGTTGGGTTGGTAGGTGGCTCCGCCTTGGGTTTGTTCGATGATTTCGGGGAAGGCTCCGTGATGGGGTTGGACAATGGGGACGCAGGTGGCGAGGGCTTCGATGGTGTAGAGGCCAAAGGCTTCGGGGTAGCGGGTGGGGACGGAGAGGACGGTGAGGTCCTGAAGGTGGGCGATTTTTTCTTCCCTGGAAAGGTTTTGTCGGAAGGAGTAGTGGTTGTGGAGTTTGGCGAGGTGGAGTTTGTGAATTTGTTGGTCGATGAATTTTTGGTCGTCGGGGAGGGTAGTGCCTGCGATGCGGAGTTGGGTTTCGGAGGGGATGCGGTGGTGGGTGTGGAGATTGATGAAGGCTTCGACGAGGATGTCCATGCCTTTGAGGTAGGAGAGACGGGCGAGGAAGCCGACGGTGGGTGTTTGGGGCGGAGCGTTTCTGGGGGTAAAGCCTTCGAGGTTGATGCCGTTGGGAATGCAGACGATTTGTTCGTCGGGAAGTTGCATTTGAGGAGCCATCAACTCGGCGAAGGCGTGGCTGGGAGTGATGAATTTCTCAATGCTGCGGGCGGCTTGGCGCATGAGTTCCCAGACTTGGGTTTTCCAGGGTTCGATGAGGGAGTCGAGGAAGGTGTCTTCGCCTTGGAGGGAGCAGTAGATGGGGATGTCGGCCCGGGCTTTGATGGCGGGTGCGAGGCCGACTTGCATGGCGGTGGAGAGGAAGATGGCGTCGGGCTTTTCTTTGTCGATGATCCAGTCGACGAGGTGTTTGAATTCTTTGGCGAGGGGACCTTCCTGACCTTGGAATGTGGAGAGGGCCATTTGGCTGACTTCTTTGCCGGCAGTCATGCTGCCTTTCTGGGCTTTGGAGACTTTGCCGAGGAGGGGTTGGCTATCGAGGACTTTGTCGAGCCATTTGGGGACGTGGCGGAAGAAGGAGTATTTGAGCTGGAGGTAGGCGTTGATGCCGCCGAAGAAGATGGGTTGGTCTTTGTCGGCGGGGGATTCGTCGAGGACATGGGGCAGGTACATGGGGAGCATGACGGCGTCATGTCCTTGTGCCCGGAGTTCGTTGACCAGGGCGTTGTCTTTCATGCAGACGCCGCAGTGGTAACTTCCGGTTCCTGGACTAACGAAGAGGAGTTTCATGTGGTGAAGATCGGACGGATTGGTTGGATCGGCCAGATCTGAGGGATCAAGCGGTCTTGACCTTGCCATACGGTACGGGTTCGGGAAGGTCGGCAAGTTCAGACATGACTTCAAATAGTCTGGAAAAGTCTTTGTTGGCCACATTTCCAATCAGGCAGTCGGTGAGGTCACTGCGAATGGTCATGTCTTTACGGATGAGTTTGCCAAAGCTGAAGTTGTCGTCGTAAAAGGCGTAGACGATTTTCCGCATGATTTCGAGGGCTTCGCGGCACTGTTGGCCATATTGCTCAAATTGTGAGGCGGTGAAGGGTTCGTTTCTCGAGAAGATGTCGTGGACGGTGTCGGCGGCCATTTCTCCGCCTTTGAGGGCGAGGTAAACTCCGGTGGAGAAGACGGGATCGAGGAAGCTGAAGGCGTCTCCGACGAGGGCGAGGCCGTCACAGGCGCAGTATTCGGAACGGTAGGAGAATTCACCTGTGGTCCAGTATTGTCCGACTTGTTTGCCGACGGAGAGGTGGTCTTCGATCCAGGCGTTGTTTTTGGTTTCGGCGGCGAAGATGGTGGCGGGGTCGCGGCTTTCGCGGTAGATGTAATCTTTCTCTGCGACGATGCCTACGCTGACGCGGTCATCCTGCATGGGAATGTACCAGAACCATCCTTTGTCGGGAAGGTAGGCGACGGTGGTGGAGCCTTCATCAGCACCTGGGTCGCGTTTGGCACCTTCGTAATAGGTCCAGATGGCGACTTTGTTGAGCTTGGGGTCTTTGACTCTCCATTTTTCTCTGGTGGTGGCAAAGGCATCGCGGCCTGTGCAGTCGAGTGTGATGGGGGCATGCAGTGTGATTTCCTTTCCTTCTGCATTCTGGGCGAGGACTCCGATGACGGTTCCGTTTTCGTCTTTGTGGAGTTTTTTGGCCCGGGTTTGTTCCATGACGGTGGCTCCTTGGTCGCGGGCGTTGTTGAGGAGCATCTGGTCAAATTCTGAGCGTAGGACTTGCCAGGTTGTGGAGGAGGGGTGGTCCTGGTGTTGAAAGAAATAGAAGGGTTGGGAGAGGGAGCCGTTTTGGCGGACGAATTGTACGCTGTATTTTTTTGGGCTGGCAGACTCCATGATTTTGTCCACGACGCCGAGTCGTTCGAGTGGGTAGTAGCAATAGGGCATGAGGGATTCCCCGATGTGGTAGCGGGGAAATTTTTCTTTTTCGAGTACGACGACATCGTGGCCGTACTCGGCAAGAATTGCGGCTGCGGTGGAACCAGCAGGTCCACCTCCTATAATGACTACGTCAGGCATCGGGGAGTATCTCAACTATGTTGGCTATGGTTTCTCCATCGGCTGTGCAAAGGAGGTTTGCCCGACCATGGAGTTTCACTGTTCCGGAAAGTTCGAGTTGTTGTTGAATGTGTTCGTCGGATTGAACGCTAAAATAAGTTTGGGGCTGGCTGACGAATGGGAAGTCGTTATCGACGAGGATGCCTCCGAGAGGTTTTTGTCCTTCTATGATTTGTTGGCGGAGGTCTTCCGGGAAGACTTCGAGGTGAATTTCGATGGCCCCGTATTCGACGGGTTTACCGGTGTTTTCATCAATGAGGAGAACTTCTCTAAAATAACTGTTGGGTTCTTGTGCAATGTAGAGGGTTTTGAGGGTGATGCTGGTACGGTGGTATCTTTCCAGGCGTGTGGTCATGTCCCGGCTGTGTACCAGAAGGTGCCTTTGGGGTTGCGGCAGGTCATCGCCCTCTTCTTCCTGGAATTCAAGTGGGGGGAGTTGTTCTTGTTCATAAAACCGTATCAGCGGTGCGTAGGGTGAAGATTTGAGCTCTTCTGAGGACATGGGAGAGGTCGTTAGGGTTGTACGAAGGGAGAATGCAGTTGGATCAACTTTTCTCAGTTTTTGTTTCGGCGGAGGGAGTATTTCCGAGTTTGTCGCCGATTAACTGTTGGAGCACTTCGTGAAGTTTTGAGGGAATGATGGGCTTGGCGAGGAGTTTATCAAAGGGCATTTCATTCAGGGCTTCCCGGATGTCCATGTATCCAGTGAGGATGACGATGGGAATTCGGGGAGATACGGTGCGGATGGCATGGGCAAAATCGACACCGCTCATGATTGGCATTTTGAGGTCGCTCAGGATGGCACTGTACTTGGAGGGGTTGTTGCGAAAGGTGACCAAGGCATCTTGTGGGGATTCGAAGGCATCCACTTCAATATCCATGGATTCCAACATTCTTGAGATGGCCAAAAGGACGTGTTCATGGTCATCGAGGAGGAGAATGGTGGCTCGGTCTTCAGGGGGCTCTTTGCTTTCGGTTTTCACACACTTGTTGCGTTCTTGTATTGGATCAAATGTATCGGTAAAAGGTTTCGCCTCTTCTTCGTCGATGGGTAGATAAATGTAGAAGGATGTGCCTTTGCCTACTTCCGAGCAGGCATCAATAAAGCCAAGATGCTTATCAATAATTCCCCTGACAACGGCGAGTCCCATGCCTGCCCGGTTGATTTGGTCCGTGGATTGAAATGGATGGAAAATGGAGGGGAGGAAGTCGTCGGGGATTCCCGGCCCATTGTCTGTGATTTCGAGAAAGATGGCCGGTCCGTTGTAATCTTCTTTTTGAGGGTTGGGGAAGGAGGCGTTTTGACGAAAGAATGCCCGGATCATGATTTCTGAGCCTTTGGATTCCATGGCTTCGAGGGCGTTGGAACCAATGTTGAGCAACATGAGGTGAATGTGCTCGGAATCTCCTTTTAACTTTGGCAGAGGGCCCCGTATGTCATGGTTGATGGAAATGTTCTTGGGTGCTTTGGCTTTGAGGATACGGATGGCTCTCCATAGGGCTTGTTCAACGTCGACTTCCTGGAGGGCATGGCTTCCCTGGCGTGTACTCAGGAGCATGTTTTGAACAAGATTGGCCGCCCGCTCAGCGCCGGCTTTGATTTCTTCGAGTAGAGGGACGACGTCTTCCGGGAGGTCGGTCCGTTCGCAAAGCAGCTCCGAAAGCCCGAAGACGGGAGTGAGCATGTTGTTAAACTGGTGTGCCAGGCCACCGGCGGTGGTGATGGTGGCTTCAAATTGCTGGGCCTGGTAGAGGGCTTCTTCGAGGAATTCCTGACGTTCTTCGAGGAGCTGGTTTCGCGTTCTGTCCCTTGCCAGAATGAAGAGGCGTTGTTGCCCGGACTCCTGATCTTCCAGGGGCCATGCCGTCAGGCGAACTCTTCGGTAGGTATGTCCGCGATGGAGGATTTTGGTCTCCAGGGATTTGGATTTAGCAGTGGAGAGGAACTCCATCAACCATCGGGTTTGGAGACTGGGGTCTTTGGGGAGATACGAGTGAAATGGGGTATTGAGGATTTGATCGGACGTGGCACCGAGGATGGCTTCACCCAATGTATTGGAGTAGACAATGTTGCCCAGGTGGTCGAGTACGTAGAGGGCGTTGCCGATGAGTTGGAGAGCATGGCTGAATTCGGAGAGTAGGCCAAAGGGGAACATACTGCTGCGGGTATGTCCGAGGGTCGATGGGTTGGGTTTTCGAATGGATGGGGGGACGGGTTGTTCGAGGACTCCGAATACGGCAAGAGACAGCGGGGTCATGTCTTCGGTCAGGAGGATGGCCTGGTCGACCATCTTTTCAAGAATGGCTTCTTTGATAGGGTGTTGTCCCGGCTGTCGGGTGTGGAGAATATTGGAGATGCCAGGATGTTCCTGCCGGAGTTTAGTGAGGAATTCGATTGCTTCTTCTTCCTCTCCACGGGAGGTAACAATCACGATGTTCGGCTTTACCTCCTTGATTGCCAGCAGGCATTCTTCCGGGGTTGAAAATACTTGAATAACCCTGGATTTACTTTCCAGGGCTTCGTACGTGTAGGAATCTCCCGGTTGGGGGTCGATGCAGTAGATCGAATTCTTTGGAGAATCTGACATGAGAAACTTCTGGGTTCAGCAGAGCAAATGTCGCGGCGGTTTCGGGGGAAGATGAAGGGTATTTAAAAAATCAAGCGGTCCGTTATCGCAAGCAACTAATGCAGAGTGGGGTTTGGGAATCAGGTGTATCTGGAGGTAACATGCTGCGGGAGAAAGAAGGCATGCAGCAGGGCATCGACTTGCAATAGGCCATCACGGGTGAGGCGGATTTCATCGTTGTCTCTTTCCAGGAAGTTGCGTTCCTGAAGGTCTTTGAATTGAGAGTTGAAGCGGGTGTTGAGGTCTTCGTTGAATTTGTTCTGAAAGTAGGATGGGCGGACCTGGCCGATCTTCATCTGGAGAATGAACTCCCGGAGGAAGCGTTCTTCATCGGTTGTCATGAGGGCACGATTGAAAGGGAGTTTGCCAGATTCTACTATTTCGATGTATTGCTCAATGTGGGCGAGGTTCTGGTAATGAATGCCGCCGAGGTGCCCAAAGGAGGCGACTCCTGTGGAGAGCAAGTCGGCTCCACTCCAGAGTTGGTCACGGTAGACAAACTTGGTATTGTCGGGATCTTTGACTGCGGTGTAGGCACTGGTAACGGTGTAGCCGGCTTGCTCAAGCTGGTCGAAAGCATAGTTGACCCATTCGCGTTTGGTGTTCCAGTCCGCAACGGGGGCGGTCAATTTGCCCTCTTCCTTCATGCGTTTGTAGAGGGTTGTGTTGTAGGGGACTTCCATCTGGTAAATGGTGACGCAGTCGGGGGCCAGTTCGATGGTTTTGGCGACGCAGTCTTGCCAATTTTCTGGAGTTTCCTCCACCATTCCGGAGATCAGGTCGATGTTGATTTGCGGGAAATTGATGGATCGTGCGTATTCGTAGGCCCGGTGGATTTCTCCAGAGCGATGGGCACGGCCGTTGATTTCGAGAATGTGGTCGTCAAAGTTTTCAATGCCGAGGCTGAGGCGGGTGATGCCCATGTCGCGGATGGCCCGGAGTTTGTTCTCGTTGAGAGTGCCGGGTTCACATTCGAAAGTGACTTCCTCGGCTTCGTCCCATGGGATGAGGGCCTGCATTCTCTCGGTCAGGGAAGCCAGTTGTTGTGCAGAAAGGTAGCTCGGTGTGCCGCCACCAAAGTAGACAAATTTGGGTTTTCGGTCCTGGAGATAAGGCTTTTTTGAATAAGTCTCCAGTTCCTGCATGGCTGCATCCAGGTAGCGGCGGATTTCGGAGGAATTCTTGTCTGTGTAGACCCGGAAGTAACAGAAGTGGCAGCGTTTCCGGCAGAAAGGGATGTGCATGTAGAGCCCGAGGGGGATCTTGTCTCCGGGGGTGGGGGAGTTGAGGAGGGCATCAATGCAGGGGATGTCGTCCTCTCCCCAGAAGGAAAACGGAGGGTAGTTGGCGACAAAGTAATTTCCTGCCTGTGTATCGGAGGACTTGCTGGAAGTGGTGGTTTCGGACATGCTGATAAGTAGGGCGAAGGTCGCTCAGAGGACATTATTTTTTACCACTGAAGGCAAACAGATTTCCCTTTTCATCTCCAATGACGACTTTGCCGGAGGCAATGGCAGGGGAGGCGATGATTCCAGCACCAATTTCGTAGCTCCATATTTCTTCACCGGTTTCAGTGTCCAGGCAGTAGAAGTTGCCATCAATGGAGCCGAAGTAGAGTTTGTTGTCGCACACGACGGGAGAGCTGTCGACCTGGCCTCGGGTTTTGAAAGTCCAGAGCCCTTTGCCGGTTTTGCGGTCAATGGCATGGAGGGATTTGTCTCTACCGCCGATAAAGACTTCCTTTTCTGTGACTGCGCAGGAGGAGAAGTAGGGGAAGGATTTCTTTTTGTAACGCCAGAGAATTTCGCCGGAAATGGTGCTGAAGGCGAGGACAGCGTTGTCGTAATGCCCAAGATAGCCGATTTCGTCACGAACAGCGACAGAGGACGCGATGTAGGCTTCGGCTTCAATGGATTCGAGAGCTTTGCCTGTGCCTAATTCGAGGACATAGAGTTTGGTGTCGCAACCACCGAAGATCACTTTGTTGCCAGCAATTGCGGGGCTGCCGTTTACGTAATTGTCTGTTTCGTAAGTCCAGATCGGTTTACCGGTTGTCGAATGGACGCAATGGACGCTGCCATCGTAGCTGCCAGCCAGAATCCAGATGTCGTCGGACTTGGGGTCTTTGGCCCAGTTTGGTGCGGCGAGGACTTGGTCCTGGGTTTCATATTTCCAGCGAAGTTTGCCGTCTTTGGCAGAGAGGCAATAGAGGAACCCATCTCCAGAACCAAAGTAGATGGCTCCTTCATGAGCCAAGGCCGCCCCTTCAATGGTATCGAGAGCTTTGAACTGCCAGACCGTTTTACCGGTTTCCAAATCGAGAGCATGAAAAGTGCCGCTGTCATCCCCGACCAGGGCTTTGTTTTGATAGATGATGGCGGAGGCTTTGATGGCGGGTTGCAGGTCGAGTGAGCCGTCTTCGCGTTTGGGTCGGGGAACTTCGAAAGTCCATGTCAGCTTCAGATTTTCAGGGAGCTTGCCTTTGGCGATTCCCTGTAGGTTTCTTCCACCTCTGTGCATGGGCCAGGAATCCTCTGGCGGAGCAGCCGTCAGAAGAATTGGCAAGATGAGTGTGATGAGGGGGAATAGGCGGAACATGGGGAATTTCCTTCTATGTATTAAAAGGCATTTTCGTACAATTTGACAAAATCGTCTTCCGTGATGGGGTGAGGATTGAACTGTGCAGTCCATTGGCCGGCGGCTTCTTTGGCGAGCATGGGAATGTCAGATGCCTGGACTTTCAGTTCCCGAAGAGTGAGTGGGAATTCCACTCTTTTGAGCAGGGCGGTTACCCTTTCATGAAGAGCATTGAAGGCCTCGATCTCTGAGGAGTCCCTGTTGGTCAGGCGGCTTTCCAGGGCAAGTCGTGCATAGATGGTCAGGGCTTCGGGATCTTGCGAATTGTATTGCATGGCATGAGGCAGAGTCAGCCCCACGGCGTTACCATGGACGGTGCCGTAGTGTGCTGTAAGTGGATTGGCCGCCGAATGTGCACAACCCAGCATGCTGTTCTCAATCGCAATGCCTGCATAAGCCGCCCCGAGAAGCACCTGGCCCCGGGCATGGCTGTTTTTGGGGTCATCGAAAATGGTTTCGAGGTTCTCCTGTAGGAGTCGAAAGGCTTCTCTGGAATAGATGCTGGAAAAAGGTGTTCTGCGTAGAGTGACAGCAGATTCGATGGCATGAGACAGGGCGTCAATCCCAGTGCAAGCGGCAACAAAGGCTGGCTGAGTGAGGGTCAACTCTGGATCGAGAATGGAGACGGCAGGCAAGGCTTTTGGGTCGCCACAGGCCATTTTCATGTGGGTTTCCGCATCCGATATGAGGGCGTATGACTGACACTCACTGCCTGTTCCGGCGGTAGTTGGAATGGCAATTAGGGGCAGCATGGGCTTTGTCGCTTTGCCGTAGCCCCAATAGTCCTGCATTTTGCCACCATTGGTAAAAATAAAATTACATCCTTTGGCCGTATCCAGACTGGAGCCTCCACCCAAGCCGATCAGGAGATCGGCATCAAAGGCTTTGGCCACTTCCACACATTTGGCGACGGTTTCGGTGGTGGGGTTTTCTTCCACCTGATCAAAGATTTCTACTTGGCAGCCTTGTTCTTCCAGGTGGAGGCGCAGATTTCCCGGATGACCCACCTGCATGATGCCGGAATCCGTCACAATGAGGATGCGTTTGGCACCGATTCGGAGGACTTCAGAATCTACGGTCCAGATGGCACCGGGGCCGAAGTGGATTTTTGGGGTGGGTTTTGTTTCGTAAAGTGACATAATTTGACGCTGCCACTGAGGAGTTCCAGAGGTCAGGAAGCTCGTTGGATGGCTCTACGATGATAGAGGAATTCAAACAAATTGCCTTCGTGGGGTTGTTCCCATTGAACTTGGCAGGTGGGCATGACACCGGTGTTGAGTCGGTCAATTTCCGGGCTACGCATTAGTTGATTGATCCATCCCTGATCCTTAGTGAAGGCAGAGATGACCAAGCTTGGGCCAATATTGTCATACATGTCCGCCTGGGGCATTTCAACAACGGCAGCGTAGGGGAAAAGGTATTCCGTTTTGGCCAACGGATGGTCAATGCTGTCGCAGCGGACGATAGTCGGATGCATGTAGTTTTGGCCGTACATTTCGACCTTTCTGGGAGAATTACCACGAAGAGGTGCAGAAACATCTTCCGCTCCACCTTCTTTCAGGCCTTCTTCGAGTTTGGAATCGATCCACTCCGCCATGGCAGGATTAGCAAACCCGGAAAGTCGGGCGTTCTCATCATCCTGAGCCAAGGGCTTAATCTCGGAAAGTTTCTCCGCCAGAGCTTTGGCAATTTCATCTCCATGACGAGGAGTGATGATCGTGGAGGCACAAATGCAGCTTCGGCCACTGTTGGCAGACACGGATGTGACCAGTGCGTCGATGAGGTTTGGCCAGTCATCGACCATATCTTCCCCGATCAGGACCTTGCTTCGGCCGGTGCCGTGACAAGAAATGTTCGGGTTGGCGGCGTACTTGGCAACCGTGTCATCTCCTCCGAAAGCGATTCCTCGGCTGCAGGTATTGAGGATGGTGTCCGCTCCTTCGTGGGTGGTTGGGTAGTAGCCGAACGCTTCGGCTGGTACGCCAGCTTTGATGAATGCCTGGATCAGGCGGAAAGGTGTCCATGGATCTTCGCGACCTGGTTTCAGAACTGCAGGAACCTTCATCGCGATGGCCGGAGCCCAAAGCGAGTTTACTGCGGGTGCGTTGCTTGGAAGAACTGTTCCGATCGAGGACGCAGCTGGATAGTAGCAGACATCAATGCCATCAATGGTGACGATGTTGTCGTCAAAGATCTCCAAAGGTAGGTTCCGGGTCAGACCTTTGATAATCAGATCCACATTGGTCATCACGTGTTCGATCTTCCCAATGTTATAACGGCAAAGGCTGTAGGGGAGTCCTGTGGTGGATGCCAAGGACTTAATAAACTGCTCGGGGCTTTGAGTTTCACCGGTGTCTCCAACTGGAAGATCCTCTGATGTGAAGATCTTTCCTGCAGTAGCACATTTTTCGATGAGCTGCTTCGTCGTAAACTGAGACAACGCTTTTCCTGCATCGGCGATCTTGCGGAGGTCGCGTTTGATGATACCAGCATTGACCTGACTGACTTGGGCGATGGTTTCGTCCGAGTTCAGTGGAGACAGATCAATGAGATCCAAACTTTTGTAAGGTTTGCCGAATCGAAGGGCGGGAAAGTGCGTGATCATGATGGGAAGTTCTTTGTTCTTCGTTCTTGGTTCGTGGTTGGATCAATAAACGCCTTCGACGATTTTCTTTTCCATGGCTCCAAAGGGACGAACTTCGGCGACACCGTCCCATGGGCAAGCTTCGTAGGGGCGACGGCGGATGGCTTCGTCACGTTCCTTGAATTTAGGCATGAAGAATTCTTTGGTGAGGGTGGTCAGTTCGACGCGTCCCCAGGAATCGTAGTCCACAGGTGCTCCAGTCTTGTCGTCGATGACACGGAGAACGGCACGAGGTTGAGGAGCGTAGTAGGTGATGGAGTAGTTGTCTTCTGCAGAAAGAGGCTTGTGGCGGGCAAGACCCATCAGGGTGTTACCGTAAGTTGGCACGAAACCGACTTCATTTTCACAGATTTCTTCGACGAGGAAACGGGTGTATTGCGGGTCCATGGTGGTACCTCCACAGAAGCAACCTTTAATACCCATGTCGACGAGGCTGTCCCTTTCGGCGAGAGCTTCGAGGAGTTTGGGTGTGGTGAAGAGGGCACTGACTTCGCGGTTTTTGATGATGGTGTGAGCTTGGTCGATGACGTGCTCCATGTAGGCTTTGGCCTGATCAAAATGCTTGTCCTTGATGAGGCGTTTGACCCAGCGTGGATCGAGGTCGACGAAGTAGCAGGAGCAACCACGTTCGTTGGCGAGGTGCTCAATGGCGAGGCGTAGGCGGCGTGGACCGGTGGGGCCAATCATCAACCAGTAGTGGTTGCGGGGGAAGTGGTCGTCGTTGAGATAATTGGAGAATTCGGTGTAGTCGATTTTGTAGTCTTCCCAACCGATTCTCTGTTTGGGCATGCCGGTGGTGCCACCGGTTTCGAAGATGCTGAAGGGGGTGCTGCAGTAGGGTTCGCCTTTGGGTCGCCAGACTTCGGGTTGGAGGTCGCGAAGGTACTCGTCCTGAAAATCAGGGAACTTGGCAGCGAGGTCTTCGAAGGATTGAATTTCTTCGGTTGGGTTCCAGTCCTGTTTGCTGGCCCAATCCAGCCAGAATTGGCAACCGGTTTCCGGATTGAAGTGCCACGCTACGATATCGCGAACGTGAGCGTCGAGGGCATCTTTGGCTTGTTGAAT
>Ga0181579_10003502_pt1 | contig 12400 bp, 8 predicted proteins | sample 071ome_24_FD_132996 | JGI IMG/M metagenome (GOLD analysis project Ga0181579, IMG submission 132996) | Coastal salt marsh microbial communities from the Groves Creek Marsh, Skidaway Island, Georgia - 071402CT metaG (megahit assembly) | ecosystem: Environmental > Aquatic > Marine > Intertidal zone... | reverse complement strand
TGGTGTGGATACGAAAGCGAGCTATCTCGACGGCGTGGGAAGTGGCGCGTTCACCTACAAGAAGATCGATCGCGATGACGTCTCGGTCAAAGTCCACGGCGACGTCGGCCTCGTCTTCTATCACCTGAATGCCGACGTCGAGATCCGCGGCAACCTGCGCAACCTGGACAACCGACTACTCGCCGTCTGGGTCCGCGAGAGCGGCGGCTGGCAGCTGCTTGCGATCCAATCGGGCGCGATCCCGGAACCTGCGCCCTAGTCGGCGGGCACATCGAACGCGGTTCACGAAGCCTTTTCCAGGATCACCGCATACATCCCGTCCGTCCCGTGGCGGTGCGGCGTCAGGTAGAGGTCGTCCCCCAAGCCGAGACGCCCGGCGAGATCCGGGCCGAACACCCCGGAGACGGGTACGCGCGCAAACGCCGGCGTCCGTGCAAGAAACGCCTCGACCCGCTCGGAGCCCTCCGCGGCGAGCACGGAACAGACCGCATAGACGATCCGGCCTTCAGGCTTGACGAGTGTGGCCGCGATGTCGAGCAGCGCGTCCTGGACACGGGAAAATTCTTCAATTGTCCCGGGCCGGGTCCGCCAGCGGAGATCGGGACTTCGTCGCCAGGTGCCCGTCCCCGAACAGGGTGCGTCAATCCGCACCCGGTCCGCCGATCCGGTCAAATCGTCCGGCGCGCCGTCTTCCGGGACCTCTCGCGTCTCGATGCACTGCACATCGAGGCGTTCGGCGCGTGGCCCAAGCCGCGCGAGCCGGGCACCGGAGCTGTCGCAGGCGACGATCCGCGCCGCGTTCTGTGCCGCAGCAGCCAGCGCGAGCGCCTTGCCCCCCGCACCGGCACAGTAGTCGATCACTTGCTGGCCGGGCGCAGCATCCACCAGCATCGCGACCAACTGGCTCGACTCATCCTGGGGTTCGATCATTCCCTCGCGATAGGCGCCCAGTTGCTGGAAATTCCCCCGGATCCCGCTACGCAGGCCATGCGGACTGAACAGCGTCGATACCGTCTCGTAGCCGTCCGCCGACAGCCGCGCCCGCGCATCCCCGCGGTCGGTCACGAGCGTGTTCACGCGCAAGTCGACGGGCGCGGTTTCGTTCATGGCGGCCAGTTCATCCGCCGCATCCGCCCCCCACTGACGCTCGAACATCGGATACAAATCGATGGGGCAGTTGGCGCGGGCATGATCGGGCGCCGCATCGGCAGGCAACGTCGTCATTTTCTCCGCACACGCCGTTTCCTCGGCGTTCAGAGGCCGCGGGCCATAGCCTTCACCTGAAAACAGGCTCGCCAGCGCATCCGGTATCTCATCGAGGATCCCCGCAACGACACGCAGGCGGACATTCTCCGGGTCGCCGCCGGCTTCGGCCACCCGCCATCGCCGGAACGCACCGGTCCGCAGATCGGCATAGACAGAATCGCGTATCGCCCGGCGATCACGCGATCCGGCGAAACGGTGCCCGCGGAACCAGTCGGCAAGAATCGCATCGGCCGGGGCGTTCCCCTGTCCGATCTCCGTCAGAATTTCGATGGCGGCGGCAATCCGCGCGGCGGGTGTCATGCGGCGACCGTCCGGCGCGTCACCGGATCAGGCATTCTGCCGATAGTTCGGCGCCTCGCGGGTGATGGTGACGTCGTGCACATGGCTCTCGCGCAGGCCCGCATTGGTCAGGCGCAGGAAACGGCATTTCGTCTGCATGTCCGCCAGGTTCGCGTTGCCTGTGTAACCCATCGCCGCGCGCAACCCGCCGACAAGCTGGTGGACGACGTTCAGGGCCGGCCCCTTGTAGGCGACCTGGCCCTCGATGCCCTCGGGCACCAGCTTGTGGGTGTCCGCCACCTCGGCCTGGAAGTACCGGTCGGCAGACCCTCGCGCCATGGCACCGAGCGAACCCATGCCCCGATAGGACTTGTAGGACCGGCCCTCGTAGAGGAACACCTCGCCGGGCGCCTCGTCAGTGCCGGCCAGGAGCGAGCCGATCATGGCGCAGTCCGCGCCCGCCGCGATGGCCTTGGCAAGGTCGCCGGAATACTTGATGCCGCCGTCCGCGATCACAGGTACGCCGGTCTTGTGCGCGACACTCGCGACCTTCTCGATCGCGGTGAGCTGGGGGACGCCGACACCGGCGACCACCCGCGTGGTGCAGATCGAACCCGGCCCGATGCCGACCTTGAGCGCATCCGCGCCGGCGTCGATCAGCGCCGACGCCGCCTCCGCGGTCGCGATGTTGCCGCCAATGATCTGGGCTTGGTTGCTGTTGCGTTTGATCCGCGAAATCTGGTCGAGGACGCCGCGCGAATGACCGTGGGCGGTATCGACCACGATGACATCGACCCCGGCGTCGAGGAGCGCCTCTGCGCGTTCGAAGCCCGCATCGCCGGTGCCCGTGGCCGCGGCGACCCGCAGGCGTCCCTGCTCGTCCTTGCACGCGTCCGGGTAGGCACGCGCCTTCTCGATATCCTTGACCGTGATCAAGCCGACGCAATGGCCGTCCTCATCGACCACCAGCAGCTTCTCGATCCGGTGCTGGTGGAGGAGCTGTTTCGCCGCCTCCATCTCGACACCCTCGCCGACCGTCACCAGCTCCTCGGTCATCAGTTCCTGGATCGGCTGCGCCGGATCGCTGGCGAAGCGCACATCGCGGTTCGTGACGATACCCACCAGCGTGCCGTCGCCGCGCGCGACCACGGGAATACCGGAAATCGACTCCCGGTCCATGATCACGAGCGCGTCGGCCAGCGGCTGGTCCGGGTGGATGGTGATCGGGTTGACCACCATGCCGGACTCGAACCGCTTCACCTTGCGGACCTCGTTGGCCTGTTCCTCGGGTTCGAGATTCTTGTGCACGACGCCAAGGCCGCCGGCCTGGGCCAGCGCAATCGCCATTTCGGCTTCCGTCACGGTGTCCATCGCCGCCGAAAGCAGCGGAATACCGAGCCGGATGTTCTTCGTCAGTTGTGTGGCGGTGTCCGCATCCGAAGGCAGAATGCGCGATTCTGCCGGTTCGAGCAGAACATCATCGAATGTCAGTGCATCAAGGATTTCCATGCCAACCCAGCCCCAGCGGAATCGAGAGTTGACGCGGCTTATATACACAAGGCGCGCGGCGGGACAAGCATTCCGCGAGTGGATAGAAAAAGCCCGGTTATTCCGTATCCTTGAAGCCGGTTCCGACGAGAAACATCTCGACCGAGTCGCTCCGGCTTGCCTTCGGCTTGAAGCGGCGGACGGACGTGAACCGCTCGTTCATCGCGTTGAACAGCGCGGGCTCGTCGGAGCCCTGGAACACCTTGGTGGCGAACGCCCCTCCCGGCGCGAGCACCTCGCAGGCGAAGAGAAACGCGGCCTCGGCGAGCGCCAGCGTACGGAGATGGTCCGTCGCGGCGTGTCCCGTTGTCGGCACCGCCATATCGGAAAGGACGATATCGACCTGGGTACCGATCGCCGAACGCAGCCGCTCGACCGCGCTGTCGTCCTCGATATCGCCCATGAGGATCTCGGCACCGGCGAGCGGCTCCATCTCCAGGACATCGATGGCGACGACCGTTTTCTCCGTGTCGGTGGACCCGACACGTTCAACGGCAATCTGGGTCCAGCCGCCAGGCGCCGCGCCCAGGTCGACCACCCGCCGGCCCGGCTTGAGAAGTTCGAACCGTTCGTCGATCTGCAGGAGCTTGAACGCCGCGCGCGAACGGTAACCGTCACGCTTCGCCGCCTGCACGTAAGGGTCGTTCAACTGGCGCTGTAGCCAACGGGTGGAAGACAGCCTCCGCCCGCGCGCAGAGCGCACCCGCTCGAAACGCATTCGCGACCCGTCGCCGCCCGACGTCTTGCGCCCGCGCGCCATACCCCGGTCAGGTTCCGGCCGGCAGGGATTCGCGATCGGCCGTGCGCATCAGCCCATGCAGGATTCCCTCGCGCAGGCCCCGGTCGGCGACCCGGAGCCGGCCGACCGGCCAGAGCGCGCAAATCGCGTCGAGCACGGCGCAACCGGATACGACCAGGTCGGCGCGTTCTGGACCGATGCACGGGTGCGCGGCACGATCCTGGCGGTCGAGCGTCAGCAGATGGTCGCGGGCGGTGCCGAGCTGGTTGAAGTCCAGCTGTCGGCCGTCCACCCGGTCGCGGTTGTAGCGCGGCAGGTCCAGGAAGACGCCGGTCAGGGTCGTGACCGTGCCCGAGGTGCCGACCATCTGGACCGCACCGTTGCGGACATGGGTCGAGATGTCGTGGCGCGCATTGAAGGCCGAAAGCAGCTCCTGAACATGCTCGCAAATCCGGCTGTAGAGTTCCGGAGATGCGCGACCCTCCGCGTCTTCACCGCAGCCGAAACGCTCGCTCAGCGTCACAACCCCGCACGGCACGGAGATGCAGTCGATTATCTCGGCTTCCACCTCGTCCGGCAGGTCGGAGGCATGATGCAGGCGGACCCAGGTAATCTGTGTGCTGCCGCCGCCGATATCGAAAAGGAGCGCGTAGGAGCGGTCCCCGTGCGGCGGATCGTAGAGGGTCGAACAGCCAATCAGCGCAAGCTCCGCCTCTTCCTCCGGCGCGATCACCTCGAGTTCGATCTGCGCCTCTTCGCGGGCGCGTTCGATGAACACCGCGCCGTTGTCGGCCCGGCGGCATGCCTCGGTCGCCACCGCGCGCAGCCGGGTCACCCCGTTCCGCTCGATCTTCGCGCGGCAGACCTGAAGCGCCTCAATGGTGCGGTCCATAGCGGTGTCGGACAGGCTGTTGGCGGTGCCCAACCCCTCGCCCAGGCGAACGATGCGCGAAAACGCGTCCACGACGCGGAAACCGGACCGGTTCGGTTTAGCGACGAGCAGCCGGCAATTGTTGGTGCCCAGATCCAGGGCGCCGTAGACATGCTGCCAACGGCCGTCACGGCGTTGCCGGCTATCCGGTCCCCTGTGGCTGGCGCGTCTCGATCCCAACTGAACCTCCTCGTCGGGACCGGCGCGATCCCCAAGGCGATGAATCTACACGCGCCTTTCGCGATCAGGAAGCCTTCGTGGAACGCCCCGCCTTCCATACCCGATAGGCGTCCGGCAGACAGACGGCGCACGGACGGTATCCCGCGCTGCGCGCGGTCGCGGCATCGCGGAAAAAGACACGGTGGCGGACATAGTGTCCTTTCTCCAGCCATCTCCGAGCGCTCGGGCAATCGAGACGTCCGAAAATCCTCGTCCGCCGGTGGCCGCCCAGAAAACCGGGCATTTCGCTGGTGTAGGGGCGGCCATCCGCGTCAATCAGTCGATAATGTTTCCGCGCGATGCTCTTCATCTACACACGCTGGCGCAGTTGTGCTAAACACCGCGCCCACATGGCCATTGGGGGATCGTCTAATGGTAGGACAGCGGACTCTGACTCCGCTAGTGAGGGTTCGAATCCTTCTCCCCCAGCCAGCCATGCCCCATGAAATCGCTCTATTTTGCGCGCAGTTCCGGCGCCGCTGGAGGAAGTCCGGCTCGGTGACTGTTCACGCGCTGAAATCAGCCGGTCAAATTTAAGAGAAAGCGTCCTTTCCTGTTTGCGTGACGGGTTCGGCGATCCAAACTGTCTGCGGGGATCCTCACTACGACACAGGAAGGACACATCCGATGAACCGACTGACCGCGAAGGATTTCGATCAGGAACTCCTCGACCTCTACGATTTCTATGTCCACGGCGCGATCACCAAGCGCGAGTTTCTCGACCGCGCCGGCAAATTCGCCGTGGGTGGCGTGACCGCGGCGGGGCTGTTCAGCATGCTCAAGCCGGACTACGCGATGGCCGAGCAGGTCTCGTTCAACGATCCCGACATCGTCGCAAGCTACGAGACCTAAGACTCTCCCAACGGTAACGGCGAGGTCCGCGGCTACCTGGTTCGCCCGTCGAAGGCCGAGGGCAAGCTGCCGGCCGTGCTCGTGATCCACGAGAACCGGGGCCTGAACCCCTATATCGAGGACGTCGCCCGCCGCGTGGCCAAGGCCGGATTCATGGCCCTCGCGCCGGACGGCCTGACGTCGGTCGGTGGCTATCCGGGCAACGATGCGGAGGGCCGCGAGCTCCAGAAGACCGTCGATCGCGTGAAGTTGATGAACGACTTCTTCGCCGGATACGAACATCTCGCCGCGCGCGGCGATTCCACCGGCAAGGTGGGCGCTGTCGGTTTCTGCTATGGCGGTGGCGTTTGCAACGCACTGGCGGTCGCCTATCCGGAGCTGAATGCTTCGGTCCCGTTCTACGGTCGCCAGGCGAAGAGCGAGGATGTGCCGAAGATCCAGGCGCCGCTGTTGCTGCATTTCGGCGAACTCGACAGGCGGATCAACGCCGGATGGCCGGACTACGAGGCTGCGCTCAAGGCGAATGGCAAGACGTTCGAAGGCCACATCTACCCCGGCGCCAACCACGGCTTCCATAATGATTCCACGCCCCGCTACGACGAGACGAACGCCGAACTGGCTTGGTCGCGGACGATCGACTGGTTCAACAAGTACCTGACATAGCGTATTAATTCAGGACATGGCCGTCGCTACGGTGCGCCTGGCGGGCTGCGATCCGCCAGGCGAAATCTCCTGGCGATAATATTATGTTTTGATATATATTGCTTTGACGCATATCGTGTGAGATTATCCGGCTCACGATCAGGGACCTATCGAGAGCCGCAATGGACGCGAAAACCGTTTGTTTGGCCGTGCTGAGCCAGGGCGAGGCATCCGGCTATGAAATTCGCAAATCCGTGGAAGACGGGCCCTTCGGCCATATCCAGGACATCGGTTTCAGTTCGATCTACCCGGCATTGTCGCGGCTACGCGACGAGGGGTTGGTCTCCGTCACCGAGCTCGCCCAGGAAGGGCGTCCCGACAAGAAGATCTACCGCCTGACTTCGGACGGTCGTCTCGCGCTCCTGAACGCGCTGCAGGAACCGACTGACGCCGACCGGGTACGTTCCGATTTCCTGTTCCGGATGCTCTTCGCCGACATCCTTCCACCAGCGATCATCAACGCCATGATCGACGCCCGCATGGAGGAGATCGAGGCGAGCCTCGCACGCACGTCGGCACGTGAGGCCGAAGGATTCGAGACCGCCGGCGAGGCCTTCGTGAACGGTTTTGCCGCTGCAGTGCAGCAGGCCATGTCCGACTATATCGAGGAAAATCGTCATCAGCTGGTCGCCGCGGCCCTCACCCCGCCACGCGCGGTCGCGGAATAGAATGATCCGGGGCGACCACAATGCGTAAATCCATCATCACCGCACTCGTCCTCGCGGTTATCGGGATCGGCTGGGTGGCGTCGGGGCAATTCACGACGAACGAAACGACGGATGCCGTCGCCGACGACACGCCGCGGGCGGAGACAGCGACACGCGCGCCGATGAAGGTCCGCGTCGCCGACCTGGAGGCCGTGATGCGCGTCGAGCGGGTCGATGTGACCGGCCGCACCGAGGCGTCCCGCAAGGTCCAGGTCCGGGCTGAAACGCATGGCCAGGTGCGCGAACTGCTGCGCCAGCGCGGCGATACGGTCGTGAAGGACGCCCCCATCGCCCGGCTCCGCATCGACGAGCGCGCCGCGAAGCTGGCCGAGGCAAAGGCAACCCTGCGACAACGGCAGATCGAATTCGACGCCGCCGACGCCCTCAACAAGAAGGGCTTCCGCTCCGAGACCGACGCGGCGGCGGCCCAGGCACGGCTCGATGCGGCGCGCGCCGTCGTCGAGCAAATGGAAATCGATATCGCCCGCACGACGTTCCGCGCGCCGTTCGCGGGCATGGTCGATGCCGGCCATGTGGAGCTCGGCGACTATGTCCAGGTCGGCGACATTGCCGCAACGGTGGTCGACCTCGACCCGATCCTGGTCGTCGGCAATGTCAGCGAACGGCAGGTGAACAGCCTGCACGAAGGCATGCCGGGGATCGCACGGCTGATCGACGGCACCGAACGCGACGGAATCATTCGCTTCGTCGCCCCTGTCGCGGAGCCCGCGACACGCACCTATCGCGTGGAACTGGAAATCCCGAACGCCGACGGGGCGATCCGCGACGGCATCACCGCCGAATTGCAAGTCCCGGTCAGTGAGGCCGACGCCCATTTCGTGACACCGTCCACACTGACCCTGAATGACGATGGCGTTGTCGGGGTCAAGGTCGTGACGCCCGAAAACATCGTCGCCTTCAAACCTGTCGAGATCATCGCAGATGAACCCGACGGCATCTGGATTGGCGGCCTGCCGCGCACGATCCGACTGATCACCGTCGGTCAGGAGTTCGTGCTCGACGGAGAGACCGTACAGCCGGTCGCGGGCCGAGCGACGATACTCGGGGCCGGCAAGATATGAGCCTGATCGATGCCGGGCTCAACCGCTCGCGAACGGTCCTCGCCACGCTCGTCCTGCTGCTGATCGCCGGCGCATTCTCGTTCAACGCGATCCCCAAGGAAGCCGAACCCGACGTCAACATCCCGATCATCTACGTCTCGATGCACCATGAGGGCATCTCGCCGGAGGATGCCGAACGCCTTCTCGTGCGGCCCATGGAGGCGGAGATGCGCTCCATCGAGGGCGTCAAGGAGCTGCGCGCGACATCCTATCTCGGCGGCGGCAACGTGATTCTCGAGTTCGAGGCCGGCTTCAATCCCGACACGGCGATGGACGATGTGCGCGAGAAGGTCGATCTCGTGCGTCCGGACCTGCCCGACGACACCGACGAACCAACCGTCAACGAGGTCAATCTCAGCCTGTTCCCGGTCCTCGTCGTGACCCTGTCCGGCGATGTTCCCGAACGCACCCTGATGCGCCTGGCACGGGACCTCCAGGATGCCGTCGAGGCGATCCCCGAGGTGCTCGAGGCGACGATCGGCGGCGACCGTGACGAGCTGGTCGAGATCGTGGTCGAACCCCAGCTGCTCGAGAGCTACAGCGTCGACCCGGCCGCCCTGCTCGAACTCCTGTCGCGTTCGAACCAACTTGTCGCCGCCGGCGCGATCGACACCGGCCAGGGCAGCTTTGCCATCAAGGTCCCGGGGCTGATCGAGAATGTCGAGGACATCCTGAACCTGCCAGTGAAGGTGAACGACAACGCCAAGGTCACCTTTCGGGACCTGACATCCGTTCGCCGGACATTCCGGGACCGTGACACGGTCGCGCGCGTAAACGGACAGCCTGCCGTCTCCCTCGAAGTGTCGAAGCGAACGGGCTCGAACATCATCGAGGCCATCGAGCAGGTGCGTGCCGCGGTCCTGACAGAAAGCGCCGAATGGCCCGACGCCGTGAACATCAACTTCTCCCAGGACCGCTCGGTGCAGGTCCGCACCATGCTCAGCGACCTGCAGAACAATGTCCTGAGCGCGGTGCTGCTGGTCATGATCGCCGTCGTTGGGGCGCTTGGCCTGAGGTCCGGCATCCTCGTGGCCATCGCCATCCCCGGCTCGTTCCTGACCGCGATCCTGGTGATCAACGCGCTCGGCCTGACCGTGAACATCGTGGTCCTGTTCTCGCTCATCCTCGCCGTGGGCATGCTGGTCGACGGCGCGATCGTGGTCACCGAATACGCCGACCGGAAGATGCGCGAGGGCGAGCAGCCCGAACGCGCCTATGGCCTTGCGGCAAAACGCATGGCCTGGCCCATCATCGCCTCGACCGCGACGACACTGGCGGCCTTTGCACCCCTCCTCTTCTGGCCCGGTATCGTCGGCGAGTTCATGAAATTCCTGCCGATCACCCTCGTCGCGACGCTCACCGCGTCGCTGGCGATGGCGCTGCTCTTCGTGCCGGTCCTCGGCGCGAACTTCGCCGTTGTCTCGCGTTACGTGATCCGCATCGGTGCCGTCGCGCTCGGCGCCGTCCTTGGTGTCACCGTCGCCAACGCGCTTCTCGCGACATTCCTCGGCGATGCTCCCGCGCCCGCATATGCCCGCCCGATCATCTCCGTACTGCTCGGCGGTACAGGATTCGTGGCCGGCATCTGGGTGGGCGGGAAACTCGCGGCGATCGTCGACGCAAACCTTTCCCGGCCACTGCCCGCCAGCGGCGCGGTCGCAAGCGCGGAGGGCGACGACAGCATCATCGACCTGTCGGCGCTCACGGGCATCACGGCCGGGTATGTGCGCCTGCTGCGTGGCGCGCTGCGCCGGCCGGCGATCATTCTATCGCTCGCCCTTGCAACTCTGGTCGGCTCCTGGGCGCTCTATGGCGCGCTTGGCAAGGGCGTGGAGTTCTTCCCCGAAGTCGAGCCGGAGCAGGCTGCAGTGCAGATCCATGCCCGCGGCAATCTCTCCGTCGCCGAGAAGGCGGCGCTGGTCGGCGAAGTCGAGAAACGCATCCTCGACCTGCAGGCGGAGCGTGGCGAGTTAGATTCCGTCTATTCGCTCTCGGGCAATCCCGACCAGCAACAGGAAGACGTCGCCGAGGACGTGATCGGCACGATCAGCGTGGAGTTCGCCGACTGGGACGTGCGGCGCCCCGCCGATGTCATTCTCGCGGACATCATTGCCCGTTCGAGCGACCTCGCCGGCATCTTCGTCGAGACCCGCAAGGCGGAAGCCGGACCTCCGGTGGGCAAGCCGGTCCAGGTGCAGCTGAGCGCGCGCGACCCGGGCCTCCTAGAAGCGGAAGTCGCGAAGGTCCGTGCCTTCGCGGATAGCCTGGTGGGCCTGAAGGATGTCGAGGACAGCCGCCCCCTGCCCGGCATCGAGTGGGAGATCATTGTCGATCGCGCAGAGGCGGCCAAGTTCGGCGCCGACGTCACCATGGTCGGCAACGCGGTGAAGTTCGTCACGAACGGCATGAAGATCACCGACTACCGGCCGGACGACAGCGACGAGGAAATCGATATCGTCGCGCGCTACCCCTATGACGATCGCACCATCGACCAGCTTGACGAAATCCGCCTCCAGACAACCGAGGGGCTGGTGCCGATCAGCAACTTCGTCGAGCGCACCGCCAAACCGCGCACCGGCCTCCTCAACCGGGTCGATGCCGTCCGGGTGATGACCGTCCGCGCAGACGTTCAGCCCGGCGTGCTCGCGGACGACATGGTGCAACAGATCCGCGCCTGGCTTCCGGATGCCGGGATCGACCCGCGTGTCGAGGTCGAATTCCGCGGAGAAGATGAGGAACAGAAGGCCGCACAGTCATTCCTGCAGAAGGCCTTTGCCGTCGCCCTGTTCCTGATGGCAATCATCCTGGTCACCCAGTTCAACAGCTTCTACTCGGCGTTCCTGATCCTGTCCGCCGTCATCATGTCCACGGTGGGTGTCATGCTCGGCCTCCTGGTCGTCGGCCAGCCCTTCGGTATCGTCATGAGCGGCATTGGCGTGATCGCGCTGGCGGGCATCGTCGTGAACAACAACATCGTCCTGATCGACACGTTCGACCGGTTGCGAAAACAGGTGCAGGACCCGCTCGATGCCATTCTCATGACCGGCGCGCAGCGCCTGCGGCCCGTTCTGCTGACGACGGTTACGACAGTCCTCGGGCTTCTTCCGATGGTGCTTCAGGTCAACATCGACTTCGTCAGCCGCGAGATCAACCAGGGTGCACCCTCGACGCAATGGTGGGTACAGCTCGCGACCGCGATCGTCGCGGGCCTGAGCTTTGCCACCATCCTCACCCTGGTGATCACGCCGAGCGCGCTGATGCTGCGCGAGAATGCCCTCGCGCGGCGCGCCACTCGTCTGGACGAGACGGCCGGCTAGTTCTGGGCCGGAACCGTGAACACCTGGCCCGGATAGATAAGGTCCGGATCACGGATCTGGTCCTTGTTCGCCTCGTAGATCAGCGTGAACTGAAACCCCGAACCGTAGCGCTTGCGCGCGATGCCCCACAGATGATCACCCGGCTGGATGATCACAACGCGACCGTCTTCCGGCGCGGACGGCGGTTCTGCGCGCACGAACGGCAGCTCCGAACGCGCCAGGACCGTGCCGTCGGGATGCACCTGATCCAGACGCAGGGTATAGCTTCCCGGCGGGATTTCGCGTTTCAGCGTGAGCGACCAGTTGCCATCGCCATCGGCCTGGGTGGTGCCGACCAGTTCGTTGTCCAGATAGATGCGCACCGTGGCATTCGGCGCCGCGACACCGGACAGGCTCGTCTGACCCGCCTCGTCATAGTCGATTTTGTCGACTGCGGCACGCGCGCCCGGACGCAGCAGGACTTCCGTATCGCCATCGCTCGGGACGGCCACCGCGAGTGCGTTTCCGGCATCGCGCTCGGGCACGACCAGCGCGACCACCCGGTCCGCCGTCAGCGGTTCGAAGCCTGCGCATTCGGCAACCAGGGTCAGCTCGCGGGCACCCGGGGTGAGCGCCCCCTCGGGCACCAGAACCCATTCGCCAGACCGGTCGACGGTTGCACGACCGACTTCCGCGTCACCGTCACGCACGATGATCGTGCAGCCCGGGGTCGCGCGCCC
>Ga0181579_10003498_pt1 | contig 12407 bp, 9 predicted proteins | sample 071ome_24_FD_132996 | JGI IMG/M metagenome (GOLD analysis project Ga0181579, IMG submission 132996) | Coastal salt marsh microbial communities from the Groves Creek Marsh, Skidaway Island, Georgia - 071402CT metaG (megahit assembly) | ecosystem: Environmental > Aquatic > Marine > Intertidal zone... | reverse complement strand
TACGGTTTGTTCGACCGACGGTAAATCTGCGCGGATCGCGGCAATCTTTTCGCGGCAGTCGAATTCCCTGCCATTATAGAAATTGCGGTCGATGCCGATCAGCATTTTCGGTTCAATCTGGCCGAACCGGTCGAGCACCCCCTGATGGCCGAAATCGGGTGAACAGCTTGACCACACCGCGCCGATACTGGCGGCGGCGAGCATACAGGCGACCGCTTCTGGTATATTGGGCAGGATGGCGGCGACCCGGTCGCCTTTGCCGATGCCCGCCGCAATCATTGCCTGACGCAGGCGCGAGACCAGATCGTACAAATCGTTGAAACCGAGTGTCCGGCGCGTGCCGTTTTCGCCCCGGAAGAAAATCGCCGGCGCATCGTCCCGCCGCCTCAGCAGATTTTCGGCGAAATTGAGTTTCGCGTCCGGAAAAAACGCTGCGCCCGGCATCCTGTTCGCGTCGCGCAGTACAGTATGCCCTTGCGTTTCGGCGATGACGCCGCCGAAATCCCACAGACTTTGCCAGAACTGTTCGGATTCCTTCACAGACCAGGAATGCAACGCCGCGTAATCCGCCGCCTCTATCCCGTGATCGCGCCGGACTTGCGCCATAAAGCGGGCGAGCAGCGTGCCGTTTCGCCGCGCCGCCGATGGCTGCCAGAGCGGCGCGTCATTCATGGGTTTTTCGGGAAATGGCGTTCCAGCCCGGCCCAGCAATCGGAATATTCGGCATCGATCAAAGCAGGGTCGCAGGCAAAGGCGGTGGGCGCCATCGGGTAGCGGGTCTCGAACATCACCGCCAGCGTGTTGCGCAACCGTTCCGGTTTCAGCCCGGTCTTGCTTGCCTTGGCGAAGGCCTTCGCATCCGGCCCGTGCGGCACCATGGCGTTATGCAGGCTGGCGCCGCCGGGTTTGAAGCCGCCCGGCTTGGCGTCATAGACCCCTTTGACCAGCCCCATGAATTCGCTCATCGCGTTCATGTGATACCAGGGCGGACGGAAACTGTGCTCGGCGACCGACCAGCGCGCGGGGAAGATCACGAAATCCACATTGGCGATGCCCGGCGTGTCGGACGGCGCGGTCAGCACGGTAAAGATCGACGGGTCGGCATGGTCGAAGGTGACGGTGTTGACCGCCGCAAAGCGCGCGAGATCATATTTGAAGGGCGCATGATTGCCGTGCCAGGCGACGACGTCGAGCGGTGAATGGCCGATCTCCGCCGCGTAAAGCCGCCCCATCGATTTGAACACCATCTCGCAAGGTTCTTCGATGTCTTCATAAGCCGCTGCCGGGTAAAGGAAGTCCCGTTCACTGGCCAGCATATTGGCGCCGATCGGGCCGCGCTCCGGCAAGGTGAACCCTTGGCCGTAATTTTCGCAGACATAGCCGCGCGCCTCGCCCTCACCCGGATCGGCGCGGAATTTCACCCCGCGCGGGATCACCACGATTTCTCCCGGCGCGGCGGCCAAAACGCCATATTCGGTGACAAACCGCATCGCGCCGCTTTCCGGCACGAACAGCATGTCGCCATCCCCATTGCAGAAATATCGATTCGTCATCGGCGCGGTGACACGATAGAGATGCGCGGCCATGCCGGTTTGGGCTCTGGCATCGCCGCCGCTCGCCATGGTCGCCAGCCCGTCGATCAGGTCGGTGGGGTCTTCCGGCATCGCCGCCGGGTGCCAGCGCATCTGCCCGGCGGGCAGGATGTTTTCATCGAAACAGGGCGCGGTGCGGATCTGGCCGCTATCGATCTCCGTCAGCTTTGCGATATGGCGGACGGACGGGCGGATACGATAGAGCCAGCTGCGCCGGTTTTGCGCGTTTGGCGCGGTAAAGGCGGTGCCGCTGATCTGCTCGGCATAGAGCCCCAGTGGCCCTTCCTGCGGCGAGTTTTGCCCGATCGGCAGCGCGCCCGCGACCGCCTCGGTCGCGAACTGGTTGTTAAAGCCCGGCATCAGATCGAAGGAACTCTCCGGTCCCGTGATGCGCCCGCCCATGACGATGTGTTCGTTATCGGTCATGACGGTTTTATAGCATAACGGTTTTTCCGTGCATTCACGTCAGCGAGCCGGAATCCCTAATCCCCGTAATGGCGGAAGGTGTTTGTCGCGGTGCGGAAATTGTTCAATTCGCGCTGTCCTCCTGTTGGGTCAAGCCGGCCGCATTTACCAAGGATTTACCTTCGAATCGTATTCTTTACTCCGTACATCACCGCAAATTTGGCCGGAGAGAACATGCCGGTTTGACAAGCAGGTTCCTGATGAGCGCTTCCACCACCCGTTCCGCTCCTGAGCAGATACCGCAATCGCTGCGGCAACCCGTCATGGCCGATGGTAGCGCCCCCGCCGGACAAGACGGTAAGAAACACAAGGGCTCTATCCGGCGCCGGCTGATCGTTCTATGCGCCTTTCAGATCCTGCTCGTACTTGCGTCGACCATGTTCCTGACGCGGCAAATTGCCGAGGTCGCGGAGTATCAGGCGCGCAACGTTCAATTGGTTTCGAAGGCAAAACTCGCTAATTCCGCCCAACGCACGTTCGGGGAACTGAAATACTGGCTGAGCGATCTCGCGGTCAGCCTTCTGGTGGAATCGGAAAGCCGCGCCAAGGACGCGCAGGCCGATCTGAAGGTCCAGCTGGATGAGTTGTCGCGCCATGACGCGGAGACGGTGCTTGCGATGCGGACCAGCCTCGACGTGATGATCCGTCAGGCCTACCTCGCGGTAGACGCCTATACCAACAACACGCGGGTTCTGGGCAATTCCCATATGTCCACAGCGCGCATTCATATCGCCAAAATCGATGCGCTGCTGGAGGCGATTGTTTCCCGGGCGGAGTTCGACGCTTATGCGCTTGAAAATACCGTTGAGACAAAGATTTCGGAAGCGCGTGTGGTCGGGTTTGCCATTCTGATCGGTGGCGTCCTGATCGGCCTCGCCGTCGCGTTTTATTTCCTGCTGTCGATAACGCGCCCGCTGCGCGAGCTGGCTGTGGCCACCATTGAAGTCAGCAACGATTACCGCAACGCCGAGATCCCTGAAAATTCCCCAGCGGAAATCGCGGTGATGGCGGATAGTCTCCGGCGGTTCCGCGATAATCTGATCGAGCGCGACCGGCTTCTGGAGGAACGGGCGCAGAGCGAATCCCAGGCCGAAAAGGCGCGGCGCCTGTTCCGGGCGTTCCTCGATAACGCGCAAACCGCATTCCTGCTGCGGCGTCCGGAAGGCGAATATATTCTGGCAAACAAACAATGGCATGAATGGTTCAATCAATCCGGCGAAGAGATGGAAGGCCTGGACGTCAGAGGCCAATCAGGAAGCATCGAAAAGGAATCCCTCGACAGGCATGATGAAGAGGTGATCGGAGGGCGGACATCGATTACGCGCGAAATCGATGCCACGCTGAAAGACGGAAGTGCAAAACGCTTCTTTATGCAAAAGTTCCCGGTCACCGATGAAAATGACGCGGTCGTCGCGATCGGCATGACCTTCGCCGACATTACCGAATTGCGCGAGACCGAACGCGAGCTGGTGGAACAATCCTACCGCGCGCAGGAAGCTCTTGAGGCGAATGCGGCAATGACCGAATTCCTGACCAATATGAGCCATGAGCTGCGCACACCGCTTAACGCGATCATCGGGTTCGCCGACGTGCTTTCCAAAGGCGGCGAAAACGATATTTCACAGGATTACCGGGATTTCGCCGGCGATATTCTGCTCAGCGGCCAGCATTTGCTGGATATGATCAATGACCTGCTGGACTCGGCTAAAATTGAAAAGGGCGAGTTCGAAATCGAACCCGAGCGGATATCGCTCCGCGGCCAATTAGAGGACTCCATCGGGTTGATCGAACCGCAGGCGGCCGCGCGCAGTCTTCTCATCGAAACCAAACTCGACGGTATCTCGGAAGATACGGTCCTGATGGCCGACCGACGCTGCTTCCGTCAGATTATTCTGAACCTGATGTCCAATGCCGAAAAATTCAGCGATTCCGGCTCACCGATTATCGTTTCGGCGACCATTGAGGATAGCGGGCTGGTCTTTTCGGTTCAAGATTTCGGGATCGGGATTTCCGCAGAATATCTCGAACAGGTCTTTGACCGCTTCGCCCAGGTCGAAGGTGGTTTGCAGCGCAAACGCGGCGGCACCGGGATCGGGCTGTCAATCAGCCGGGCGCTGGCTGAATTGCATGGCGGCACGCTGACGCTGGAGAGCGAGGAGGGCAAGGGAACCACCGCGATCTTGCGGTTGCCGGAATCCGTAACGACCGCCCCGGCGGAAAAGAGTCCGGAAATCGAAGCGAAACCGGCCACGGGGACGGGACCAGGGCGGCCCCTGCGCATCCTGGTCGCCGAGGATCACAAGATCAATCAGGCGGTTATCAGGAGCATTTTGGGGGAACTTGGTCATCAGGTGGAAATCGTCGGCACCGGCAAGGAAGCGCTTGCCGCTGTCTTGAGGTCGCCTTTCGACCCTTGCCAATTCCTGTTTAGAATAGCCCTCGGACGTGTCTGGTTCGGGAGGCAGGGGCATGAGCGAAAAGCAGCCCATAAAATTCGTCGATACCACCATCCGCGACGGGCAGCAGAGCCTGTGGGGGCTGGGGATGGGGCAGGGAATGATGCGGCCCATCGCGCACCGGCTGGACCGGGCCGGGTTCGACGCGATCGAACTGTTCACTGGCGCCGCCTTCAAGAAGATGGTGACGGAGCTAAAGGAAAATCCGTGGGAAATGGTCCGCCGTGTGGCGGCAAAGATGCCCGATACGCCGTTGCGGGTGATCGCCAGCCGCATCAATGTATTCGATTTCGACCCGCCGCAGATGTATCCGCTGTTCCTGCGCTGCACCGCCGATACCGGCGTTTCCCAGGTGCGCATTTCCGATCCGTGGAACGATTATGAGGGCTGGAAAAAGCGCGTCGCGGCGGCGAACGATGCCGGGCTCAAACCCATCGTCAATCTGATCTATTCGGTCTCGCCGCGTCATTCGGACGAATATTATGCCGAACGCACGAAACAGGCGGCTTCATTGCCGGTCTGGCGGCTCTGTTTCAAGGACCCCGGCGGGCTGCTGACGCCAGAACGCACCGCGCGCCTGTCGAAAATCATGCAGGAAAATGCGGGCGGCATACCCATAGAATTTCACACCCATTGCACCACGGGGCTCGGGCCGCTTTGCGCGCTGGAGGCCATCAAGACCGGGTTGAATTACATCAATTGCGCGATCCCGCCGCTCTCCGACGGGCCGAGCAATCCCAACCTGTTCAATGTCGCGAAGAACGCCCGCGCGCTGGGGTATGAGACCGATATAGACGAGGAAATTTTGCGCCCGATCACGCCGCATTTCGAGGCCATCGCGCGGCAGGAGGGCTTCCCGATGGGCCGCCCCGCGCCTTATCTGGAGGCGCAATACCAGCATCAGGTGCCGGGTGGCATGATTTCCAACCTCAAACATCAGCTCTCTCTGGTCGGGCTCGAAGACCGGCTGGAAGAGGCGCTTGAGGAAACCCGGCAGGTACGGGCGGAGCTCGCCTATCCCGTGATGGTGACGCCCTTGTCGCAATTCGTCGGCAGCCAGGCGGTTATCAATGTGGTGGTGGGCGAACGCTACAAGGAAGTCACCGACCAGATCATCAATTACGCGCTGGGCCGCTACGGGCGCGAGGCGGTGGAGGAGATGGATCAGGATATTCGCGCGAAAATTCTCGACCGGCCGAGGGCCAAACAGCTGGCCGATCTGGAATTTCCGGACCCGTCGATCGATGAAATGCGGCAAAAACTCGGCGGGCCGTCCCTGTCGGATGAGGAATTGCTGCTGCGCTGGCTCTACCCGACCGAGGCGCTGGACGCGATGCGCGCCGCCGGCACGCCACCGGATTACGTGACGGAGGGCAAGCCGATGATCCGTTTCGTGGCGGAACTCTCCGGGCGGCGCGATTGCAGCCGCATCCATGTTGAGAAACCGGGATTTTTGTTGAGAATGGAAAAGGGCGCGTTGCCCGCGGCAGCGGAATAGGAAGAATTCATGACCGGAAACGGCTCCGATAAAGACATTACCTTCGTCGATACCACGCTGCGTGACGGCAATCTTAGCCTGTGGGCGTCCAACATGACGACCGGGATGATGTTGCCCATCCTGGATAATATCGGCGAGGCCGGGTTTATCGCGATGGAGCTGATGTCCGGCGCCTTCTTCAAGAAGATGGTGCGGGAGCTCAAGGACGACCCCTATGACCGGGTTCGTATGGTACGCGAAAGGCTGCCCGACATGCCGCTGCGGCTGATCGCCGGGCGTATGAATACGTTCGGATATGATCCGCCGGTGCTTTATCCGCTGTTCCAGAAGGTCGTCGCCGAAGCCGGCATCGATCAGGTGCGCATTTCGGACCCGTGGAACACGCCGGAAGGCATCATCCGCCGGGCCAAGGCAGTGCGCGACGCTGGCCAGACGCCGATCCTCAACATGATATTTTCGGTCTCGCCGCGTCACACGGATGAATATTTCGCGGAACGCACCCGCGCCATCGCCCATTTGGGGGAGGTGATCTGCTTCAAGGATCCCGGCGGGTTGCTGGCGCCCGAACGCACCCGGACGCTGGCCCCGATCATTCTGGAAGCCGCCGGTGATTGCACGGTCGAATTTCACACCCACTGCACCACCGGGCTCGGGCCCCAATGCGTGCTGGAGGCGGTGAAGGCGGGCATCAGGATCGTCAATACCGCGATCCCGCCTTTGTCGGACGCTTCCAGTAACCCGTCTATTTTCAATGTCGGCGAAAATCTGCGGGCGCTCGGCTACAACACGTTGATCGATGAAGAAAAGCTTCACCCGGTCACGCCGCATTTCACCTATATCGCCAAACGGCACGGCTTCGCCATCGGTCGGGAAGCCGAATATAACGAGGCGCAATATGTCCATCAGGTGCCGGGCGGGATGATCTCCAATATGCGGTTTCAGCTTGAAAAGGTTGGCAAGGGCGACCGGCTGCAGGAGGCAATGGACGAGACCGCGCGGGTCCGCGCGGAGCTCGGCTACCCGATCATGGTGACGCCGCTCTCGCAATTTGTCGGGACCCAGGCTTCGATCAACGTGATGGTCGGGGAACGGTACGGGCAGGTGACCGATCAGGTTATCGAATACGCGATGGGCCGTTGGGGCGAGGAAGCGACCGAGGCGATGGATCAGAATATCCGGGACCGCATTCTCGACCGGCCGCGGGCGAAGGAAATCGCGGCGCAGGAACTGCCCGATCCGACGCTGGACGAAATCCGGCAGGAGGTCGGCGGGGCGAATCTGTCGGATGAGGACCTGATCCTCACCTATCTGACCAGCCCGGATGATGTCGCCGCGATGCGCGCTGCCGGACCGCAGAAGCCTTACCCGACTTCCAGCGAACCGCTGGTCGAGCTGATCGCCGGTCTGGTGACCCATGGCGATTGCGGCCATATCAGCGTGCAAAAGGGCGATATATCGGTGTTTCTGGCGAAAAGAAGCGCTTGAGAGAAAAAATAAAGAGGGAGACGATACGTGGCGGAGTTGAGTGACGAGGACGTCCAGGCGATCCTCACCCTGTTCGAGGACTCGGATTTCGATTACCTCGAATTCCAGCAAGGCGATCTGAAACTTTCCGTGGCGAAACGCGGCTACGTGCCGGCGGCGCAAGCCGTCGCGCCGGCCCCGATGGTCGCGCCTGTTGCCGTGGCCGCCACCGAACCCGCTCCGGCGCCGGAACCGGCTGAGGAAACACCCGCCGCCGCGCCACCGCCCGCCGATACTGCGGCCGATACAAAAGACCGGGAAGGGCTGGTCGCGGTGACCGCGCCGATGGTGGGGACTTTCTATGCCGCGCCCGATCCGCAATCGCCGGCCTATGTCACGCTCGGCGCCACGGTTGATGCGGACGCCACTGTCGGACTGATTGAGGTGATGAAGGTCTTTACCGGCATTCAGGCGGGCGCGACAGGTGAAATCGCCGAAATCCTGGTCGAGAACGCCGCCATGGTGCAGCAGGGCGACGTGCTGTTCTATATCAAACCAGCTGGCTGATCTTTCATGGCGATAAAGCGCGTCCTTGTCGCCAATCGGGGCGAAATTGCCGCCCGTGTCGTCCGCGCCTGTCACGCGCTGGGGCGCGAGGCCATCGCCGCCCATTCGGAAGCCGACGCCAACGGGTTCTCGGTGCAGCTTGCCGACGGGGCGGCCCATATCGGCGGGGCGCGGCCAAATGAATCCTATCTGATCCCGGAAAAGCTGATTGAGGCGGCACGGGAAACCGGCTGCGACGCGTTGCATCCCGGTTATGGGTTTCTCGCGGAATCGCCGGTGCTGGCGCAACAATGCGCCGATGCGGGCATCGCCTTTATCGGACCCGACGCGGAATCGATCCGCCGCATGGGCAACAAGCTGGAGGCCCGCGCGGCCGCCGGTGATTGGGGCGTGCCGGTCGCGCCGGGCTCGCTGCAGGTCCATGACTGGCGGGAAGCAAAAGAAATCGGTGATGAGATCGGCTATCCGCTGATGGTCAAGGCGGCGGCCGGCGGCGGCGGGCGCGGCATCAAGATTATCCGGAACGAGGGTGAGATCGAGGCGGCGGTGACCACCGCGGCGGCGGAGGCGATGGCGGCGTTCGGCGACGATGCGCTGTTCGTCGAACGCTATATCGAGGATGCGCGCCATATCGAGGTACAGATCCTCGGTGACAGCCACGGCAATGTTGTTCATGTGGGCGAGCGCGACTGTTCCCTGCAGCGGCGCTATCAGAAGGCGGTGGAGGAAGCGCCCGCCGCGATGATCCCGGTTGCCATGCGCGACGCGATCCGTGAGAGCGCTGTGACGATTGCGCAAAAGATCGGCTACCGGAACGCCGGTACTGTCGAATTTATCGCCGATCAGTCATCCGGGCAGTTTTTCTTTCTTGAGATGAATACCCGCATTCAGGTCGAACATCCGGTCTCGGAAATGATTACCGGCATTGACCTGGTCGAGGCGCAGATAAAGATCGCCGATGGCGATCCCTTGCCCTTCGCGCAGTCCGACATCGAATTTTCAGGCCACGCGATAGAGGTTCGGGTAACGGCGGAAAACGCTGCCGCCGGGTTCCAGCCCTCGCCCGGGGAAATCACCCGTTGGGTGCCACCGGAAGGCGACGGCGTCCGGCTCGATACCCATTGTCACGAAGGCGCGGTGGTGACGCCGTTTTACGATTCCCTGCTGGCCAAGCTGATCGTTCACGCGCCGACCCGCATGCGCGCGGTGGCAAAGCTGCAACAGGCGCTCGATGATTTCGAGGTCGAGGGCGTGACGACGACCATCCCCTTCCTGCGGCGGCTTTCGGCTGAGCTCGATTATGTGCGCGGTGAGTTCAACACGCGCTGGCTGGAGCAGAATCTGGATGATCTGACTGGCTGATCACCGCTGCTGCGGCATCGGTATCGGAAAGTTATAATCCTCATCGTCGAGCGACCGCCACATACGCTGGCGTTCGCCGATATCGCAGGGCGGGCCCTTGCGCCGTTTGAACTGCGCCCGGTGCAACAATTTCGGTTCGGGCGCCAGATCGGCGATCTCCAGTATCAGCTTGCGCATCACCGCCCGACCGAAATCCTTGAAATCCTTTGCCACCACGTAAAAGGCGCGCGGGCCGCCAATGACGCAGTCCCGGTAATAAAGGTCCAAATCCTTTAGCGGCGGGCGGCCGGAAAAGGTCGGGCGGTCATTGACGATGGGCAGGCCGTTAATGGTGATGCCGCGCGCCGCAATCCGGTCGCGCACGACATTGACCGGCTCGCCCCAGTTATTAGGCCCGTCGCCCGATATATCGATCACCCGCCGGAGCCCTTTATAGTCGTTCCTCTCAAACCAGTCGGCACCCATCACGATTCCGGCCGAAATGGCCGTGCGGCGCGCGGTTTCCGGCTCTTCCCGGGACAGGATTTCGGCGAAGGCGAGGGCGGATTTCTTGTCATGGATCAGCGTCCAGGGGGCGATGATCTTCATATGGCCGAACCCGGCCCATTCGTAATAGCCGACTGCGATGCGGCCCAAAGGCCCGCGCTTGATGGCCTCCAGGATCGCCGGGTGGCGAAAGGCGGTGATGTAACCCTGCCGTTGCAGCATGGCCTCCTCGTCATCGACGCTGCCAGATACATCGACGCCGAGGGCGAGCTCCAGATCGACTTCCAATTTCTGCGCCATTGCCGGAAAGGACAGGAGAAAACCGCAAATGATCAGCCCGAGGATATTCTTCATTTCGATCTCACTCCCGGCTGGCGGATCGGGAGATCCGGATCCCGTTCCGGAATGGGGTTCCAGTGTTCGTCGAGTATGCCCCAGCGTTTGCGGTACAGGGTTTCCCCGATATCGCAGGGCGGCGCGATCCGGCTGGACGCAAGATGCAGCAGCGGCCGCGGCGGCGCGGCATCGGCAATTTCCAGGATCAGCTTGCGGATGATGGCGCGGCCGAAATCCTTGAAATCATTCGCCACGACATGAAAAGCCCGCGGCCCCCCGATAACGCAATCGCGGAAATACAAATCCAGGTTCGGTAGTTGCGGAAAACCCGCGATGGTCGGGCGGCCATTGATGATCGGCAGGCCGTTTATGGTGAAACCCTGTGCGATGGCGGCGTCCCGGATCGGGACGATGGGGTGGCCGATATTGTTCGGTCCATCGCCGGAAAGATCGATAACCTTGCGCGCGCTGGTAAAGTGGTTGGTCTCGGTCTGAGCGACGGCGAATTCGATGGCGCTTGAGATACTGGTGCGTTCCGATGTCAGCCCGGGCACGGTTTCCAGCCTGCGGGCGAAATCCTCAATCGATTTTTTGTCCTTGATGATTGTCCAGTCAACCGCCAGGTGGATATCCTGATAGCCGCCCCATTCGAAATACATCACCGCGATGCGGCCCAGCCGGCCGCGCTATATCGCCTGTAAGATCGCCGGGTGGCGAAAGGCGCGGACATAGCCGCCGCGCTGCAGCTTCGCTTCCGCCCGGTCGACGGAAAACGAGACGTCGCTGCCCTTGGCAAGCTGTAAATCGACTTCCATTTTCGCCGAAGCGCCCGGCGCCAGGCTCAGCCACAGCATGGCGATAATGAGAAAAACCGATTTCATCCGCAAAAACCCCGAAGTTGTCCGGAAAGGGTAATGCCGAAACGCGCCCACGTCAGTGGGAAAGATTCCTGTCTGCCGCTGACGGGGGCGAGTCATGAGAGTATCCTTGCGCCATGCCGCAATTGCCTTCCCTTGATCGCTGGATCGCCGGCCAGTCTCCCGTCGTGCGCGGTGCCTGGTGGATGACGGTCAGCGCCTTTGCCTACGCCGCCTCGATAGCGATCATCCATCATGTCGCGCAGGAGTTACATTTCATGCAGGTGGTATTCCTGCGCAATGTCTTCGGCTTCTTGTTCATGCTGCCGTGGCTGATGCGGGTCGGGTTGGGTGCTCTCAAGACCAGCCGGCTTCATATGCACGCCGTCCGGGGCGCGATGTCGGCGCTGAATGTCTGGTTCCTGTTTGCCGCCCTCTGGCTCGCCCCGGTGGCCGATGTTGCCGCAATCACCTTTATGATGCCCATTGTCGCGTCGATCTTCGCGGTGGTCTTCCTGAAGGAAAAAACAACGGTGCTGCGCTGGGTTGCGATTGCGCTGGGGTTCGCGGGCGCGCTGATGGTCATTCGCCCGGGTATGGCGGGCTATAATCCGGGATTGCTGCTGGCGGTTGGATCGGTGCTGGCGGGCGCAACCGTGGCGATATTGATCAAGACGCTGATCCGCCACGACTCCGCCGACACGATCGCCTTTTATCTGTTTGTTTCGCATATCGTCTTCAGTGTCGGTCCCGCGATTTATTTCTGGGCCGCGCCGACCTGGGAACAACTCGGCTGGTGCGTTGCGCTGGGCTATCTCGCGACCGTCATCCAGCGCAATTTCAACAAGGCGATGGGCGAAGCCGACGCCACCATCGTGTTGCCCTTCAATTTCACGAGGCTGATCTGGGCGGCGCTGTTTGGCTGGTTGTTTTTCGCGGAATTCCCCGATCTCTGGACCTGGATCGGCGGGTTGGTGATTTTTGCCGCCTCGATCTGGCTGACCCGCATGACTGCGGGTGGAAAAAAGACGCGTTAGGCCGCTTTTGGCTGGGTCAGCGCGGCGGTAATCGCGGCGGAGAGGCCGAGCAGCGAAAAGACAAACATGACCATGGCGATAGGCACCCAGGTGCCGTCTGTCACAAGACCGCAAATCTGCTGCGAAACCCCCGCGATCATGAGTTGGGAAAATGTCACCGCGCCGGAGGCGGAGCCCGCCAGAGACGGGTTCACATGCATCGCGCCCGCCTGGGCATATGGCAGGCACATGCCTTGGGCGATTCCCAACATGAAACCCGGCAGCACCAGTGCGTAAATCGACAATTC
>Ga0181579_10003497_pt1 | contig 12410 bp, 31 predicted proteins | sample 071ome_24_FD_132996 | JGI IMG/M metagenome (GOLD analysis project Ga0181579, IMG submission 132996) | Coastal salt marsh microbial communities from the Groves Creek Marsh, Skidaway Island, Georgia - 071402CT metaG (megahit assembly) | ecosystem: Environmental > Aquatic > Marine > Intertidal... | reverse complement strand
GCTACACGGGCCTGGGGGTGGGGGCCGGAGCCCCCACCCTGGGTCGCGACCTAGGCTGCGCCCCTCCCCATCTCCGCCTCGAGCTCCTCCAGCTCACGCTGGGCCTTGGCCAACTTGCGCTTGGCCTTCTCGAACTCCCTCGCCGCGAGCTCGGCCTGCGCCCGCTCCGTCTCCACTCGGCGCGTCCGCCGGGTGACCTTCCGCTTGGCGGCCTTGACCTTGTCCTCCCACTCGATGAGGGCCTCCTTCCCGAGGTCGACCTTGAGCTCGAAGCCGTCGGCGTTGTTGTAGAAGTACTCGATGTCCTCCCGGGTCGGCCACGTGGTGATGTTCCAGGGCTCGGCCTTGATGCCCTCGAGCCACATCGGCCGCATGAACTCCTCGAAGACCCGGGTGGTCTTGCGTCGGTGGGCCTCGTCGGGCTCCTCGTAGGGGCAGTCACACCACGTGTGTCCACCCATGAGCCTGCAGTTGGCCGGGTCGTGCTTGGGGAATCGCCAGCCGTCGTGCACGATCTCCAGGTCCCAGGGCACCGCGGCGTCCGGGGTCTTGACGAGGCGGTACCGCATCTCCAGGGGCTCCTCGCCGGCGGCCTCCCAGGCCTTCTTCTCCATCTCCATCGCGAAGGCGACGCCGGCGGCGTGCCGCCACCAGCGCTTCAGGATCTTCGGCAGCTCGTGGCGGTAGATGGTGCGGGGCGCGGGGTTGACTCGGTACTTGGCCATGGTTGGCTCCCAGGTTGGTTGGGGGGTCCATCCCCCCACTGATGATACACTATCTCATCATGTCGTCGGCTACACGGGCCAGGGGGCGGGGGCCGAAGCCCCCGCCCAGGGTCAGCAGCCTAGGCCGCGGCGGCCAGGGCGGCCTCCACCTCCGCGGCGAACTCCCGAACCGCCACGGCCAGGTCCGTGCCGTCCGGCGCCACCGAGCCGCGGCGCAGGTTGGTGGGGAAGGTGAAGCGACGCCAGCCGGGGACGCCGTCCTCGACCTCCCGGGCACCGACCTTGATGGCCTCGGTCAGGCTGATGCCGCGGGCCGTGATGCTCGCGCGGCCGCCGCGGATGTTGGCGCCCATGTAGTCGTGGACCGCGTAGCCGTAGAAGTTGGTGCCGAGGCTGATGTCCTTGTACGCGCCGTAGCTGCGCAGCTGCCAGGCGCACAGGGCCTTCGTCACGTCGTTGGTGTGGGTGATGCCCTCGAGGGCGGCCTCGCGGTCGGCCATGGCCGCGTCGGTGGTGCCCACCTGGTAGGAGCCGCACGGGAGGCGGGTGAGGCCGAGGTCGATGAGGCGGGCGATGAGGTCGGTGTTGTTGGACATGTTGCTGTCTCCCTGAGGGGTTGGTTTGCTCCCCTCCATTGATGATATACTATCCCCTGGCGTCGTAGACTACACGTGCCTGGGGGTGGGGGCCGAAGCCCCCACCCTGGGCCAGTCCTCCTCAGCGCGCCCAGCAGACCGCGGCGCAGACCATGTTCCCCTTCTTGGACTTGAACTTGGGCGTCCCGCAGGAGCTGCACCGCTCGAGCTGCGAGACCTTCCGGTACTGGTTCCGCATGCGCTCCAGGGTCCGGTCGACGATGTCCTCGACGGTGCCGACCCGGTTGACTCGACGGTCGCTGCCCAGGCCCCGGACCTGGCCGTTGGGGCCGACCCAGACGAGGCAGACCCGGATGGCGTCCGAGCCGCAGGGTCGCGCACCGCCGTGGCGGATGGAGGTGTAGACTCGCACTCGGACCGAGGAGTCGCGGAGGTGGGCACGCTCGTAGACGTCCTCGCCGCGGTGGGCGATCTCCTCGAACCCGCTGGCGTCGAGCATGGCCTCCATGGCCTTGGCGAGCTCGACGCGGTCGGAGCGGTAGGCTGGGTTGTAGCGGCGGGTGTCGTTGTTGACGGTCGGCATTCTGTAACCTCCGGAGGGGTCCATCCCCTCATTGATAGTATACTACCACCTGGCACTGCCCGCTACACGGGCCAGGGGGTGGGGGCCGGAGCCCCCACCCTGGGTCCGCGGCCTAGGCGGCGGCCACGGCGGCCCGAAGCTCGTCCGCGGTCATCTTGCCGCGACCCTTGATGCCGAGCTCCTTCGCCCTGGCCTTGAGGGCCTTGCCGGAGAGCGGAGCCGCGACGACATCGTCACCCCGGATGGTTCCGGAATCGAGGGCCTCGAGCACGGCCTTGGCCTCCTCGGGGGTGATGTCGACCGCCGGGTTGACGTCCTCCGCGTTGGCCTGCGCCTCGGCGGCCTCGAGGTCGTGGACCTCGGCCATGAGCTTGTCGACCTGGGCGCGGAGGCGACGGAGCTTGATGCGCCGCTTCTCGCGGGTGCTCATCTCGCGGGCCAGGGCCACCAGCGGGGTGGCCGACTTGTTGCTCGCGACGACCGGCTGGTAGTCGAGGAGGGTGCCGTCGAACTCGTCCTTGATGCGGACCAGGTTCCACTTCTCGCCGTCGTGACGGGTGCCAAAGTGGCCGAAGTTCCAGGACTTGCGCTCAGCGTTCTTGATGTTGGCCATGTCTTCATTCTCCTTAGGGGTCCATCCCCTCATTGATGTTATACTACCATCCAGCTCGGTGGGTTACACGACGCCCGCGATGAGGTCCCAGTCGTTCTCCAGCATCATGCCCTCCAGCAACCGGTCGACCTTGCACGCGGCCTCGAAGTGGGTCTGCTTCTCGTCCCAGTCGTAGCAGTCCATGCCGTCCTCGACGTGGGCGGTGTACAGGTCGGCCAGCTGCTTGAGTCCGTGCATGGTCAGGACACCGGCGGCGAACTTGGTGGCGCGGGCGGTGGGGGTGTCGGTCGTCGTCGGCATTGTCTTATCCTCCAGGGGGTCCATCCCCCATTGATGCTATACTACCACCGGGCGTGACTGGCTACACGACCCTGGGGGTGGGCACCAAAGCCGCCGCGAGGCGTTCCAGCTTGTCCAGGTTGAGCCGGAGGACCTGTGCGAGGATGGGCAGTCCGATCGCCCACGACTGGGCCTCTGCGAGGACGCTGCTCGCGTCCTCTCCCGCAACCCGCAGCGCCTTTACGAGGCAGGCTCGCGAACTGAAGTGGTCGTCGTTTACCGCGTGGTCAATGGCGAGTCCGAGGTAGTAGCCGGCGGGAGTGGAGTAGATGTCGTTGGCCATTGTCTTCATTCTCCTTAGGGGTCCATCCCCTCATTGATGTTATACTAACACCCGGCGCTGCCCGCTACACGGGCCTGGGGGTGGGGGCCGGAGCCCCCACCCTGGGTCCTATGCCTAGCCGGCGTTGAAGGAGGCCATGACCACGCCGCGGGGGACGCCGACCTCGGCGAGGCCGATGAACTTGACCACGACGTTCTTCTTGGGGTCCGAGACCCACTCCCTGGAGTAGTACTCGTCGGTGTGCATCTCCTGCTCGGTCGCGAAGACGCCGGTGCCGACCTGGACCCGCTTCCAGCTGTACCAGCTTCCCGCGCCCTCGTCCCAGAAGCAGTAGGAGTTGGGGTGGATGGACCGGGCCTCCTCGAAGGTCTCGGCCGCGACCACGGCGCCCAGGAACACGTCGTAGGTGGCCTGCGCGTCGCGGTCGACGGGCTTGATGGTGTACAGGTTGAGACTGCGTCCGATGGTGTTGCTCATGTCAGGGCTCCTACTTGGACTCGGTGGCACCGACCAGGAGTCGGCTCTGGATGGCACGCTTCAGGGTGGTGACCGGCACGGCCTTCCCCCAGGGGGTGGCCCGGGCGATGCGGACACAGTCGACCGCGGTGGCGGCCCGGCCGGTCTGGCAGGCGACTGCCGCGATGTCGATGGCAGTGCTGAGGTGTCGGATGTTCGTCATGCTGAGTGTCTCCCAGGGGGTCCATCCCCCATTACCAGTATCCTACAACACTTCCCGCCCTGTTACACGCCCAGGGCGGTGGGGGCCGAAGCCCCCACCAGGCCGGTCAGGCGTGGTCGATCAGGTGATCGGCGTGGCAGTCGTCGCAGACCGAGCCGCCGAACTCGTCGCTCCAGCCCAGCTCCACCGGCAGGGACTCGACCCACCGCAGCCCGCAGGCCATGGCATCGTCGAGCAGGGTCTTCGCCCGGAGGTGCGGGGTGGACTCGCCCATGGACTCGACACCGCAGCACTCACACTCGTCGGTGGTGAACAGGGTGAACCAGCCGGGCTTGAAGGGGCTGGGGGCGATGTGGCTGTAGTCGGTGAGTCGGAACATGACTTCGTTCTCCTTAGGGGTCCATCCCCTCATTGATAGTATACTACCCCATCCCGCCGTCGGTTACACGGGCCTGGGGGTGGGGGCCGAAGCCCCCACCCTGGGTCACCCTACCGGTCGTTGGCGGCCTGGGCCCAGTCCTCACCGTCGAGCCAGGCGATGTCGTTGCTCATGAGCTGGTAGCAGCCCACCTCGTACTCCTCGCCGTGGTCGAAGGTGACGTAGACGGTGCCGTCCGGGCGGCGGGGGATGCACGTGATGGTGCACCACTCGGTGCGCTCGTTGACGTGGGACCAGGCCAGGACGCGCTGACCCAGGGTCCAGACGCCGTAGCTGGCGATGCGGGTGCGGCGGGTGACGGGGGCGGAGTCGCGGACGGCGTAGAGGGACATGCTGTTATCTCCAGGGGTTCATTCCCCATTGACCTAATAATACCACTCAGCGTGGTCCGCTACACGAGGAAGTCGAACTCGTTGATGTAGCCGTAGGAGACCTCGCCGTCGTCGAGCTCGACGCCCCAGTACTCGGGCTCCACCTCCATCATATGTGGATCCCAGGCCGACGGGTGGTAGCTGACGATTGTCCCAGGGCGGTCGTAGAAGGTCACCCGGTCGCCTACTCGGAAGCCGTCGACCCAGCGGCGGCCATCGGGGGAAGTGGGGAGTGCGTACATGTTATCGGTTCCTCCTTAAGGGGTCCATCCCCTCATTGACCTAATAATAACCCACACCCAGGTAGGTTACACGCGGCTCGCACGCTCAGCGGCTCGCTCGACGTGTCGGGTCAGTCGGTGGAGCTCCGACACGGTCAGCTGCTCGAAGGTCATGAAGTGGGGGTCCTCGCCGGTGAGGTAGCCGTAGGCCGCCCGGTAGGCGTCTCGAGCCAGGTCCAGCTCGTACTCGTAGACGTTGGCGCAGCGGGCCTCGAGTCCAGGGCGGTAGGGCTCGGGGTCGAACCCAGGGTCGGCGATTTCCTCCCTGGAGTCGAGCAGGTACCGGGCCCAGACGTCGATGTCCTCGAGCATCTCGATCTCGGCGAGGGTCATGCGGCGGCGGTGGTCAGCCTTCGAGTAGATGATGGGCGACATGTCGAATTCTCCAGGAGGGGTTCATCCCCTCATTGATGTTATAATATCAACCCGTCTCCCAGGTTACACGCGCCCGGGCCAGGGGGCTGAAGCCCCCTGGCCCTCATCTCCAGGCTTAGGCACCATCCATCTTCCTCAGCCGAGTTACTTCCGTCCATTCACAAGTCCCGTCCGGCCAAAGCACCTGTGCGGTCTGAGTTTCAGTTTCGCGCCAAGGGTTGATCATCACATCGGTCTTCAGCACAAGGCCTTTGACCCGCAAAGGGTTAATGCCATCCCGCTTAACCAAGTCACCGGTCCGGAAGGTGCGGACGACGGCGGGAGGGGGGACGAGGGTACCGCGGAGTGGCTGGTCAAGGTTGTCCATGAGAGTCTTTCTTGATGATGGAGGTCCTATTACCTACCAACAAATAGATTATAGGTGGACTGGCGGATCGTTACACGCGCCCAGGCCAGGGGGGCCGAAGCCCCCCCAGCCAGATCTCAGGAGAAGAAACCTCCCCAGTAGAGCAGGGCGATGGTGACCGCCACGTCGAGGAGGGTCACACCTGCGTTCCACGTGCCCTTGGACTTGCCGTGCTGCGCCATGCCGGTGACGAGCTGCAGGAAGAGGAGGAGGAGGAAGATGATAGCGGGAGTCGACATTTCTAATTCTCCAGGAGGGGTCCATCCCCTCATTGATGTAATAGTAACCCACGCCCAGGTAGGTTACACGGGCCAGGGCCTGGGGGCCGAAGCCCCCGGCCTGCCTAGGGCTTCCAGGTCAGGACAGTGCCACGCGGCAGGCGGCGGTTCATGGGGTCGGAGAAGTGGTCCTCCTGGGAGGCAGGCTCCTCGACGGCGCTCCGCCACCCCCAGGTGTTGAGGAGGCGGTCCTCCATGCGGGACTGCTTGTCCTTGGAGAAGGAGCGCTTGGTGATGCTGCGGGTGCGGGTGCGAACGTTGGCCATGTCTTCAGTCTCCTTAGGGGTCCATCCCCTCATTGATTTAATAATACCACCCCGCCAGGCCCGCTACACGAGCCCAGGCAGCATCAGTCAGCCAGCCTCACGACCACGAACCCCACGCCTGGGAGCGAATTCAGCTTCTGCACGTCCTCGTCTGCGTCCTCGAAGGTAGCGTAGACGAGGCCCGGCGTGACGCCAGCGTCCTCGCAGGTCTTGGTGTTGACGTAGGCGTTATCCTCGATCGCCTCCCCGTCGGCCAGGGCGCGAGTGCTCTTCATGATAATAAAACGAGCCATGTCTTCCTCCTTAGGGGTCCATCCCCTCATTGACAGTATACTACCACTCGGCACCACTCGCTACACGAGCCAGTGGGTGGGGGCCGAAGCCCCCACCCTGGGTCGGAGGCCTAGTCCTGGACCACCTCCTCCTCCTCGTCCTGGGCCCGCTCGATCTCGAGCTCGCGGATCTTCCGCTCGATCGTGTAGAGCTGGTCCTTGAGCTTCATGAGCTTGAGGTCCCGCTTCTCGACCCGGTTCATCTTCCGGGCCAGGGCCACGAGGGGGGTGGCGGACTTGTTGGTCGCCACGACCTCCTGGTCATCACCGAAGAGGGTGTACCCGTAGGTGGACTTGATGCGGACCAGGGACCACTGCTCCCCGTCGTGACGGGTGCCGAAGTGACCGAAGTTCCAGTCCTTGCGCTCGACTCGAGCGGGGGTGTTGTCGGTCTCGGGCTGCGTGTTGGTATCGTTCTTGGACATGTGAAGCTCCTTTCAAGAGCGGTGGGGTGAATCCCCTATTTGATTGTATTCTACCTTGGTGGGGGGCTCGTTACACGAACCAGGGGGTGGGGGCCGAAGCCCCCACCCAGGGCCAGTGGCCTAGGCCAGCGAGGCCGAGGCGGCGAAGGTGATCAGGGACAGGACGTAGGCAGCGAGGATGATGGTCATGTGTGTGAAGCCCTTTCAAGGCGAGCGGGGTTAATTCCCCATTGATTGTATTGTATCCCAGGGTCCGGTCGATTACACGCCGGACTCGGCCGTTTCGAGCTTCACCCCGCGGAAGATCTGGGGGTACCAGCTCATGAACCCGACACGCCAGCCGAAGTGCTCGACACGCCAGGTCTCACCCGGCTTCATGGCCGACCACAGGTCCGAGCTGCGGAACTCCCAGCGAAGCAGGGTGTCGTCCACCTTGTACAGGTCGCCGTCCGTGGTCCGGACCAGCATCTCATCGGGAGCGGACGACCCGTTGCGCATGACGAAGGTCTCCTCGACCGTGATGGTCGTCACGCCGTCGGTGCCGAAGTTGTACGCGGTCGCCGGGCCGCCGATGAAGAGGACGCAGAAGGCCAGGCCGAGGAAGGAAGAGAGTGCTTTGTTCATGTTGTCTCCTGTCGGGCTCCATCGCCCCATTGATGTAATAATACCTCGACTCAGTGCCGATTACACGATCGCCAAGCCCAGGTAAATACCCGACGCGTTGAAGAGGGCGATCTGATCGACCAGGCGGCCGTCGAAGGTGTACCGGAACTCGACCACGGTGTAGCCCTCGGTGCGCTCGAACACGAAGTCCTTGTCGACGGCGTACCACTCCTGGGAGATCCAGCGGCAGATCCTGTCCAGGTAGTTGTGCCGGTACGAGGGGATGGTGCTGTCGTAGGTGTAGGCGACGGCGCGTCCCAGGGTGCTGTCATCGTTCATCGTGCCTTCTCCCGTAGGGGTCCATCCCCTCATTGATTTAATAATACCCGGCGCTCGAGCTGGCTACACGCGCCTGGGGGCTTTTACCTTGCTCGGGATGTGCTGGCCGCTGTACCAGGGCGACCGGCCTCGAGCGTTCTCGGGCCAGGTCACGTAGACGCGGTCGCCCAGCTGCCTGACCACCGTTCCCAGGGTGACACGCTTCCCAGGTGCCCCCAGGGCCGGGTCCTCCTCGTGGAAGACCCGGGTCCCGGACTTGTGACGCACCACTAGAGCCTCCCGATGGTGTAGGGGCTCGCAGCTCGAGGATCCCCCTCGAAGTCGCGGTAGGTCTGCTCGAAGGCGCGCAGCGCGGTGATCGCCTCCTGCAGGGTCTCACAGCGGGTGCAGGGAACCACTTCACCATTCTTGAGAATCACAAACATTTTCAATCTCCAAACGAGAGGGACTCCATTGCCCCATTGATAGTATTCTAACCCACCCAGGGACGGGTTACACGAGGGACCGCCCTAGAACCCCGAGAGGCGGTCCTGGATGGCGAACAGCATGCCGTCGCCATTCTCCCAGTCCTCCAGGGCCTGCTGCTCCTCCATCTCGGCCTGCATGGCGGCCACCTGGGCGGCGTACGCCTCCTCGTCCTCGCGCTGGCGCTCGAGCTCCGCCTCCGCCCACCGGTCGAGCTCGGCGAGGAGGGCCTCGACCTCCTCGAGGCGCATGTCGGACGTCCGGACCCACCGGGGGCGGATGCCGTAGAGCTCCTTGTAGTGGTCGCTGTACTCCCCGCACGCCCCGCAGTGGAGGTACTCGTAGACGTTGGCGTAGTCATCCGCCAGGGAGTCGCACGGCCCGGCCCAGAACAGCCAGCCCTCGGCCTTCGCCTGGGCGTCGAGCTCCGCGCGGCGGGCCCGGATGTATCCCAGGACGTTGGTGTCGGCGATGAGGGCGAGCTCGCGGGCAGAGTAGTTCATGTCGTTCGTCTCCAGATGGGCTCCATTGCCCCATTGATGTTATATTACCCCACCTCGAGGTGGGTTACACAAGCCTCACTCTCGAAACAGGTGGAGTGCCACCGACCAGACGCAGAACATCATGACCAGGGAGAACGCCACCAGGGCTCCGGCCGGGTTAGTCACAGGACCCCCACCGCGTGGCGGTCACCTGGTAGACGTCGCGCCCCACATCGCTCGCCCGGCGGAAGACCGCGATGGGGTTGGCGATGGTGCCGTAGCCCATCGGGTGCCACGCGGCGTACAGGCTCTCCACCCAGGCCTCGAGCTCGGACCGGGACGAGGCGTACACCGTGTACGAGAAGCGTCCACCACCGACGCGGCCGGCATGGGAGGTGTTGACGAAGAGGGAGTGGTCGGCCGGCTCCCAGTGACGGCTGCGCCGCATCTCGAGGAACGACCGCTCGTGGACCGCCTCGGCCATCATCTTCTCGACCAGGTCCTCGGCCCGGAACTTGCTGAGCTCGTACTTGTGGGTGAAGACCACCCCGCCGGTGAGCCTGACCTTGACCCGGTAGACCTTCTCGCTCCGCAGTCGACCACCGATGTCCCGGCAGGTGCGGTTGGAGACGTGGTCGAGGTGGTAGTGGGTGAATCGAACGTTCATGTGGTGGTGTCCTTCCGGTTGATGTTTGAATAATACCCCAGCATCCGACCCATTACACGCTGCTCCCGACAATGGCCTCCAGGGCATCCGCCCGCTCCCACAGCTCGGTGAGCCTCCACCGGTTGGCGGCCTCCCAGGCCACCACCTCCTCGACCCACTCCTGGATGGCGGCCTGGGATGGCTCGCCCTGGGGAACCCTGGGCCTGGTGCCCTGGAGATCCTGGGCCTGCTGCCTAAAGCGGCGTGCCTCCTGGACCAGGGCCTCGAGGGTCACGCAGAAATACCGATTGCTGCGTCAATTGCAGCCATGAGATTAAGTGCCTTTGTGGCGTCCAGGGCCTCTGGGCTCTCGTAGTGGACCTCGATATTGGATCCACTGACTGGGAGTGTGCATCCACGCTCCTCGACCATCAGGGTCTTGACAAGCTCATTCACGGCATGTGCCCGCGACAAGCTCTCAGCCAAATACGTGACGCGCTCCTGGGCGGCCTCGAATGGGGTCAGCTCTTCCATTACCAGTCTCTCTTTCCCTTGTGCTTGGCGTGGCGTGCAGCCTTGCCGCTACCCTTACCGCTTCCGCGACGGGCCTTGTTTGCGTGCTTCCCGGCACCCTTGTGGTTCCAGGCAGCCAGGGCGATTTGATTTCGGGTCTTGATTCGCATGATGACACCTTTCCTCATTGAATAAATAATAACACCTCGCGCGACCCTTTACACGTAGGCGTAAAAAAGAAAATCCTCACGCGTGCAAAGAAAAGAAAATGTACGCGTGCATGCGTAAAGAAAAGAAAATGTACACGTGCATGCGTAAAGAAAAGAAAATGTACGCGTGCATGCGTAAAGAAAAGAAAGTCCTGTGCGCACGTAAAGAAAGAGAGGTGACAGGGTTCCCACTTCCCTGTCTAGACACAGCCTGTAAGGTCAGTACTTCGACCACGCTTACGCAGCCACGACGACGCCCGTAGACGCCGAACTCTGGCCTGTGCCTCCCACATAAAACTCTACCTCTCCACCTCCGGATCAAAGTCGCTGTACTCGATTCGACGAACCGCGACATCGTGAACAATACTTCGAAGCTCCTCCAGCGCCTCCTGGTCGAGGCGCAGTGTGAACGAACTACCGAACTCAATTGTCACACCCAGGGTGTCAATCACAGAACGAACTGGGAGATCGCCATGGTTGCTCGTCTTGAGGGTGTCGTTCATTGTTGCCAAACAGCGAAAGGCCATGTTTCATCCTCCAGGGATTCATTTCCCCTCATTGATAGTATAATACCCCCTCTCGAGGTAGGTTACACAAACTCGCGGGCTGAGCCCTGGGTTATGCGGCCTCAGCCGCTTCGTAGTACAGGTTGACCACGACCATGCCGCGGAACAGCTCCTCGATGTACTGAGGGGAGAGGTAGTCGGCACGCTGTGGGTCAGGGATAACGGGCTTCCCGTCCTGGCCCAGGCCGAGCTGGTCGTGCAGGTTCTGGACCAGCCCCTTCATGCCGTCCTTGGTGTTGCCAATGCCGAGCAGCCCGGACTGGAAGGTCACCGGACCCCCGACGACGGTGAAACCACCCCCGTCATCCTTCCGCCCCTTGACGATGGTCACGCTCAGGCGCGGCTTCTCGGGGTGTCGGTACGTAGTGGTACCCCGGTACAGGGCCATGGGAGACTTCGTGAAACCGTGCTTGCGAAGGAATGCGGCGCGCGATCGTGTGGACATGCTATCTCTCCAGGAGGCTCCATTGCCTCATTGATGTTATAATACCCTAGCGTCTAGCTCGTTACACGCACTAGCGCAATTCGTATACTTCCTCATCGATGAAGTCGACGAAGTCCTGGTGGAGATCGCCGTCCTCGACTCGGAAGACCTCGAAGGAGATGTCTCCCAGCTCGATGTCACCGCCGTACCGGGAGACCTGGGACACGAGCTCCTCCTGGGCCTGGGCCCTTCCTTCCACCACGGTGGTGTCGAGTTCGTAGGAGCACGGGCCGGATCGGATGATAAGAAACTTCATTGTCAACTCCTGAGGGGTTGGTTTACTCCCCTCCATTGATGTTATCATACCCTAGCACGAGGTGCGTTACACGCTACTCGTCACCCTCCTCATTATCCTTGATGAGCCTGAGGGAGGAGATGCCCACCGGGTACGTCCCGGGCCATCCGTCCAGCTCGACGGTCGCCCTGAGCGGAGCCATCCCGACAATTGTCCCTGTCTCGTTCTGCAGGGATCCTCGAGTGATGAAAACCTTGTCGCCTACCTTGAACATTCCACTGTCCTCCATTGATAATATACTATCACGGTCTTTGACAACTTACACAACCACCGGCGACCAACCCTCAAGGTCTTCTTGTGCCATGTCCTCTACCACGTAGACAGTGTCGTTGTAGTCCGGATGGGCCGGACTATCCTTTAGCCACCCCACCACTTGCGCGCTTGGGTGCTTCTTGAGCCAGATCAGGACATCGCTGTAGAAGACGTTCTCGAGGTAGAACTCACCGGTCTCACCGTCGCAGATGTCGATGAGCTCGTTGTGACCTGACCACTCTTTCACGAAGTCCATCATGATACTCTCTCCCTGGGATTGATCTCCCCATTGATAGTATTGTATCTAGGTGGGTGCTACGTTACACAAGCTCCGTAGCGAGTCGATTGACCCAATGGCCGAACGAGTCAGGAAGCTCCTTTCGAAGCTTGGCGATCGCCTGGGCCTCTGTCTGGGCCTGGACGAGCCGGGAGCCCCGAACGATACCATTCCAGTACCGCTCGGGGCGCTCGTAGTTGACCTGATATCGGAACATCAGGCTCCGGCCTCGGCGGCGGCGACCGCCTCACGGAGCTGGTCGGCGGTCATCTTGCCGCGACCCTTGAT